>Ga0315288_10013112_pt1 | contig 10382 bp, 5 predicted proteins | sample YL17G11_20_MG_FD_203454 | JGI IMG/M metagenome (GOLD analysis project Ga0315288, IMG submission 203454) | Sediment microbial communities from Yellowstone Lake, YNP, Wyoming, USA - YL17G11_20 | ecosystem: Environmental > Aquatic > Freshwater > Lake > Sediment | place: USA: Wyoming | collected...
AATCAGGTGATCCATCGCGACGCCATGATCGGCGTTGATGCTGTCGATATCATGTATTGAGAGTGAGGTATCAAAGGCGACAACGAAGATCTCGCCCACGGGCGCCGGGAAGTGGCCGTCATAGAGATAGTACGGCTCGACAAGATAGATGCCGTCGAGGGTATCGAGCGAATCGAGGAAGGCTTCATAGCCGCCCCCCGTGGACAGGGAACAGCAGACGAAGTCGTCGATGACGCCGTCATCGTCAACCACGGCAACGATCCTGTCGATAGATGCGATTATCGCCTCATAGGACTCCGGTGAAAAGGAAAAGTCGAATTTAATCAGCACCTTCATGGAGTCGATTGTGAGAGGAATTGGGCCCTGGAGACTGTAGTAGTACTGCGCGTTCACAGGGGTAGCCCAGACTCCTACGGTCATTGCCACCACAAACAATACCACCTTTTGCATGACACACCTCCGTTAAAGTCATAGTTTACGCTGGCAGGCTAATGAATGAGGCCAGCGCGCGATGCCGCCTTGGAAGCTCAGTCGATTCAAAACCTTCTGCCGATTTATTTGATAGTGAAAGAGTTGGCCGATCGTGAAGGCAACGCCCACCAAATGACGGCCGTCCGGAGTTATGCATAACTCCCCGATGGGGCCGGCTAATTGAAGTGAATCTACAAAAGTGATGATTTGCCGATCGATCCGATTAGCCACAACGTCAAAGACGGTGATATATTTTGGCGGCGGACAACCGATTAACAGCGAGCCGGGCTGAGAATAAAACACATAGTGGCCGCCCGGTGTGATCTCGAGATCGCCGTTGCTTGGACACATGCTGATGCTGAACAAGAGCGACTCGGAGGGCATGTCATACACGCGGAATCGTGAAACGCCGGCTCCGAGATATGACAACATGAACCAGCGGCGATTGTCGGCCGAGGCGATAACCCGATAGGGGTCACCGCCGTCGAAGTAATGCTTTCGGACTGGATAATCACCGTTCAGCCCAAGTTCAAGGACATGCGTCACATCCATGCTGTCTCGACCGGAACTCAGAAACATGCCGCCGTCGTCAGAGAACCAACCGAATTTGTAGACGGACTGCGTATCTGCGTACACGACGGAGAAATCAGCCATGTCCAGTATATGCACATAGCCGCTTACTATCGCCAGGTGTCGGTTGTCGGGCGAAACCAAAACCTCCCGGGGCACGACATTATAGTGAGCCTCTTTTATGGAAATGGCGTGCTCCGCCACAACCACCAATGATTCTAATGAGACCTCGGCGATAAATCCGTCGGGGTGCAAATACATCTTTTTGCCGTCGGGCGAGATACCGAACCCACACTCCCATGAATTATAGGGAAGATCGAACGAATCCAGTTGACAGGTGCCGGTATTATAGCGCAGATAGGTATTAGGGGATGCTTCCGCGTCGCCGAAATATACGTAGTAGTCCTTTGGTTGGACCGGCTCCGGCCCTTTTTTGTCGCAACAGCCGGCGAGGAGAAGGATTATGACGCCCAGACCCGCACCGATGATTGCCCATGTCTTGATATTGTCACAGCGCATACCACACCTCCAAGGTGCAAAACACGGTCATTATCTTGTGCCGGTCGGATTGCGATGCCGGCCCCTTATTCCGGGGCAGACCGATGGTTGTCTTAATTTCGTGTGTTGTCCGTCGCTGAAAGTCCGCCCCCGTGCGATATTAACCCTATCGCATTGAAATTATACAACCTGTTACCCAGCGTGTCAAGCATAAAATGCGCTCTATTTGTAGTTTTTTCCGCGTCACCATTCAGTTTGTGCTCCGCCGACTCGGACAAACGTCCGGGCCACGCCCTGGCGTTCGACATATCGAATCTCGGGATGTCAAACCACAGGCGGTTCGACTAAAAGCGAAGGCCGACGTTGAGGTAGAGCCGCCACGGCATGACCTCGGCGTTGCCGTAGCCGAAATCGACCGGCCCGAAGGGAGTATCGATGGACACGGCCGCGCCCCATCCCTTGCGGAAATCCTTGATCTTAATGTTTTCATAATCATCGAAAACGTTGCCGTAGTCGAAATCACCCAAAAGGTAAAATCGGTAGGGGAGCTTAAGGCGCAACTGGAGGTTGGTGATGAAGAATTTGTCGCCGGCCAGCTGGTCGGTACGATACCCGGAAAAGTTGTACATGCCGCCGAGGTAGAATTTCTCGATCTCGGGCAGATCGGCGGTGGACAAACCGGCGGCGAACCGGGGGTGGAGATTGATGAATTTGGTGACCGGCAGATACGCCTCGATCGATCCCGACAGCTTGGTGAATTCATCGAAGGTGCCGCCCAGCCACTTGCCGGTGAATTCGACGGCCAAATCCTGCCGATGGCCGTAATCGGGATAGGGGAATTTGTTGAGCGTTTCCACCGTCGAGGTAACGGCGAACGCGGACAGGACATGATCCCGGGTCTGGTCGGTCAACGTCTGGCGGGTCGTAATGTCCTCCAGGCGGTACTGTACGTCGATAACGCCGAGGCGGGCGATCTGCTGGCCCAGCATGATCGACCATCCCAGGCGGTCCTCGATGCGATAGCCGAACGGCGCGCCGTCGGATTGGAACAGACGGCGATGCAGGCGGGAGAAGTAGAAACGGGTGTGGGCGGAGATCAACGTCCGCGACAATCGGTTGGCCTTGATGGAGAGGTGATATTGATTGCGCCGCGAGGAGAGGTGAGCGTGACCGAGGACTTGAATCCCGGCGCCCAGGACGTTGTCATCAAGCAGTTGCGCAAACATCTCGGCTTGGTATTCGTCGTCCCAATGGGCGCCGAGGCGCAGCTGGGTGAATTTTTTCTCTTTGACGTTGATGGTCAGATGCGTCCCGCCGTCGGTCGGTTCGATATCCAGGCTGACCCGTTCGAAAAATCCGGTGGCGTAGATATCGGCCAGCCCTTTTTCCGATTTGCGCACGTTGAACGGTTCGCCGGGACGGAGCGGATAATCGGCTTTGATGATCCAGCTGCGGGTGCGGGCGTTGCCCCGGATGTCGACATAGTCAAGCAGACCTTCATCGATAGTAACGGTGACGCGGGCCGAGTCGTGATTGTAACGAATCGACGTCACGTGGGCCAGGTCGTATCCGGTACGGCGGAGGTGGGCGATGACGGAATCGGCGGCGGTATGCACGGCCGTCAACGACAGCGCCGAGTCACCCTCCGAGGGGAAATATGTCGTCAGCTGGGAGTCGTTAAGAACCGAGTTTCCGACAAAGTCATAAACGATATCCCGGCAGGGCCTGTTTGGCTGACCATCCAGAATGATCGCCATCCCCCCGCCGTCGGCTGCGACCATTGCCTCCAGGCGATGAAAGCGCATGCCGCGATCGGCATACGCCAGGGCTTCCCGGACAATCCGCGTGCTGAAGGTTTGGCCGGGCGCGACCGGGAAATCTTGGCGCAATTGCTCCAGGCAAGAATCCTGACGCGCCGTCCTGACGGCGGATATGACCATGCCACCGTTGCAGGCCGCCTGCTGGAGGTCGCTTTCGATGTCCGCCGTCGCCCGCCGTCCGGCGCGGTAGCCTCGGGCCACCAGCGTGTCGTGCATGCCGAAGTTGAACAGTTCCAGATCATTCAATAGCGGATCGATGATGTAGTCGGCCTCGCGAAGCTGTTCGGCCAGGGCCGCTTGCGACATGATGGTGGTCACCTGGCCGGCGACGTCGATGGGGTTGTCGACTTTTTCGGCGGGCAGAAGCGTCGAGACGGTGTTGACGGCGACGACGTACTCGGCGCCCATGGTTCGGCACACGTGCACCGGGAGGGGATCAACGATGCCGCCGTCGAACAAATACCGGCCGTCCTGTTCGACCGGCGTGAACGCCAGGGGAAACGCCATCGAGGCGCGCATGGCATCGGCCAGGCTGCCTTTGCCGATGACGACCTCCTGTCCGGTGCCGACATCGGTGGCGACGGCGCGGAAGGGAATCGGCAAAAGGTCGAAATCGCCGCCATGATTGTAGTCGGCCCGAATGGTCAGGTCGGTCAAAAGCGACGTCAGGCGCTGGCCGGCCGTCAGGGCGCTGGGGATGTACGGCTTGATGCCGTCAAGGCGGATTGATACCAGGTACCGCTCCTGCTCCTCTCGCTGGGTGACGAACAGGGAGCGCCGCTGCGGCGAATCGGAAAACAAGGTCGAGAAATTCACCCTCCGCAAGATGCCTTGAATGTCCTCGGCGCTGTATCCGGAGGCATAAAGTCCGCCGATGACGCTGCCCATGGACGTGCCGGCGATGCAATAAACGTCGAACCCGGCTTCATCGAACGCCTTGAGCACGCCGACCTGGGCGATGCCGCGCGCGCCGCCGCCGGACAGGGCCAGGCCGATGCGGCATGGAAGGAAAGTCCGATTGCTGCGAAAATCGCGCTGGGTCAAGAGGCTGCGCTCGATCACGATGGAATCAACGACAACCGCCGAGGTATCGGCCGGAGCATCCTGCGCCCCGCCTGTCAGGGGCGCGAGAGAAAGCGCCAGCGCCAGCAACCATGTATGGACGGCAGTTTTCACTTGCTCCGTATCCGCAAAAGTGGTTCCTTGCCTTGAAAAAATGAGTCCGAACGGCGAAAAAACAAGGACAAACTGCAGTGGCTCTGACCAAGTCGGAAATTAAGTTCTTTCTCTCGCTGCAAAGCAAGCGGGGAAGAAAACGGGAAAACCGGTTTTTGGCGGAGGGGGTGCGCCTCCTGGAAGAAGCGCTATCCGCCGGTTACCTCCCGCAAGAAGTTCTCTATTCGCCGGCGGACATGACGCCACGGGGCAAGCGACTGATCGACGGCTTCTCAGCCCGGCGGGTGCCGTCGCGGACGATCTCGGCCAAGGAATGCCAGAGGTTGTCCGATACCGAGTCCTCGCAGGGTATCGTCGCGCTGTTTGGCTCTCCCGACCGGTCGCTGGAGCAACAATTGGATCGGGGGTACCGTAGAGTACTGGTGTGTGACCGCCTCGGAGATCCGGGAAATTTGGGGACGCTTCTGCGCTCAGCCGCAGCCTTTCGTTTTGAGCTGGTTGTCATGACGGCCGGATCGGCGGAGGCGACCAATCCCAAGTCGATCCGGGCCGGGATGGGCGCCTTCTTTCGGCTGCCGGTGGTCGAGGACGTCGACGACGCCGAACTGGTTTCTGAGCTCAAGCGACATGGTTACAAAATATACGACGCCGACGTCAAGGGTAAATATATAAGCGGTTCGCTTCCGGTTGCGGAAAAGATGGCGCTGGTGATCGGCTCCGAGGCGTCCGGGACGGGCGCGGCGCTTGCGTCGGAAGCGGATTACCACATAAAGATTCCGATGTCGAAGCGCACCGAATCGCTCAATTCGGCCATGGCCGGAACGGTATTGATGTTTTGGTTTGATGCCTTGGAAAGGGTGAAATAATGAACAGGCCGGTGTGGTGGGGACTGGTCTTGGTCCTCCTGGGGTGCGCTGGATTATCGGCGCAGACGTTGACCAAAAGCACCGAGGGCGTGTTTGTCACCGACGGTACGGAAGGCAAGATAGCCATGCCCAAAGGCCGGCGGCTGATCATCAGCGCGGCCGCCACTCTTGGCGGCGACATGACTATCAAGACCGGGGCCAAAGAGTGCCGGTACGTCTTTAAGAAACTCCTTAAGACACCCAGCAAGGTGGAAGCGGCCGATTATGCGGCGCTGATTTCAGTCGCCGTCGACCAGCAGAAGGACGACGTCGTCATGTCGTTTCAAACGCCGGACAAAGTGCCGTGGGCCGGCACGAACAATTCCGGGCGGCTGGCGATCGAGATCACGCTCCCCGAAAGCTGCGCCGTGCAAATCAACGCGGTCTATTTCGATGTCGAAGCGGTCGGGCCTTTCCGGGAATTCATCGTCTCGGAATCGTTGAGCAAGGTGGACGTCCAGAAAGTCCGCGGCGACGTCGACGTGCGGGTTTCCAACCGGCCGCTGTCGATCAAAGACGTCCGCGGGACGCTGTTTGCGACCAACAAGTATGGGCGGATTCGGCTTGAGAATATCGACACCGGCGAGGGGCTGGGGACGATTCGCAATGAACACGGCGAGGTGTCCATCGACGCCTATCGCGGCGGCCTCGATCTTCGGACCAGTTACGACAACATCGTCGGCCAGCACCTGTTCCTGTCGGGATCAAAGAACCGCGTTAAGAACGTGTCGGGGCTGGTCACCCTGGAGTTTGACTCATTGACGACCGGAAAACTGCGGATCAGCAACGCCTACAACCCGATTTCCCTCAATATCGCGAATGCCGTCAATGCGAAATTCATCTGCAAGATCGGCAACGGGAGCAGGGTCACGGCGGAGAATATGGAAATGACGCCGGATCTGGTGTATGAGAGCCGGCTGGAATTCGTCGCCGGCGGCGGCGAGGCCGAGGTGAGGCTAACCACCGACGGCAACGGCGATATCACTATTATCGGCCCCGACAAACGTGCCGTGGCGGGAGGCAAGTGATGGACGGAGCGTCAGCGGGAACGGTCATGCGTCTGACAGGGATGGTCATCGCGACGCTGTGTCTTGCGGGCGCGGTCGCGGCGGCGGAATTGACGCTACCCCAGGAAGTGTTCTATTACCATCCGGTGGCCACGGTGTATGGGCACAACGCGGTCTGGATCAATCCGGCGGCGTTGGCCGACGGGAATAGCGGCAGCATGGTTCTTTTCACGCACCGGCAGAAGCGGATCATCCGCGACTGGGGAGCCTCGGCGGTAGTGCGGATGTTCTCCGTCGCTTACCGCCACGTCGCCAATCAAAACCAGAGCGACCACGACGAGTACATCTTTGCCTTGGGCGGAGGCGACCGGGGAAAAGTGGGGTTGTCATACCGGTATATCAAAAACGGCGTCGGGTATCTCAACCACCGCCACCTCTGGACCGCGGGGGTCTTGTTCCAGAACTTGGAGCATCTGTCGCTGGGCGCCCGGTTCGAAAATCTGAACCGGGGCAAAATCGACGGCGAACGAAGCGACGTGCGTTTTGTCTACGGCGCGGCGACGCGGCTTTACCGGGACTTGGTGACGGTCTCCTTCGACGTGGATATGACGCACAAGGAAAACCTGGACGCGGCCGACTTCCGGACGGGCGTCGAAGTCCGGCCGACACCGGGGCTGTACCTGTCTTTGGATTTCGACAATCATGCTCAATTCAATCTCGGCATTCGGCTCAATTTTGGTCAGAGTTACGCGGGTCATTATCAGGAATTCGGCCGCCGGGGCAAGAGCCGTCTCTCGACGTCGTATATCGGATCGGTCACCGGGAAACAGCCCTCATTGACCCAGCCGCGGCCAAAAGCGTTGATGGTCCGCGTGGACGGCGAGCTGCCGGAAAACCCGAAGATGCCGGTGTTCGGGAAACGTCCGTTGAAATATTTTGATTATATCGATGGTATTTACCGGGCCGCCGGCGATGACGCCGTCGACCGGCTGTTTCTGCATATCGGGACGTTGACCTGCGGCATCGGCAGGGTGGAGGAGCTGTCGGAAGCGGTGGCCTATTTTCGTTCCCGGGGCAAGATGACGTGCGCCTATATCGACAATGCCAACAACCTCGGATACCTGCTGGCCGCCGCCGCCGATTCGATCGTCATCCCGCCGGTGTCGCAGGTGAACCTGATCGGCCTTCGCGCCGAACTCTCTTCCATCAAGGGGCTGATGGACAAGGTTGGGATCGAGGCCGAGGTGGAGCGGGTCGACCAGTACAAGACGGCGCCGGAGCCGCTGATGTTTGACCGTCCTACCGATCCGAGCCGGGAGCAGATCAGTCGCATTCTCGACAGTCTCTATGCCGGACTGGTGGATGCCGTGGCGTCACACCGGGGGCTTTCCCGGGATTCGGTGAGAGCGCTGATCGACCGGGCGCCACTGACGTCGGTGGCGGCGCGAGAGGCGGGTCTGGTGGACCGGTTGACGTATTTGGACGAGGCGAAGCCGGCGGCCGGGCGGCAGATGAAGCTTGAGAGCTATGTCCGTCAGCGCGTCTGCCACGACCGGTGGGGCGCGCCGCCTCAGGTGGCGCTGGTGATTGCCGACGGGAGCATCTCCGAAGGTCGGTCAGGCGGGAAAATCGGCGAGTTTGAGATGCTGGACGTCATCCGCCAAGTGCGTGAGGACGCCGCCGTCAAGGGGGTTGTTCTACGAGTGAACTCGCCGGGCGGATCGGCGCTGGCCTCGGACCTTCTCTGGCACGAGATCGACCTGCTGGCCGCGCGAAAACCGCTGGTTATATCGATGGGCAACGTGGCGGCCTCGGGCGGGTATTACATCAGCTGCGTCAAAGTCCCAATCTTCGTGGATCGGAGCACCGTCACCGGATCGATCGGGGTGTATGGCGGCAAGGCCAACCTGAGCAAAATGCTTGACAAAATCGGGGTGTACACGGAATCTCACCGCCGGGGGCTGAACGCCGGGATGTATTCCCTGTATGAGCCCTATACCGACGACCAGAGACGGCAACTGCGCGGCCAGCTGTGGGAGTTCTACCGGCATTTCACGCAGCGGGTGGCCGAGGCCCGGCACTTGGCGGCGGATTCGGTCGATGCCCTGGGTCGGGGGCAGGTGTGGACGGGGAACGAGGCGGTTCACCATGGACTGGCTGACCACATGGGGGGCGTCTACCAGGCGCTGGAGACCGTGATAGCCGAATGCGGCGCCCAACGGGAGACGGTCACGGTTGTCTCGTATCCGGCCGGCCGGTATTTCTTCAAAAGCCCCACAGGAGTGGCAGGCCTGTTGGGGAGGGCGGTGTCGCGATGGCTGGGCCCGGGCGGGGAATTGGCCGTTGCCACGTTTACAGATTCCGATCACATTTTCTTCCGCATGCCGTATAATATCGTAATTGAATAAAAAATGCAGGCGCGGCCTGGACGGAAAAACTCCGGTCCGGCCCTTGCGCCCGCGGCGGTTTTGCATACATTGCCGCCCAAGATACGGGTTTTTTCATAACACATGGAGGAGTTCATGGAACTGCGTAGAATGACTCTTGGGATGACCGTGCTGGCGGTGCTGCTGACGGCCGCCGCCGGGCACCTCATGGGTTTCAGTTTCGCGACCATCGAGCAGAAGATCAGCGACTTTACGTTGGACAATGGGCTGAAATTCATTGTGATGGAGGATCACAGCGCTCCGGTGGTATCGTTTGTCACGCTGGCCGACGTGGGCGGCGCTGACGATCCCCAGGGGTACGGCGGCCTCGCGCACGTCTTCGAGCATATGGCCTTCAAGGGCACCGACGAGATCGGCACCGAGGACTACGCCGCCGAACAGGTGGCCTTGGACAGCCTCGACGCCATCTACAAGGAACTTCGCGCCGAAGAGCTAAAGGGGCCGCAAGCCGACTCCGCCGCGCTGGCGGCTTTGACCGCTAAATTCGAGGCGGCGCAGCAACGGTGCGACAGTCTGGTCGTGGACAACGAGTTTTCGATTATTGTCGAGCGCGAGGGCGGCATAGACCTCAACGCCGGGACGGGATATGATGAAACCAGCTATCAGAGTTCGTTCCCGTCGAACAAGCTCGAACTCTGGTTCGCGCTGGAATCGCGGCGGTTTGCCCATCCGGTACTGCGTCAGCTGTACAAGGAAAAGGAAGTCATCAAGGAAGAACGCCGGATGTCGACTGAATCGTCGCCGGTGGGGCGGATGGTCGAGGCTTTCCTGGGCAAAGCGTTCAGCGTGCACCCCTACGGCCGGCCTCTGGTGGGGACGATGGCGGATATCGGCAACGTCGACAAAGAAACCGCCATGGCCTTCTTTCACAAGTACTATGTTCCTTCGAACATGATCGTGGCCGTCGTCGGCGACGTCACCCCGAAAGAGATCCATCGGCTGGCCGTGGAGTATTTCAGCAGTCTGCCCAAGGTTCCGGAACCGGAAAGGGTCATGATTCAGGAGCCGAAACAAACCGAGGAACGCCGTGCGGTCGTGGCCGACAAATCGCAGCCGTTTCTGTTGATGGGATTTCACCGGCCGTCGATGCTGAATTCCGATGATCCGGTGTACGACGCCATCGCCGATTATCTCGGGCAGGGGCGCACCTCGATGCTGTACAAAAACTTGGTCAAGGAAAAGAAAATTGCGACGTCCGCGTCGGCGTTTTCATCGTTCCCGGGATCGAAATATGCCTGCCAGTTCGGCATTTTTGTCGTCCCCGCCAAGGGGATGACGGCCGAACAATGCGAGGCGGAAGTCGAATCGGAAGTCGAGAAGTTGAAAAGCATCGTCATCCCGATTGAGGAATTGAACAAGATCAAAGCGCGGGCAAAGGCGTCCTTTGTCAATCAGCTCTCATCGCGATTGGGAATGGCCGGTCAACTGGTCTCGTATCAGAATCTATTCGGGGACTGGCGGGCGCTGTTCAATACTCTGGACAAGATA
>Ga0315288_10013117_pt1 | contig 10380 bp, 7 predicted proteins | sample YL17G11_20_MG_FD_203454 | JGI IMG/M metagenome (GOLD analysis project Ga0315288, IMG submission 203454) | Sediment microbial communities from Yellowstone Lake, YNP, Wyoming, USA - YL17G11_20 | ecosystem: Environmental > Aquatic > Freshwater > Lake > Sediment | place: USA: Wyoming | collected...
CTCGAAGTCCCTAAAATATTTACCCTTGATCATAAAGATTTTTCTATTTACCGATTTAAACAGAAAAAGCGATTTACCCTAATTCCCTCAAGAATTTAAATGCAAATCTACCCGCCTTCGCAGAGTGCCCCGTGCGGAAGGGCGGGGGTGAATGCGAAAAGGGTATCCGCCGAAGCTCTCGCCTGCAAAAGAACTTGCCTGCCTACCCCAAGCGTTTCGGTGAAGGCAGGTTTGGCGGGTAGGTCAGCGAAGGTGGATATGCTTCGGCGGGTTTCGCCGAAGCTGTGAAGATGCCCCGTGCGGAGGCACGGGGAGCTTCACTGTTCCAATTTGCCTTCCAAACCACAACCTTTTGGAGAGGGCAGATAGTGGCAAGCTATTCGCGCGTTAGAGTTTAAGGCCAAAAACCCCACTGCGGCAGTCCGAAATTAGCCTCACAAGCCTGGTACTGGGCTGCCGCGCGAGCAGATGAAGAGGACTCTTCCGTATCTTGTGGTCCTTGTGGTGATTTTTCTTGACAAACTATTCTTCTTTTTCTATATTTAACCCATATTCAAGGGATTTCTCGTTTTTTCACTTTATCACTTAATAATATGTTGACTTCTTCGCCGAGCCCCGGGTTCCCGCTGGATCTTCGAGAGATCGCCTCGGATAAGCATATCTCCCAATGCTTCACCTGGAACTTTGTCAACGCCGGAGCCATCCTGCTGATATTCGCCGCCTTTTTGCTCTTAAAAGACACGCCATCTGAGATCGAATGGACGTTCGGCGGGCCGCCATTGGCCGGCGGCTGCGTCCTCCTAGCGTATGACGCTATGCGCCGCAGGCGGCGCAGGACCCTCGTGGTTTCCGGCCTTCAGGTCGCGGTGTACCAGGGGCAGCAACTCGAAGGGATCGGCAACATCGACGAGTTCGTGTACCGAGGATCGCGGTTCAGCCTGAGGCAACTCTTTGACAACCACCTCCTCCTAAAGTTGGCGGTCACATCCGTCGCGTTGGGTTTCTTCACAGCGCTGGCCGTTGTCTGGTTCTCCAGTATCGCCCTCTTCGACCATTCCATCGCCGGCGGTGGTTATTCGACCAGAGACCGGCTATTTGCGATTCTGGCGTGTATGCCTTCGTTAGGGTACCTCGTCAACCTGGTATTGTCGGCCTATTCCCGTGTGGAAGTTGCCTACAGGCCGGCGGCGCCGGCCGAAGGGTTCGAGTTGCTGATTGCGCGATCCGCGGCACATCCATTTCGTCCGGTCACGCGGGGGCGCTGAGAACCTGCCGGATCTTGCACAGCTCCGACACGGTTTCGCTCTCAGAGCCCATGTCAAGGTCGCTACCGGGTTTATGCCGGCTCAACGCCGCCCCGGTAAAGATGCCAGGCAAGAGGAGGCTTCACGCCGGAAAAGGAGGGCTGGCGATGAGGAACCTAAGCAGGCTTAACGTAATCCTTACAGTGTGGATCGTATGCCTTATCGGCCAGACTGCGCACGCGGCTCCCGCGCAACAGTTCGAGAAGAAGGTCTCCCTAGAGACACGATCGGATACATGGCGTGATGCGAAGCCCTTCGATATCGCAAAGGACTTGCCTGCCAAGCTGCGGAGCGCGAGCATTCAGGTCGTACCAAGAGGGGCGCGAGAGAAGGACGCGGACATCCTCATTGAGTATGACGAGTCAAAAGGCGGTGAGTATATCACGCCCTTCAATAGCTTCGGGGATAAATTCGGCATAAGGATCAGCATAACACTGACCGTTCTCTCAGCCGCCTCCGGTGACACACTTTTGACTCTCTGGGCCGAGGAATCAACCCCTTTCTCGGTCTCCGGAAAGACACTCTACCAGGCCGCTCTCGAAGAGTTCCGCTCTGACAATAACTACCGTTATGCAGAGCATTCTGTCGGGGGAGCTCTAGGATCAACCCCGCCTGCCACGATTGCGGAAATAGGCGGGGTGCTGGAAATCGGCGCGAACGCGCCGGATTTCGTCTTTTTTTCTCCCCGCACGCATCAGATTATATCACTTCGTAACGACCCGGTCGGGCGTCGCTTTTTCTCAATACATAACCCGTCTTTGCCGCCACCCGTTGGAGAACGCAAGTTTATCGGTGGACCCGTCCTGATCTACTTCTGGGGTCCGGTGACGCTTCCCGGCCCCGGCGGCAGCACGAAACCCTACTGCCCAGGCTGCCCTAAGATCATGGATCTCATGCAATCTATACACGAGAGTTTCGCTTTGGACGGCCTTCAGATAGTCGGTTTTGCTCAGAACGTGCCGGATGCCGACCTCAAGGATGCTGCCCAACATTATTCGCATCTCGTCGCCTCCTGCCAGCCGGATCTCGCCAAGGCGCTCGGCTGCACGGCCCTGCCATCCTGGGCGCTACTGGATAGGGAAGGCAAATTGAATGCGAGGTCGGACACCCTTTTCGAGCGCGACTGCATCGCCGGGAAGGTGCGTGAAGTTCTCAAGCAGGGCCAGTCTGCGGGAGCGCAGACCTCTGCCCCGATTCTGTCGACGGCCGCCAAAACCCCCTCCGGAACCCCGCTTCCTGTCGAACCGGATCAGAGCCAAGTCATCGCAACGGCCGGAGAGAAGGTCGGCAGGGACATCAATAAGCGGGACCAGCCCGCCAAGGTGGGGCAGGCGTCACCGGCGACCGTTGACAAGGCGCAGGGCGGTAAAAAAGAACCAGCTGAGGCGACGGGTGATGCGCCGGGCGGCCAAGAAAAAAGCGGGATGAAGACTGGCGGGATATGAAAAAGAACTTTGGGGTCTTGACCATGGTGGGGAAGGATAAGCTTGGCACGGACGTCAAGAAGTGGAACGAGGCGATTAAAAATGGCTATTTCCGGGCGGTTGTCGAAGCTGTGCTTAACCGGTCCGTCGTTAGGGGCGAATTTAGCAAGGGCCAGGAGCGGATTCTTGGGCAGGGCATGGTTGACGTGTCCGTCTTAAAGGATGGAGACAATCTATACCTGGCGCAACGCATCGTGATACCTGGGCCCCCGGGTAAGGGTCCGCGGATTGACACTTACAAGTTCCTTTTATTGGAGGAGCCTACGACAATCGAGAGCGCCGGCGAGAAAATCATAGAAACCATCAGGCGGGACAGCATTATTTTGACGAGGGCCGAACAGGCCGCGGCGACCCAGATCCCCCCCTGATCCCGTCGACGGCCGGGGAGAAGGTCGGCACGGACGTCAAGAACCGTGACTAGGCTACCACTGCCAAGAGGAACTGGAGGCAACGGAGACAATTTATAAGTACTTAGTTAGAATGGCGGGAAAAGGCGCGCGAAACTTTCTCTCCTGACAGCCAGCAAAGGGCGAGTGCGACTGTCGGCAAGACCCCGAGCACTCAAGAAGAATCAGGGCTGCTCGAAGGATGACTTCTTCGAAGGTTCGGCCTTTTTCCTTTTGGAAGGTTGAGCAAACATTCAAGAAATGAATCTGATGACGCTACATCATTTCGAGAGCTATGTACCAAGCGATGAAGAATGATATCCGTTTACATGTTACCGAACACCTCCTCACGCTCGAAAGGGGAAGAAATGAGCTTCTTCTGGCCAATTACCTTGACCTTCGCCCTCTTTATATAAAAGAAGGAAGGAAATACATCAAACAATTTTTAAAAGCCGCCTCCGAATTGGGGACTTATAATAAAATTATTGAGGCGTTTCCAAATGATATAAGTTTATTAGATATGCTCGTCGACCACGGAATTATCATCCCTGGTGGCTCCACCCAAAATAACACCTTTCAAATGCCTCAGGAAGAGTTAAGGTTTGATAACAGAAGGAGCATATCTCTATATCTTCTCATCTCCCAATCCTGCAACATGGGCTGTATATATTGCTTGAACGGCACAAAAACCTACCAAAAAGACAAGGACTTGATGATGAGTCAAGAAATAGCCTTCGAGAGTATCGAGAGGTGTCTTGACGGCCTATGTCCGCAAGGCTATCTGGAGGTCATATTTTTTGGCGGCGAGCCGCTCTTAAACTGGCCGTTGGCTAAAGAAATAATAATTTATTGTGAAAACGCGTTGAGGCAAAAACATGCAGGGAAGCAGATAAAATACCATTGCACCACCAATTTATCCCTTGTTCCGGCCGATTTGATAGAATGGGCAACAAGATATAATGTCACTTTCTTGTGCGACGTAGACGGCCCCCCTGAGATCCACAACAAGTGCAGGCCCTTTAAAAACGGAAGTCCATCACACGAAGTAATAGTAAAAAATATTGGTCGACTCACTGAGGCAGGATTGAGCGTATTTCTACGTACGACAATCACCTCGTTGAATCATGACCGTTTATTGGAAATAACCAGGCATCACCGGGCAATCGGCGGGAAATCGAGCGCCTTTGTCCCGGTTAATCCTGTTAATTCTGATGAAGATGTTCTGACGGAAAAGCTGTTGCCGTCACCTGACAAAATCATCAAAGGCATGACGGATGTCTATAAAAGCAAGCTCTGGAAGGACAATGAATTATATCCCTTCAACCAGCATGTTGCTAGACTTATTCCAGATTCGCGCTCGGTGGTGGGGTGCGGGGCGCCCTACGGCAATACGCCGGTTGTCGACGTGACCGGCGATGTATACCCGTGCATCTATCTCGTTGGCATGAAGGGATACTACATGGGCAATATCATGAACGAAAGCTATCCGAACAAGAATGTGCTTCGATCGATCTATAACTATCTGCATGTGGATCAAAGGGAAGATTGCAAAACGTGCTCATGGAGGTACATTTGCGGCGGCGCCTGTGCCCTGGGACGGCTGACAGTATTAGATAACCCTGCGGCCAGCGGAAAAGTAAGAGATTATTGTAGACGCATTACCTGTGAATATACGAAGAAGATGCTCGAATTACTATTGTGGGATAAGGCACAGGTGACAGCGTCGGAACTTCTGGAAGATTACAGGAAGAACCAGACATCAGCGATGGTAGATACAACCGTCTGCTGATAAGAGGGAGAGGCCGATGAAAAAGAAAAAAATGAAACGGAATCGCTGCTCAGCGGGACATTCTTCTGCAGGCGATCACTCCAGGGGGAAATTCGTCACGAAGTGCGGTACGATTTTGCTCGTTGCCGCTTCGTATCAGGTTTTTCCACTCTGCATGGACCCTGCCGGTCGATATCTGCAGGAAGGACAAGACAAGAGCAAGACCTGGCTTGGTAAGGCTTCAACTCAGATTTCTTCGGTCTTCGTCACACCCGCCATTGCCGCTCCGCCCATCAATGAATGCAGGTGTGTAGGGGGCCACGTGGGTGGCGGCTGTGGTTGTACAGGCTGCATGGGCTGTACGGGCTGTACAGGTTGCACGGGGAGTTGTACCGGGTGTACAGGTCGCACGCATGCCGATGAAGTAAACGATTATAATAATACGTACAAGGAATATGTAAAAGCTTGGCAAGCTGGCAGATGGGCGGAAGCCGAGGCCCTAATAAGGCGGATGCTTGCATTCCAGCCGGGACCCCGCAATTACAATTTGCTTGGTTTAACGCTTATCTACCAGGGACGCTATGACGAGGCTGAAGAGGCGTTAAAGAAGGCTAAGGCGTTGGATGGCAGCTCGTTCAGTATGCCCGATTATCTAAAAGAATCTTATAATTTTTTATATAGGAGCAAGGGGAGCACTTTCGATGATCAAGGACGGTATGCCGAAGCCGAGACGGCGCTGAAGAAAGCGCTCGAATTCGATTCTAATGATTCCGAGTCCTACAATATCCTTGGGATCGTGCTGAAGAATCAGAAACGCTATGACGAAGCCATTAAGGCATACGAGAAGGCTTTGAAGATTAACCCAAAACATCCCTACGCCAAGAACAATCTTCAATATCTTAAAGGAGAGCTTGTGAGCAATAAGGCCGATGAACTTTATAACAAAAAAGACTATGCCGGAGCGGAGGCCGCTTATCGTGAGGCCATAAAATTAGATCCGAACAACTCTTATTTGCACCAGCAGCTTGGGAGATCTCTCTTTCTTCAGGCGCGTTATGCCGACTCCGAAGCGGCATCGCGCCAGGCCGTCAAGCTTGAGCCAAATAATGCCCGTGCTCACAATACCTTGGCGGTCGTCTTGCGGAAGCAAGGAAAGCTTTCTGAGGCAGAAACCGAATTACGCACGGCCATAAGGGTTGATCCGAACTATTCCGCGCCACGGAATGTCCTGGCAGACGTGCTTAATGATAAAGGAATCGAGCTTTATAAGCAGGGGAAATTCTGGGAGGCGGAAGGCGCAACGCGCGAGGCCGTCAGACTTAATCCGAAGAATGAGGAGGCCCACAATACCCTGGGGGTCGTCCTAGAGAAACAAGGAAAGCTTTCTGAAGCAGAAGCTACATACCGCACTGCCCTGGCCCTTGATCAGAACTATACCACGGTGCGGGAAAACCTGTCAGACCTGCTTGCCGACAAGGGCAAGAGCCTTTATGGCCAAGGAAAAACTTCAGAAGCGGAGGCGGCATTCCGGGAAGCACTGAGCCTGAACAAGTCCTCAACCGCCGCAACCCAGGGATTGGCTTCGGTTGAACAGAAAAGGGAGGAGCAGCGTAAGGTGAGAGCCGAGGCGGCCAAAGAGAAAGTGGACAGTATAAAAAATACGCTTGCCTCCGATCTTCTCGGATCCTCAGCGCCCGGCTCTCCCGTTCCTTCGTCACCATCTCTGGCCGGCCTCGAATTTATCGGTCCAACTACGAAACCGATGGGGCAGCAGGGCACAAGCGCTCAACGGACCATTACCCTCCTGGTCAGGGAGGATGGAAGGTACATACCGGTGACCTTCATCATTCCCGATGATCCGAAGACCGGTCCCATACAGGCAATGCCCCAGGCGCAGAGCGCCCAACAAAGCGGGGCGCAAACCCAGGGCATTGGAGTCCCTACTCCCCCAACTGCCGAAGCGGCGAGTCATGCGGCATCCAGTGTGTTCGATCGTCCGGGAGAGTACGCAAAACCCGGGTCTATCGTCGTTCCCCAGGGCTCGTCGGCGCAGCAGAAACCCGCACCACCACAGCCACGGGTACTCCCGAAGGAATTGTTCCAGGATAAGGATTTCCGCGAGCAGTTGAACAAGCGGGCCGCGTTGCTCGAAAAACAGCAGCAGCTCGAGAGTCAGCTAAAAGAGGTCCAGCGAAAGAAAGAGAACGCAACCAATTCGGTGGAGAAAGGAAACCTTGAGGTGGAGGAAGTAAATATCAAGCAGCAGCAGTCCTCTATTCCCGGTCTAATCAGGATCCAAGAAATTGAAATGGGTAAATGGATAAGCCGTGCGTTAGAGTGGCCGAAACAGGAAAAAGCTACCGAAAAAAATCAGCCCGCGACACCACAACCCTCTTCTGAAAATGTACAGGAGAAGTCTTCAGGAGGCAAAGCGCAATGAGATCCGTTTTCCTTAAACTAATGGCAACTGCCGGGTTAATGTTCTTACTTTTTACGGTGTGCGGCTATGCCCAGGACAAGCCCGTCGATGTGCCAAATGGTCTTCCAGCGGCATTCAGCGGGAATTTGAACACGTGGAAATACGACTTACAGAAGAAACTGGAACGGCTGACGGCTAAGATTGCCACCCACAATCAGAAATGCACCCGTGTTCGCCAGGGCTCGGCCGAGGATATTGAATGCTTACAAAACCTCACCGTGTTGCAGAGAGAAGTGAGCGCCTATTCGAACGAGGTCCGCGAGTTTAACAGGGCAGTCATGCAGGCCATATCCTGGTACCGGCCGGCAGCGGCGAGAGGGGAGGACCTGAAAGACGCCCCGGCAGCCAAACTGTCAGAGAAATCACAAAGAGAAGTCAAGGCCGAAGCGGCTTTTGCCCTGGCGACCCTCTCCGTACGGAACGCGGATTACGACCAAGCGCTCCGTTACCTGCAGGACGCCCGCACGGCAAAACCGAACGATAAGAAGATTCAGGATGCGTATAATTACGTTCTTTCTCTCAAGAACAGTCAAATGCAGATGAAACCGAGCCTCAAGGCTGAGTACCTGCTTGAAGCCCTGGATTTCGGAAAGGGGGACTGGGAAAAGAGTATAGAATATCTGATCACTCTTGAGTTCGATCGTATGGGGAATGTCAATTTTCAGGCTGCCGAGGAAGCGCGCAGGAATCTTAACGAGGCATATGCAGAATTCCTGGCCCGGCAAGCCGTGGATAGGATTCATCGCAAGGATTATGTGGGCGCTATGGAATCCCTGAAGAGAGCAAATGAGTTGGATCCGGACAATGATGGTTGGAGGGAGATCACATCTGCTGTGGAGGAGATACTCGAGCCGTTCCTTCGTGATCGTAACAAAAAGGGGCAATAAATTGTCAGGAGATCTGTTGCCCATAAAAAGCATATGGAAAATGACAGTTCGATTGGTCGCCGCGGCATTTCTTTTCTTGCTGCCCGTGCCGGGCATTACGACGTTGGCGCAGGCGCAGGATGATACGCTGCCTCCCAAGGCACAGGAAGCCACGAACCTCGGGGTTTCTGCTGCCGGTAAACAGGAATGGGAACAGGCCATCAAACACTTTAACGAGGCGCGGAAAGCTGCCCCGTACTCCCCCTCCACACTCTTTAACCTGGCGATGGCGTACGACAAGGCCGGTAAGTATGATCTCGTTGCCGACACATGGTACAGGGCCTATCTGGCTGCTGCTTCCACCGCACAGGATACCCAGACCCAGAACAGAAGCAGGCTCGTGCGGGAACGGATTGCCGCCCTGGAGAAAAAGGTGGAAGAAACCATGGGGAAAATAATCCAGCGGGGTCAGGAGATGGTAGCGACCGGGCTCGAGGGTGAATCCTATAAGGATAGCGCCTACTGGAGTATTGCACAGGCGCAGGCCGAAGCGGGAGACATTACCGGAGCCAAGGCCACGGTTGCGAGAATTGCAGAGAAGGCGAGCCAGGCTGGTGCTTATGCGATTATCGCCAATGCGCAAATCAAGGCAGGAGATAAGAGGGGGGCTCTCGAAACCATCGCCACGGTCAAAGAGATCGCCTTCGGAGCATCGTGGGCTTACGTTACCGACAGATTTTCCACGTATATGGATATTGCCTTTGTGCAGGCCCGAGCGGGCGACATTGCGGGGGCAAAGACAACGGCTGCCCGGACCGACTATTTTTACAAACCCCTGGCATACCGGTATATCGCCGAGGAGCAGACCAGGGCGGGCGACAGAAGCGGGGCACTCAAGACAATTGCGCTTGCGAAGGAAAGTGCTGTCGGACTTCTCCGGGAAAAAGATGAACCGCGAGTCTATGCGCTTGTTGCAATAGCACAGGCGAGGGCGGGCGACAAGAGCGGAGCGCTCAAGACAATCGAAAACGCCAAAAAGGCCGTTGCCAAATTAGGTAAGGACGAAGAGAACGAAAGACTGTGGGCTTATGCGGCTCTTGTGGAAGCGGAGAGCTTGGCGGGCGATAAGGACGAGGCACTTCGGATAAAAAAAATCATCCAATCGTATGTAGACAAACTGGAGGACCGGGAGAGATCAAGTGCTTATGCGACTATTGCGGACGCCCAGGCCGAGGCGGGCAATAAGAGCGCGGCCCTCAAGACAATTGCACTGGCCAAGGAGGCTGCCGACGAAATCGACAGTGATTATTTTAGAGATTTCGCTTACAGAATTATTGCCAATGCGCAGGCGACGGTTTCAAATATGCCCGAGCCCGAGGAATCTGATGCGGCCCGGGTCCCGACCGGATCAGGGGGCGGAGTCCCGGCCGGGGTAGTCGCTGAAATTGATTCCTGGGCCGGCCTGTTTGCCGCCGACCGCTCACGCCCCGTTTCCCCGGATTTCGGGGCGCTCATCGCGTCACTGAAGAAGAAGGAGCCGAGCGCTGCGGTCGAGCATTTGACGACACTGGTCAGTAACATGGCTCGGCCTCTTCAAGATATTCGGATCAACGAGGCCAAATGGAAAAGACTCCGGACGCAGACTAATCGGTAATCGTCTCTCAGACGATAGTTCTTGTGCTACCGTGTGCTACTAGGGTCGGATCAAGCTAAGTGATTTTGTGTGAATAAAGGCTGGAAAGAGAAATAAGTTAGTTTAGTCCGACTGCGAACGGCTTGGTAAGGTGGAGAATTGGGTCGGTGCGGTGGTAGCAAATAAGTAGCGCTTCTGTTTCAGCCCGTCTCCTTTTTGCAGATTTCAACCTGATCTTTGCACTACAGAAATACCTCAGAACTAAGATTTGTGTTAGCGTTAGCCGCCGGAGGACGAGGCGAACCTGTCTTTTTGGGAGGTCTCAATATCTGCTATATACTCGCTGGTTCCAACAACTCCAAAAGACTACGGTATGATTTTCATATATTTAATTGAGCTGTCCAAAAAGAAGGCCGAAACTTCATTCTTTCCAGAGGCGCTATAATTACAAAGATGGAAG
>Ga0315288_10013120_pt1 | contig 10378 bp, 20 predicted proteins | sample YL17G11_20_MG_FD_203454 | JGI IMG/M metagenome (GOLD analysis project Ga0315288, IMG submission 203454) | Sediment microbial communities from Yellowstone Lake, YNP, Wyoming, USA - YL17G11_20 | ecosystem: Environmental > Aquatic > Freshwater > Lake > Sediment | place: USA: Wyoming | collected...
TAGATCCCAGGTTCCAGTTCACCCTTCCGCGTTGTCATGATCTACTCCAGTTTGTATTTGGTGACGGTTTCGACAGCTTTGGGTTGAACGATCTTGGCTCCCTTGAGGATCACCCCGTTGAATGAATGTTCTTTGTCGAACTCACGGATGCTGCTGCACCACTTGACATTGTGGTATGCGCCGTATGCGCCGTTGGCCAGCTCCTCAGTAAACTCTTTTTCAGAGAGTTCCCTGATATACAGACCATCATCGCTTGTGTAGATTACGACAATGCCCATGACCCTCTCCTTCATTGAAGCCGATGAACCAGGGCGCCGCCTGGTCCATCCTCTGGCCCGCGATAATAGGGTTCTACAAAGATCTTTTTGCGCTCGGTTCTACCGGCCCCGTGGACCTGGAACTTCCAGTGACCTTCGACCCGTTGCCGTACCGCCAGGACCCGGCCGGTTGTTCCGCCGGGGCCTTCATGGTGCCCCTGGGACCGGTCCAAAATGATCGATCTACCCAAGATGGTCCGGGCCTGCGGGTCCTCGCGGTTTAGTCGATCCACGAGGTTCCGGCGGGACCGAGAATTCTCCGGGGTCTTTTGGATCTGACGCCAGAGTTCTCGGGCCTTCGGGTTCTCCATGATCTCATGGATCTCGGCGTTCCCGCAGGTCGCGTACAGGATCGTGTTCATGCAGAACCGCCAGATCCTTGGCCACTCGTCCTGCATCTCGCGCATGTGGGTCTGGAAATCTTTCGAGGCTTCCCCGAGGACATCATCCAAGGGTTTGCCTTCCGGCAAAGCGAATCTCCAGAACAACAAGGCGTCGTTGTCGATCGGGTTGGTCCCGATAAACAAGGGGGTCGGCAAGGCTTCCCCGATGATCAAGAACCTCCAGGTCCGGCCCACGTTGTCGTCGCCGACGGGATCCTCAGTCAGGTAGATCCCGACGACCCTATGCCACTTGGTCTCATGGTTCCAGATCCGGAGCCCCGAATCAATCGGGACCTCGATGTAGATCGATGGAAAAGGCAACCGGATATCATCGGTCTTGAGGCCCCGTAGGTGGGTGTGCTGGAGTTTGTCCGCGAGACCTTCGGACACCTGGTAGACCCGACAGCCTTCAAGCTCGTGGGCGGCGGCATGGTACAGGATCTGGAATCCGATCAACATCTCGTTGTTGCTGGTCGCCCAGGTCTGGACCAACTTGATCCGCTGGTCCATGATCCCGCGGTCGCCGTAGACCAAATGGTTGTGCCGGGCGATCTCCACCGAGACCGCGTGGGCGCGGGCGAACATGTCGAAGGTCGAGGGCATGACTTTGAATTCTTGGGTGAAGTACCGCCGGAGCCATTGGACCGCCGGATCAATACCTTGGCGGTAAGCCCGGACCGCGGCGTTCCGTTCCAACGGGGACAACCGGGTCGTGATCTTCTCGAAGTGGGTCAAGAACAGCTCCTAGATGTACGGGACGGCTCCGAGGTCAGGATCCAGCTCCATGATGGCGCGGCATTTTTTGACCGTGGCTTCGTTCCGGGCGTCGAAATTCCGCTCGGCCTCGGCCTTGGCCCACCGCTCGATGCAGCTCGCGACCAGCTTGAAGCTCATCTGTTGCAGGGTCCGGTGATCCCGGGTGATCAAGTCGGCCAGCTCCTTCGCGGGGATCGTCGCGGTCACGACCCACCGGCCCGCATCGTCCCGCTGGTACACGGCCTCGCCGACCGGCCGGCCCTGCGGCCCGCACCACCGCCAGACCGCCTGGTTGATCCGCGCCGCCGTCGCCTGTGCCTCGCGGGAATCCTGGCAGTACACCCGAGGGTAGCCTTGGTCGAGTCCTGGGAGCTTGGTCGTCATCTACTTGCCCTCGAAGAAGTTGCGGAGCCCCTCGAAGTCCCAGATTTCGCCGTCAGCGCCGAGGTAGCCGTCGTACCCGCTCTCTACGAGGGCGCAGACCTCGGGGCCGCCGCGACCCGCGAGGATTTCCTTGCGGAGCTTGGCGAGGCGACGGTTGCGTAGCGCGTGCATCGCGCCGTCGGTGTGGTGGAGGTAGATTTCGTTGGTCGTGGTGTTCGGCATACCTAGAGTATGCGCTTGACCAGCGGGCAAGTCAAATCTATTTCATGTCTGGGCACTACCTATGATGGCGTGCGCGAGATCCCGGGTAGCCTTGTCCCGCAGCTCTAGGAACTTGGTGATGTCGGGCCGGCGTTCCATCGCGTTCTCGACGTAGGTGGTGTAGACATCGTTCCAGTCAAAGACCCATTCGCCGCTGTCCCGTGGCGCACTGTTGCCCCAGCCGGTAGCCCCGATCTCGTACAGGACGGAGCCGAGAGCCGAGAGGCTATCGACGTGGAACGGCATCCCGTTGGGATCGTTCTCATCGGAGAAATGCACGACCTTGGCCTCGCGGTCGATCTTGCCGGTCGCGATGAAATGTTCGAGCGCTTCGCGGGCGTCAGTCTCCCACGCCATCTCTTGATTTTCGTCGTCGTCTTCGTCGAGCTTGAACGCCTTGGTCAACCGTGCCTTGGCGTTGACCGCGAGGTTCGCCGGGATCGTGTAGACCGGGGGGAACACTTCGTCGAGGATGGTTTCGCCCAACAGCGAGGCGAATTCCTCTCGGGTCTTGGCCACGCGGGTCGGCCACAGGCACCCGAGCTTTAGAAATTCCTCTCGGGTGACGAATTTCCCCTTGGCATTTTTTTCTGTGCGGCGGCCCACGAGGAATGGGTGGTTGCCCTCGTACATGATGTACAGGGACAGTTTCTTGGTACGGATCGGCTGAGTGGCTGGGATCTTCCCGGGCATGGAATCCTCCTGACAGTTACGTCATGTCGGGGTCTCCCTTGGCCCTCGCAAAAACGCGCCGGCCCCAGGAGACACCTGGATTGCCGGACTGTACAGATCGACCGTCAGGATGTCAACTACAACGTGGTGGGACCGCTCACCGGCTTGGCCTTGGTGTTGGTCTGAAACTCGTCAGCCTGCTCGGGCGGGACCGCCACCATGATCCTGTCGGCCCCGAGGTCACGGACCAGCGCGGCGCGGTGCCGCCCGTCGATGAAGCCGATGCCTTGATCCCATTCTTGCCACGCGACCTCGGGGGCGTCGAGCGGGACGGGCTCGGCGGTGTCGTCGATGTACTGCCGGAGCTTCGCAAACTTTCCCGTCATCCCGGAGTCGCCGGGCGCGATGTACTGGGGGTTCCGGCGCCACGCGGCGTCGAGGTCTCGGACCCGCAGGACGAACAGGCGATCCTTACGACCCCGCGACATCCCGCTCGGTTGCCAGCGAATTTTTTTGGCGAACGCAGCTCTGACCAGCGGGTGAATCATTCCTGCGACCCGGGGGTGAAGTAGTAGATGACGCGGAACTGTGATCGGTTGTCGCGGTCCTCGTAGTGGGCTTCCTTCTGTTCGATCACGATGTAGCCGATGGGTCCGAACGGCTGCTTTGTCCGATTGTTTCCTTTGGTGAACGGCACGGGTCGGATGTTCCAATGCTTCAAGAGATCGATCCACTTGTCGTACAACAGGTCCCACCCGTTGTAGGGATTGTCATCCCAACTCCAAGGTTCATAGAAAAAATCTCGGATGACGTTCTTGATTGTCCCGGCGTCGCCGTTGCGCCACCGCTGAATAATCATCACGGACTTGGGGTCCACGATCCAGAACTGGCTCGACCCCTGGCCTGACACCGGAGTCTTGCGCCGGACCGCCGAGAACTTTACCGACGCGCTCGCGATTGTCTCGCCGTACTGGTGGAACAGCTCGGGGATGTAGCGACTGGTTTGTCCGGGGTCGAGAGTAAAGCTGGGACTGTAGCCGCCCCCTTCGATCATCGGGACATCTTCGAGATATTGTTGGCAACCCTTCGTGATGTTGATCTTGGGCTTGACCCACTGCTCCGACGCCGTTGTCATGGCGGCGAACGCGGATTTGACCACCGGGTTCTGGTACATCTTTTTGATCGCGGATTCCAATTGATCGACCGACCGCTCCAACTGTCGGCTCGAAAATGCGCTTTTCCAATACTCGATGGGCTTGGGCCAATCCCGCACGCTGTACACCAGGGCGTCGGCCAGCTTCTGCACGACCTCGTAGCACAAGATCCCCACGGCTTTGATTTCCTCGGGGACATCGGTTTGAGCTTCGAGATTTTTCTGAAAACCCTTGGCGCGGGCCGCGAGCTTCGGCGACACATCTCGAATGCCCGCGATACACTTCTCCGTGTAGGCATCGCCTTGGGTTTTGTTCAACTGCTCGATGTAGAGGCTCTTGGAATATTCGCCGAGAGTTTTCTTGACGATCCCCAGCTCCTCGTGGATGTGGCCTTGCTCGATGTCCAGCATCTTGGCCCAGTCGTTGTCGCCGACGTGGCGGCCGAGCGACCCAAGGATGCAGTGGACCGCTTCCGCGATGGACTGGGCGCCGATTTCGTATTCCTTGTCGGACCCGTAACCCCCGCCCGTCGGCAAACCGCCGTAGCTGTAATTTCGCAGCGGGCAACTGGTCGCCACCGACCGGAACGCGGATTTAACAACCGGGTGGGTCACGAGATCAAATTAAGACCCCGGGGACATCCTCGCGGTAGCCCCCGGGGTCAGCCAACGACGGCTCACTCGCCGCCGATCCTAAGTGTGGTGGACCTGCCCGGGTACTGCCCCCGGGTTCCAACAGCCTTTTGATAACAGGCGCAACGTGCGTTTCTGCCGTCTATATCTCGCATCCAGGCTACTCTGGCAGCCAGCGCCCTTCTGCAAAGCTCCCAGTGTTTCTCGACCATCGACCCTGTAGCACAGACGATGGCCATGCCTACTGCTTTGCCCTGGGTTCCTAGTAGGTGTCGGTCCCCAGGTCCGTTATGCAGCGGCTAGCTGCCGAACGGGTTGCTCAACATCTTGGTTGGCAATTGAAACTTGCCTCGCGTTTTTAACGAGGTCGCAAGACATCCCCGGCACGCTCCTGTTACCTCCTGGCCGCTGTCGAATCTATTTCAGGCCCACGGATCTACTTCTTCTCACATGCCTGCCCTTGGCAAGCCTCCAAACACTTTATCGCGATCTGTCGGCAACCGTCGCCTTCTTTACAATCTCGGGCGTACCGGATGCAGTTCTCTATACATATACTTTGACACTGCACGAGACCGAAGAGGCCGATGAAGATCATCGCCACGGTCATGAAGATTTCGTTGCTGTTCTTCATGCTACCCTTTTACAGGATCTTCTTGGTGGCTTTCAAGATTTTTACGTTGGCGGGAAGGTGACCCAGACGCTTCTCTGCGGCGGCTTCCTCGGGGTTCAACATCTGCCAGCCCTGACATCCGGGGATCCCGCAGATGCACGGGTAGGGGAAGATTCCTCGGTCGTATAGCTCGGCCCGGTTGATCCCTTGGTGACGGACGTACCCGCTGGTGAATTCCTCTTGGGTCATGGTTTCGTAGTCTCTGGGACCTCTACGCTACAACTTAAACGAGGGCATACCCAACATCGATCAACTGTTCCATCAAGATGACGGGTGATCTTGATGATCAATTGATGGCCGTGAACGGGACAACATTTCAGGGCTAGTCGGCGTTCTCGGGCTTGTTTGCTTTGGCCTTCAATCCTCATCCCCGATCGACCCCCCGATCGATACTAATGTTTCAAAAGAATAGCCCTCAAGATATCGGATGAAATCGATCTGGGTTGAACTTTCAATATCACGGTATTTTTGCAGCTCTGGCAAAGAGCGGATTGTTGAGTGAAAGCCCACGGGATTTTTCCCGTATATGAACATTCTGGACATGTACAGTAGACGTTCTCGCCTTCGGGTTTCGTCAACTTCATGATGGCCGCGATGATCGCCAGGGCTTTGGAAAGATCCTCATGGGCATGGGACAAGAACGCGATATCCGCGTCGCTCAGTTCACCGACAGAATCTTCTCCTTGCTCGATAAACAGCTCTGAATAAGGTCGAGTCCCGGTGGTCCGGCTTGTGGCCGAATGCAGCCACTGTTCTACTTCTTTCAGGTCATCGATCATCTTTCTCTAGCGCTGCTTCTTGAGCGGGGGTTTATCGATCCAGTCCCGAAGGTTCGTGAAATTTTCCTGGGTTACAGGAACGTAACCGCAGCGCTCACACTTTCGGATTACCGTGCCGTCGGGCTGCCGCCGCGCCAGGATCGTGGACGTAATGGTGCCACGAAACCCCGCCCGGGTGTTGCCGTCGGGTCCGATGTAGTCCAGAGGATAGCAGACCGGGCAGATCACGGGGCGACCGCCAGCATAACCGAGAGCTTGGCCTGTAGCAACGCGACCACCGGGTCCGTGCTGTAACCCGGGCCGTACTTCTCACGGAGCAAATCCCACAGCAAGCGGATTTCTTTCTGGTCGAGCTTGTTCATTTTTGATCCTCGGGTTTATCCCACCGGGGGAACCATAGGGTCATGGCTCGCGGGTGGTGAAATCGGGTCAGCCCCACGCGATTCCCCTGGACCACGATTTTCTTCGGCGGCGCCACGACCCCGTAGCTCGGGTGACGCATCGGGTGGGTCCAGGGGATCCGTCGGTTTGCCCACAGGATCTCCGCCAGGACCAACCCGGTGTCGAGGTCCCGGAGAAATGCCTTGGCCTCTTTCGGGTGGACCGCCCCGATGGCGCTCCAATTGATCTGCGGGCGCTCCGGCTTCATCGTGTCGAGCCCCTTGTCCTGGCTCACGTTCACGTGGCCGATCTGCACGGACCGACAATACTCATCCCAACAGCGAATCATCGGCTTGGTCATTTGGTTTTCCTTTTCGATCCGGCGCTGCCCTTCAACTCGTACCCGAGCCCGTGGGCCGTACATTTGAGCGGTCCCCACTCGTGGTGATTGTCAGAACGATCCCAGAGATCCTGGAGCCGCGCGGTCAGGACTTCCTTGGGCTCGACGATCTCCTCGACGGTGATGCGGTATCGACGGAGCGAAACGACCCCGTTGAAAATCGAATGTCCATTCTCGGTCAGACGATTAAGATCCCAGTCCCCGACCCGGTGGAACGTTTCGAGCACCCGGGGAAACTCCGGCCGAACTGGTCCTTTGACTTTCTTGGTCATGCTGGCTTCTGCTTTGCTTTCTTTTTCGGTTTTCGTTCTAATAGCACTTGAGCCAGGGCCATCATCCTCGCGGCCTTTTCGTACTGTTCGCCCAACTCCGTGACGTTGTATTCGTAGAGAAATTCCAGCCGGAACATCTCAATGTCCGTGAGGTCTGTTTCTGATTTCCGCATGACAGGATCTAAGCTATCACGGAGTTGACCGTTGGTCAACCAAGAAGTTGTTCAATGTCGTGCCGAAGTTCCAGAGCACGGTCGATGTACCGGTCCGATACCTCGAACCAATCGAACACCTGCTCACCGGACTCAACCGGGACCTGGTGGCTCCAGGCGTTCCCACCGATCTCGTAGAGGACAGACCGGAGGCCCCCGAGGTCCGTACAGGTGAATGGCATCCTGTGGGGATCGCTCTCGTCGATCAATTCGACCTGGTGCTTGCCTTCATCGTCAACCTTGGCCGTCTGCATGAAGCGTTCGAGGGCTTCCCGGGCTTCGTGTTCCCAGGGCATCTCTTGGACTTCATCCTCGTCGATCTTGAACGCCTTGGACAACCGGGCCTTGGCGTTGATTGCGGTCCCGCGAAACATCTGCTGACCGCTCGGGACGTTCACGGCCGAAGGTGTCGGCTGGGCGAACACTTCATCGAGGATCGTTTCGCCCAGGAGCGTGGCGAACTCCTCCCGAGTCTTGGCGATGCGGGTAGGCCACAAGCACCCGAGCTTCATGAACTCCTCGCGGGTGACGTGCTTGCCCTTCGCGTTCTTCTCGGTCCGGCGACCCACGATGAACGGGTGGTTGCCCTCGTACATGATGTAGATGTTGAGCTTCTTGGTCCGAGCGGTCGCAAGGGGACTGAACGTGGTGGGAGCCATTGGGATCCTCCTGGCTTGACAGCCGATGTGCGGGTTCTCCTCAGCCCTCGCGAAATCGCGCCGGCCATAGAGAACACCTGGATGGCGGGACTTTACCGATGACGTGTCAGGAAGTCAAGTTTAATCTCCCAGCCCATCGACCTCGCGTACCTGGCCCACAAGGTCGCGGCCTCGCGGTCCGTCAGGACGTCGACCGGTTGGATGTCGAGGATGTCGATCCATTCGTCGTACTCGCCCCAGTAGTCCCGGGACGATCCGAACTGGAGGTCCAGTTGGAACCGTTGCCGTGGAGCCAATCCCTGCTCCATGAGCCATGCCGCTATGTTGAAGCCCTGGTTGCTGCACCAAGGCCAGACTTCCAAGATAGCCTCGAAGCCGCTTTCCTGGATCACATAGGAGAGCCAATGGTCCCGGTGGGGGAAGTCACACGCCATCTCGACCGATAGATCTTGGTCTCGGTTGTAGTCAGTCGTGCAGGTGATCCGGGTGATGTCGGGACCATAGACGCAACCGTCGCCGACGAAGTGGAAGTTCTGGGGGACCTCCGGGGGCTTCTCGAACTTGAGGATCTGCAAATCCATCGGTCATCCCAGGGGCATCGGGTCGAGGTTTCCTTTGAGATATAGAGGATGACGGGGCATCCCAACCTTCGTGAGCCCCAGGCACTCGACCTTGATTCCACGACTCCGTAGCAGGTCCAGGACGGCGCGGCCACGACCTTGGTGGATCCCGTGGGCTCCCCAAGCCGCGATCACCCTGGCGGCCCCGGCGGCAGTCTCCAGGATATAGCGATCGTTCTCAGGACCAACGGGATCATCCTCGCGGTACAGGGCCTTCGGGTCAGTGGACTTGAGCGCAAAGATGTTGCAGACCTTGAGCCCCGGGGATTTCCATCTTTGCGAATAGCGAATGCACCGTCGGACCGTCGGGTCGAGGACCACTTCGTCGGCGGTCGATGGATTCAACATGATCCACAGGATGTAGTCAGAGGATACGACGGACCAGACACGCCACAGGAGATAACGGTAGCGTCGAGTCTCGTCAAAGATCGCGCCGCTCCGATGATCAGGAAAAAGCTGCTCCATCATGGCGTGGGCTTCCGTAGCATGATCTCTAGTCCTTGCCTTCACAGTCTATGGTCGCGGAGGAGCCTTGTGGAGAAGAGTTGAAATGTCATTTTTCAACAACCATGAGTTCTTCTAGCTCCCGCCACATCCCCGGGAGTTCCCCGGGGTAGCGGCGGAGCGCCTGTTGGAATCCCGGCCACTCCTTCCAGTACATCTGGAGGAGGCCCTGGCTCCGCGGATCCTTACATTGTTTCATCGAGGTCCGGACGTTCGCGATCCTGTCGGCAAGCTTGAGGATCAGCGCGGCCTTCCCGACCTCCTGGATCTTCGGGTACGTTTTCTCGTGGCGTTCTCGACGGTTCCGACCGGGTTCGTTGCTGACAGCCCAGACCAATCGCGCGACCTCGGGGTTGAACAGGTCTGCCAGGTGTTCCCGGGTCTCGTGTTGGTCCTCGATGCTGTCGTGGAGCCACGCCGCCGCGATGAGATTTTCGAGCCCCTTCTCGACGATCCTGTAGTCTGGCGCCCAAGCGGCAACCTCGTCGGCGACATCTTTCAGGTGGACCCAGTAGGGATCGGCGCCGTACCGCTGGTCCCGGTGGAGGGTTCGGGCGTAAGCTTCCGCGTGGATTGTGAATGGAGATTCCATGTCGTCTTCTTTATTTGTGTCGGATGTCTACCATCCCGCGGATCAAGATCTCCTGGGCGTCGGCGACGTGGTCGCCTTGGAGCCCCAGGGCAAAGTTCGTCTGGATCAGGTGATCCATGAGATCATCCATGTCTTGGTCGTCATCAAGGATCACACAGGCCTCGACCTCGGGGTGATCCTGGAGCCAACGGGCGATCTCTTGCCCGCGGGTTTGGCCACGCTCCGGGGTTCTCCCGAGGATCCGGCCTTTGATCCCGCAGACCCCCAGGTACTGGACCAACTGTTGAAACCTCTCGTCAGATCCGATCCTCCAGGAACTCGACACCACGATGTTGGCCCCGGACATCTCGGTCAAACGGTTGAGTTGTTCGACGCAACCGCGGTCAAGTTGATGGTACAGTCGCTCCGAGCTATCATCGGGGATCGCGTAGATCCAGCGGTCCTGTGTGTTGAGAACTTCCCGAAGTTGACCACTGGGGAGCAAACAGACCATAGGTCTCGACAAAGACATCTCCGTGACCAAGACACCATCGAGATCTAAGAATACTATTTTCATTTCTCGTCCGGATGAATGAACTTCTTCTTGTAGGCATTATCGTCGGCGTCGATCAGGATTTTATTATCGCGACTACGATAGATATGATCCTGGGTGATCTCACGAAAGATACCTTCCCAGGTAACCTCTACGTCCAGATCTCCTTGACGAGCAAGTCGATCCGAAAGCACCGCG
>Ga0315288_10013123_pt1 | contig 10378 bp, 16 predicted proteins | sample YL17G11_20_MG_FD_203454 | JGI IMG/M metagenome (GOLD analysis project Ga0315288, IMG submission 203454) | Sediment microbial communities from Yellowstone Lake, YNP, Wyoming, USA - YL17G11_20 | ecosystem: Environmental > Aquatic > Freshwater > Lake > Sediment | place: USA: Wyoming | collected...
ACTTCAAGCCCTTCCTCATCAACCACGACAACCCCGTCGCTACCCCGATCGGAGCGGCCCTCGACCCAAGAGTGCTCGAAGGGGTGCTTCAGCTCACCCATCGGGAGGGGCAGCCGAAGACCACCTACTACGAGTCTCTGAAGGACATCGGGTACATCCCGAAGCTGGTGAAGTGCGTGGACCGCATCTGCAACCTCCGGGAGGGAGTGGACTGGTTCTCGGATGCCCGGTGGGCCCGCTACAGCCAGGAGACTCGTGACTTCATCCTTCCCCTTGCCCCCTCTCTACGAGATGAGACCGCCGAATGGCTGACCCGACTCCTGAACGAAGCTCTCGACGCACGCGGATCCTGACGGCCCTGATCGTCGTGGGGTGCCTCCTCGGAGCCGGAGCCGCTCTGGGGATGAATCCGGCTGCTGACTGGTATGCCCGCAAGTACCTTCGGGAGCACTACGGGTGGCTCCACCCCTCGACGGTGCAGTTTCACTACCCGTTCCAGTACATCGAGCTTGGAGTGGTCAGCTTCGACAAGGGCTGGGTGCGGGGCAACCTCACGTCCGTCGTGGTTCACCGCGAGAGCCGGGCCGTCAAGGTGACGGGCGGGGAGGTCGAGGCGGACCTGGATCGGCGGACTTCTGGAACGGGTGACGGGGAACGCCCCAATGTCACGGTCGAGGGGCTCACTCTCGTTACGGTCACCCGTGGGAAGGTCACGGCGATGGCCCACAACGTCGGCTGGGACGGGAAGGTCGTGACCTTCAAGGGTGTGGGCCTGGAGACCCCGTGGGGCCGTTACGACGCCGCAGAGGGTAGCTACGTGCCCAAGGTCCGACTGGTGCTGAGCAAAGCCGGGGGACGCATCCCGGTGCCCGTGAAGATCCCAGGGCTCGACCTTCCCGAAGTGACGCTCATGGCAGAGGGAGTCACCATCCACGAGCAGGAGCGGGCGATCACCATCCAGAAGCTGGCTGTGTTTCAGCCTGCGGCCCCCGAGCACATCGAGCTTGTGTCGGTCGGAGAGCTGGAAGTCACCTCGGTTCTCCTGGTGAAGGCTGCATGGGTGCAGTTCAAGCACCCGTGGGTCAGCTCGAAGCCTGAGCGGATCATGCACATTCGTGGTCAGGTCCGGACCACGCCCCACCTTTCGTTGAAGTTGTTCGAGCCCCTTCAGATCGAAGTCCTACCGGAAGACCCGTGGATCAGCGCCCGTGGTACCTGCCAGGAATGGGCAGACGTGGTGGCCGGAGACACCATCCTTCAGACGATAGCCTTCACCGGAGAGCTTCATGTGGAGGTCGGGCTGAAGCCGATCCCCAGCCTCAAGATGGACCGGACGGGGTTTCCAGCGACCTGTGCGCCCGTGAGTTGTGCCACGTTCCGAGAGCTTCGTCGGCCGTTCAAGTACACGGCCATCCGGGCAGACGGGACGCCATTCGAGCGAACGGCGGGTCCGGGCACCCTCGAATGGATCCCTCTGGGATCGGCCGGGAAGATGCCCCTGGCTGTCGAGAACCTCGAAGACCCGGGGTTCGCCTCTCACCGGGGGTTCATCCGGCAGGCGTACGAGAACAGCCTCATCGAGAACGTACGGACGGGCAAGTTCACCCGAGGCGGTTCGACCTTGACGATGCAGTTGGCGAAGAACCTCTACCTTCTGCGGAACAAGACCCTGCTCCGGAAGGCCCAGGAGCTTCTCCTCGCCATGGCCATGGAGAAGTGCCTCACGAAGTCCGAGATCATCGAGCTGTACCTGAACGTCGTGGAGTTCGGGCCCAACGTCTACGGGATCGGCCCTGGGGCCAAGCACTGGTTCAAGAAGACCCCAGAGGCTCTCGAACCCATCGAGGCATTCTGGATGGCATCCATTCTGCCACGGCCTCGGAAGACTCCCCCGCCCGGTGACATGAAGGGCACGGAGCGGCTGATGGAGAACCTGGCCAAGATGGGGAAGATCCCAGGCTTCACGGGCGGGACAGGCGATCTCGACACTTCAGGGTGGGAGTAGTGCCCCCTGTCGGTGTATGAGGGGCTATGAACCTCGGCACCATACGCCGGACCATCGATCTGAACGCCTCCTTCCAGGCTCAGCCAGGCGACTACGCTCGTCTGGCTGACGAAAACGACGAGCAGGGGCAGGTCAACGTCTACCGCAAGAACGGCAGCATCGTGATGACGATGCCCCGCGAAGTCTGGGACCAACTACTGGGCTTCGTACCGGAGAAACAGTCATGACCACCATTCTCGGAATCAGCGGGCTCGCGGGCTCAGGCAAAGACACGCTTGCCGACTACATCCGCTCTCATGGGGCCATCAATGTGGCCCTCGTCGGACTGCCCCACCCGGTGACATGAAGGGCACGGAGCGGCTGATGGAGAACCTGGCCAAGATGGGGAAGATCCCGGGCTTCACGGGCGGGACGGGCGATCTCGACACTTCGGGATGGGAATAGTGCCCCCAGTCGGTGTAGGCTGCCCTTGACACCCACTCAGAACAGACCTACCGAGTGGGGTGTGCATCGTAAGAAGAGTCTTCGACCTCGTGAGGTGTACGGCATCACGGGCAGCAAAGGACACGGGAAGGATACGTTCGCCCGGTTGGTGCAAGAGGAGTGCGCCAAACAAGCCGAGTCCCGGAGGGGTACGGCGAAGACCACGTTCGAGGTGGGGCACTTCGCGGGGGCACTCAAGCGGATGTCTGCACGGATCTTCGGGCTCACCGAGGACCAGATGCACGACCCGGCCAGAAAAGAGGAGCCGCTGAAAGCCCCGCTACACCTGGACCTGTTTGTGGGGGCCATGCAGAACGAGACGGGACTGCCCATTCGTCCTGCGGGCAAGGTGGCGACGACCCCTCGGGAGGTCATGCAGTTCTTTGGTACAGAGTATGTCCGTCGAGCCCAGGACGACTACTGGGTTCAACGTCTGCTCGGGGACACGGCATCTCAACGAAGAGTGCTTGTACCCGACACACGGTTCCCGAACGAGGCAGAGGCGCTTCGTTCTGTGGGGGGCAGGATCATCAAGGTCGTTCGGATCGATGCCCCCGCCTCTACAGATGGCCATGCTTCTGAAAAGGAGATGGCGAGCATCGAACCTGACCTCTTGTTGGGGGTTCGTACAGGAGACCTGTCCTTGCCGCGACGGGTCGCGGTACTCATCGCTCAGGGTAAGTTCGATGCCGCCACAAGGTACGACTACCGTACGGGGCAGCGGGCCATTCAAGCCTACCTGTCGGGTACGTCGGCAGAGGGGAGTGCTCTGCTTCTGGGGCAGAAGCACAAAGACCCGTACGCCCTCTACAACCTACTCGACTACTACGGTATCCCCGCCCGTAGACAGGCGTCGAATCGAGTAGCCCACCGAACCGTCGAAGGAGGGGCTGAAAAGAGGTGTGGGGGCGCGTGTCAGCAGTGGCTCCCCCTCACACGGTTCAATGCCAACTCCAAGGCGTGGGATGGGGTGGCTAGTCTCTGCCGTTCTTGTGCGGGCGAAGCGAATAAGGCACGGTACGAGAAGTACCAAAAGAACGACTCATTGGGGGCTATCTTCAAGACTTTTCAACGATCAGCCGCCCCTCGTGGGTGGGCGTTCGAGTTGACACACGCCGACTTGGAAGAGCTTTGGGAAAAACAAGGCGGACTGTGCGCGTACACGGGGCGGCCCATGTCGTTCAACGTAAACGACCCCTCGAAGATGAGTCTTGACCGCATCGACTCGACCAGGGGGTATACCCGTGAGAATGTCGTGCTCTGCACAACCCGTGTGAACCTGATGAAGCGGGACATGTCCTTGGGGGACTTCAAGCTCGTTGTAGCCGACCTCTACCGTAATCTCCTCCGGGGCTAGTCGGCCGGGCTGCATCCAAGCGAGGCAGAGCAGGCTGGCATCCCGGACGAGGACTTCGACTTCGTGGTCGAGAACGCTGGGACGCTCGCAGATCTCAAAGAAGAGGTCCGGAAGCTGGCTCAGCGGTTGGCCAAGTAGTCCATCACGACCCTGTTGGCGGTCAAGAAGTCGGAGATGATGAGAGGGGCGGTGTCGGGCCTCCCCTCGACCACCCAGGCTCGGAAGGTGGCTTCGTACTGCCGCATCACGGTGGCCAGTCGGAGGGCATCTTCCGAGCCTTCTCGTTCGAGCTTCTCAGCCTGTTCGAGGGCTGCGGTCAGAAAGAACGGGAACTGCTGAGAGTCGCTGGTTGCCATAGGCTATGTCAAGGGGGTAGGATAGGTGGATGACCACGACCGCCGACATCAAGTGGGGTAAGTACGACGTTTACGAAGGACCGTACTTTTGGGGCTCTGTCCCCGTGACGGTGTCCGCGACACCCACGGATGCCGAGAAGACCCTCTTGGTGGTCACGAGTACCGAGGGGGGATGCTACGACGCCATCAATTGCTACGACCGGATGATCATCTCGGTCGGGGCAATTCAGTGGGGAGAAGCCTCCCAGTTCAGCGTCTCCGACATGCTCGGGAAGGTCAGCCAACGGAGCCCGGCGCTTCTAGCTCCTCTTCAGCCTGCTTTCGACCAGGCTCAGGCGACATTCCGACAGAACGGGGCGGGCAAGTACCGCTTCTTCCTCTCGGACACCGGAGAGGTGATGTCGCTGGCTCAGCAGCAGCGGCTCTTCCTCCACTGCAACGGCCACCAGGGGGCATGGAGTGACGAGGCGAAGGCGTACGCGAAGGTCTGGGCTGCCTGTATGTCGTCCGTCTTTCAGCAGCCGGAGGCCCAGCAGGCTCAGGCCGAGTACACGGTCCCAAGGCTCAAGTACTTCGCGATGAAGGAGGCTCAGGCCATCCTGTGGGGCTCGGACGCCGCTCTCCCGAATACCTCGTGGGTGGGTGCTCTCCGGTCAGCGTACCTCAGCTTCGCGGCCAACCTGCCCTCGACGGCAAACTCGATGATCCAGAAGGCCAACGTCTCGGGCCTGACGAAGTGGAGCCCCGAGTGGTGCATCGAGATCCTGAAGCAGCTCACCTTCGGGCCCGGCATCGCCATCTACCCACACCGGTACGAGGCCATCCGGCCGGTCGTCGAGCGGCTCTATGGGGTGAACCTGCCCGACCTCGCGAAAGACCTCCAGGCGTGGCAGACCGAGCACGGCATCGACCCGACCAGCACAGCCCCGACCTTCACGACAACGAAGGAAATCCAGACCGAGCTGATCGCGGAGGGCTACGACCTCGGCCCGGCGGGTGCTGACGGGAAGATGGGGGGCAAAACGACAGCCGCCGTCACGACGTTCCAGCAGAACCACGGGCTGGTGTCGGACGGCGTTGTCGGGACGAACACGCGGAAGGCACTCGCTGCCGAGTACCAGAAGCGAAACGGCTGAAGCTCAGCGGCGACGCTTGGCCTTCGGGGCTTCCTCGGCTTCGGCGGCTTCTTCCGCCACTTCTGCCACCGGCTCTTCGACCGCTTTCGGAGCCGGGGCGACCTTTTTGCCAGCTTCTAGCCCAAGCAGCGTCTCCATGAGGTGCTGCTCCTTGGAGACGCCGAGTGCGGCCGGACCCGCTCCCATGTTCGCCAAGTGCGTGTCGATGCGAGCCAGACCGGCCCCCATCTGAAGGGCTTGGGCGCAGCGGGTCTTGAGGTCTTGCTGTTCGGGTGTCAGGGCCATTCTGTTCTCCTGGTCTGGTCAGACGATAGAAGGTTCAGTACGTGGTGAGGGCGTACTGGAAGGGGGTCAGAGCCCACGGCTGTGGCCTGAACAGCTCAGGGATGTCCAGCCTGAAGGGGGCCAGCTTCTCGGGGCTCGGGGGCTCTTTGACGGGCGCATCCGGGACATCTGGGACGATGGGGGCTGCCGGGATGAGGAGGTCGGCGTCCTTGAAGGTGGGCCTGTGGGCGGAGTAGTACCTGAGAGCGAGCCCCATCCTGGCGTGGCTTTCCTTCACGCCACCGTTGACGGAGCCCGAAGCGTAGACCCGGAGCTTGTCGAGACTGGGCAGCCCTCGGCCCGAGCCGAAGCTGATCCGCATGATCCTGTACCCTGCTCGGATGCACTTCTTCCGGTCGGCAGAGATCTCCTTCTGGTTCCAGCCCTGGACGACTTCGTCCGCAGGATCCGCAGGCAACGACGGCCTGTTCTTCACCGTGTTCCACGAGAAGGTTCTGCCCTTGCCGATGTTCAACTGCATCATGCAGACGGAGTTTCCGTTGTCTCCCTTGGCGAGCTTGCCGAGCCCGAGGTCCACGTCTCTGCGGAAGCCGGACTCGAAGAACATGATGCTCATGATCACCGAAGCGGTCCTGATACGGCCAGTCGGCCCCGAAAACAGCGGTTCCTCTTCCGAGACCACCGTTGCGATGTCCTTGGCAATGGACTCGTATCGGGCGACCGCTTCTTCCCGGGATTCCCTCGCATCCGGCACGTACGAGTTCCGCCCAGGGGGCGAAACCGAGATGATGAATGCGACTATCCAGGCGATGAATTGCTCCACTTAAAACCTCCTGTGTAACGGGTCAAACTTCGACCCTTGTGATAACCCCCAGTACTCCGAGGAAGCGCCCCTTGTAACCAAAGGTGTGTCCCTTGGCAAGAAAAAGACGACTTGGGGTTCGCTTCCTTGGCGCGATTTATGCTAACAACTCCGTTCTTGGGGGAAACACTCTTGATTCACACAAGAGAATCCACGATTACCCCGTAAACGGTTGAAACTGCTAGGGTTTTCCACGACCCTTGGGGGCCCGGCCACGACCCTTGGGGGCCTTCTTGGACGGCTTCGTCTTCGACCGAGCCTTGATCCCTGGATCGGTTGCCTGATCGATTGCCTGATCGAGATCCCCGAAAATCCGTTTATCTTCGGCCTCCTGGATCTCTTCCTTGGCCTTCTGTATGAGGGGGGCCAGGATCTCCTTCTCCATCTGCAAACGTTGCGCTCGGATGGCCTGTTCTCTTTTCCGGGTCAGGTGGAGCAGGATCGTACGGTGAGCGACCTCCAGGAGAGCGTCCTCGCCCATGGGGTGAGTGCCGCTCTGGAAGAGCATCAGATCTCGGTCGAGCAGCACAGCTAGAGCGTCCGATTCACTGACGTGGCGTGAGAAGACCTTGACCCCGTGGCCCTTTTGAGCGTTGAGTCGAGTCTCACACATGGTCCGAAGACCATCGAGGGACTTTTGGTAGGTCGCGAGAAAGTCGGTGTCAGCCATATGTCTCCTGTACACCGGGCCCGTGGTGTACAGAGCCCCTAATGGATCCCGCAATCATCCACCAGACGTTTCTCGGCTCCCCGGTTACCAAGGATCATGCGAAGCTGTACGGCAACTTCCCGAAATATCGGGGGTTCTCGTCAGATGCCCCAACCCCCGAGGACTTCGAGGCGGCCTTCGTGGTGGCCTTGATGCAGGTTCTTTGGGCACAGGACGGCATCTTGAAAGAGAGCTTCATTCTCTTTCCTGCGAGCCAGATCCCCTGGGCCAACGATCAGCTCAGCACGGTGGTACGCCAGATGTTTGCCCGGTGGAAAGGGCGGGGAACGGTCGAAGAGCGTAAGCGGATCGTCGGGAAACTGTCCGATGCGTTCGGGCACCTGATGGTGGGCTCACGGGTACTCCAGATGGGGGAGCCCGCCCGCTGGGTTGCGGTCGGATTCCGCGTCGAAGACCCGATTCCAGATTGGATGAAGGAGTCGCTTCTCTCGGTGTAGTACAGAACATGGCTACTGCCGCCACCCCTGCCGACGACTCCGACCTAGCCGAGTACTGGGCCGACCTTCGTCCAGCCCCGCCCCAGGTTCGGCTCTCGGGCAACAACCTGCCCTCCCTTCAGGAGATGGCGGTAGCTCAGACCGTGCAGGACATGCAGGCGTGGGCCCAGAAGAGTCCCCACCTCATCCGCAACGAGACGTTCGTCGCAGAGCTGGTCAACCGAACCATCACGACGCACTGGGACCACCTGACGCGAAACGCGAAGCGATACGACATCACTGGACTGATCGAGGTCATCATCTCCGTTCAGAACCTCCAGGCGGGAGAATGGAAGTCGTTTGTTCGGGCGCTCCCCCGATCACTGCTCGAACGTATCGTACAGGCGGACCTGGGAGCTACGGCGGGTGGGATTCACGCCCTGCTCAGTCTGGACCTCCTGTTCCGGAACGGCCAGGAGAACGACTACAACTTGACACCGCTCTCAGGTGGGGGCATCCAAGTGTCACTCCGACCCCGCAGTCGGCCAGGAGAAATCCTCCAGTTCAGGCTGGACGAGACGTTTTCTCTTTCACCCACCCCAGAAAGTGTACCTTCAACCAGTGCGGAGCCTCCCGAAGATGCCCCCTTCGACCCTTGAAGCCGACTGGGCTGCTCTTGGCCGTCCCCGAAGGCGTGTCATCGAGCGTGCCCCGACGTTGCTGTCGCCGGTTGAGCCCGCCGAAGACTGGGCCGAGACATTCGACGAGGGACTTCGACCGGTGTTCTTCACCGTGCTGGGGCAGAGTATTCAGGACAGGTACGAGTTCTACTCGAAGTTCGAGGGCGGCCAGATCGGGGTCTTGAACCTGACCCATACTCCTCGGGTCTGGTTGGAACGAGGCCCGCTGCTACTTCTGCAAGAGACGGTCGAGCAGTGTAGGCTCCCCCTCAGCGCCAAAGACCTGCTTCCGACGTGGTGGCCACCTCCGACCACGACCTGGAATCTGCTGTGGGCACTCGGGACAACGCCGGACCTGACCCTCGAAGAGCCGATCCGAGGCATGGTGGACATGAGGTTCAGCCTGGCTCACGACCTTTTCAAGGCGATCTGGGAGATTCGGTTCTCCATCCGGGAGGGCGGTGACCTGCTTGCCACGGAGCGACTGGTTCAAGCGGTGGGCACCTGGCTCCTCGGCCGACATCTCGACGCAGACGACCAACTGGTCCTCAAACCGGTTGGGATCGGACGGCGGGTCACCTCCGACCAGGAGAAGATCGACATGCTCTGCCTGCTTCTCACGTTGGCCTCGCAGTCCGGGCTGCTCAGCCGTCTCTACCTGGCGTTCGACGGGGTGGAACGGGCAGACCGACCCCACCTGAAGGAGTTGCTCGCGGTTCTTCAGGGCTGCGGACGCTGGGCCAGGATCCCCGGGATGCCTCTCGGGCTGCTCCTTGGGTGGAACGGGGACGGGGCAGGTCTCGGGAGAGCCAACGCCAAGCTCGCCACCTTGATCGTCCAGGGGGTCGCATGATCGTCATCGACTTCATCGGCTCCGTCGTCGAAGGTCAGATATCTGACCACAGACCGGGAGACCCTCTGGTCGTCTTCGTGATCCAGTACCCGAATCGTCCGGTTAATCCCGCGATCGAGATCCCGACGTTGAATGGACGCCCGTTGGTGCCCATTGCTCAGTCTCGGGGCGGCGGCTCAAGGGGTAACCCCACCCACACGCTCGTAGAATACGAGGTGCGGGAACCTGGCGTCGTGGAGCTTACGAGCTGGTTGAACCTAAAAGGGGACTCCAAGACCTTCCGCTTCGGTGTAAAGGAAGAGGACCGTGGCATCCTCCTCGAAGAAAGCGCCGAAGCCCACACGGGCCACCAAGCCAAGTGGTTCTTCAACGGGAAATTCCTCGAATACCATCCGGGTCAAACGCGCACGCTCCTCAGCCGCACAGCCGTCCCGGACCCAGAGCCCCTCTCCGTCTGGGATCGCCTCGGATCTGATTCCTTCTGACCGTTACTTGGTCAACGACGGGATCAGCGAAGATGTCAGCATCACGGACTTCATCCTGCCGTTCCCGGCGGCAGTTCATGACTTGAAGTGCGGCGACTGCGGCGAACCCATGGTTTGCCGTGCGAACCAGAAGACCGGCAGCCCCTTCTACGGCTGTTCTACGTTCCCCGGCTGCCGTGGCACCCTCGGAGCATTGCCCGATGGCCGTCCGGTAGGGGTTCCAGGAGACAAGGCGACCCGGAAGGCTCGCATCGAAGCTCACCGGTACTTCGACATGCTCTGGCGGGCCGAAGAGGGCCAGCAGCCTCGGATGACCCGGTCGAAGGCGTACGCCTGGATGCGGCGGAAGATGAAGCTCTCCGAGTCCGAGGCTCATTTTGGGAAATTCTCGCAGTCCCAGTGCGAGGAATGCGTCCAGCTCATCAAGGCCAACTTCCCCGGGGTTCGCACGATGTGGGATCGCCTCGGAGATGATGACGGGATCTGATCAACGCCAGGCGAGGGCGTTGTTCAGGATGGCCTCGGCCTCAGTGGCCGTCAGCTTCGAGCCCCCATCCTCGGGGAAGTCGATGCTCGATGAGCAGACGACCTCCTCGACCATGTAGGCCATGAAGAACTCCTTCATGCCCCGGCCGTCGATCGGGAACGTGAACTCCGCGTCAGAGTTCGTCGCGACCTGCCAGGAGTTCTGCGTGATGGTGATGAACATACACCTCCTAGACAGAAGCCC
>Ga0315288_10013124_pt1 | contig 10378 bp, 8 predicted proteins | sample YL17G11_20_MG_FD_203454 | JGI IMG/M metagenome (GOLD analysis project Ga0315288, IMG submission 203454) | Sediment microbial communities from Yellowstone Lake, YNP, Wyoming, USA - YL17G11_20 | ecosystem: Environmental > Aquatic > Freshwater > Lake > Sediment | place: USA: Wyoming | collected...
ATATATTAAAGAATTTTTATTTTTATAAATAAAAGTTTGTACAAAGATATAGAACATAATTGCCATAAATATACCTGCCATTACTGCTATACCTCCTGACAAAGGTATTAATGGAAAATCTTTTTTGTTCATGTCTTTAACTTCAAGATTGATACGCTTGAGATATCTAATTAATTTTGGTATTGCTATTAAAGTTACAAAAAAACTTATTAATCCTGCAATTAAAATAGATTTCATTTTTTCCAATAATAACCACAATTATTTTTAACATTACTTAATTTTATGGATTTTTCATCTATGGGAAAAATTCTACAAAAAAAAGGTTGATTTTTATAGATAGAACATTTATCATTTTTAAAATGTTCACAAAACCATGTTGTAGATTTACAGCAACAACCATTTAATGTACATTGACCTTTTCTATTTGATAATTGATTAATTGTATACTTTGGTCTAAAGTAAACTAAATATCTTGCCCTTAGACTGTTATAAATATGTTTTGTAAAATCTTTAAAAGATAAATTTTTATATGCTAAATAGAGATATTTTATATTATTCATTTTTAACCTTGAGCATATTGTATTTTTTTACTTGGAAATTCTGTTGATAAATATTGTTCTTTTGTGTGTATATCTGCTGGATAGGTTATTTTCCATATTTTGAATGGGCCAATTGGAGTTGTTCTGTAAAAAGCTAAAGGCCATTTATCTTGATCATTATAAACTTCTGTAAAATGATCCCATTTTTTATTTAATAAATAAATTTGTGAAAATAATGTTCTTCTTAGTCTCTCAGATAAATAAAGACCCCCACCTAAAATATTAGCCTGACCATTTGATTGTATTTGTGGTATTATTCTAAAGCAGCCTTTTATATCAGAAGTTTGAAAATTAATTTCTTGCTCGTTAAAGAATACACATTCTAAAAGTAAATCTATTCTTTGATTTTGGTAAAATGTTACTGCAATTGGTTGTCCAATTGTTAAAGATTCATTATTAAGCTTTGTTGGTAATATTATTCCTCCTATAACTGCTCTACCTTTAGGTAATAATTTTCCTTTGTAAATTAAATCTTCATCTAATGTAAAACCACCTGTATAAACATATAAAGTTTCATTTCTTGTTTCTTGTGTAGCTTTAGGTTCCATATAAAATGTTCCTACTTGAGAGAATCTATCATAATTTTCATCAGAGCCAATACTACTATATGCTCCATATTTACCAATTTCATCAGAAATTATTAAAACATATGATACATTATGTGTTTTTAAAAATTCTAAAGCTTCTGTTTCATTTTGAGCTGTTAATAAGTGTCTCCCTAAATAATAATTCCATACTGAAATCCAATTACCACCATCAGTTACAGTTGTTCTTTCCCCACCACCTTGAACCCAGTAACCATAGTCCCACCAATGTGCAAATACTGCATCTTTTGGTGTATTCTTTCTAACCCAATCCATTGCTAATTGCCATTGTTGATTGTAACCTGGACCTGTATTTTTTGCTGAAATATAAACATCTTGAGTATCATTTACTAAACTACCATTCATAAATGGTGCAAATAATAATATTAATACTAAAATGATAATACTATATTTTGTTAATCTATCTTTTGAATTATAGGCTATTTCTAAACCACGGACTAAAGCATAAGATGCTAAAAATGATATTATTATAGATAATGTAAATACATTTCTTATTGCAGATAAAGCTGCAATACTCATTAATATAAATAGTATAAATATAAACATATATTTTTTGTCTGTATTTATAATATTATTAAATAATTCTTTATTTTTATAAAATGTTTTAATATAAATATATATTATAATTAGAATAAAAAGAATTGGTATTACTAAAAATAATAGGTATGATAAAGTTGTATTACCATTTAGTATAGAACTTTGTGAATATCTACTAAATATGAATGAGAATATTGTTATTCCATAAAGAAATGTAAATAATATAGTTTTATGTTTTAAATGCTTAATCATATCATAAAATAAGATTATAGAACCTAAGATGAATAATATAACAAATATCCAGCCTAAATCAGAAATCCATGTTGAAACATAGGGTCTTGCTGATTCTGCAACTGTTAAGCCAAATCTTGTTTCTATTGTCATAGAACCAATCATTTTTAAGAAAAGGTATTTAATTTGATTTAATAATACTATAAAATCAGAAGTAATTATAGTTCCTATTATTATTAAAACTAAAGCCATTAAAAAACTAAATATACCTAGAGGAATTTTTCTATCTATTTTTTCTTTGATTTTAAAAAAATTTGATTTTATTATAATATAATCTACAATTACCATTAGTAATGTAAAAAATAACATACTATATGTTGGCATATGTAATAAACTAAAAAATCCACCATATTTATTTGTAAAAAATGACATAATAAATACAGTAAAAATAAACCATGATGTATATATATAGGAATCTTTTTTATCAAATTTGTTTAAAAATAATTCTACTAAAGTAAAAAATACAATGGTCATTGTAACATAACTAACACCACCCCATGCTAACGCCATTAATCCTGTAAAAATTCCTGCTAAAGATCCAAAAATTATATTATTACTAATTTTTTTAGACTGCCATGCAACAACATAAAAATAAAATGAAATTATCATCAATAATATACCAAGAGCTTCTTTATCTGAAAAACCAGTTATTGTTCTTGATAAAAATGATGGGATAACTGTTAAAAATGCACATGATAATAAAGCAATTCTTGAATCAAATAATCTTCTGATTAATAAAAATAAAAATATAATAGATATAGCAAATGTTATTGGTGGATAAAGAATATCAATTAATTCTATAGTTACATTTGGAATGAATATATGAATGAATTTATATAAATATACTATAAAATATGATAAAAAAGTATTTTCTATAGACATATTAGCACCAAGTGGAAAATATCTCATTGTATCAATAGCATATAATTTACCATGTTCTAAGATATATTTAGCATATCTTAAATAAGCAAAAGAATCGAGTTCCATTGGGATATATTTACCTGTTGTGATATCTTTTAATAAAGATAAATTTCTAGTTCTTATGTAGTAACCTAACCAAATTATAAAAGTTAATAAAGAATATATTATATATTTCTCATTTTCTTTTATTAATTTAAATATGTTCTCTTTTCTCTGTTTAAGTTCATCTGGCATATTTAGAAAAATAAAGGAGTCATAAATACTTCAAGTAATGATGCAATAAATAAGACAAATATACCTAAAACAACTAAATCTAATGCATCAAATAATATTTTTTTAAAGTGACCACTTCCAAAATCATGTCTTATTACAGCAACTGAAATAATGCCTCCTGCTAACCCCCCTATAAAATAAGCTAATATTTCTGGGACACCATGGATAGAATATCTTAGTAAACCAAGTGAAAAAACACCAAAATAACCTGCTACTTTTGTTAAACCAATAGAATTGGCATACATACTCATATTATTTCTTATAAATGTTCCAATAGCAGCACTTATAACAGATGCATTCCAAGTTAAAATAAAAATAGCACCAGCACCATAAAAAAATGAGAAAAATATACAAAATAAAAATACTTTAACATTATTTGAAAAGATCTGTAATAAAACTCCAGATGTTGTTGATGCTGAATTTATAGAATGACCTATTACTTTTGAGTTTATTGATTTAATAGTTTGCAATTGGATATGAAAAGTTTGTTCAATTGTATTTTCTGGTAAAAAAACATACCAAATAGAAAAAGCTAATAAAAAACCTAAAAATAAAAACATAAAAAATAATAATGCTTTACCATGTTCTTTAATTAATAGACTTTCTTTTGTTATAGATAAATCTTTTTCTTCTTCAAATTTTAAAGTATTATACATTAATGGAACTGTTGCTGTTACTGTTAAGAAAACCATAACTAAACTAGCTTGTTCTCTAAATATCCATAAAGCTAAAAACATGGCTACTGAAGAATAGAGTAAACCTATAAAAAATAAATCCCATGGTTTTTTTTCAGCCTTTAAAGGTGTTGTTATTGACTCAAGTACCATTAATCAATTTTTAATAAAAAAGAGTTTATATAGTTTTTGTATATATCTATATTAAAATTTTTTGTATTCTATACTATAAGGTTCTTCATTTTTTTGATTATAATAAATTTTGACCATTATATCTGCTAAAAACCCAAAAATAAGTAATAAAAATCCTAGTATTATTAATAAAACTGAAAATAATAATAAAGGTCTATTCCCTATTAATTGATTAAATATAAATTTATCAATTAATAAATAAATACCTAAAATAAAACCAATTAATGAAAATAATATACCCAGACCACCAAAAAAATGTATTGGTCTTGTAGAATAATCCATCCAAAATTTTAAAATTAATAAATCTAAAAAACCTTTTATTAGTCTTTTACTACTATATTTTGTTTTTCCATGTAATCTTGATAAATGTCTAACTTTAATTTCTGTGATTTTATATCCTTTTAATTTTAATAAAGCAGTAATATAACGATGCATTTCACCATGTAATTTTAGACCTCTTACTGCTTCTTTTGTAAAAATCTTTAATGTACATCCTGGATCATGAATTTCTTCTTTTAATATCAATCTTTTTAATAATCTTGCACATGATGAAGATAATTTTTTAAAAAATGGATCTTTTCTATCATATCTCCATCCAACTACGAGATCATATCCTTCTTTTATTTTATGTATCAAACGTGGAATATCTTTAGGATCATTTTGTAAATCTGCATCCAGAATTATCATATAATCTCCGGTTGCATATTTTAAACCAGCATCTAGTGCTGCTGTCTGACCAAAATTTTTTCTGAATTTTATAATTTTTACATTTTTATCTTTTTTTCTTAGATCTTTAACATAATTTAAACTATTATCAGTAGAACCATCATCAACATAAATTATTTCATATTTATATTTCATATAGTTTAAAACAGATTTAAGGCTATTATAAAGAGGTTTTATGTTTAATTCTTCATTATAAATTGGCAATACTATACTTAATTTCATTTTGAGATTAGCTTAGTATATTATATAAAAAGCTTTTGAATTATTTATTCTTTTTATAAAGTTTTAAAACATTATATTCTTTAACTAATTTAAATTCTTTAGGTGGAGAAGGGTATTTATCATCTTTATAAGCTATTAAATAGTCTATATCATTATAATTTCTATTGTCTGTTCTTTCATATAAAAGTATCAATTTCATCTTTTTTAATATATTTATTTTTGGTTTTGCTTCTAGTTCATATTCTGAAAAAATAGACTTATTTGTTTTACTCATATCATATTCATCAAATGTAATAAATTCCTTAATATCTTTACCCCAATATAAAGTTGAGAATACAAATGAGTCTACAAAATAATTTGAGGTGCCTGAAATAAAACTTTTATTTGGATATTCTTTTGCTATATTATTAAGGTCTTGCTCCATTAATTTATCTTCTTTATCTATAAAAAAGGGGTATACTGCTATTCCAATTACAAATAAAGAAATAATTATGCTGATTATTAGTTCTTTTTTATTGATTAATCTACTTATTAATATTATTATTAAAGGAGATATTACTAGTAGATATCTTACTTGAAAATAATTTGGATAAATTAATAATATAGCGCTTAATATTAAAAAAATTAATTCTTTTTTATTTTCTTTTATATTTAATTTATATAATTTATATAATAATGGTGAAATTATAAAAATAGATATTAAGTATAATATATAAAATGGTGTTCTCTGTGGCAAGTATACTGCTTTAAAGTTAGTTTGTTGTCCTAAAAAATAAAGAATATTACTACCTACTCCAGTTATTAATGATAAAAATGGAAATCTAAAATAATAATAATCTATTAAAAATCTTATTGAAAATCCAATAAATAATGGTATTAAATATAAAATAAATTGTAATAATTTTTTATCATAAAAAAATGCTACTAAAAAAAATATTGTTAAATATATAGAGGCAGCCCATATACTACATGCAAGACCTAATGAAAATGCAGAGATTATAAAATAAATCAATTTATTTTTTTCTTCATACTTCTTTAATGTATAATAAGCTAAGAGAAATAAAAATGAGGCTGGTAAAATTGGACTAATATATGAAGCCATATACCAAACAATTGGTGAGAAAATCCATAATAATAAAGACTCTTTTCTTTTTGTTATTAAATAAATCAAGATAGCATCTAAAATTAAAAAAGACATATTAAAAAATTTAATAATTAATAAAGAAGGAATTATTTTTAGAAATTGCCCTAAAAAGAAACCATAGACAAAAGAGGATGTTGCACGTACTTTAGATAAACTTATTCCTGCGAATTCTTTAGCAACACCTATATATTGTGGTGTGTCAATGAGTATTATCTTAATTGAAAATATATTAAAGATTAATAAAAATAATGTGAATAAACCTAATGGTATTAATATATTTTTTAAAGATTTCATTATCTTTAGATTTAAGTAAATTGTTTATAAGACTTTTGGATTTATAGTATAAAAAACCATAAAGATTATAAAGTAATATTTAAAGATTGATAAAGGTGATTTTATGGATTATGAAATAACTAAATTAAATCTTGAAGGAAAAGTCTTCGTTGATGAAAGAGGGACTTTAATTCAATGTTTAACTAAAAATGAATTAAAAGCTAATGGAAGTTTTATTGATTTTGGTACAATTTATGGTGGTAATATTATAAGGAATAAAATTAGAGGCAATCATTATCACAAAAATAAAGAAGAATATTTTATAATATTAAAGGGTAAGGCTAAAGTTTATCTAGAAGATATAAATACAAAAGAAAGATTAGAAGGCATTATTATGTCTGTTGGAGATCGAATTAGAGTTGGTAAAAATATTGCTCATGCTATAAGAGGTGGATGGTATAGTTGGCTTAATTCTATAGTATTTTTTTCATATGCTACTAGACCCTTTGAAGAAAATGGAGATACATATCAATATAAGGTGTTATAATGAAAATATCTGCTGTTATTCCAGTTTATAACTCTAGTAAAATTTTAAATGGAACTTATAAAAATATTGATGCTGAACTTAAAAAAATTACTGATAGCTATGAAATTTTATTTAGGGATGATGGTAGTAAAGATAATAGTAAAGAAATTTTAAATAGATTATCTAATAAAAAAAATGTAAGAGTTTTTTTTAATGAAGAAAATAAAGGTTTAGGTTATACCTTAAGAAATTTATTTAAAGATTGCAAAGGAGAATATATTATTTATTTTGATGCTGATGCTTACTTATGTTTTGATTTAGGTTTATTGCCTCATTTTATTGATAAAATGAATGATAATGATGTTTTGATAGCATCAAGATATGAAAGAAAAAATAGAAATATACCATTTTATAGAATCTATCCTAGTAGAATATATAATATAATAAATAATATTTTATTTGATTTAAATATTGAAGATATTGGCAGTGGTTTTGTTATATTCAAAAAAGAAGTTTTAGATAGCATAAAATTAGAATCTAATAAATTTGATATACATATAGAGTTATTTGCTAAACTTAAAAAAGCAGGCTATAAGATAGAAGAGATATCTGCTAATTATGATCATTGGTATGGTGGGTCATTTGATGTTTTTAAACACGGTCCTGAAACTTTATTAAATACATTTAAATTATGGTATAAATTAAGAAAATAAATACATAATATTAATAAATATTCTGTTATAAAATCAAAAAAATGAAAACTGTTGTTTTAAATTTACCAAATCAAAATCAAGTTGTAAGAAGATACATGTGTTCATATAATTCTCCTAATTTTTTATATCCACCATTAGAATTGATGTATATTTCTGCTATTATTAAAGAATGGAAAAATGATGATGTGATTTTAATAGATGCAATAGCTGAAAAATTAAATTTAGAAAAAGTTATATCTAAAATAAAAGAGTTTAATGTTGATATATTAATTACTATAACTGGATTTGAGATATTTCAGGATGATATAGACAATATTGAAAAAATAAAAAATGAATTACCTAACCTAAAAATTATAGTTTTTGGTTATCTACCAACAATATTCCCTAAAGATATTCTTAAAAATTCTAAGATAGATTATATAATAAAGGGTGAGCCTGAATTAATATTTTCTAATTTATATGATGCTATTAAAAATAATGAAAATATAAAAAATATAAGTGGAATTGCTTATAAAAAAGGTAAAAAAATATTTATAAATAAAGATGCTATTAGAATATTAGAATTAGATAGATTACCATTTCCATCTAGAGATTTAATTAAAAATGAATTATATTCTGAATTTTTAATGAAAAAACCTTTTACAGTTATACAAACTTCAAGAGGGTGTCCATTTCAATGTAGTTATTGTGTACATACATATGGAACAATGATTGTATATAGATCTGTTGATAATATTATAAAAGAAATTGAAGAATGTGTAAATAAATATAATATTAAAAATTTTAAAATTATAGATGATACTTTTAATGTTAATAAACAAAGAGTTAAGGATATCTGTCAAAAAATAATTGATAATAAATTACAAATAAAATGGATTTGTTTGAGTAGAGTTGATACTTTAGATAAAGAAACTTTGGAAATTATGAAAAAGGCTGGTTGTATAAGACTACAAATTGGAGTTGAAAGTGGCTCTCAAAAAATTTTGGATTTATATAAAAAAGGTTATGATGAATATAAAATAAGGAATCAGATTAAAATAGCACAAGATGTTGGTATAGAGACTATGGGATTTTTTATTATTGGTGCTCCAAATGAAGAGGAGATAGATTTTAAAAAAAGCTTAGAATTAGCAAAGGAAGTTGATTTTGATTATGTAATTGTTAGTCAATTAATTCCATATCCTGGGACTAATCTGTTTAATCAATTTAAATATAATATAAATTTTAATTTATTTCCTTATACATGTGATTTTAAAAACAAAAATGATAATTTTATTGAACTAGAAAAAAAATTTTATAGAGAATTTTATTTTAGACCAAATTATGTAGCAAAAAAAATTAAGATGCTATTTTTACATCCTAATCAGATGGTTAATGGTTTAAGAAGTTTAATAAATTTTTTAAATACTAAAAAAAGTGATATTAGGTCAGATTATTATTAAAATGAATAAGAATATTAAAACTATTTTGGTGAATCCACCATTTAGTGTGGAAGAAATAGTTGGTGAAACCAAAAGTATGAAAGATGTTATGAATATAATACCACCTTTAGGTATTACTTATATTGCTGCTGTTCTAGAAAAAGAGGGTTATTATGTTAAAATTGCTGAAGGAAACTTTATGAACCACGATCAAATTAAAGAATATATTAAAAATGAAAAACCAGATATTGTTGGAATAACTACAACTACACCAACATTTGAGAGTGTAACCAAAGTTGCAAATAATGTTAAGAATATTGATAAAGATATTAAAGTTATTATTGGTGGATCTCATGTTACTGCTTTACCATATGATGCAATAAAAGAAGATTGTTTTGATGTTGGAGTAATAGGTGAAGGTGAAATCACATTTTTAGAATTAGTTAAAGCTTTTGAAAAAGAAAAAAATTTAAAGAAAGTTAAAGGTATTGTTTACAAAGAAAATGGCAAAATTGTTTTAACAAAGCCTAGAGAATTTATTAAAGATTTAGATACTTTACCATTTCCTGCAAGGCATTTATTACCTCCATTAAAAGATTATCATCCAACGCCTGCTTCTTATAGAAAATTACCTCTTGGAGTTTTAATTACTAGCAGGGGATGTCCTTACCAGTGTACATTTTGTGATAGAGCTATTTTTGGGACTAGTTATAGATTTAGAAGTGCAAAAAATGTTGTTGATGAAATTGAAGAATTAATAAATAAATATGGTGCCAGAGAAATTAAATTTTTTGATGATACATTTACATTAGATAAAAAAAGATTATATGAAATATTGGAGTTAATGAAAGAAAGAGGTATCAAAATAGGTTGGTGTTGTTTAACAAAAGTAACTAATGTAACAAAAGAAATGTTACAAAGAATGAAAGATGCTGGTTGTTGGCAAGTTCTATATGGTTTAGAGTCTGGTGATGATAGAATGTTACAATTATTAAAAAAAGGCACTACTGTCGATCAAAATAAACAAGCTGTTAAATGGGCACATGAAGTTGGTTTAAGTGTTAGAGCTGATTTTATAATGGGAACACCTGGTGATACTTTAGAGAGCATGAAAAAAACTTTAGATTTTGCAATAAGGATGAATATGGATTTTGCTCATTTTAATAAATTTACTCCTTATCCTGGAACAGAGCTTTATAAAATGTTAATAAATAAAGGATATAAATTTGATTTTAGTAGAAGTTGTAGTCAATTGGATCAT
>Ga0315288_10013125_pt1 | contig 10377 bp, 8 predicted proteins | sample YL17G11_20_MG_FD_203454 | JGI IMG/M metagenome (GOLD analysis project Ga0315288, IMG submission 203454) | Sediment microbial communities from Yellowstone Lake, YNP, Wyoming, USA - YL17G11_20 | ecosystem: Environmental > Aquatic > Freshwater > Lake > Sediment | place: USA: Wyoming | collected...
TGGCCGCGGAGCCGGCTTGGGAATCGTTTCGAACCGACCTGGCCTTTCTCACAGACTTCGGGGTGAGTTACCGATACCCCGGGGAATCCGCCGAACGGGACGCCGCCCTGGACGCGCGGCGGCGATGTCGACTGTTCCGCCTTGCGGCACGCCGCTCGCTTCCCCTGAGGTCGTGAGGCACACCGCCCCGGTCTGCCCGCCTATGCGCCTCCCTCCGCCGAAAAATACCCCAGGGGTATTTTTCAATCTATTCCTTGACGGTCACGGTGACGGCGGCGCGGGCGATGTTGCCGGCCCGGTCGCTCGCGCGGATCGCCAGGCGGTGGGGGCCCTTCGGGATGTCGCGAACGACGAAGCGGATCTCCTCGCGCGGGCTGTCAAACAGGCCGTCCGCCGGCGCGACCGCGTGCCAGTCCTCGGCCGAATCGACCGCGTAGGCCGCCTCGGTGATCCAACCGGTCGCGTCGCGGACGACGAAGCGCACCGCCGCCTCCGTGCCTCGCACCTCCGTCTCGACCTTCTCGATGAGCGGCGGCGTGTTGTCAACGAGGATCGGGTCGCTCACCCGGGCGTCTTCGAGGGCGGCGTCGGCGGGGTTGTCGAGCCGGTCACTCGCGACGACCTTGATCTCGTACCATCCGTCGGCGACGGTGCTCGTGTCCCAGGGGAACTGAGGCTGGACGAGGTTTTTTTCGAGGCGGATCCAGTTGGGTTCGCCCTGGCCGCGGAAGTAGAGGTCGAAGGTCAAGCGGTCGCCGTTCGAGTCGCCGGCCTGCCAGACGAGCAGGCGGACCGGCTGAGGTCCCTGGGGTTGCGCGGGCTGAGGCTGCGGCGGCGGGGTCGAGTCGCCGCTCGACCGGGCGCGGGCCTGCATCGTCTGGCGGAGGCGTTCCATCGCCTGGGCCTGGACGTCCCGGCGCGCCGGGAGCGGCGCCTGCTCGCCGACGGAGGCGATCCTGGGCGGCTCATTGGCGCGGAGGTAGGCGGCCTCGAACTGTTCGAGGGTGGGCGTCACGGTGTCGTCGCGCGTCTGCATCGTGACGCGGAACTGGATGTACCGGCCGGCGGGGCTCGGAATCGGCGCCGGCGGGGCCGCAAGGTCCTTCGACCAGTCGGACCACAGCCCCTTCTCGGGGTCGCCGACGTTGCCGGTCCGCATCGCGAGGCGCACCTGCGCCCCGGCGGGCGTCCGGGCGATCCAGTCCAGCGCGCCCCAGGTGGCGGACCCGCCGGCGTCGTTGACCTGGCTCGTAAAGGTCCCTTCGCGGGCGAAACCCTTCGACAGGCCGTAGAGCCGGCCGGGCGAGGCCGTGCCGACCACGACCCGCCCGCCGCGCGTGACGGCCAGGGCCATCGCCTGTTTCGGGTCCATGCCCGCGACGCAGGCGTTCTCAGGGTCGCCGGCGAGGGCGACCTCGTAGAGGTGGGCCTTTCGGCCGGTGGCGACGAGGAGGCGTCCGCCGGCGACGGCGAGGGCGAGAATCATCTGGTCGGGCCCCTCGAAGATGGGGGTGACGATGCCCCGGGGGGTGATGCGATAGACGCGGTTGCCGACACCGCCGCCGGGACCGCCGACGGAGATTTTCGCGGCCGTGCGTCGAGCGGCCAGCATGGCCTCCTGCAACTTTTCGGCAAGCGACTGGATCGGCTGCGGGGCCGGGGGCGTCTCGGAGGGCGCCTCGCCGGAGACGTCAGCGCTTTTCGACTCGGGTTCGCCGGGAGGATCTTGCTCGGGCGCGGCCTTTGGGAGTTTCTTCTCGTCGGTTGAGAAGGCGTCCTCCGGCCCCCTTTCGGGGACGGGCAAGATTCGGATGGTGGTGGTCTGGGCGGAGACCTCGGCGCCGCCGCCCCGGCCGCCTGTGCCGCTGGAGGCGCCCGCGTAGAGGTTGCCGTCGGCGTCGAGCGCCAGGCCGGTGATCTCCGGCTCATCGGCGTCGTAGAGGAGGAAGGCCTTCTTGTCGGCCCAGCGATAGACGAGGCCGGAGCCGTCCGAGCCGGCGTAGAGGGCGCCGTCGGGCGCCAGGGCGAGGCACAACAGATGCTTCTCTTCACTGTCCAGGAGGACGTCGCTCTTGCCGTCGCGGTTGATGCGGAGGAGTTTGCCTTCGTCGCCGGTGGCAGCGGCGAGGGCGCCGTCCGGCAGGCACACGAGATCCCAAATGTACTTGACCTTCTCATCCTCGAAGAGGACTTCCTGCTTGGGCTCCCCCTCCTTCCGGGGCGTCAGGCGCCAGAGGCGTCCCTTCGTGCCGCCGGAGCCGACGTAAACCACGCCGTCCGGACCGGCGGCACAGGAGAAGAGGAACTTGTCGGGGAGCGTGGCGTAAAGGGCGACCTTGTCGCCGTCGATGCGATAGACGCGTCCGGCGCCGCCGGTGACGGCGAAGAGGGCGCCGTCGGGGGCCTCGGCAATCTTGGCGACATAATCCACGCCTTCGGTTTCATCGAGGAGGCTGTCGAGGGCCCGGCCGAGGCGCAGCGTGCCGAGGCTCGTCCAGACGACGCCGTCGGCCTTGCCTTCGGCGAAGTCCTCCTGGTTGGTTTCGAGGAAGGTTTTGGTCGCGGCCTCGATGGGCAGCGCCCCAAGCGCGGCCAGCGCGAGGACCGTCAAGGCCAACCCGATTCGCCGATGTGTCATCTCGACCTCCACGAAAAAACCCGTGCGGCGCGGACGGACCCTACTCCGGCGCGCGACGATCCACCGTGACCTCCAGACTCGCCTCCCCGGAAAGCACCCACGGAACCGCCTGGGCCGAGACGCGCGACCCGCGGAGACCGGCGACGCGGAGGCGGGCGGCGTCCGAGAGGATGGCGCGCATGGACGGCGGGAGGTTGGGCAACTCCTCGTCGCCGACGGCCAGGCCCTCGCCGGGCGCCTCGAGCCGCGTGAACAACTGGTTCCGCGCGAGGTCGTGCCGAAGGACCCACAGCAAGCCTTCGATGTCGCGCGGGCTGAAGCGGGTGGGGGTCTCGCGGGCCTCCTGGCGCAGGGCCTCGTCCGCCCCGCAGAAGGTCAACCGATAGGCGCCCTCCGGATAGTCCTCGGGCACCGCCACGGAGAGGGGCATCCAGAAGGGCTCGCCGCGCCACGGCCTTATCCGAAGTTCGGCGGCGACGACGCCGCCGGGACGCACCGCGTTCGTCAGGAGCCGCGCCGTCTCGATCGCGGCGAGGCGCGACTTCGGCTCGACGTCGGCCGAAACGTCGATGGATTCGACCGTGAGCGGCTCGAAGGGGTTTTCCATGAGGAGCGATACGATGCTGCGGACCTGGGCCATCACGCGCATGGCGCCGTCGGGCGAAACGGCGAAGTTCTCGCGGACAATCGGGTCGCGGCCGACGGGCTTGACGGCCACGCGATAGGCGACCGTGTGGTCGATCGGCCATTCGGAGCGCACCAGGAGACTGTTGAGCGTCATCGCACTCGCCAGGATCGGCGAAAACAACCGCTGGCGGATCACCTCGTAGCGGAACACCTGCTTCTCGCCGGCGCCGGGGCCGCGGACCGTCACGCGGAGCGGCACCATCGGGGCCCGCTCGTCGCCGAGGCGGCCGAAGACCGCCGTCGCCTCGTCCCTCAGCAGGCGTCCGACTTCCTTGGCCGGCGCGCCGAGGCGGAAGGAGACGGCCAGCGAGGGCACGACCGTCTGGGCCACGCCCGTCATCAGGGGATAGTCGGCCTCGCCGAGACCGATCAAGGGGTGCCCGAAACCGTACACGCGGTCGCCGGCCACCTCGGTAATGGTTCCCATGGCCGTCACGTCCATGTCGCCGCGCACGAGGTTGACGGCCAGGGGGGCGCCCGGTTCGAGGCGGGCGCCGGCGGCCAGGTCGGCGGGGGCCGCCCCGCCCTGCATCGGCACCAGACCGAAGGGCGCCAGTTGCTCGCCCAGGTGGGCCAGCAGCCGAGGCGACGCGCCGCTGACCATCAGGGGCGTGCGGATGGAGCGCATCTGGAACGTTTCGCGGCCGGAGGCCGCAGGGGGCGCGTCGCCCAGCGCCGAAGCGGGAATCGAGACGGCCGGATCCGCGTCGGCCCGCCGGGCACTCGGCGGCCGATCGGCCGGCGAGCGGTCCGCCACCTCGAGCATCTGCTCGATGGGTTGGACGCCGACGATCGGCGCCTTGCTCCATTGGAACGCATAGGCCGCGGCGCCGACGAGGCGGCCCTCAATGTAAACGGGCGACCCGCTCATGCCGGCGACGACGCCGGTCTCCTCGAGCCCCGCGCCGCGGCAGCGGATCATGATGAGGTCCCGCCCCGGCGAGACGTTCTTGAGGACCGCCAGGACGACGATCTCGAACTCGGCGATCTCGGAGCCGACGAGCGTGGTCTTGCCGACGCCGGTCATGCCGGGACGAACTTCGGAGAGCGGCATGTAGCGCGGGTCGAGTTCGGCCGCCTGGAGCAAGCCTGCCATCACCGACGCGAGAGCCAGGGACCCGACAAGAATCCGGATACGCATCGGCAGCAGCCCTCACATGGAGCCGTCGCAGGGGTGAGGAATGCGGACGGCCGATCGTTCGCGGCCACAGCGGCCGGCGAAGGCGATGGCGCGGCGAGGGAAGTCTAGGTCGCTCGGCAGGGGCGGGCAAGCAAATTCCCATCTCCGCCCGGGCGGGGCGTGAACGCGGATTGTGACAGTGGCTGTTAGTACTACAACGCAACTTATGCCTTTGCGCGGTGGGTCTCCGAACCCACCGCGCAAATCGTGTTGTTCGGCGCTGAACATTAGTTGTGCAGGGCTCAATAAATAATAACGGGAGCGCCGCGCTTCCCAGCCCATGCCGCAAAGACGAGGCGCGAAAAACCACCCCCTGCAACCAACGATCCTTGTGCGCGCCAATATCGCCGTAACATCTTCTACGGACAGGGCTTACCGATTAATTACCCCAGGGGTAATTTCCTACTCGGCGGATTTCAGGCCGAGCGCTTCGAGGGTCGCGGGGTCGGGGACGCGCCGGCCGTTTTCCTCGACGACGATGCTGAAGCCGCCGGCGTAGTCCCACATGGCCCAGCCGATATGGTGTGTCTGGAGAGCGGTCCGGACGTCGCGGATCCAGCGAAGGCGCGCCTCGGGCGGCGAAACTTTGCGATACACGCCGAACTCGTTGCACGTGAGGCGTACGCCGTACGCTTTGGCCCATTCGGCGGCGCGGACGACCATCTCCTCGACCTTGTCGGCGTTCCAGCGTTCTTCGCCATAGCGCCGGAGGATTTGCTTCGCCCTTTCGTCGGCGATGCCAGGGAGTATCTTCTCGACGGCCTCGGGGTCGGCCGGATACGGCACATTGTTGAAGTGTCGCCAGAAGTCCGCGCCCCAGGTCGCGCCCTGGTGGGTGAAGTTGTGCGGCTCGTAGAGGTGGAAGTTGTAGACGACGTTCGGGTCGGCGACGGGCTCGACTTTCCCCAGTTCGTCCACGTTCGACCAGCGCGGCCCCGTGGCGATAAGCGTGTGGCGGGGGGCCGACGCGCGCATGGCGGCGAGGACTTGCTTCTGGACGGCGTTCCATCGTGCGGCATCCGGGATGACGGGCTCGTTCATCACCTCGAAGAAGATGCGTTCGGGGTCGGTGTCGGCGAAATGGGCGGCCAAGGCGCGCCAGAAGGCGACGAGCCGCTCGACCGCCGCGTCGTCCTTCGCCAGCGGCGTTTTGAAGTCGTCGTCCGGATGGAGGTCCACGACGACGGCGACGTGGCGCGCGAGGAACCCCGCGATGGCGGCGTCGAGGAGGGCGAGGCGTTCGGCATGGAAGGGAAGGCCTTCGGGTGCGTCGCTAATCGCCTTCGGATTGAGCGTCAGGCGGACGTGCGAGAAGCCCATCCGGGCGATGAGGTCGAGGTCGCGTTCGGTGTTGTAGGTCGTGAGATGCTCTCGGCTATAGTTGCCGCGCGGCGACTGGGCGAACCAATGCGACAGATTGATGCCGCGCGCCAGCCGCGCCACGCGCGCCTCCCTAACGCCCTCGGACGGCGAAGCGCCGTTCGCCTTGGCCGCAACCAACAGACCTACACAGGCAATCACCAGGAAAGCGACCGACCGCATCCACCTCATGGTCACGCCTCCACCGTGTAGCCGGCGAGGTCGAAGCCGTCGGCCGTCGCGACGGCGGCGGCGGAGCAGACGGGCTTCTCCAGACGAGCGAACGCGCCGCCGGAGACGATCCACTCGGCCGCTTCCTGGGCGGTCTCGGCCTCGAAGTCGCTCGAGTAATCCGGGCGCGGATCGTTCACTTCGTAGGTCGCAAAATAGAACGCTTTGCCGGCCTCGAGCGCGAAGGAGCGGACGTGCAGGCCGTCCGCCCGCACGATGCCGCCCCACCCTTCGTCGGCGCCGCGAGCGACGGCGACGACGATTCGCGGCGTATTGAAATCGTCCTTCTCATAATCGAGGACGCTGAGCGACTCCACCAGCGCGTCGCGGATGCTCATGCCGCTCGCGATCTTCTCGGTTATCGGGTCCGTCTGCGAACCGTTCGTGGCGACCGCGACCGCGCGCCCCGCACCTTCCGCCACGCGGACGCAGTTGTAGGCGATGTACGGGTTCTTCGAGAGGTCCGACTCGTGGCCTTCGCGCGGGACGATGGCCAGGCCCCGCGGCGTCTCGACCGTGCGCCGGTTGGGGAATGAGCGGCTCGACACGCGGTACATGACGGCGTTGTTTCCGTTCGGGGTGCGTCCGACGGCGACGATGCGTCCGACGTACATGGGGCTTCTCCTCTCCCGAAAAAGTGTCAGAGACCTTTAGGTGCATCTAACAAAACCTTATCCCGCCCTCTCTGCCAGGGACGGAGGGACGAAAGACACGTCAATGACGAAGGACGAAATCCGAATGTCGAATGAATTCCGAAATCCGAATGATGAAACGGAGGCGCGCAGTTCGGATTTCGTCATTCGGAATTGATTCGTCATTCGAGTTTCGCCGTTCGGATTTTCCCTCTGTCTCTTTGTCCCTCGCCGCCGGTACGCGGCGGCATTCTCTTAGAGGCTCTTCGGCTTGTCCGGCGTCGGGGTCTCGTCGCCGACGGGGCCTTTGATGACGGCGCGGGCTTCCTCGGCCGTGACGCTGAGGGCCACCGAGAGCGACTCGATGCGTTCAGCCGGAGGCATGATCATCCCGCCGGAAATGACGTACTGGAATGCCTCGTCCACGCTGATCGGCAGGTCAATGACCTCGCGGCGGGGAACCGAGACGCAAAAGCCCGTCACCGGGGTGGGGGTAGTCGGCACGAAGACCGTGAGGAGTTCCTGCTCGGTTTTCTCCGACAGGGCGCGGAAACTGCGGCCCGTGACGAAGCCGATGGACCAGAGGCCCCGGCGGGGGTACTCGACGGCGACGACGCGGCGAAACTCGCCCCTCCGCTCCGAAAAGAAAAACTCCGACACCTGCTTGGCGCCGGGATAAATGCGGCGCAAGAGCGGCACGTGTACGAGCCACGATTCCACGAACCGCAACAGCCGGTTCCCGATGAACGTCCCCAGAAAGTAGGCGCCGACCGCGAGGCCGATGATGGACCCGACCGGCCCGAGCCACCACATCCAGTACTGGCTGTACCATTCCAGCACGCTGCCGGCCGTGGGAACGCCCGCGGCATCGTACTCCCCGAGGGGGATGCCGGACACCCAGTGCACGCCGTACATGATGGCCGTGTTGACCGGCTGGCCGAGGTACCGGTAGACGAACGAGAGGCCGAGCACGAGGACGACGAGCGTGAGGAGGCTCGGCACCAGGGCGGCCAGCCCGCGCCAGAACGAACGTTTTACGCTGCGCATCAGTTGCATAACCGCTCCCGAAGAATTCACCCTCACCTCCGCCTTCGTCCCGGCGCGCCGGGACTACGGCGGACAGGCTTGCCCTCTGCCCTGCCTGCGGCAGGCAAGCGTCACGGGAGAGGGAATAAAAGGCGACACCCATGAGGCGCGTCCGATGATAGCAGAGCGGGACGCCTTTCGCAACAGGCGGGTGTGACCGTTTTTTCTGGCATTCGCACCTTGTGCAAAGACAGGTTGTTCTGCGTGCCGGAGGCACGCTTGTACTCTAGCCCCGGCCGCAAGGCCGGGGTTGGGATGTAGAGCCTCCGCCTTTACAAGCCCCGGAGGGGCGACCGAACCCGTTCAAGCGCCCCTCCGGGGCTTAGGAAAAAGGTCTTGGGGGCCACGGGTTCCCCGGCCTTGCGGCCGGGGCTAGAGAACAGCCCGCCCTCCCGAAGGGACCCCTTCCCGAAGGGACCTTTGGTCGGGGCTTCCGGGGCGGATAAAGATAAAACTCCCGGCCAGAATCCGTAGTCACCCCAACAGCCCGGGGGAACCCAATTTGCTTGCGGGTCGGCCTCGCGGCCGTATAATCGCCTGGGGTGGATTCTTCAAGGCTGGGTTCATGTTCTCGCTAGCCGGTTCCAGAACTGTTACGGAAGGTGCGGCGCGCGGACTTGTGGTCGCGCTGGCGGGGATTCTCGTCGCCGGCTGCGTCGGGGATCGGGAGGCAACCGTGCGGCGCCTGCGGGAGGACGACCCGCGGACGCAGGTGGCGACGATCGCCCAGGTGGCCCGCTCCGGCGACCGGACGATGGCGGGGGAACTCATCAACCTGCTGGAGTCGGAGGACGAGGGGGTGCGTTTCATGGCCGCCTCGGCCCTGCACAAACTGACCGGCAAGGACCTGGGTTTTCATTTCGCGAACACGCCGGCGGAACGCGCCCGGATCGTCGCCGAATGGCGCACGTGGTGGGAAGCCGAAGGCCGGGCCGCCTGCGGAGTGCCGGCGACCGAGTCCACCCCGCCGCCCGGCAAGGAGCCGTCGGGAGAACCACCTAAGGAGAAGGGCACATGAGCGGCCCGTTTGACGTCGATAGCGAAGACCTGAAGGTCCGTTCCCGCCGAGAGGGCAACGCGACCGTGCTCTCGGCCGAGGGCGAAGTGACCGTCTTTTCGTCGCCGGCGCTGCGGGAGGTCCTTCGCCGCGCGGCGGACGAAAAACCGGGGAGGCTCGTCCTGGACCTCTCGCAGACGTCGTATATCGATTCGAGCGGCGTCGCCACGCTCGTCGAAGCCCTCCAGAGCGTCAACCGCCACCAAGGCCAACTCGTCCTGGCGGGCATGAACGACCGCGTCCGGGGCGTGTTCGAGATTGCGCGGCTCCACACGGTTTTCCGGATCGCGTCCGACGTCGAGGAGGCTTTGCGCCCGTGAGCGACGCGCGGTTCGTCCGGTTCCTCGACCATCTCGGCGCCCAGAGCGGCGGCTTGCTGGACTATCTGGGCGGCCTCTGGTACCTGACGTGGGAAACGCTGAAGCGCGGCCTGGCCGGCATCGTCCGCCGGCCGCGAATCAAGGCCGACGAGACGTTCTACCAGATGGTGCGCCTCGGCGTGCGGGCGATCCCCATTGTCGCGCTCGTCAACCTGTTCATCGGCATGACGCTCGCCTTCACCCTGGCGCCCGTGCTGGAGACGTACGGGCAACTGGACCAACTGGCGACGGTGATCGCCAAGGCGGTCTTCCCCCAGTTGGGCCCGCTGATTGCCTCCGTCGTCCTGACGGGCTTCGCCGGGGCGGCGATTGCGGCGGAACTCGGCACGATGGTCGTCGGCGAAGAAATCTCCGCCCTTCGCACCGGCGCCATCCATCCCATCCGATTCCTCGTCGTGCCGCGAGTCGTCGCCTGCATCCTCATGACCGTCTGCCTGACGGTCCTGGCGAACCTCATCGCGACGGTGGGCGGCGGCCTTATCTCCTGGGGCGTCCTTCAACTGGACCCCTGGCAGTACTACCATACGGCCGTGGACGCCCTCATCGTCAAGGACGTCGTCACGGGCCTCATCAAGGGAGGCGTCTTCGGCTTCATCATCGTCATCGTCTCGTGTTACGAAGGTCTGGGCGTGACGGGAGGCGCGGGCGGCGTCGGACGGGCCACCACGCTGAGCGTCGTGCGGTCCATCTTCCTCATCATCACCGCCAACTGCGCCTTCACCGCCTTCTTCTACTTCATCTGGCCGGAATAGCATAAAGTGACGGAGTGACGGAGTAACGTAGTAACGCAGGTGGGATGTACCTTTTTGGCCTTGGAACGTTCTTGGGTCTAAGGAGCGACCGGCAAATATGGCCCAAAACCGAAAACGGCCTGCAGCAGCCCGTGCCGCCTACGTCACTACGTCACTCCGTTACTCCGTCACTACGTCCCTGCGCGGCGCAAAACCATGAATAACGACAAGCCCGTTCTGGAACTCGAAGGTGTTCAGAAGGTTTTCGAGGGCCGCACCGTCCTCAAGGACATCAACCTCTCGGTCGCCCGCGGCGAGACGCTGGTCATCATCGGCGGGTCGGGCTGCGGCAAGTCGACGCTCCTGAGGACGATCATCGGCGAATATACGCCCGAC
>Ga0315288_10013129_pt1 | contig 10376 bp, 8 predicted proteins | sample YL17G11_20_MG_FD_203454 | JGI IMG/M metagenome (GOLD analysis project Ga0315288, IMG submission 203454) | Sediment microbial communities from Yellowstone Lake, YNP, Wyoming, USA - YL17G11_20 | ecosystem: Environmental > Aquatic > Freshwater > Lake > Sediment | place: USA: Wyoming | collected...
TCTTCCGGCTTTATGCCGAGTTCGGCGTCATCAATAACCAAGACATTTCGGCCAGACTTGCAGGCGTCAACGAGAGTCTTCAACCAAGCGGATTGACGTGTTCTGATGACTTCAGGTTTGCCTTCCATAGCGGCCCCCTTTCGATGCTTCCTTTCTTTATTATAGCCGAAACTGGGGTCAGCTGTAGGTGGGAGATTGACAAACGCGCAAGTAGTGAGATAACCGTTTCTGGACGGAGGGCAAACCATGAGATTTGGCGGACCAGTATTTGAGAAGAACCTCACCCCTGAAGCGTGGGTGGCGGCATTGAAGAAACTCGGTTACAGCGCGGCTTACTGCCCCGTGAACCACGATGCGTCCGACGACACTATGCGCGGATTTGAGAACGCCGCGAAAGCCGCGGACATCGTGATTGCAGAAACCGGAGCGTGGAGCAATCCGATGTCTCCCGACGAGCAGAAGCGTAAAGATGCGTTGAAGCTCTGTCGCGACAGGCTGGCTCTCGCCGACCGCATCGGTGCGCGGTGCTGTGTGAACATAACGGGTTCCCGCGGCGAACAGTGGGACGGACATCATCCGGACAATCTGACGCCGGAAACATTCGACATGATTGTCGAAGTAACTCGCGGCATCATCGACGACGTGAAGCCGACGCGCTCTTTTTACACGCTCGAAACAATGCCGTGGATGTACCCGGATTCGACTGAGAGTTACGCGAAGCTGCTGAAGGCGATAGACCGCAAGCAGTTCGCCGTGCATTTCGACCCGGTGAACCTGATTTGCAGTCCTCAGCGCTTTTACACGAACGCGAAGGTGATAAGGGATTTCGTGAAGAAACTGGGGCCGTATATCAAGAGCTGTCACGGGAAGGACATCGCGCTTTCCGGCAAGCTGACGACACATCTGGATGAAGCGCGTCCCGGACTGGGCAAGCTGGACTATGGAGTGTATCTGAAGGAACTGGCGAAGCTCGAACCGGACGTCTGCCTGATGCTGGAACATCTGCCGACGCCGGAGGAGTATCTCGCGGCTGGAGAACACGTCCGCTCCGTCGCCAAAGCAAAGAAAGTAGCCATACGATGAAAGCGCAGAAAGACTATTTCGTAACATTCACTGCGCCGGAGAAAGCAGAGCTTGTCGCAGTTGACCGTGACACGAAACCGCTGGCCACAAACGAAGTCGCGGGGAAAACCGTGGCTTCGGTGATAAGCCAGGGAACGGAACTCGCGATATACAAGAAGACTTCCGGCCAGCCGACGAAAACGGGTTATGCGGCGGTGTTTAAGGTGGAAGAAGTCGGGGCGGAAGTGACGAAAGTGAAGCCGGGCGACATCGCGTTCTGCATGGGAAACCACGGGTCATATCAGCGGCACACTCAGGACAGGATAGTGCGCGTTCCTGGTGGGCTGTCAGCGGAAACCGCGGTATTTGCACGGCTGATGGGTATAAGCATGAGCACGCTCGTGACGACGACAGCGCGGCCTCCGCAAAAAGTGATAGTGACGGGGCTGGGGATTGTAGGGCATCTCGCCGCAAAGATTTTCCAGCACTGCGGATACGACGTGACGGCGTGCGACCCGGCTCCTGCGCGGAGAGAGATTGCGCTGAAAACCGGCATCAAGAACGTGTTGCCTGCCGTGCCGGTTGACGACCCTGAAATCGCCGGGCACGTGGCGCTCGTCGTCGAATGTTCCGGCCACGAACAGGGCGTGCTGGATGCGTGCAAAGTCGTCCAGAAGCGCGGCGAAGTGGCGATGATAGGCGTGCCGTGGGAGAGGAAAACTGAAATCTTGGCGCACGAACTGTTGTATGTGATTTTTCACAAATACGTGGTGCTAAGAAGCGGTTGGGAGTGGGAACTGGCATTGCAGGAGACGGAGTTCCGTACGGGGAGCATCTTTGGGAACTTCGCCGGCGCGCTGAAGTGGCTGGCGGAAGGAAGTATCAAAGTGGACGGGCTTTATGCGAAGGTGTCGCCGAAGGACCCGCAGAAAATCTACAAGGGGATGTTAGACCGCACGTTCACAGATTTGACGGCGGTGTTTGACTGGGCGAGTTTCATGAAGGCGTAGTTTTGACGCGATGCAAGCAGACAATACAATGAGCAGACCTACAGGAGGACACGCAAAGTGAGACTCGTGAGCTACGGACCGGCAGGCAGAGAACGGGCGGGCGTCATCGTCCGCGATGAAGTGATAGACATGACTTTTTCCAACCCGCGCCTGCCGTCGTCGTGGCGCGTGATATTCGAGCGGAACATGGTTGACGAAGTGAAGTACACGTTGCCGAACGCGTCGTACAGGGTGAATCTGGCCAACACGAGGCTCGGCCCGCCGATACCCGACCCGACGAAGATCGTGTGTCTGGGCCTCGCATACGCGTCTCACGCCGGTGAAGGCAAAGAGAAGCCGCCTGCGGTGCCGCAGTTGTTCTGCAAAGCGCCGAGCGCGCTCATCGGGCCGAATGACGACATCGTCTATCCCAAACAGGTAGAGAAGCTCGATTACGAAGTGGAACTTGCGGTAGTCATCGGCCGTCGCGCCAAGCACGTGCCGGAAGCGAAAGCGCTGAGCATCGTTGCGGGGTACATGGTGCTGAATGACGTATCGGCAAGGTGCGCGCAGTTCGGCGACAAGCAGTGGTTCCGCGGCAAATCGTTCGACACATTCTGCCCGACAGGGCCGTATATCGTAACGCCGGACGAGATAGAAAATCCTGACGACCTCGAACTGAAGTGCTGGGTGAACAACGAGCAGAGGCAGAGCGCGTCGACGAGCGAACTGCTATACCCGGTGCGCCGCATCATTTCATACATCAGCGACCAGATGACGCTCCTGCCCGGAGACATTATCGCTACCGGCACGCCGGAAGGGGTGGGCATCTTCCGTAAGCCGCCGGGATTGCTTTCGGTCGGCGACGTTGTCGAGATGGAAATAGCGGGCATCGGGCGGCTGAGAAACCGCGTCGTGGAGGAGAAGTGAAACCGGAGGATGAGCTGAGGAACCACGCCGCCGGTTGCCTGCTCGGGCTGGCGATAGGCGACGCGCTCGGCGCCCCGTTCGAAGGCCGAAAAGGGCCGATTGAGCCGCCGGAAAAGTTCTTTATTCGCGGCGACTTGCCCGCTGGCGCATATACTGACGATACTCAGATGTCGCTCATTACCGCGGAGTCCATCCTGCAATGCAAAGACCTGGACCCGGACGATTTGGCGAAGCGTTTTACCGCGTCGATAGGCAAAATCCGCGGGATAGGCGCTATTACTAAACTGGTGCTCGAAAAAATGGCTGAAGGGCAAAAGGCTCACTTTGCCGCGGAAGAAGCCCATCTGCAATTAGGGCGGCGGTCGGCAGGCAACGGGGCGATAATGCGGATGGCCCCGATTGCGATTGCGTTCTGGGATGACATTCCGAAAGTGTGCCAGGCGGCGGCTGACGCGGCGGCGATAATCCATTTTGACCCGCTGGCGCACAACGCGGCGCAGGCGGTGGCCGAACTGACTGCGCTCCTGCTGAGCGGCGCGTCGATACGCGAGCAGGCACTCGCAACGGTTGAAGCGCTGTTCCTCCCGAAAGACTCCTGCGTCGCGGCGGCACTGCGGAAGGGCGCGTCATCGAGCGCGGAGGAGCTGAGGCCGGAGACGGGCTTTGCAATCGACACGCTTACCGCGGCGATCTGGGCATTCCTCGAAAAGGACGATTTCAAAGGATGCGTTCAGGCGGCAATATCAATCGGCGGCGATACGGACACGACGGCGGCGATAACGGGGTCGCTCGCCGGAGCCATGTGGGGATTGGGCGAGATTCCGAAAGAGTGGCGCGACGGAGTGGAAGGCTCGAAGGAAATACTCAAGCTTTCCAACAAGCTTGTGGATTTTTCTTTGAGCAATAGCCGTGCCTAAATCTTCCACTTGCGCGGGTCGATTTTCTCAACCTTGCCGGTCTTGATGGACTTGAGCGCGGCATCGGAAACCACCGTGGCGCGGATGCCGTCGACGGGGCCGGCGTTTTTGGCGGGGCGCTTTTCGAGCACGGCTTTGCCCATTTCATCGAGCGCGAAACCCCAGCCCTTGTCGCTCAGGTAGTTCGCCGGATAGTTCTGCAAAGACGGGTCGAAAGGCGCGCCCGCGTCATTCTTGTCCCAGGCGTCAGAAACCTTCTTCTTCAGTTCGAGAAAAGGTTCAAGGCCTTCTTGGAAAATCGGCTCGATGTGGTCGGCCGGACTGCCGTAGTACGAGCGCGTCCTGTAACGCTTCAACTGCGGCATGGACGGAATGTGGAAGTAGCGCGCTTCGATGAAGTCTTCCACCATCACAACCTTGTGGTCCCAGTGGACTTCGAGATGTTCCTTTGGCGATTCGAGCGACGACCTGCCGCTCGAAAGAATGAGCGCGGTAGTGCCGTCTTCGAATTTGAGCGCGACGTTATTGTCATTGTGCAGACCTTCGGTCGCGTAGACAGACACCGGCTCTTTATCGACAAACCAAGTGAGAATATCGAAGATGTGGCAGACTTCGACGTGGAGGCGGACTGTGTCACGGCGGACGCCGCGTTCGTGGTCGGCTATGCGGTAGTAGATGCTGAGCGGGCCTTCGCGGTCCTGGAGCAGAGGCTTCACATCGTTGTAGGCGGGAGAGAATCTCCTGTTGAATCCGACGGCGCAATTCAGGCCTTTCTTCTTGGCGAGCTTTGCGACGGCGGAGGCTTCCTTAACAGTTTCGCCGAGCGGTTTTTCGACGTAGACGGGCTTGCCCGCTTTGAGCGCATCAATCGCGAGCTTGGCGTGCATGTTGGGGTTCATCGCGATGACGACGAGGTCAACTTCGGGGTCTTTGAGCAAAGTTTTGTAGTCGAGCGTGGTTTTCTTGGGAGGGAACTTGGCGGACGTGCTGTCGAGCGCTTCCTGCTTGATATCGCAGAGCGTGTGAACCATCAGCACTTTGCTTTTGTGAGCGTTCTGGATGTGCTGAGTGTTCATCAACTGGCCGCAACCGATGAAACCGACGCAACACTTGCCGTTTTCAGGCATCTCAAACTCCCTTCGAGCGAGTATTATCCAAGCGGTGCTCTAATTTCCACGAATATAGTCCCAGACTGCGATGTGTATGCAAGGACAATTCGTGCGTGCGGCGCCCAGTCACTTCTGTTTTGTCAGTTACGGAGCGCGCGGGCAAGGACACTTCGAGTGTGGGTTGCCCTGTCACTTCTGTTTTGTCACTTCCGCGGCACGCGGGCTTTCAGGATACTCATCCACGATGCGTTTTCTCAGTGCCGCGGCCTCATCTTTGTTTCCTTCCTGCTCCTTTATCAGCGCGGAAAGATACAGACATTCTGCCGCGTATTCGCTCCTCGGATTCACTTTTACGAGCGCCATGAACTGCTTGTACGCCTCTGAACTGTTCTTTCGCCCGAGCGCGATTCTGCCGCGCAGTACGGAGCTTTCTCCGCGCAATCTTTCAGCGGGATATTCCCATTCGAGCGTATCGAGCGACTCCGCCGCATCATCGAGCTTTCCGTCCTTCAGAAGGTTCTCTACTTCCATGAACAATCCGCCCTTACGCACCGCCAGCCTGTCTTCCGGCCACGGATTTATCTTAAGCTTCTCACCTTCCGTGTACGCTTTCAGGGCCTTTTCGTAATCGCCCCGTTCGCGGTACACGTCGCCGATTCTTATCTTGGCGATGCGGACGGTATGTTCCTGCACTTTACCGGCGAAGCGGCTCACCACGCGGTCGTAAAGTTCGAGCGCTTTGTCCTGCTTCTGCATGAAATAGAAATGCACGTCGCCTTCGGCGAGCAGTACTCGCGCCAGCGCCGCGGGGCTGTTTTCGAGCGGTTTCTCGAGGCCGGTGAGCATCTTCAGCGCGTCTTCAGGCGCACGGAAGCTCTCGCTCCTCGAAAGAGTCACCGCCGATTCCGCCACCGAATCCGCATCCACTTCCCCCGGCCTCGCCACAATCGCCTTCATCACTGCTTCCGCGCCTGTGGCGTCTTCGATATCCTGGAATATCGCCAGTGCTTTCTTGACGAGCTTCGCGTTGAGCCTCGTAAAGTCGTACGCCTTCATCTGCCTCGCGAGTTCAGCGAGCGGCGTGGGCGCGGCCATGTCATTCCACCACCTGTGAACGACTTGTACGCGGTTCACGCATTCCCCCTGCCGGTTCTTCATCTTTATGGAGTAGTCGCCTTCCTGCAGGTATACGTGTTCAGTAATTCGTCCGCTTCCTTCCAGCCCATCACCGAAATCCCACGTTGTGCCGGTCTCTTCGCCCGCCGTGTCTTCAAACGCGGCCTTCACGATGTAGTTATCTTCCGAAAGATTCCCTTCCGCCGTTACTTCGCACAGGAAATCCGCCGCGCCGCCGCCGCCACGCAGCTCCACCGGCCCGGCTCTTCCCGTTCCCGGCCAGCCGAACGCATCCGGGCCTATCGGGGCGATGCGCGCCATTCCGGGATGCTGCCACGCCGCGACCGCCGCGCTTCCGCCGCCGCCGTTTATGTGGAGATATTCAAACGCGTGCGGCCCGGCGTCGAGGTCTACGGTGGCGTTGTATCTCGTGTCGGCCACGGGCCCGTGCCAGCCCGGCCACGACACCACGAGCTTGGCGTCAATCAGCATGAAACTCGCGTCGTCACTCGATGTGCACATCACGTACTTGCCGGTGGAAGGCGCGTACAAAGTCCCGTGGTAGATGCTCACATAATTGGTGTGCGGCCCGAAGATGTTCAGTCCCTGAAACACATTTTTCACAAAGCCTTTTCCGAATTTCGGCTCGCTTCGCTTGATGATGTCCCGCATCCCGTTCAGCGAACCGGGGTCGCCGCCGCGGTAGCCGCGCGTCTCGAGAATCAGCCCGCCTTTAGGCTCCCACTTTTCCGTGGATGGCTTTGCGTCAGCGTTGCCGTAGTAGATGTAGTAGCGGCTCGGCTTCCCGTCGTACTGGAATGCCAGCCTTACGAAATCTCCCGGGCCGGCCTGCAGAATCGCGTGCGCGGCCTTCGTGCCGTCTTCAGCGTACACGCGGATATCCGACCCATCCGGTTTCGCTCTTCCTCCGTGATAGAACGATACGGTTGCGGCGTCGGAGCGGTTGCCTGGAGTGATATCCACCGGCCTGCGGAAGTGGCACGGGCCTTCGCGCCACGCGCTTGCGTGAGCTTCCGCCCCGGCAAGGAGCACACAGACCACGATGATTGCTACACGTCTCACAATTCTTCCTTCTGTTGAGATTATACCGCCTATCGGACCATTGGAAACGCGTGGCATAACCCTTTCGGACCGTTGACAAGGGCCTGAGCCAACTGTACTATGCCCATAAGGAACACAAGGAGGGACTGACTGTGATTCAGCACTGGCTCATCATTGGCTCGAAACGCAATTGGGAAGTGGCCTTTGATAGTAACAACATCTGGGGTCTGAAACCGTTTCGTGAACTCGAGGCTCTCTGGAATATGTTGCGCGTTGGGGATGGTCTGCTCTTCTATGTCTCCAAGCCTGTTCATGGGGTAGTCGGGACCGGACGCGTTGTGACCAAATTCCGTCAAACCACTCCTCTATGGCCAGAGGAAACAGCGAGGAACCAGGTTATCTGGCCCCTACGTTTCGAGTTCGATGTTGAATATTGTCTTCCTCCGGATTTGTGGAAAACGCGGAGGTACACTTCTCATGATTTGCAGATGGTTGCCAGAATGGTGTTCCAGTGCTATCCTGTCGAGGAAGTAAACGCAGCAAGGTCAGCGCTGGGTTTACAGCCTGTCGCTGAGACTTTGGCATTTCCTCAAGCTAATGTACCTGTTTCAGTAGAAGCCACATCGGTGGACCATGACACAACCAAAGTGCATCTCGCTGAAATCGGTCGCATCCAAGGTTACGTTGCCGACGAGGAATACCCATTGGAAAGCACCAAATTGGACGTCGTGTGGCGGAGAATACAGCGCTCGGTTCCAACGTTTGTATTCGAGGTGCAGGTCGGGGGCGACATTTACCACGCAATGGCCAAGCTGAAGCATGCGTACGACTTGTGGAACAGCCGTATTTTCCTGGTCGCGGCCATACGCGAGAAAAGCAAATATGATGAGCTTCTCGCGGGAACGTTCCACGAACTTGAAAGCCAGATGCACTTCATCGACATTGGCATGGTGGATGAGTTGCTCAAGAAGAAAAGAGACTATAAGGATCTCGAGAAGACCTTGGGAATCCTTTCGGTCTGACAAGACGTGTTGCGTTCATGAGGACTTGGTGATGGCGGCAAGGAGGTGTCATGCCGCTTTTTCCCTGTCGTTCTCCTTTACAGGTGTTTTCATCACAGTATCGTGCTCACAGGAAGGAGTGTTTCTGAATGCCCGAACGCACTGTTTTCCCGAGAGTGAAGTCCGCTCGTTTCAAGTCCGGCAATCTGCCCGGCACCCAGGGCTTTGCCCTCGAAGGCGCCCCTTTCGAACAACTCGACCCGTCTTGCGTGCGCGGCCTTCTTCTCGACGACCTCGGCGTTCCCGTCGAAATGCACGCCGAACACATGCCGCCTGAACACTACCGCCTTTCCATCTCTCCAAAGGGAGCGGTTGTCGCCACGGCTGATGAACGCGGCGCGCTGCAGGCGCTTCGCACGCTGGCGCACCTTGCTTCACAGGGGCCGCTTCCCATCGGAGAAATCGACGACGGCCCGGACCTGGCTATCCGCGCATATCATCTCGACCTGAAGGACCAACTCCCCAGCCGCGATTACATCTTCGACCTCGTCGACCGTCTTGCGGCGATGAAATACAACGCCATCGTCGTCGAATACGAAGACAAGTTTCCTTTTTCCGAAGAAGTACGCCCCCGCGCGAAAGATTGCTGGACGCCGGAACGAGTAGGGGAGTTCACGGAGTTTTGCCGAGTTCGCGGCATTGAGATTATTCCTCTTATCCAGAGCCTCGGTCACCTCGAGTTCCTCACGCCCTTCCATCCCGAAATCACCGAAACTCCTGCAATGCTCTGCCCGTCAAATCCCTCATCCGCCGAACTCGTCAACCTGATGGTCGATGACGTTCTCGCTCTCCATCCCGGCTCGCGCTTCCTGCACATCGGCGGCGACGAAACCTGGGACCTCGGCACCTGCCATACCTGCCGCGACACCGCCGACCACGAAGGCAAAGGTGTCCTATACGGCAGGCACATGGACCGAATCATCTCTCACGTGCTCGAAAAACAGGTGCGCCCGATGATTTGGGCGGATATGGCGCTAAGCCATCCGGAAGCCTTCGATTTCATAGACCACGCCGCCGTCCTCGTGGACTGGGAATACTGGCCGTACGGCGAGCGCGTGGACAAGGTGAATATCTGGGGTTTGGGCCAGCGCCCGAACGAAGCGTGGGAAGACACCCCGCAGGAACAGCGGGAGCTTTTCGCAGAATACACCGAAATCGAATCCGGCGACTGCTGGACTGAATCATACCCATTCACTGAAATGCTGCGGGAGAAAGGCTACGACGTGATTGTCGCCAGCGCCGTCCGCTCTCACGGCGACCCGTATACTCACCCTGACTGGACTTTCCATCTGCCGAACGTGTGGGCCGCGGCGCGCACGGCGGTGGAAGACGGCGCGCTCGGCTCGCTCGTTACGTCGTGGGCGATAAGGCGCACTCTGCCGGAACTCACGATGATGGGCGTAGCCGCCGGAGCCGAATGCATGTGGCAGGCGCACATCGCGGATTCCCGCTGGCTGGTGGATTTTCCTGCACGTTTCGGCGAAGTATTCCTCGGCGACCGCGCCGCGGGCATGGCCGAATACGGACTTTCCGTCCGCGGCCTCGGTTACGATGAGACTTTGACTCATGAACGCGGAGAAAAGGGCGCGGGATGGCAGATGATTCCGCTTTTTGACCGCATCAAGCGCCGCCTGCCGAAATACCCTGAACTTGACCAGGGAGTGCTTTCGGCACGAGTGGCAGTGCTCGACAGAAGTGCTTCTGCACTCCTGCTCGTGAAGCCTAAAGACTCCGCAAGAAAGCACGTTGAACTTTATCGTCTGGCCGCGGACGAAACCCTGCTCAAAGCGTGGATCCTCCGCGTGCTCGCGCGTCTCGAAGGCGTCCCCGCCGACAAGACCGCGTTGAAAATGGCAAAACATCTTCATGCACAGCTTCGTGAAATAACGGAACGCGCGGCGCACGAATGGAAGGAATATCTCGCCCCGTCCGCTCTTGCCGCCGAACTCTCCTTCCGCTTTGACGAGGAAGACGCGTTTCTTCGGAAAGCGCTTGGCCGCAAGTAGCATGATTCTTGTCAACTTGCTTGGCCGCAAGTAGCGGGATTCTTATCAACTTGTGCCAACGAATACTATCCAACCGCGCGGCTCGAATTACCCTCAAAGCTGACGCGCTCAATGGCCGATAATG
>Ga0315288_10013131_pt1 | contig 10375 bp, 10 predicted proteins | sample YL17G11_20_MG_FD_203454 | JGI IMG/M metagenome (GOLD analysis project Ga0315288, IMG submission 203454) | Sediment microbial communities from Yellowstone Lake, YNP, Wyoming, USA - YL17G11_20 | ecosystem: Environmental > Aquatic > Freshwater > Lake > Sediment | place: USA: Wyoming | collected...
TGCTTCCTGCACAAGGTCACCGAGCCACTCCATGGGCTCAGCCCATACGATCGGCGATGCCTCGACAAACTGCGGAGTAATCTTTGCACGGCCCCTTACGTCGTGGGCATGGCCGCCGGGTTGATCATGCTCGCGATGGTGGTGCTGGGCTTGCGCGCGCGGCGGTTGAGTGTTCGGGAGTCAGCATTAGGGGGTAGTCACAACAAGGGATAGAGAAAGGAACAGCTATGAGAAAAGCGTTGGTTAGGCAGCGATTTGTGCTTTGGATGACGGCGTTGACGGTTTCGCTGGCGGCGGCCGTGGTGTATGCAGGCTGCTGCTACGAGATCACATGGCCGAAGTGTGACGAGCTTTTCGGCCATCATGATCCGACGTGTGAAGAGCAGTGCGGAGACAGCACGTATTTCGGCGGCTGCGGCAGCAAGGAAGGATCGGATGTGTACGAGATTCCAGTGCCGGACACTGCTGAGAGCGGCTTTTACAGTTGGGCTTACTACGGGCTGCCCGTGATGTGCTCTGACATCTACTACTGCGTGAACACGGAGACGCGATGCGCTGGTGCGGGGCTTCCCCGTTACAAGTGCGCGACCGGCGACTGGAAGACGTTCAGCATCACGGCCGGCGCGTACGGGATTGATCCGGGCTGCCCGGATGAGTGATCGGGCAGCGAGCCGGTGGTAGTTGTGGGGACGGCGCCGAGGCCCAACTGCACCCGGGCAAGGTACGGCGGACCGCGGCCAAACAGAGGGAGTGCTTGGCCGATTTTTTCCCAAGCACTCCCGGGACGAGACGGTTGCGCGGGCTGGGAGCCCGCGCAACGGGACGCTCGACTACAGGCATGGTTGCCATGAGTCACACCACACCGATCAAAGTGCTGGGGATCTGCCTGGCGTTTCTGCTTGTCGTTGCCGGCTATCTTGGTTACCTGGCGGTCAGGGGTGATCAGGGGCAAGGACCTCAATCGCAGAGGTACGATTTCGGCACGGTTCGCGCAGGCCAAGTGGTGAAGCACCCGTTTGTGCTCCGCAATCCGACGTCGAAGGACCTGGAGATCACGGGAATCGTACCGAGCTGCGCCTGCGTGATGCCGAAGGAGAAACCGACGCGGATTCCCGCGCGTTCGTCCTGTGAGATTCCGGTTCTCCTGCGGGCGTATGAACGGTCAGGGGGCATGGCCCAGAGGACTCTGGTGTCGTTCAAGGATCGCGGGCCGATCACGCTGGCGCTTCACGGGAACCTGATCAAGGCCACTCCCGACAGCCTGAGCATCCCGAAGCTCAAGAACGGCGATCCGTACGAGACGCAGTTCCTACTGAAGGGCTTTCCGGGAGAGAAGCTTGCGGTTCATCGGCTTGAATACGACCAACAGTACTTCGATGTGACGTATGTGCCGGTTCCTGAGGACAACAGCTTCAGATTCAATGTGCGGATGAAGAACAAGCTTGAGGGCGGCCCCTTCCGGAAGGCTTTGACGATCCACACGAACGACAGCGTGGGTCCCACAAAATCCATTCCGATAACGGGCTATGTGCTGAAACGTGTGGAAGCACAGCCGGCGACAGTCGCGTTCGGGATCGTCGCACCGCGGGATGACAAAACGGAAGTTGTGAAGCTCTACTCTCCGTATGGGGATCAGGTCACGATCGACCGGATCGAATCGTCACCGGGCAGCCGGCTGGCATGGAAGATCCTTGAGAGCACGGGCGATCGGAGCAGCGCGAGGGTGGAGATACGGCTGAAGGCGGCGGAGAGCGCGGGGGCAGAGAAGGTCATCTCGGATGACCTGTACCTCTATGCGCGAGCGGGAGATGCGCAGGTCCGGAGCGATGTGGCGGTATCGGCGTTGGTGCGGTAGGGGCAGCAAGCAGCTACTGGCGTTGGGGCGGCGGGCGTCGCGGGGGGCTCTATCTTCAGCGATCGTGGCGGTATTCACTGTGGCATGGCTTGCCATGGGCGTTGGCCCTTGTAAATGGGGGTCGGGGATGCGATTCTGGGCGGCGGGGGCGGTGACGATGGATGAGGCAATTCGGGAGCGGTGGATGGAAGGTGGTCATGTGTGAAGGGCACGGGGGTTTCGCGGCCGAGCCGGAGTACGATCCGCGAGCGTCGCGGGAGCGATCTTCCGCGGAGGCGATCCGCGGGCAGGTGGCCTATTTTGCGGGCAAATCGGATGTGCGGGAGTTGCTGGACGCGGTGCCTGGGGCGTTGCTGATCGTGAACGGGCATCGGCAGGTGGTGTTTGCGAATCGAGCGTTGCGTGAGATGGTGGAGCTTCCAACGATGGAGGGGGTGTACGGGAGGCGGCCGGGTGAGATATTGGACTGTGAGCATGCGTCGGAGTGCGACACGGGGTGCGGGGTATCGGAGGGGTGCGTGGTATGCGGGGCGGCGAAGGCGGTAGCCGCATGTGAGCGTGGGGCGGAGGCGGTGCAGGAATGCCGGATCATACAGAAGGGGACGGGCAAGGCGCTGGATTTGCGGGTGTCGACGAAGCCGATGGAGATTAGCGGCGAGCGATTCACAATCGTGGCGATGACGGACATCGGGCATGAGAAGCGTCGAGCGGCGTTGGAGCGGATCTTTTTTCACGACGTGATGAACACGGTGGGTGCGATCCTGGGGCATGCGGAACTGTTGCGGCGTACGAGCGCGGGTGATGCGGAGGTGACGGGGACGATCAGCCGGCTGACGAACACGCTGGTGGAGGAGGTCCGTGCGCAGCGGGACTTGCTGTCGGCGGAGCGGGACGATCTAGCGACGTCGTGGGAGCCGGTGGGGAGTCTGGCGGTGCTGGGGGCGGTGGTGCAGACGTATCGGAAGCACGGTGCGAGCGAGAAGCGGGGGATCGTGATTGACAGCGGAGCGGCGGATGTGTGGTTTCCAAGCGATGCGCATCTTCTGTCGCGCGTGCTGAGCAACATGGCCAAGAATGGTCTGGAGGCGTGTTCGGAGGGGCAGACGGTGACGTTGGGGTGCAAGGCGGAGGCCGATGCGGTGGAGTTCTGGGTTCACAATCCTGGTTTCATGCCGCGGGAGGTGCAGCTTCAGGTGTTCCAGCGGTCGTTTTCAACGAAGGGAGCAGGACGTGGGCTGGGGACCTACAGCATCAAGCTTCTGACCGAGCGATACCTGGGAGGGAGCGTGTCGTTTACGACGTCGGAAGAGGAGGGGACGACGTTTCGTGGGCGGTATCCGCGGTCGCGTGGGGGGAATGTGTGATGGGGAAGGCGATGCAGGGGGCGGAGGGGGATCAGTGTCAGGGGGCCGGTTTTATCCGGACGCGTGGGATGTTGTTTTGTGATTGACCCTCCTGCCGCGGCGGCGTAGCATCTTCACTAGCAGATGCCAGCGAACGGTCGAGCATGATCGCCACGAACGCTTACTCGTCGATCATCGTAGTGTGTGTATTGCTGATCGTGGCGGTCTTAGCGGGACTGGCGTTGGTGTACTGGGTGAAGCGGCGCGTTATGGGCGATGCGGAGGAGGGGCCTTCGGTGGGGCTGACGCTGGAGGATTTGCGTCGGCTGCACCGTGAGGGGAAGTTATCGGCCGAGGAATACGAGCGTGCGCGGTCGCGGATGGTGGCTGGGATGCTGCGGACGGAAAAAGGGGATGGGCGAGGCGAAAAAAAGGTATAAGGGCTGCTGGCGTGCCGATCTAGAAGGCTGTGTCCGGCAATGATTGTGCAACCCGAGATTACAGGAAGGCAAGTCGATGGCCAGTTCCAATCGTACGGGCAACGGCGGCGGGTCCGGTAATCCGCCAGGGAGCGCGGGTTCGGGCAACTCCGGCGGCGGGGGATTCCGAGGACGGCGTGTGACGACCTGTTCATTCTGCGGCAAATCGTCCAGGGACGTTGGGCCAATGGTTGAAGGGCCCAGCGACGTGTACATTTGCGCGAACTGCGTGGATCTGGCGCACAATATCATTCGCCAGGAAAAGCGGAAGCTGACCAGCGCTCAGCCGATGTTCGGCACGATACCGAGTCCACGGCAGACCAAGGAGTTTCTGGATCAGTATGTCATAGGTCAGGGGTATGCGAAGAAGGCGTTGTCGGTGGCGGTACACAACCACTACAAGCGTCTGAGCCTGAGTGAGAAGGCCGAGCAGAACGAGGTGGAGATCGACAAGGCGAACGTGCTGTTGATCGGGCCGACGGGTTCTGGCAAGACATTGCTGGCCAGGACGTTGGCGCGGGTATTGAACGTTCCGTTCGCGATCGGGGACGCGACGACGCTGACGGAGGCTGGGTACGTGGGTGAGGATGTGGAGAACATTCTGCTGCGGCTGCTGCAGAACGCGGATTACGACCTTGAGTCGGCGCAGCGTGGGATCGTGTACGTGGACGAGATCGACAAGATCGGCAAGACGCAGAACAACGTGTCGATCACGCGGGACGTGAGCGGGGAGGGTGTGCAGCAGGCGTTGCTGAAGATGCTGGAGGGGACGATTTCGAACATACCGCCACAGGGCGGTCGGAAGCACCCTGAGCAGCAGTACATCCAGATGGACACGACGCAGATTCTGTTTATCTGCGGGGGGACGTTCGTGGGTCTGGAAGACATCATTCGCAAGCGGCTGGGCCGGCGGCAGATCGGGTTTAACGCGGAAGAGCAGGACGTGGACACGACGTCGGAGCGTGCCCACGTGTTGCAGCAGTGCCAGCCGGAGGACCTGATCGAGTTCGGGATGATCCCGGAGTTTGTGGGTCGGATGCCGGTGGTTGCGACGCTGGAGCCGCTGGACGAGCAGACGTTGATATCGATATTGACGGAGCCGAAGAGCGCTCTGGTGAAGCAATACCAGAAGTTTTTCCGGATGGAAGGGAGCGAGCTGGAGTTTACGCCTGGAGCGTTGCGGTCGATTGCGGAGAAGGCGTTGAAACGGGACACGGGAGCGCGGGCGCTGCGGGCGGTGTGTGAAGAGCTGATGATGGAACTGATGTATGCGTTGCCGGATCAGCCGCAGGGGGCGAAGTACGTGATCACGCAGGAGATCGTGGAGGGGGCGCAGAGCCTGTTTGCGATCAAGGCGGCGGCGGAGCGGCGGCGGGAGTCGGCGTAGGGGCGGTGAAGCGAATCTGAACAGGAATGCGAGCGGCACGGGCGAATGTCCGTGCTGCCGCTGTTATCGGGGGGACGCAACGAGGGGCGAGGGGGCAGGTAGTAGTGGACGAGAGCCTTGTGGGCGGTTCGAGCGATGGGGCTCTGAGATCAGATGGGCACATCAGGACAGGAATCAGGACACGCCATGAAACACATCTCCCGGCGGTATTTTCTCAAGAGCACGGTTCTGGCTGGTGCGGCAGCGGCATTACCTGCGCGGTCGTGGTCGCAGGTAGCGGGGGCGAACGACGACATTCGGGTGGCGGTGGTGGGTTTTCGCGGGCAAGGCGGGGGGCACATCGGGACGTTGAGCAAGATGAAGGGTGTGCGTCTAGTGGCGGTGTGTGATGCTGACCGGGGGGTCCTGGGCGCGGGGGTGAAGCAGCTTGAGGGGCAGGGGCTGAAGGTTGAGGGATATCAGGATGTGAGGAAGCTGCTGGAGAACAAGGGGATTGACGCGGTATCGACGGCGACGCCGAACCACTGGCATTCGCTGGTCACGGTGTGGGCGTGCCAGGCGGGTAAGGACGTGTATGTGGAGAAGCCGGTGTCGCACAACGTGTGGGAGGGACGGAAGGCGGTGGAGGCGGCGAGGAAATACAAGCGGATCGTTCAGGCGGGGACGCAGTGCCGGTCGAGCACGGGGCTGCAGGAGGCGTTCAAGTGGCTGTGGGAGGGGAATCTGGGGAAGATCGAGCTGGTTCGGGGGTTGTGCTACAAATCGCGAGGGAGCATCGGGAAGGTTGATGGGCCTCAGCCGGTGCCGGCGACGATCGACTATGATTTATGGTGCGGGCCTGCGCCGATGGGGCCATTGATGCGGAAGAACCTGCACTATGATTGGCACTGGGTGTGGGCGACGGGGAGCGGGGATCTTGGGAACCAGGGCATACATCAGATGGACATAGCGCGGTGGATACTGAGGGAGGATCATCTATCGGCGCGGGTGATGAGCGTGGGGGGTCGGCTGGGGTATGAGGACGACGGTGAGACGCCGAACACGCAGTTTGTGTGGCACGATTTTCTGGTTGCGCCGCTGATTTTCGAGGTTCGCGGGTTGAAGACGGAGGCGTACCGCGGGGCGAAGGTGGGAGTGGTGGCGGATTGCGAGGGGGGCTACATGGTGATTCCGAGCTATACGAGCGCCACGGCGTATGGGAAGGACGGGAAGGAGATCAGGAAGTGGAACGGCGGCGGGGAGCATCATGCGAACTGGATCGATGCCGTTCGCAGCCGGAAGCATACGGATCTGAACGCGGATATTCTGGAGGGGCATCTGTCGAGCGCGTTGTGTCACACGGGGAACATTTCCTACCGGCTGGGGACGCAGCAGAGGCCGGATGAGATCAAGGAGCAGATCAAGGGCGAAAAGGGCGCGTTGGAGACGTTTGAGCGGATGGCGGCACATCTGTTGGCGAACGGGGTCGATCTGGTGAAGACGCAGGGGACGATCGGGCCGGTGTTGACGATGGACCCGAACACCGAGCGGTTCACTGGGAATGACAAGGCGAACGCGCTGTTGAGCCGGGAATACCGGAAGCCGTTTGTGGTGCCGGAGAACGTGTAGGGGCGAAGCGCGTGAGCAGAGAGAAACGGGGGCCCGTTTTTGTCTCAGTCGATCTTGATGGCGCCGCGGTGGAAGCGGGTGACGATGTTGGGGTCGGGATAGAGCGAGACGCGAGAGGTGTCCTTGGCGTCATAGTCGATCAGGGAGAGCACGTAACGGATGCTATCGAGACGGGCGCGGCGCTTGTTGTTGGCCTTGACGATGATCCAGGGGCTGAAGCTGGTGTGGGTGCGGCTGAAGACGGTCTCCTTGTACTTGGTGTAGAGGTCCCACATGTCCTGCGCCTTGTTGTCGAGGGGGCTGAGCTTCCATTGCTTGAGCGGATTGTCGCGGCGGGAGGCGAGGCGCGCGAGCTGGACCTCGCGGGAGATGGAAAACCAGAACTTGATGAGGATGACGCCGTCCTCGACGATCATGTGCTCGAACTCGGGGACCTGGCGCATGAATCGCTCGTACTCGTCGCGGGTGCAGAAGCCGTTGACCGGCTCCACGATGCCGCGGTTGTACCAACTGCGGTCGAAAAAGACGATTTCCCCCTTGTTGGGCAACTGCTTCATGTAGCGTTGGAAGTACCATTGGCCGAGTTCTTCGTGGGTGGGCTTGGGCAAAGCGACGACGCGCATGGCGCGGGGGTTGAGGTGCTCGATGAAGCGGCGGATGGTGCCGCCCTTGCCGGCGGCGTCGCGGCCCTCGAAAATGATGGCCAGCCGCTTGCCCTGCTCCTGGATCCATCGTTGGAGCTTGACCAGCTCGATCTGGAGGGCTTCAAGCTCCTTTTCATAGCGGACGGCGGTCTTGATCTTGTCGGGGTCGATGTTTTTTGATCGCAGGAGTTGGATGAATTCGCGGCAGGAATGGAGATCGGAGATTTCGTCGGCGCTGAGGCAGCGATCGGGCGCGGGTGAGGTTGGGGGGGTGCTGGCAGATGGTCCGAACGAAGCGGCGATGACCTCGAGGCCGGCCTGCTGCAGTTGCTCGTCCTCGGCGGCGGCCGACTCGGGTATCCGGGGGTTGCGACACGATCCGGTGGTGGAGGCAGTCATTTTTGAGAACTCCTCGATTCGCCGGGCAACCTCCGGTTCTGCCGCGGCGACGGCAGATCCAGAGAGTCCGGCACAATCGTTGGGTCGGCTGTTCCGAATATGCACTTTAGTTGGTATTTGAGGCCAAGTGCCCGGTAAAGGGCCGGACCGGGCCGCGAAAACGCGTGAAAACAAGGGCGGCCAACGACCGTGAATCGCGGAGAGGTCCTTTACCCCGCGTCCGTCTTCGCGTAGAAAAGCAGCCGCCATGAGCATCTTAGTGAACAAGCGGACGAGAGTGATCTGTCAGGGCATCACGGGTTCGGCGGGGGCGTTTCATACGCAGCAGTGCCTGGAATACGGGACGAAGATGGTGGGTGGCACGACGCCGGGGAAGGGGGGACAGAAGGACGGCAACGGGCTGCCGATTTTCGATACGGTGAGGGAGGCGGTGGAGGCGACGGGTGCGACGGCGAGCATGATTCTCGTGCCGCCGCCGTTCGCGGCGGATGCGATCATGGAGGCGGCGGACGCGGGGATCAAGGTGATCGTGGCGATCACGGAGGGGATTCCGGTTTTGGACATGGTGAAGGTGAAGGCGTTCCTGCGGGACAAGCCGAAGAGCGTGCTGATCGGGCCGAACTGTCCGGGGATCATCACGCCGGGGGAGTGCAAGATCGGGATCATGCCGGGGTATATTCACACGGCGGCGAAGGAGTCGAAGAGCGGGAAGAAGGTTGGGTTGATCTCGCGGAGCGGGACGCTGACGTACGAGGCGGTGTGGCAATGCTCAACGCGAGGGATCGGTCAGACGACGTGCATCGGGATCGGCGGTGATCCGATCAAGGGGCTGAATTTCATGGATCTGCTGGACCTGTTCAACCGCGACAGCGAGACGGACGCGATGATCATGATCGGGGAGATCGGCGGGGGTGACGAGGAAGAGGCGGCGGGGTTCATCAAGCAGTACGTGAAGAAGCCAGTGGTGGCGTTCATCGCGGGGCGGACGGCGCCGCCGGGGCGACGGATGGGGCACGCGGGGGCGATCATATCAGGGGGCCAGGGGACGGCGGAGAGCAAGATCAGCGCGTTGCGCGAGGCGGGGATCACGGTGGCGGAAAGCCCCGCGGGGATCGGGGAAGCGATGGCGGGGGTGCTGGGGCTGGGGGGTCAGTTGGCGGGCCGGGGTTTATAGACGACGCAGACGAGTCGGCGGGCCTCTTTGTAGCGTGCGGTTTCGGCGTAATGAGTCTGGAGGATGTCGGCGAAATCGGGGCCGAACTGGTTAGCGGCGCCGCTCTCGCCGGCCGCGCTGTCCAAGTCGCCAACGATGACAGCGCGGAAGTATCGCGCTCTGAGTTTGTCATAAAGGAGGGTTTCGAGGCGAGGTCGCTGGGGCATGTGGCGGAACATCCAGGGGTCGAGGACATAGGGGGCATGGCCGGCATAGACGTGGAGCATGGGGGGTTTGCAGAGGAAGGGGCCAGAGCCAGGGCCCATGGCTGCGAGGATGCCGGCGGCGCGTTGGCGCGAGAGGCCCTTGTCGCGGTGGGCCAGGGCGAGATGGGGGATCGAGGCCACGGCGATCATGGCCAGGAGGGCGGTGGTGAAGGTAACGGGTAGACGGCGGCGGGCAAGCTGGAGGACGATGAAGACGACGGCGAGGATATGCCAGTCGATGAAGTTATTGAAGGCGATGCCTGGGGAGGTGAAGAGGCCCATGGTGACGATGGCGGTGATGAGCATGGCCCAGAGGGGCGGCTGGCGGAGATCGGTCCAGTGGATGCGGAAGGCGAGGAACATGGCGAGGATGAGAAACGCGCCGGCGAGGAGGAATGCGACGGGTCGGATCATGTGTTGGGAGAGATACCAGTCGAGGCCGACGGCGGCCAGGACGATGGCGGCGGAAGTGAGGAGGTGAGCGGGTTTTTCCCAGCGGACGCGGAAGATGGCGAGGAATGCGAGGCAGAAGAAGAGGGTGGCGACCCAGTCGGAGCGGAAGCCGGAGTTCATAAGGCGGCTATGCCAGTTTCTGCGGACCCAGGACCAGTCGGTGCCGCCGGTGGCGCAGGCGCGCATGTTTTCGAGGAACTGGCCGTGGCTGGCGAGGTGGATGACAGCGAGGGCGAGGGCGATGCCGAGGAGTGTGGCAGCGGCGAGTTTGAGGGCGGTTCTCCAGTGTTTTGAGAGGAGCAGGGCGAGCGAAGCGGCGGCGAGGCCGTGGAGGGCGGTGATTTTGGCGGTGAAGGCGAGGGTGAAGAAAAGTGCGGCGAGGAATGGGCGGGGGCGCGGGGAGGTTGGGGATGCGGAGCAGATCATGGCCAGGCCCCAGACGTTGAGTGTGGCGGGGAGGAGGTCGCCGCGGACGGTTGTGGCGGCGGCCTGGCCGCAGGCGGCGGCAAGGACGAGGACGGCGGCGGGAGCTGCGAGGGAGGGCTGGACGGCGAGGCGGCGCATGAGGAGATAGGCGCCTGCGAGGAGGGCGATGTCGGTGAGGAGCGTGATGGCGAAGGCTGTGTTGACGGGGTCGAAGCCGAGGCGGATGAAGGGGGCGATGAGGAGGAAGGGGAGGGGCATATATCGGGTGCCGCCGAAGCCGCGGTCGCTGATGATGGGGCGGTAGAAGACGCCGTCGGCGAGGTCGATGGCCTGACCGATGACGATGCCGCTGGACTGGCCGA
>Ga0315288_10013132_pt1 | contig 10374 bp, 10 predicted proteins | sample YL17G11_20_MG_FD_203454 | JGI IMG/M metagenome (GOLD analysis project Ga0315288, IMG submission 203454) | Sediment microbial communities from Yellowstone Lake, YNP, Wyoming, USA - YL17G11_20 | ecosystem: Environmental > Aquatic > Freshwater > Lake > Sediment | place: USA: Wyoming | collected...
CTATGCAGGACATGCCCTTATATTTCTGGCTACGGTCGGTGTAAAGGAAGACTGTCCCGATATCTGCCACTGTACCCCAGGTAATCCAGGTTTTACTGCCGTTGACCACCCAGTGGTCACCATCCAGCACTGCAGTGGTGGACATGGAGGCCGTATCTGAGCCGGCCTCTGGCTCAGTAATGCAAAAGCACCCCAACAATTCAGTTTTCATTAGCTTGGGGACATATTTTCGTTTCAATTCTTCTGAGCCATGGTCCAGAATAGCCCTGGCGGTGCCCATAGTCTGCATATTGAAAGCAGCTCTCAGGGAGCCACACACCCGCCCGATCTCCTCGCAGACAATGGCATGGGCCAGGAAACCCAACCCATTGCCCCCGTAACGCTCCGGGATAGGACAGCCAAAAAGACCCAGCTCAGCCATCTTGGTTACCAGGTCACGTTGAAAGCGGTGCTCCTTGTCATCGATGGCTGCTCGTGGTGCCACCTCATTGCGTGCGAAGTCCCTTGTCATCTTCTGCAACATCTTTTGTTCTTCGGTGAACTCGATGTCCATATAAATGCATCCTCCTTATCGCATTTGATTCAGCCTCAGCGGGCACATAGCCAAGGCTCCACGAGAACGCCCAGAGCGCTAACGAGAGCAGGTGTCAAGCTATAGATAGTGAGGCCGCTCTGTGGCATATCTTCCCTTATAGACCGGTTTTTTCTTGGCAGAAAAGGCGCTGGGGCCTTCCTTACCATCTTCAGTCTGCAAAAGCATATCCGACATAAGTTGCTCCAAACGCAGCCCGTCCCCCAGGGACATATTCACTCCGCGGTGGGCCGCCTCCTTAGCCGCCCTGACTGCCAACGGGGCATTCTCATTGATACGATTGGCCAGTGCCTCAGCAGTGGGCATAAGTTGCTTAAGGGGCACCACTTTATTAACCAGTCCCACCCTATAGGCCTCCTGGGCGCTGATAGGATCGCCGGTCAGCAGCATCTCCAGAGCTATGCCGAAGGGGATGAGACGGGGCAACCGCTGGGTGCCCCCCACGCCCGGAATGACCGCTGCCTTGACCTCAGGCAGCCCAAGCTGGGCATGATCAGCCGCAATGCGAATATCACAGGCCAGAGCAATCTCCATACCACCACCCAACGCTATCCCATTGACAGCGGCGATAACTGGCTTCCATACCTCTGCGCCTACGCCCCGGGTGAAGATGTGCCAGGGAGCAACGGCAACGAAAATTCTGTCATGCTTATCTGCGTCAATATGTCGCTGGTTGAGCTGCTTGAGGTCAGCACCGGCAGAGAATGCCTTGTCTCCAGCCCCGGTGAGGATAGCCACCCACACATCAGGGTCATCCCGGAAATCCAACCAGATTTTCAACATCTCGTGCCACATCTCTATAGTCACAGCATTGTAGGCCTCAGGACGGTTCAGCGTGATATAAGCAATCTTGTCCTTCTTCTCGTAGATAATCTCAGCCATAAAAACCTCGCTATTAATTTGTAACCAATCTACCTAGAATTCCTTGTTCTAGAAGATGGCTAGAACTGTCTTCCCAGACGCATGTCTATTGCCATACTCAAAAAGTTCTGCGACTGCTCCTTTTTTGAACTAAGCTGCTCCTATAATGGCCACTCCACAGACGAACTTGCCGGGATGTCCACCCTGGTTGTGTGCCAAGCCCAGCCTGATACTCTTAAGTTGGCGTGAGGGCTCCTCTGCTTTGCCCTGAAGTTGTTTGTAAATCTCATAGACCTCGCGGCAGCCGCTAGCACCGATAGGGTGGCCGAAGGACTTGAGACCTCCGCTCAAGTTCACCGGAATTTCCCCATTTTGAGACCACTCGTTATTGTCTATATCCTGCTTGGCACCACCGCGGGGACAAACTTCTATTGATTCAACGCATATCAGCTCAGCGATGGAGAAGCAGTCATGGCACTCCACCATGTCGATTTCCTTGCGGGGATTCTTAATGCCCGCCTGCTGATAGGCCTGGATGGCAGCCTGATAGCTCTCCTCCCAGTGGGTAAAATCGTAATCTGTGCGCTCTTTGCCCATGCCAGGCCCGGCGGAGATACCAAAGCCCTTGATCACAGCGTAGTCGGAGCGGAATTTCTTGGCATCCTCAACCCGGCATAGTATAGCCGCAGAAGCACCATCAGTTACCCCACAGCAGTCGAACAGGCCCAATGGCCAAGCAATGATGGGGGCATTCAGGGCCTGCTCCACTGTTATCTCCCGGCGCAGGTGGGCCTTTGGGTTACGTGCTCCGTTGTGATGGCTCTTGACCGATATTTGAGCCAGCAGCCTTTTGCCCTCCTCCCGGCTAAGGCCATAGCGGTGAAAATAGCGGGTAGCTGCCAGAGCGTACATGCCGGGGGCAGTGCGATGTGCCCCATAGACAGGGTGCCACTTGTCGGCACTATACTGAGGAGGTAAGCCGCCAAAACCTTCGTCTTTGAGTTTCTCCACCCCCACCGCCAGCACCAGGTCATAAACCTTGGCAGCTACGGCGTAGCAGGCGTTGCGCAAAGCCTCCTGGCCAGAGCAGCAGGCATTCTCCACCCTGGTAACCGGTATATATGGCAACTGTAAGGGGGTAGACAGAGTCATCCCCGTATAGCGACCCATAGTGCCTATCCAGGCAGCCTGGATGTCCTTTGGGCCTACACCGGCGTCCTCAAAAGCCTCATAAGAGGCCTCCACTACCAGGTCATCAGCATCCTTATCCCACAATTCACCAAACTGGGTACAGCCCATGCCTACAATAGCGACTTTATCCTTAATGCTTTCCATGTCTTATCTCCTAACCCCTTACTGGTCGGACTTTCCAGGAATAGTTGATTATGCCTGAGCCTTCGTGCATCTTCCGGAAAGTTAGTTCCACTGGCATACCCACCTCGATCTTGGCGGGGTCACGGTCAGTCATCTGCCCAAAATAACGACCCCCTCCCTCAAGATCAACCACACTGAGTACGTTGGGCAGATCCACCTCCATGGCACGCTCGTCCATACTGTAAGTGAACAGGATGCCTTTCTTGTCGGAGAACTTTATCTCCTCCATATTGTCCTTGACCTGGCACCAGGTGCAAACTCGCCCTCGGCCCATCACCGGGTACTGGATGCCACCGCAACTCTTGCATTTCAGACCCATAAGGGGCAGAATCCATCTCCTGTCGCGTTCCAGCACAGTGAGAGCCGAACGGTCGGCCGGGCGGCGTTCTATCTGCCACTCAAGCATATCGCGGAAGCGCAGATACTTGCCATAGCTAGGAAGCATCATCTTAGAGGTCAGGTGTCTCTTAACTCCTCGCCGTGCCCCCAACTTGCTCACCAGCTCAGTCACGTGCAACAGGTAGGCATCACAGCCATCTCCATAGTCCAAAAATAGAATTCGGTCTCCGGCCTTGGCCGACTCCAGAGCAGCCACCAGAATCATCAAGCCATATGCAGCGCCAGTATCGCCCAGATTGTCAAACATGCTATCCTGTAGCTGGGTCTTGGTATCAAAGCCCAACTTGCTGGCTGCATCAACTTGTCGACGGGCGTTGCCATTACATACCAGTTTGCCAAAATCCTTTGCAGTCAGGTTATGTTTTCGGAGCAGACCAGAGCCAGCCTGCTGAACCGCCTGGACATAACCTGTGGCCGTAAAGCGGTCTTCCCAGGTCTGGGGGTAGTGGTCTTGCTCTCTGCGCCAGACGTCCATTGACTCACTGAACACGCTATAGCTTCCTTCGATGTTAGCGATGGTATCTGAGCTCCCCAGGAGTATGGCAGATGCCCCGTCACCCAGGTTACCTTCAAGCTCGGAGTCTGGGGCAGGTAGCCGGCAGTCAGCAGCCACCACCAGCACCTGCTTGGCCGAGCCGCTGCTCAAAGCATCCAGGGCGGCCTTTAGGGCGTTGGCCCCTGCCCTCAGTGAATTGCCGAAGTCGGCGGTATAGACATCACGACGCAGATCAGCCACTGCAGCGATGATGCTGGCACACTGCTTCTCCCGGTAGGGTGAGGTGGTGGAGGCAAAATATAGGGCGTCCACTTGTCGGTGGTCAAAACCCTTAAGGCAATCGAGGACAGCCTCCACCGCCATAGTAAGGCTGTCCTCATCGTAGCTGGCTATGGCCACCTCGCCTCTACCCGGAACAGTGCCCCATTCTTTGCCTATAAGCTCCCGGCTCAAGCGATAGATAGGTACATAGGCTCCATAAGAGACAATTCCGTTCAATTTTCGACCTCCAGTCTATAAAATTGTCCGTCCTCAACGATATCGGCACAACGTAGTAATGACATTTTAGGCGGTCGAGTTGCTCAACAGCATTTATCCTCTGGAAAGGAGAACAGCGGTGGCGTTACCCGGAGTGGTCTTCTCTCCCTTGGCATTCTCCACCCAGATCTCACACTCTACGTAGTGCTCGCCATCCTTTACGTACTTGTTGGTGACTTTGCCCTTGCACCACCAAGTATCACCATCCTCAGGCTCGTAAAGTGATTTCATCATACGGGGCCAGTCCATACCACGATACTGGCAAGACAGCTTCTTCAAAGTTCCGTTGTCCCCGATCCAATTGGTCATGAGGCTTACCAGCCAAGCTCTCTTTAGGGCACCATGAACTATTGGCTTGCCCACCCCCTGCTTGCTAGCAAAGGTATCCTCATAGTGGAGGGGATTGAAATCCCCGGAAGCTCCTGCCCATTTCACCAGCATTTGAGTGGTAGCTATACGGGGCAACGGGGTTACCTCGCTGCTTACGTCAACATCTTCCCAGTATAATTGCTGTGACATTTTCCCTCCTTGCAGATTAGCGACAGATGAGAGTCTGCTGTATCTTGAATGCTACAGCGCCATTCTGATTGGTAAAGGTAGTCTCAAAAACGCTCAAGAACATCTTAGCCCCTTTGCTCTCCCGCTCGTATATATCAATGACCTTGGTTACACCCACCAGAATATCGTCGGCCCGGACAGGGAGAATGAATTCAAATTCAACTCCACCATCCAGAACACGAGGATAGCCAAGCTTGGCCATGGTCTCCAATACTGTCCCCCTTAGTCCACCTGAGGGCAGAAACGGCATTGCACCGGTCCATTGAGTGGGCCAGCCAGCGAAGCCCGGTGGTGCTATTATTGAGCCATACCTGGAATTGCGAGCATGCTCCTCATCCCAGTAGAGCGGATTGCGGTCAGCTATAGCGTCAGCGTATTTTTTAATGGCTCCTCTTTCCACCTCATAGATGACCGGGGCTTGTGCCTTGCCGATCAAGTTGGCTACTTGTTCAGGAATCAAGAGACACCTCCTTCATTTGCTTGAGATGACTTCTAACATTAGGGTACCCTCGCTTGCTCGTAGCTTTAGATACTCTTACGCTGTCTGGCTGCAAAGATCGCTCAGCGTACTATAGACAGCTTTCTGGTTGCGCATGGTGCTATATCGTGCCCTTTGCAAAGATATCCCTTGGTTTTCACGCCCCAATGAATTCGATCACACCACTATCCCTGAGCTACACATTTGGGCAATCTCCTGGGCAGGGTACCCAAGATCGTGCAGGATTTCCTCGGTATGCTGGCCCTGAACTGGAGCCAGACTTCTGATTTGCCCTGGGGTGTCGGAAAACTTGATAGCTATGCCTACCTGCTTCACAGTGCCATATTCAGGGTGCTTCAATTCTACCGCCATCTGACGATGGAGCATTTGTGGATCGGTCAGAGCCTCATCGAGATCATGCACTTTGGCCACGGGTATTTCCTTGTCACACAGTAGGTCAAACCACTCGTCCCTGGTCCTGGTCAAGAAGAAGTGACGAAAGAATTGGCGTATCTCTTCCCGTTTCTCGCCCTCATCCAACTGATGCGGTACAAAATCCTCCCGACCAGCGTAGCGGCAAAGGGTCTCCCAAAACCAGGGCTCAATGCAACCAATGCTGATATACCCCTGATCCTTGGTCTGATAGACCGAATAACAGGGCTGTATCCCGTTGAGCAGACTCTTACCGCGCTGGGGAATTACCCCGGTAGCCAGGTACCTGCTCACAGCAGCAGTCAGCAAGCTGAGTGCCCCATCAGCTATAGAGATATCCACATACTGGCCCCGGCCTGTGCTCTGGCGCGCCAGAAGGGCCGCCAGAATGCCTATTACAGCGTGTAAAGAGCCGCCGGCGTAATCAGCCACCAAATTCAGGGGCAGGATAGGAGCCCCGTCGGGGACTCCTATTAAGCCCAATACCCCGGCTATAGACAGATAGTTTGCGTCGTGCCCCGGCAGCTCCCGATAGGGGCCGTCTTGGCCATAGCCACTGATAGAGCAATAGACTATACTGGGATTGAGTTCTTTTATACTATCATAGTCAATACCCAGCCGCTTCGCTACGCCCGGACGAAAGCCCTCAACCATGACATCAGCCCACTGGGCCAAGCGATAAAGCACCTTTAGGCCGGGCCCCTCCTTCAGGTTGATGGCGATGCTCTTTTTGTTGCGATTCAAGGCATAAAAGGTCTCCTCGCGCCCGCTTTCCTCTGAACGCTGGCGAAGACTAAAGCCTCGCGCCCTAGCCCCAGCTGCCGGCGGTGCCTCTACCCTGACTACCTCAGCCCCCATATCGCCCAGATACATGGTGCAGAAATCGCCTGGCGGCATCCTGCTCAGGTCAAGCACCTTTATGCCTTCTAAAGTCTGTCTCATGTTCGCCTCAAGACTGAAAGTGACTATATGCAGGCCCTATTGTATATCAGACAATCTTCTGAATACGCACTCCGCTATTTTATCATGGCGACGATGACAGGTAAATAAATAACTGGCATCCGCCTTACTGCAATTATTTTTGCGGTGCTGGAGGAGCAGGTGGTGCCGGGTTGACTAATCCGGCTGCCAGCGTGCTGGGGACGATGCCCAACAGCTCATCCAGAGACCATCGGCCCTCTTTGTAGATAGTCCTTTGCGGAACCGGAGTAGGTTCGTAAAGCCCGATTTCGCCGCCGGCTACCAGGAAGTTACAGCCGTTGATATTAGCTGCCTCTTCTGTAGCCAGGAAAACCACGAAGGGGGCGATGTCATCAGGAGACATCGAGGTCAATTTCTTGAAAGCCGCCTCTTTGCCTATTTTCTTCCAGGTGGCCTCCAATTCAGGCGTGGCCGTAAGACGGGTGGCGGCGCGTGGCCGGATGGCGTTGCAGGTGACCCCGAAGCGCCCCATATCACGGGCCACTGTCCTGGTAAAGCCTACAATGCCCTCTTTGGCAGCGCTGTAATTGACCTGTCCCATGTTGCCCAGGCCTGCTGGGGAGGAGACGTTTATGATGCGTCCCCAGTTTTGCTGTTTCATGTAGGTGGAGGCTGGCTGGGTGCAATAGAAATGACCGTAGAGGTGCACTTTGATTACCGCATCCCATTCCTCTTCACTCATGTTGAAGATCATGCGGTCACGCAGGATGCCAGCGTTGTTCACCAGAATATCAATCCGCCCAAAGTTGTCTACCGCTGTTTTGACTATGTTTTCCCCACCCTTCTTGGTAGATACCGAGTCGTAGTTGGCTACAGCCATGCCCCCTTTTGCCTTGATTTCTTTCACCACATCATCAGCCGGGCTCTGGGAAATGCCTGATCCGTCGGTGGCACCACCCAGGTCATTGACCACCACTTTGGCACCCTCTGTTGCCATGAGCAGAGCAATGCCCCGGCCAATTCCTCTGCCGGCACCGGTGATTACAGCTACTTTATTCTTAAGTCTTTGTGCCATCAGATTATTACCTCCTGAATTTATGCTAAAATGGCCTTTCCATTTTCGACCACAATGCGAGCCTGTTTACTGCCACGCAGTTACCTATCACGGGCCTCCTTACACTTAGATAACCCCTTCTTTTTCCAATCTGGTCAGATCATCGGCAGGCAGGCCTAGAAGACCGCCGTAAATTTCCTGATTATGCTCGCCGATCATGGGGGCACGCCGTTCAATGCCGCCCGGGGTGAGAGAAAGTTTGATTGGTATACCGGGCAAGGGCACCTGCCCCACCTCCGGGAAGTCCACCTCCACTAGCATCTGGCGGGCCTTTACCTGGGGATGCTCCATAACCTCCACAACTGAGTTGACCCGGCCACAGGGGATGCGTGCCTTGTCCAGAATTTGCATCACCTCAGCCACTGTCTTATCTTTGATCCACTCCTCGGCGATGGAGTTGAGATACTGGTAATGCTGGTAGCGGGACATGTTGCTCTGAAAGCGGGGGTCATCAACCAGCTCAGGGCGATCCACTAGCTGACACCAGCGCCGCCATAGGGCTTCACCCACTGTGGCTATGAAGACCCAGCCATCCTTAGCTTTGAAGGTGTTGGAGGGGGAAGCGTAGAAGCTCTGGTTGCCCTGCTGAGGGCGAACTTGGCCTGTCAGCTCGTATTCCACAGGGGTGGCCATGGCTGCCATAAAGGAAACGGCTACATCCATGAGAGCGATATCCACCAGTTGGCCTTGTCCTGTCTTTTCGCGATGGTATAGGGCAAACATAATCCCCAGGGCAGCAGCCAGGCCGCTACCCAGGTCTACATAGGGGATGGCGGAGCGGGTAGGTGGGTTGCCTGGAAAGCCGCAATAGCTCATGCCCCCCGATTCAGCCTGGGCAATGGGGTCAAAACAACTGCGTTCGGCCCAGGGGCCATCCTGACCGAAGCCGGTAAGAGGGGCTACGATTATGTCGGGGTTAATCTTCTTAAGGGCCTCGTAGTCCAGGACATTGGCCTCTTTGGTGCCTGGGGGGAAGTTGTGCAGTACTACATCGAAGCGTTCAACTAGTTTCAGGGCAAGCTCGCGGCCACGGGGGCTACGCAGGTTCAGAGTGATACCCTTCTTGTTGCGGGCGAATATGATGCCGTAACAGATGCTATAGCCATTGGGGGCGAAGGGACCCAGTTGACGATCATCCTCTCCCCCAGGTCGCTCCACTTTGATCACTTCGGCGCCCATATCGGCCAGCAACATGCCGCCGTAAGGCCCTGCGCCATAACGGGAGAAGTCCAGAATCCTTATGTCCTGTAATACCTTGTTAGCCTTGGGCTGAGCCATTTTGTGCTCCTTCTAGGAAAACCGTCAATTCTTTCTCCACTGCCACCGTCGATACCACTCTTGTCTTTCTCCCTCACGAGCCAACCACTCCAGCGGTTGACCTGACAACTCCTCCAGGGATAACCCTAGCTCTGCCGTGGTCACAAGCCTCGCCCATTGTGGTATTCTTTTGCTCAATGGCGTATCTTTCCTTGACATAAACAAGGCATCACTACGCTAATCCTTTTCTGCGCAGGCACGAATCTACGAAGATGTCAAGCTGGGAATTCACTTGTGCTGCATCAAAATATGAAGGGTCGAGTTGCCAGCCATCAAAATGCAGGGTGGGAATCCCCAGCTCTTTCTCAGCACAATCCTCCAATATCTTCGCCAGGCCAACCGTAGCCGTGCAGCCCACCTGGCGGAAGTTTATGATGGCATCAACCTTAAGATCACGGCAGACGTAGAGCGTATTATCCACCCACCTCTTTGCCAAAGCGCCCCAACTGAGACAGTTCATCATCCTGGCCTCTTCCTCCAGTGGGGAGAGTTTTCTACCATACTCCGTTTCATCACCGTATAGAGGGTACTTGACACCTGACCACCGCATGGCAACATCGAATTGGAACCAGGGGATGGAAACGCCGCGTTTCTCCAGAAGTGAGAACGGGTCAGTATAAAAAGGCTCTACGCCATTAACTGTGATACTCCCTTGTAGTCCGACACACTCCCTTTCTCACTGCCCGACGGCCGGAGTCTCGGCTCCGGGTATCGGAAACCTGCCACTGCCATAACTTATCATAGCCTGGCTATGGTTGTCAATAAGCACAGCTTCCGCTTCGAAACCGAGACGCTGGTCAGCCCGGGGAACCTGGAAGGCCTCACGAAACTGAATACCTCCTGGGTCAGCCAGGCCATGGCCCAGACTCCACATCGTCGGGTGATCCTGGACTTGGACAGTTCGGAGAGCCTGGTTTATGGGGAGCAAGAGGGAGCGGTCTACAATGGCCACTTCGAGTGCATATGCTATCACCCGTTGTTCCTGTTCAACCAGTTCGGGGGCTGTGAGGGTGCCCTCCTTCGCCCAGGCAACGTCCACAGCGCTGACCGGTGGCAGGAGGTTCTAGAGCCAGCAGTTAAGCGGTTCCGGGCTCTGGGAGTAAGAGTGAGGTAAGATGGACAAAGTGGACACCAAAGTCAGATAAAATAGAAAGATGGAGGTGTCAGAATGAAAGGGATTCCGCGACGAAGGTACACGAAGGAGTTTAGAGAGGAAGCGGTGAAACTGGTAACGGAAGAGAAGATGTCTTTGCCGGAAGCAGCACGCCGGTTATCTTTGGCGCCATCGACGATAG
>Ga0315288_10013133_pt1 | contig 10374 bp, 18 predicted proteins | sample YL17G11_20_MG_FD_203454 | JGI IMG/M metagenome (GOLD analysis project Ga0315288, IMG submission 203454) | Sediment microbial communities from Yellowstone Lake, YNP, Wyoming, USA - YL17G11_20 | ecosystem: Environmental > Aquatic > Freshwater > Lake > Sediment | place: USA: Wyoming | collected...
AACGCCGAGAAAAAGGCTTTAGCGAAAACAGATATACAGAAGTCTGTTTTAAGGCAAGGAATAGACATCGGCAGAAAGCAAACCCTCGAAGAAGTGCTGGATGAATATACCATAGTTTTATATGGTGATGCAAACCCCGAAAAGTATTGTATTTGCTTTAAGGAGTGGTTAAGGCGTAAGCTGAAAGAGGCGAACAAATGAACAAGGCACAAAGGATTCCGATGCTCGGGGAGAAATCTGTCCGCAGGAGTTGGCAGATGGACCATAAGGCGAGTCCGATAGTGAGGCCTTGGAAAAAACTCATAGAAAACCCTGCTTTGGTCAGGGGTCAAAGGACATTGGAGGGCAGGGAATTGGAGTCCGTTGATTCAAAGGTCGCAAAGATGGAGATGCTCATGAGGCGGGAACAAGTTGAGTCCCGCCTTGATGGGGAGGATGAAATTATGGCAAAAAGTGAAACATCAGACAAGAAAAAACCGATAGAGTTTTTCCGAGAGGGAGCAGTTTCCGTTTCGGTTTGGGCCAACAAAGGGTCGAAGGGGGATTTCAAGACTTTCTCCATGACCCGCTCCTACAAGAAAGGGGACACATGGGCCTATACGACATCTCTCGGGGCGAGAGATTTGCCAAAGGCAATCAAGGCATTGCAGATGGCAATAGACAAATACGGGGAGGAAAAAGAGTAAAACTTTTTCATACCGAATCGCATTGCAGGGGCTTTTTATTTTTTGACCCTGAACTAAAAATTGGAGGAATGATGACATGCAGTTGAAAGCGAAAACAGACCTGAATGCGGATAAGAGCAAAGTTCTTGAAACCCTTAAAAACCTTGAACAGATGGAAAGGAATGGCAAAAATGTCGGGCTTATTGCTATTGCTGATGGCGATGACCCAAATGAATCCGTCTTGATAGGGAGCGGAACTTTCAATAGGACACGATATTATGAAATAAAAAATCTATGTGAGAAACTATTGACCAAGCAGTAAAACCCAAAGGCCCTCTTTGATTCTTGAGGGCCTTTATAAGCATGATAGTTCTGTCTTTTTCTGATACAACAAGGTTTATATTCTCGCCTTTCCTATCTATAAGGGCGGGGAGGCCCAAGGCCCAAAGCCCTTTTGCGAAAAGGGCTTTATCGGAAAATGGATTGTCCATCCATCAATAACCTCTTGGCGTATAGGGCCGAGGGAAAATAAAATCACAAACTCCCCGCAACTTTTGCGATAAGTTGCATCAAAAACAACTTTTGATAAAAGTTGTATCAAAAAATGAGGGACATCATGGCGAAAACTGCAAGGCAACTTTTGCGAAAAGTTGCATCAAAACCGACAACCCGCAGTCGCCCCGTTTCAAAAACGAAAACTACTTTTTCCAAGGGGAATTTTAAGAGGGCCTATATCCTCAAATCCCTTGTTGATAACAGAAAGACATCCAAGCCCAAGATTCAAAGATACCGCATTACCAAAAACAGGCTGAAAAAATCCTACCGCTATATCGGAAAGAGGAGAGTCAAGGGCCGAAAGGTTGATGTCTTTGAGCGAATCTATATGTTCAGGCACAAGAGAAAGACCCTGACCTTTGACATGCATGAGAGGAACACAGAACTCAAAAACGAGAGGCATGTCCCTTTTGCGGACACAAGGCTGAAAACCTATTTTTTCCAATCCCCGTCAAGGGAGGGCTATTTCATAATCTATCCCGAAAAGATGGCCATCATGAATGCGGACCTGCAACAATTCCTGCAGGACATCGCAATCACTTTAAAACGCAGGAATCCCGATGCGGACTTTTTCAGGTTTGAGGGCATGGGCAGGACGGAGAGCGAGGACAACCCTTTCTTTACCTGCGGGGGCTATATGAATCATGATGTCGGGAATGCCATTGAATCATTTTTGACCAATATTGACAACATGAGTTTCCTCGCCCCATCGGGAAAAGAGGGGATGTGGTTGCAGGAGTTTCGGGTCAATGTATGGGTCGCAAAGGCAATCGTTGATGAAAGAGAATATGAGGCGGTCAAGATTCAGAAAAGGTATTGACCGCCATCGGGGTATATCTTTCCTCCGCATCTTAAAGAGGGACAATGATGCGGGACTTAATGCCATTGAAATCAAAGAAGCCGATTTCCCCATTCTGCACTTTTGACATCGAGGCGACAAAATGGAATCATTTTGAGGTCCTCGGGTTTTATGATGGCAACCGATACGAGAGATTTGAGGATTTGGGCCTTGCCATGAAAACCCTGTTCTCCAACAGGACAAGGAACAAACTGCTTTTCGCCCATAACCTCTCCTATGACGGGATGTTCGTCCTTGACTACATCCTCAATGAGCGACCCGAATTGAAATGTGTCCCTATACTCAACGGGTCAAAACTCATTGCGATAGATGTGCAGGGAAAATCGGGTGGCATGAAACAGAAATGGAGATTCAGGGACTCCTTTTCGATACTCCCGACATCCTTGAAATCCCTGACTAATTCTTTCAATGTCGAGCATAAGAAAATGGACGAGTCCGAGGACGGGATGATTTCAAACTACGAATACAACAAGAACGACTGCATCGGGCTTTATGAGGTCCTGTCAAAATTCTTTGGCATCCTTGGCGGAAAGGTCGGCATGACCATCTCGCAGACATCCCTGATAAATTTCAGGGAGAGATTCCAACGCAACAGAATCAACTCCGTCTTTGACTACGAGGACATGATTCGGAAATCCTATTACGGGGGCAGGACGGAGATTTTCCGATTCAACGAGGACATGTGCAAGAAGTTCTATTACTTTGACATCAACTCGCTATACCCGTATTGCCTGTCCGCATACGACTACCCTGACGGGAAATTCAGGGTCTGCTATCCCGACATAGACAAGTTCGGATTCTCCTTGGCCGAGGTCAATGACGACCTCTATTTCCCGCTACTGCCCGAGAAAATAGAGCAAAAGATGCTGTTCAGGCGGGGCATCAAGACGGGATGGTATTCAAATCAGGAACTTAAACGCATGGAGGCCCTCGGATGCGAGGTCAAGGCCAAGGCAACTATCTCCTGCGATGACCATTCGCCCATATTCAGGGAGTTCATCCAAAATTGGTATCAAAAGAGGCTGGATGCCCGAGCAGACAACAACGAGGCACTCCAATATGTGTGCAAACTGATGATGAACTCCTTTTACGGGAAATTCGCCCAAGACAGGGTAAAGCACATGACAATCATCCACCCCGACAAACTTTGCGAGGGGATGAACGCCGTCAAGATAGGGAGGCATGTCCTCTATCAGTCGCAACAATTCTCAAAGGCCTCTTTCATCATCCCGTCCATCTCGGCCATGACAACCGCCTATGCCCGACTTCTGATGCATGAGCGATTCCAAAAAGCGGGGGAGCATCTGTTCTATACCGACACAGACTCATGCATCCTTGACAGGAATCTCTTTGAGCATTGCAAGGACATGGGCGGGATGAAATTGGAGGAGGAAATCCAAGGCCTGAACATCGTCCTGCCGAAAGTATATTTCTATAAGGACATGGAGGACGGATTCCATGTCAAGGTCAAGGGAATCCCTATGAATCATTCATGGCCCGTTGAGCAAAGAAAGGATGTCCTCAAAAGATTCCTGAACAAGGAAACCATCGAGCATAAGGCGGGTCTTTGGAGTCTGAAAAAGAGCATCATCGCCTCCCGCACATCCGACTCATCATCAATCCTGTTTCCAAAAGAGATGACGAGAACGCTACGCTCATATTACGACAAGCGGAGGATAGAAGAGGACTACTCCTGCTCCCCCTTCGGGGTCAATGACGACAGGAGCATCAACAAGGGGCGGTTTGATGAAATATTGGAGATGGCCAAGAATTCGCTCAATTCTTTTTGATGCAACTTTTTTCGCATCGCCTCATAGTAAAAAGTTGCATTAATCGCTATACGCAAAAGTGATTTTCTAAAAACTTTTTCTTGAAATTTCAAAATCGCTATCGGGAGAGGACATAGGCATATATTTGATAACTGCGTAATATATCAGGAGGTTGAAAAACATGGACAAAGACCAACCGAAAATCCATGCAGTCGCCCATAGGGCATTGGAGAATTACTTGGGCGAATACATGAGCGGAGAGATTTGGAGCAAAAGCGAAACGGATGCGATGAGGGCGTTCCTCATCCTCCGAAAGGAACTGAAACGGGATGTGCAAGTTGAGGACATGAAAGACCAAGAGCATGTCCGCATGATGGGCATCATCATGAAAAGCCATCCGAAAAAGGAGATTGCAAAGAAAATGCGGGGGATGATAAAGGAGTTGGGCGGGAAAGAGTCATTCCGATAAACTCTTTCCCTTTTTTTTTCTTTTTGCTATGTCAGAACGCTTATCAGGACTGACATGACGACCATCGCAAAGAGCGAGGCGATAAATATTGCGAACATTGATTCGGCATTGAAGTCACCTGATTGAAACATCGTATAACCCGCAAACAGGATGAACATGATTCCCAATCCGACCCCGACAAGCAGGAGCAGTCCTCGCGTGGTATTCGCACAAGTGAATTCCCCGTTGCGACAGGCCATTGAGAATGTTTGCGTTCCGCAGGAAACTATCCCTCCCGAATCTTTCATTGATGCTGAAACGACATAACCTCCTCCCCTTGTCGCATTCCAATACGGATATATGTTATTGGCGACAACGCCCCTGCAATCCCCAACACATGCGGGAGTTTGCCCTCCAAGCGAAACATTGAACTTCTGCGTGAGTTGGGGCATGTCCTGCGATGCTTTCGGGTATGTTATCGTCATGACCGCTTGGCATGTCGGCCAATTGTCGCATCCTCCATTGGAGAAATCGAATCCTACATAGTTATTTGAAATTTGAGGCCAATTTGTATAAAGAGTCATCCCAGACCCGCATGTGAGGGAAAATCCGACAGATGCCAATAACAGAATTGGCAGTATTGAAAGCATCAGTTTTTTCATCATGAGATTCGCCTTATATCAAGGACATCATGACAACGGACATGATTCCCGCAATCATGAGTTCCATCGCCAATATCATGATTGATTCGGGTTTTGTTATGAGTATTATTCCAACAACAACAAACAATGGAATCAATGCGAGAATGGTTTGAATCATCATCTTGCCGAGTGTGTTGCATTCCCAACCCTCGCATTGATAGGTAAGTTTCATGATTTTAACATTGTCAATTCCGTATTTGACAAATGCCCCATCTCCGTTTATCGTCATTACCATATTTGCACCATCGGGTTGCGATGGAGTGAAAACCTCCTGATAGCGATACCATCCATCGCCCAAAGAGGTTATTTGTGCATCAACAAAAACTTGAACATTCTCGGTTGTATAAAACGCATGGGTTGTGTTCCACCACCTGACCAAGCCCCATCCCTCGGCAGAACAAACTTCTGCATCGCTCCTGAATGTCCCAAGCCATGAAAAATTGGCATCATTTATGCCATAAGCATCGGACAATGGCTTGAAATCAATGCTTAGCAAATACTGATTTGCGGGGTCAAGATAAAATGGGGATGTCAGCATGTCCTGTGTCCATCCATCGAAAATAAAAGTGATGTTTAGATAATGATTGAGCGAATCATATTGAAATAGCGAGTGATTCCATTGGACATTATTGGCCGTCCCTCGGCAGTCCGCATCGGAGTAATCTGTCGCATACCATCCTTTCGGGGTCGGCAAATCCCTCATTGCTGAAAAGTTCCCGTTTAAAACAAGATTAGTATCTGTCCCATTCTCCTCAAAGATAACATTGTCAAGAGTATATTTCTCATCCTGATTTTTCCATCCGAACATCAGAAGTATATAATCCGAATCATCGGGCAGGGAACTCATCTGCATTGTCGCTGTCGCCCTATACCAACCCGCTCCAAGCGAAACAACTGATGAATCTAAAAATGCCCCGCTGTTAAAAGTTTCTGTGTCCCATAATAGATTTCCGTCATAGCCCCCCATTATTGATGTGCATGATGAATCATTGGATGTGATATATATCGCCCCGCCCAATCCGTCAGACAGATTGGCATAGGTCATGTTCTTGTAGTCCAACGAAATGAAATAGGTCTTGTTTTTCTCAACAAGAATCGGGTTGCTCATCAATTCAACATCAGTCTGATTGAAAACGACATTGATGCTTTGTCCGCCATTGTATTCCATGTTATTGCCCCATGCTGTCGTATCTCCGACAAGTGAGCAGTCAGACCAATCGTTCTGATACCAATCTGCGGGTAGTGCGGAAAATTCGGAGAAATCCCCGTTCTGAATCAGGTTAGGCCCGTATGACCATGTTGAGAATCCGATGGAGAATAATAGCAGAATCGGCAGTATTGTGATTGATAGCAGTTTTCTCATATTTTTACCTCCAACCTTTCTCCCCGACCTTTCTATATCCGAGGACTATCATCTCATTCGTGCCTGACCTCGCAGACCCCGTTTCAATGAAATCAACTCGGCCATTGTCAATGTTATCCCTGTCCCGTTGGGATTCGGCATTCCTGACCTTGTATTCAAGGCCCTTGTGCCGATAGATTTTCTCGGGCTTGATTTCGGCAATCCTCGCCCCTTGGAGCGGGTCGAAACTTGTGTCATGGACATTCAATCGCAAAGCGTTCTTTCTCATATTATCTCCTCTTTTTCAGCATTTCATTCGCCCAACGCATGGCTTGTGATTTTGATTCAAATATTTCAGGAGAGTTTGGAATGCCTTTTCCATTTCTTGCATCATATCCATACCCCCATTGGCCCTCATAATCCCCCTCATCAACATCCTGCGATGACCAAGGAACTAACTCAATCGTATAAGACGGGTCATCCTTATCTTTCCAAACAAGTATTCCATTATAGGAAACTGACTTTGACCATTTCCCTTTCTTTATCGGGAATGATGTCCCCTCACTTGCCGAATGCAGATGCAATGCGTTCTTTCTCATGATTCATCAGCCCTGTCAAGTTCAACGGAAACGAATGCATTTTCAAAATCATCCAATTTAATCCCCTGTTGCATCTTTTTTTGAACTCGGTAAATCATCTGATGTCGCCAAAGTGCAGTTCCGAATTCGCCTGAAACTTGTGGGCTTTCCCGCTCACTTGCCGAATGCAGATGCAATGCGTTTTTTCTCATGGTATCAATCCTAAATATGATTTCCTTTGATGAATGGAGTGCCTCTCAACATGGCATAGACATCGCTTTCGGATGCCTTATATCCATGTTTTTTCAGATGAGTAGTGAGGTCATAATCCTTTCCCCGCCATCCGCAAACTTTGCATTCAACATCTCTTGCTGTCATGACTCCAATCTTTCTCTCGGATGCGGGATGCAGGTTTAGTGCGTTGCTCATGGTTTCAATCCTCACAATGTTCTTTTTAGGTTTGCGATATGCTGTTTCGCCTCTCCAAGCGAGAAAAACATACGATTTTGCTTGACATCGGAGCGTGTATGATAGCCCTCGGGGGTCTTGTCTATGACGGAAACCCCGTATATGTTCTCGCCTGAAAATCCTGTCCCCTCGGACAACTCAATAAACTTGTTGCTACCTTTCCTTGTTATTGAAATGATGTGCGGAGTCATGATGTTGGGATGGTCTTTCTGCCATTGGCGGAATGTTGAGTATTGGCCCTCGCTTGACGGATGGAGATTTAGTGCGTTCTTTCTCATGATTTCATCCTCTTTATGCTTGTTATTCGTGGGTCATCATGCGTTTTGTTTATCCAATCCTTGACCTCTTTTGCGGATTTCCCCGCATAGACCGACCCGTCATCAAGCGGGAATCGCTTGTATTCCTTGCCTGAAAGATTAGGGCCTGACAAAAGGTCCTTGTTCAGGAAAGTCCCTTTTACCTTGTATCTAAATTCCTTCCCCTCGGAACTCGGATGCAGATTCAATGCGTTGCTCATGGTTTCAATCCTCAAATATATTTGAATACTTTCTTTTGTTTTCCTTTCAATTTTTTCAACCGCTTTTCATCATCCTGCAAACTTTTTGCCTTTGCCTGAACTTGCATGGACAATTTGGATATTTGATAGTTCAGTTCCGAACTTGAATGGAGATTCAATGCGTTTCTCATAGTTTCCTCAACCTCGCATCAAGTTGTGTATCGCTTAATGTCATTACTTTGTTCAGTTCCTTTGTCGTTTTCTTGTCTGCATAAATATAGGGGTCTTTGGAGAATCTTTCTGCCCATTGGTCGGCATAAGCAACATCGCCCTCATCTGGGAATCTTGCCCTCATGACAAGGATGTATTTTTTTCCTTGGAGATGGGACAACTTATATTTGTTTGCGAGTCGCACAAGTGTCAGTTGGTCAATTCTCCAAACCTTTTTCCCTGTCGTTTTCGGGACTGCGTGAGTCCCCTCCGATGACGGATGCAATCCGAGTGCAGATTTTCTCATGGTTTCAATCCTCCTTTTTGATGCAACTTTTTATTAAAAAGTTGCGATGCTGTCTTTCTTGGCATCCTGACCAAGACATATTTGTCCGATGATAGTTTATGACTGCGATGCTTTTTATGCTTTCTCCTGTGATGGGCTTTTCTCGGTTTGGCAATTCCTGATGTTGAAACCGCCCCCGCTTTCTCAAACATAGTTCCTTGTGCGGACATGAAACCCCCGCCTCCAAAGAACGACTCATGGGTCGGTATTCCGCCCCCGCCCCTTGAAATCCCCGCACTCTTTTCAAACATAGTGCCTGATGCGGAGAAAAATCCGCCCTCTTTAGTTCCTTTGGACGGGCCTCCAAGGAAAGATTCGACCTCTTTCGCCTCCTTTGAGATTTGCCCGATGTCCTTGCCAATCTCCTTTCCGACCTCTCCCGCTTTTGTGATGTCTTTCTTGGCCTCCCTTGCGAATCCGAACAGCCTTTTTGAAAGGCCTTTTGTCGGGGCGTAATACGCTTTCTCCTTTTCAGGATAGAACTCGGGGGTCTTTTCAACCTGCTCCTCGGTTTTTCCCGCCTCAAATCCCTCCCTGACCGCTTTCGCCTTTTCGGACTCCCGCCCAACGAATCGCTTGATTTTCATAGGAATAGTATGCTCTCTCTTGGCCTCCTCGGCCTCCCGCTTGATGCGTTCAGTCTGATGGGATTCCTCATAGGCCTCCATCTCTTTCTTTGACGGGGCTGATGTCCCAAAATCAATTTTATCTGCCATCGGTATCATCTCCATTGTGTATATTCATGATTTATAAAGGCGATTCAACTATTCTGATGCCATAACCTCGCAGGTCGCCCCGTAGGCCTGTTCCATGAGCATCCCTTGCAGTAATATATAGAGCGTATCTTGTGCGGGTTTGGCATGGTTGAGGACGAACTCGGGGCGGGTATTGACCTCAAAGATGAGAGCATCGCCCTGCCTCTTGACATTCCCCTTGACGATGAATTTGCTTTTCCATTTCGAGTTCGCATACTTTATGATTTCATTGCAGACGAACTCCGCCTTGTCAATGTCCCCCGTTATCTTGAATTTCATTATTGACCCCTCCTTATGGCTACGATGAACAGAATCATGAGCAATGCGAATATGAGAATGATGAGCGGTTTCCAATCAATGTCCCAAAATGACGAGGCGACATTCAGGAAACTCGCATAGGCGAATCCTCCCCCGCATCTTTGCTCGATATAATAACTCCCGAGTGCATTCGGGATTGCAAAAGCAAATCCAAAGACCCCCGTATTGTTCTGCGGAGGGGACTGATAAACGGATGTCCCGTTCTGATAGACAATCCTGTATGAGGACTGATTGACTGATGAATAGAGATAAAATCTCATGGACTCGGCAGGATGGTATATCTGCCTGTCCAAGATTACGGAGCAGACATCAATCTGCTGTTGCTGTGTTGAAACATGCAGTTCCCCGCTCCCTTTCAAATCAGTCATTGCCGTAGCGTTTCCCGATGTCCTGAAAGCCATCCAATCCATCCAAAGTCGGAAATTCGTCCCTCCCGTCCCATAGACCATGACTTTCGCTGTCCCGTCATTGTTTGTATAGTTGTTCAGATTGAGTGATTTTGCAAAATAATCGGAAACCCCCGATGTCCCTGTCGAGAAAGCCAATCCGAAAGGGGCGACATTCCCCATCAAGTCCCATTTTGAGGAGTTCCAATTCCATATATAAAAAGAGAGGGTCGATGTCGCATAGTCGGTTTCGCCCATATAATAAAAATCAAGGGTTTGTGCGTTGGTCCTGTTTATCTTGCAGTTTTGGGCTGATGAGTTGTATGTGAAAGTGACATTCAGAAATTTCGTTGCTGTATCAACCCTATAATACATCCAATCCATGAGATTGTTCAATGAGATTGTGTCCCCATAACCCGTCCCGACAGAAGCATTGGCGACAATCTTTTCCCCTCCGCATGTTTCAGCAAAGGGATTC
>Ga0315288_10013136_pt1 | contig 10372 bp, 7 predicted proteins | sample YL17G11_20_MG_FD_203454 | JGI IMG/M metagenome (GOLD analysis project Ga0315288, IMG submission 203454) | Sediment microbial communities from Yellowstone Lake, YNP, Wyoming, USA - YL17G11_20 | ecosystem: Environmental > Aquatic > Freshwater > Lake > Sediment | place: USA: Wyoming | collected...
TGGCCACGGCCGGCGCGCGGCCGTGGGGAGACTGCACGTGGCCGACGTCCAGGTAGTAGTAGGCGAAGACCGAGCAGCCCACCGGATTCACGAAGATGGTCCGGTCGGCGATCCCCAGATCGTCCAACGCCTCGGCGATGTACTTGTGCAGGTTCCCGTGGCCGCAGCCGGGGCAGTAGTGGGTGACGGTGTGGTCGCCGTCCTTCCTCTCGAAGCTCCCGTAGAAGGAGCGGGGACGCTCATGCAGTGGCTTTGGCATGGTGGACCTCCCCTCCCCGCAGCCTGTCCCGGAAACGGATCACCTGGTCCACGATCTCCTCCGCGGAGGGGACCATTCCTCCCTGCCTTCCGTAGAAGCCCACGGGGCAGCGCCCTTCGGTCGCCAAGCGCACGTCCTCCACCATCTGGCCGGTGCTCAGCTCCACGGCAAGGACACCCGCCACACGATCCGCCAGCTCCCGGATGCGCCCCTCGGGAAAGGGCCACAGCGTGATGGGCCGCAGCATCCCCACCCGGAGCCCCTGGGCCCGGCAGAGAAGCAGCGCCCGCCGCAGCACCCTGGAGACGATTCCGTAGCCCACCAGCAGGATCTCGGCGTCCTCCACGGAAATCTCCTCGTAACGCACCTCCCTGGCCTTCGCTTCCTCGTACTTCGAGCGCAGGTGGCGGATGTGGGCCTCGAGGCGCTCGTGGGCCAGGTAGATGGAGCTGATCAGGTTGTGCCGGGTCTCCGGCGTGCCGGCCACCGACCAGGGACGCGCCGGCGGCAGGGCCACCTGAAGAGGCAGCGACACCGGCTCCATCATCTGTCCGATGAAGCCGTCGATCAGGACGAACGCCGGGTTCCGGTAGCGTTCCGCCAAATCGAAGGCCAGGGCCGTCAGGTCGGCCATCTCCTGGGCCGAGGCCGGCGCCACCACCAGGTTGTGGTAGCAGCCGTGCCCGCCCCCCTTCACGATCTGGAAGTAGTCCCCCTGCTCAGGACCGATGTTTCCCAGTCCCGGGCCGCCCCGCATCACGTCCACGATGACCAGGGGAAGCTCGGAGCCGGCGGCGTAGGAGACCCCCTCCATCATCAGGCTGATGCCCGGGCCGGAGGAGGCGGTCATGCAGCGTTCACCCGCCGAGGAGGCGCCGTAGAGCATGCTTACCGCCGCCACCTCGCTCTCGGCCTGCAGGAAGGTCCCGCCGCACGGGGGGAATATCCTGGCCGCCGTCTCCGGCAGCTCGCTGGCGGGGGTGATGGGATAACCGTAGAAGGATCGGCAGCCGGCCAGAAGCGCGCCGTAGACGGCGGCCTCGTTACCCTTCATGAGCTGCCGGCGGGCTCGAAGGGGCTGGGATTCACTCATCCTTTTTCCCCATCTCGGCGGGATCGCCCTTGAACACTTCGATGGCGCCGGGCTCGGGACAGGCATAAAAGCAGAGGCCGTCGGCCCGGCACCCGTCACCGACGTAATGGGCCGGGTGGTATCCCTGGTGGTTCAGGTCATCCAGCAGCTCCAGGCACCCCGCCGGACAGACGGCGATGCAAAGCCCGCAACCCTTGCACTCCTCCGCGTGGATAGCCACCCAGCCGCGGGTTTTCGGATTGGCCATGGAACTTCCTCCCGTCTCGTTTAGCCTGGCTCCCGGCATCCTGGCGGCGCCGGCCCGGTTCTCGGGCTCCGCCAGGCCGATTTCCTTCTCGAGCTCGTCCACGGCGTGCTCGAGGCTGTTCATGGTCTCGCCGGCCAGATACGCGCCCCAGACAGGCCTCAGCCCGGCAATTCGCTGGCGCATGGCGTGGATGAGGGCCCGGATTTGCCGGACCTGCTCCCGCAGCTTTGCCTGGTCGTTCATGATTGCATCCTCGCTTCGCGCCCAGGGCCGTGCAGCCCCGTTGCCGGTGTGTGAATAAGCAGGCGTCGTGCCAGCTTCGACTTGACTCCGGCCCCCTCTCAGCGGGACCCTCCGGAACCCCTTCCCCCGCCCGCGGATTCGGCCCCGGAGCCCCCCAGGGGCCGGAACCGGGCCGTGAAGTGCCTCAGGAAGGGGGGTACATAGGTCATCTCCATTCCCCGCAAGTCCTGCGCCCGCCGGGCAACCTCGGCGCAGATCTCGATGATCCGGTCCACATGGCTCTGGGTGTAGACCCGCCGGGGGAGGGCCAGCCGGACCAGGTCCTGGCGGGGGGGGACAAACCGGCCCCCCTCCTCCTTCCCGAACATGACGCTCCCGATCTCGCAGGACCGGATCCCGCCGGATAGATAGAGCTCGCAGACCAGGGCCTGTCCCGGGAACTGGTGGGGAGGGATGTGGGGAAGGAGGCGCCGGGCGTCGATGAAGACCGCGTGCCCCCCCGGGGGACGCACCGTGGGGATCCCGGCCCGCCCGAGCCCGTCGGCCAGATAGCGCACCGTGGCCAGCCGGTACTCCAGATAGGTCTCGTCCAGGACTTCCCTCAGTCCCACCGCGAGGGCCTCCAGGTCCCGGCGGGTGCGGCAGAGATCCTCGAGCTTGCCCAGGTCGATGTTCCCCTTGAAGGGGTGCTCGGAGCCGGTGTCCGCCGCCTCCTCCACCACGAGGTCCAGGGCCTCCCCCCCGTTGTACTCGATGTTGCCCGGGTGGTGTCGAAGTGGCTGTTGCTCGGAACGATGGAGTCGCCCTTCACGGCGAGCTGGAAGAGTATTCTCTCGGCGGCACGTCCCTGGTGCGTCGGGATGATGTGGCGGAATCCCGTGAGATCCCGGACGACCTCATGGAAGCGATGGAAGGAGCGGGATCCGGCGTAGGACTCGTCGCCGATCATCATGGCGCCCCACTGGGCGGCGCTCATGGCCGCCGTCCCCGAATCGGTCAGGAGATCGAAGGTGACCCGATCCGCCGGAAGGGCGAAGAGGTTATAGTCAGCCTCGATCAGGTATTCCTCCCGCGCCGATCGGCTGGGCAGTGCGATGGGCTCGACAACCTTGATCCGGAACGGCTCGATGATGATCGGCATTCGGCGATCTCCTTGAGAATCCATGCGTCCAGGCGCATCTTCTGCGCCCGATTATGGTCGTGGCGAACTTCTTGCGTCACGGGTGACCTGTCTCCGGCTCCCCCCGCGGCTGCGAGCTTTGGGGGCGGGACACGAAAGTGCAATCTCCACGCCCAGTTGCCCGGAGACAGGCAAGAGTCTCGCTCCTTCAGGCCGCGGCATTTTTCTTGCTTGGTTTGGCCACGTCTCTACAGAGAAGGAGTGGTCGCTCTATCTCGCCCGCAGGCGGCCTGGTGGGTCTGCCTTTGCTCCGCTCGTTTCCATGAGAGGGGGAGGGGGTTCGCAGAGGAGCCGGAGCGGGCGGTTCTTGATAGCCTCGGGGGGGCCGGGCACCGTCGAGCCAGTGGGTTCACCGGCCTAGGGGGTTCGCCGGAATACCCGGCCTCCCCGAAAGGCCTCTTTTCCCTCGTGAGTCCCTGCCGAATCGTCCTCAGTCTATGCAATTCCTTCGCTCTGTTCCAAGAAATGCAGGGCCCTGGGTGGACCGGTCCCTCGCCGCATGTAAGCGGTTGCTCCCCCTGCAATTACAGCGCGAAAAGTCCGCGTGAGAGTCGGCAGGGATTCGAAATGCTCCAGCCGGTTCTCCGGCCGCCGGTTTCAGAATGATGGCACGGAAGATGCTGTCCTTGAGGCACCGGACTCGGGCAACTTCGAGGTTGACGGCGTCGAGGCCGAGGCGTTCGCCCCTCCCGGCCGCCTCGGGCCGAGGACTTCAGATTAACGGTATCAACCAAGCCCTGCCGGACGGCGGCGGGGCCGATCAAAGGAGAAACTCGTGGCCCGGATTCTGGAAGCCATCGACGGCAACGAGGCTGCGGCGAGGGTGGCCTACGCCTTAAGCGAGGTCATCGCCATCTACCCCATCACCCCCTCCTCGCCCATGGGGGAGCTATCCGACGCCTGGGCCGCCGCCGGGCGCCCCAATGCCTGGGGCACGGTGCCGGTTGTGTCGGAGCTGCAGAGCGAGGGAGGAGCGTCCGGCGCCATCCACGGAGCGCTGACCACCGGCGCTCTCGCCACCACCTTCACTGCCTCCCAGGGTCTGCTCCTGATGATCCCCAACATGTACAAGATCGCCGGCGAGCTCACGCCGGCTGTCTTCCACGTGGCGGCCCGATCCGTGGCCTGCCAGGCCCTCTCCATCTTCGGCGACCACAGCGACGTGATGGCCACCCGGGCGACCGGCTTCGCCCTGATGGCCTCCGGCTCGGTGCAGGAGGCCATGGACCTGGCCGCCATCTCCCACGCCGCCACGCTGGAAACCCGAGTCCCCTTCCTTCACTTCTTCGACGGCTTCCGGACCTCCCACGAAGTCCTGAAGATCGAGATCCTCTCCGATGAGGACCTCAAGGACCTGGTGAACGTCGACCGGATCCGGGACCATCGCGCCCGGGCCCTCACGCCGGACCGTCCCAGCCTCCGGGGCACCGCCCAGAACCCCGACGTCTTCTTCCAGGCCCGGGAGGCGGTGAACCCGTTCTACATCGCTTGCCCCGACAAGGTGCAGGAGGCGATGGACCGTTTCGCCAGGATTGTCGGACGCGCCTATCACCTGTTCGACTACGTGGGATCGCCCGAGGCCGAGCGGGTGGTGGTGCTCATGGGCTCGGGCATCGGCGCCGTCGAGGAGACGGTGGAGGAGCTGGTCCGCCGTGGAGAGAAGGTGGGGATGGTGAAGGTCCGCCTCTACCGGCCCTTCTCGCCGCGGCACCTGATGAAGGTCCTTCCGCCCACCGTCCGCTCCCTGGCGGTCCTGGACCGGACGAAGGAGCCGGGAAGCCCCGGAGAGCCCCTCTACCTGGACGTCGTGACGGCGCTGGAGGAGTCGATGGCGGACGGGACCGCCCCCTTCTCCCGGCGCCCCCGGATCGTGGGGGGCCGCCACGGCCTTTCCTCCAAGGAGTTCACACCGGGCATGGTGGCGGCGGTCTTCAAGGAGCTTTCCAACGACAAGCCGAAGAACCACTTCACCGTCGGCATCGTGGACGACGTCACCGGCACCTCCCTGCCGTGGGACCGCGGCTTCATCACCGAGAGCCCCGACACGGTGCGCGCCGTGTTCTACGGTCTCGGGTCCGACGGGACGGTGGGGGCCAACAAGAACTCCATCAAGATCATCGCCGAGGAGACCGACGGACACGCCCAGGGCTACTTCGTCTACGATTCCAAGAAGGCGGGGGCGGTGACCGTCTCCCACCTCCGCTTCGGCCCGCGCCCCATCCGGTCCACCTACCTCATCGATTCCGCGGGCTTCGTCGCCTGCCACACCGAGTCCTTCCTGGAGAGCCTGGACCTCCTCCGGGTGGCGGCCCCCGGGGGCGTCTTCCTCCTGAACACCACCGCCCCGGCGGACAAGGCGTGGGATCGCCTCCCCCGCGAGGTCCAGGAGGGGATCCTGGAGAAGAACCTCCGCTTCTTCGTCATCGACGCCTACAAGGTCGCCGAGGACGCGGGACTCGGACGGCGGATCAACACGGTGATGCAGGTCTGCTTTTTTGCCATCTCGAAGGTGATGCCTCTGGACAAGGCCATCGCCTCCATCAAGGACACCATCAAGAAGACCTACGGCCGGAAGAGCGACCAGATCGTCGCCATGAACGTCGCGGCGGTGGACGGCGCGCTGTCGCAGCTCCACGAGGTGCCGGTGCCGAAGCAGGCCACCGCCCCGAAGAAGAGGCCGCCCGTCGTGTCGGAGCGCGCGCCGGACTTCGTGCAGCGCGTCACCGCCCAGATCATGGCCGGGCGGGGGGACCTGCTCCCCGTGAGCGCCTTTCCCGTGGACGGGGTCTATCCAACCTCCACCGCCCGCTGGGAGAAGCGGAACATCGCCCTGGAGATCCCCGTCTGGGACGAAAAGTGGTGCATCCAGTGCAACAAGTGCGCGATGGTCTGCCCCCACGCCGCCGTGCGTGTGAAGGCCTATGACGCCTCGTGCCTCAAGGGCGCCCCCACGACCTTCAAGAGCATGGACTGGAAGGGGGGCGAGTTCCCGGCGGGCACCAAGTACACGGTCCAGGTGGCCCCGGAGGACTGCACCGGCTGCGGTCTCTGCGTGGAGGTCTGCCCCGCGCGCAACAAGACGGAGACCCGCCTCAAGGCAATCAACATGGCGCCCCAGCCCCCCCTGCGGGAGCCGGAGCGGATCAACTTCGACTTCTTCCTGGAGATCCCCGAGGCGGACCGCCGGTCCATCCGACGGGAGACGGTGAAGGGGTCGCAGCTCCTGGAGCCGCTCTTCGAGTACTCCGGCGCCTGCGCCGGGTGCGGCGAGACCCCCTATGTGAAGCTCCTCTCCCAGCTCTTCGGCGACCGGCTGGTGGTGGCCAACGCTACCGGCTGCTCCTCCATCTACGGCGGCAACCTCCCCACCACCCCCTATGCGGCCAACAAGGAGGGGCGCGGCCCCGCCTGGTCCAACTCCCTCTTCGAGGACAACGCCGAGTTCGGCTTCGGCTTCCGGCTGTCGCTGGACAAGCAGCGGGAATACGCCTCGGAGCTGGTGCGCCGCCTCGCCCCGGCCGTCGGGGAGGACCTGGCCACCGGGATTCTCACGGCGAAGCAGAACGACGAGGCGGAGATCGCGGCGCAGCGGGATCGGGTGGCCGAGATGAAGAAGCGCCTGGCGGGGAACAGGGAGCCGGCGGCCCTCGACCTGGCCGCCATCGTCGACAGCCTGGTCCGGAAGAGCGTCTGGATCGTGGGAGGCGACGGCTGGGCCTACGACATCGGCTACGGCGGCCTGGACCACGTCCTGGCCGCGGGGAAGGACGTGAACATCCTGGTCCTGGACACCGAGGTCTACTCCAACACCGGCGGCCAGGCCTCGAAGGCCACCCCGCGCGGCGCGGTGGCCAAGTTCGCCGAGGCGGGCAAGCAGTCGGCGCGCAAGGACCTGGCCCTTCTGGCCATGAGCTACGGCAGCGTCTACGTGGCCCGGGTCGCCATGGGGTCCTCCGACGCCCAGACCGTGAGGGCCTTCCTGGAGGCGGAGGCCTTCCCCGGCACCTCCATCATCATCGCCTACTGCCAGTGCATCGCCCACGGGATCAACATGGTCCAGGGGATGCAGCAGCAGAAGCTGGCGGTGCAGAGCGGCTACTGGCCGCTTCTGCGCTTCAACCCGGAGAACGCCCGGGCGGGAGTCAACCCGCTGCAGCTCGACTCGAAGCCCCCGGCGGTCCCGCTCAAGGACTACGCCTACCGGGAGACCCGGTACCGGATGCTCACCCTGAGCAACCCGGACGAGGCCCGGCGCCTCCTGGATCTGGCGCAGCACGACGTGGAAGACCGATGGAGGCAGCTGCAGGACATGTCAAGGCCCTGGCCCGAACCGAAGACAAAACCCGAGGAGGGGGTGCGCCATGGATCTTAAGACCAACTATCTCGGCCTCGAGCTCCGATCTCCCCTGATTCCCTCGGCTTCTCCCCTCTCGGAGCAGATGGGCAACCTCCGCAAGATGGAGGACGCCGGCGCCGGCGCCGTGGTCCTCCACTCCCTTTTCATGGAGCAGCTGGACCGCGAAGCGAAGACGCTGCACCACTACCTGGACCGCGGCACCGACTCCTTCGCCGAGTCCCTGACCTACTTCCCGACGCCCCAGGAGTACCACCTGGGCCCCGGCCAGTACATGGAGCACGTGCGCCGGGCCAAGGCGGCGGTGGGGATCCCAATTATCGCCAGCCTGAACGGCTCCGCCCCGGGCACCTGGGTCAAGGCCGCGGCGGAGATCGAGCAGGCGGGGGCCGACGCGCTCGAGCTGAACCTCTACGACATCCCCGCGGACCTCGAGACCTCCAGCCCCCAGGTGGAGGACCGGTACCTGGAGGTGGTCCGGGAGGTCCGGGCCGTGGTGAAGCTCCCCCTGGCGGTGAAGGTGAGCCCCTACTTCAGCGCCCCGGGGCAGATGATGAAGCGGCTGGTGGAGGCGGGCGCCGACGCCCTGGTCCTCTTCAACCGCTTCTACCAGCCCGACATCGATCTCGAAAACTTGGAGGTGCGCCCCAACGTCCTCCTGAGCACTCCCCAGGCGCTGCGCGTCCCGCTGCGCTGGATCGCCATCCTCTACGGCCGGCTCCCCGCGAGCCTCGCCGCCACGGGGGGGATCCACACCGGCGAGGACGCCCTGAAGGCGTTCATGGTCGGCGCCGACGCGGCCATGTTCTGCTCGGCCCTCCTGCTTCACGGCATCGGGCATCTGGACACGGTGCGCTCCGACATCGTCCGCTGGATGGAGGAGCACGAGTACGAGTCCATCGCCCAGATGAAGGGGAGCATCAGCCAGAAGTCCTGCGCCGATCCCACCGCCTTCGAGCGGGCGCAATACATGAAGGCGATTACGGGTTATCATCTCCCCGCCTGAATCTCTTTTCTCACCTCCGCGCGGCCGTCCTCCAGGGCGGTCGCCCGGACGGAGGGTCCTCTTCTATGCCTGTGAACATCGTGAACATCGGATTGATGGGCTTCGGTCGCATCGGAAGGAACTTCTTCCGGATCCTGTACCGCAGCGAGGAGTTCCGGATCGCCGCCATCAGCGACATCGCCGATCCGGAGGCGCTGATCTACCTGATGCGCTACGACACCATCCTGGGGCGCTTCCCCGACGTCGTCACCTATAAGAACGGCCACCTCTACGTCTGGGGCCGGGAGATCCCCATGCTGTCGGGGAAGGACCCCGGCGACGTCAACTGGTCCGACCTCAAGGTGGACTACGTGATCGAGGCCACCGGCCGCGACCGCTCCCGGGACGAGATCCAGCGCCACCTGGACGCTGGTGCCCGGCGGGTGATTCTCTGCGTCCCGCCCCGGCAGCACCCCGACATCTCGGTGGTGTACGGCGTCAACCACGACCGGCTCCATCCGGAGCACCGGATCGTGAGCAACGCCTCCTGCACCGCCCATTGCGCCGCCCCCATTCTGGCGGCCCTCCACTCCGCCTTCGGCATCGAGCGGGCCCACCTCACCTCGGTGCACGCCTACACGAGCACCCAGCGCCTGGCCGACGTCCCGGCGGAGGATCTGCGCCTCTCCCGCGCCGCCGCCGAGAACATCGTCCCTTCCGAGACCAACGCCGCATCGGTGCTGGAGGAGATCCTCCCCCAGCTCGCCGGCCGGCTTCATGCCTCCGCCCTGAGGGTGCCGGTCCCCAACGGATCCATCCTGGACATGACCCTCTGGACCGGGCGCGCGGTCACCCGGGACGGCATCAACGAGGTCATGCGGACCGCCGCCGCGGGACCCTACCGCGGCATCCTGGAGTTCACGGAAGACCCCATCGTCTCCAGCGACGTGGAGCAGCTACCCTACTCCTCGGTCTTCGACTCCCTCGCCACCATGGTCCTGGGGCAGAACCTGGTGAAGATCATTGCCTGGTTCAACAACGGCTGGGGCTACACCCACCGCGCGGTGGAGATCCTGAGGCGCTTCGCCGAGATGGACGGGAAGGGATCGGAGGTGCGGTCATGAAGAAGACAAGGATCGGCATCAACGGCTTCGGCCGCATCGGGCGGACCCTTCTCCGGATTATCGTCGACCGGGAGGACATGGAAGTGGTGGCGGTGAACGACCTCTATCCGTCCCACATGCTGGCCTACCTGCTGCGGTTCGACACGGTGATGGGGCCCTTCGAGCAGGAAATCGTCGCCGAGAAGGACGCTTTGATCGTGGGTGGGAAGCGGATCCAGCTCACCGGCGAGAAGGACCCGGGCAAGCTCCCCTGGGCAACCGCGGGAGTGGACATCGCCATCGAGGCCACCGGCGTCTTCCGCGACCGGGCGCGGGTGGAGCTGCACCGGAAGGCGGGGGCGAAGAAGGTGATCCTCACCGTCCCCCCCAAGGACGACCTGGACGCCATCGTGGTCCTGGGCGTCAACGATTCGGTCCTCACCCCCTCCACCCATCTGGTCTCCAACGCCTCCTGCACCACCAACTGCCTGGCGCCGGTGGCCAAGGTCCTGGAGGAGCGCTTCGGGATCGTGGAGGGATTCATGACCACGGTCCACGCCTACACCAACGACCAGCGGCTGGCCGACGTGGCCCACAAGGACTTCCGCCGCGCCAGGGCCGCCACGCAGAACATCATTCCCACCACCACCGGCGCCGCCCGGGCCGTGGGGAAGGTCCTGCCTCAGCTCAAGGGAAAGCTGGACGGCCTGGCGATCCGCGTCCCGGTCCCCGACGGATCGGTGGTGGACCTGGTGGTGCGTCTGGGGAAGGAGACGACCGCCGACGGGATCAACCAAGCCATGAAGGAGGCCGCCGCGGGCCCCCTGAAGAGCGTGCTGGAGTATTGCGTCGAGCCGATCGTCTCGTCCGACATCATCGGCAACCCGCACTCCTCCATCTTCGACGCC
>Ga0315288_10013137_pt1 | contig 10371 bp, 11 predicted proteins | sample YL17G11_20_MG_FD_203454 | JGI IMG/M metagenome (GOLD analysis project Ga0315288, IMG submission 203454) | Sediment microbial communities from Yellowstone Lake, YNP, Wyoming, USA - YL17G11_20 | ecosystem: Environmental > Aquatic > Freshwater > Lake > Sediment | place: USA: Wyoming | collected...
TAACTCTTAAACTAATAGGAGGAGCTTTAGGTTTAGGGTTTATAATAGGGATTCCTATGGCCATAGGCCAGGTTTATGGTAATAAGTACATTGCTGGTTTAATTTCGTTTTATGTCTGGTTCTTCCGGGGGATTCCCGTCTTAGTACTTCTTTTTCTTTTTTATTTCGGACTATTTATGTTTTTAGGATTTAATTTAACGGCTCTTACTGCTGCTATTTTAGTCTTAGGTTTCCGAAGCGCTGCTTATCAATCTCAAATATTTCGAGGAAGTATCCAATCAATAGGGGAGGGACAGATGTTAGCCGCTAGGTCTTTGGGGATGAGTAAAATTCAAGCTATCTGGAATATTATCCTACCTCAAACTTTACGAATTTCTATTCCGGGATGGTCAAATGAATATTCGATTATCTTAAAAGATTCAGCTGTAACTTATGCTATCGGACTAATAGAGATAATAACTCGAGGAAGTTTTATTGCTGTTCGCACTTATAAACCTATGCCTATTTATCTTACCTGTGCGGTAATTTTTCTTATTTTAACTTACGGCGGAGTAAAAGTTCTTGATCTTTTAGAAAATAAAGTAAAAATCCCTGGTTACGGAGAGAGGAGAGGTGAAATTTAAACAAGATGCAGAAGGATAAAGATATTATTGTATTACGTGTAGAAGATATACATAAAAGATACGGAAAAGAAGAGATATTAAAAGGAATTTCCTTTGAGATTAAAAAAGGGGAGACTAAAGTTATTATTGGTCCTTCGGGAAGTGGTAAAAGCACCCTTCTTCGATGTATAAATCAATTAACTATACCGGATAGTGGTCGAGTCTGGTTAGAAAATGAGGAAGTAACTCATACTAAGAAAAATATTAATCAGTTTCGCCAAAAGATGGGTATGGTTTTTCAGGATTTTAATTTATTTGATCATTTAACTGCTTTGAAAAATGTGGAAATAGGTTTAGTTAAAGTAAAAAAGATGGATAAAAAGGAAGCTAAAGAAAAAGCAATAGAAGAATTAAGGCAAGTTGGTTTGGAAGAACAAGCTAATTTATATCCGGCTCAACTTTCCGGTGGACAAAAACAAAGAGTATCTATAGCCAGAGCATTAGCTATGGATCCTAAGGTAATGCTTTTTGATGAGCCTACTTCTGCTCTTGACCCTGAGCTAATTGGAGAAGTGTTAGAAGTAATAAAAAAATTAGCTCTTAGTGGAATGACTATGGTAGTGGTAACCCATGAAATGGGTTTTGCCCGTTCAGTAGCAAATGAAGTAATATTTGTAGAGGGTGGAAGAATAATAGACCAAGGTTCCCCTTATAAACTTTTTACTAATCCTGATCATGAGCGAACCAGAAAATTTCTTTGTAAAATAACTGAACTTTATGGAAAGTCGGAAGAATAAAAATGAGCGATATTAATTTTATTCGAGAGATACTTTTACCCCCCTATTAGAGGGAACAATAGTTACTCTTAAATTGATAGTCACATCAATAGGCTTTAAGGAGAGCTATTTCTGGTTGTTCAAATGAGATTATCTATTTGTTAAAATATTCTTCTTTGGCTTTTATGGTAACCCTTATAGAATTAACCGGTGCAGGGAAAATTATCGCTTCTCGTTATTTTGAATATACAGAAGTTTTTCTAGTAGTAGGAGCAATATATCTATTAATGGTTTCCGTGGTTACCAAGGCACTTAATAGGTTAGAAAAAAAGTTAGAAATTCCCGGGATAGGATAAGTTTTATTAAAGTGAAATAAAAATATTATAAAAAATTAATATTTTTTTATAAAAAGAAGGATTTTTAAAAGTTACGTAGTAGTATACGTAGTATTAGTAATAGTATGATAGTATGTTATAAGTTAAAAGTAGAATTTCTTTTTATGTTTTTATTTAATGGGTGTTGATATTTAAAAATTAAATAACTCTTAGATGTTGATTTTGTTTAAAAAGAATAAAAGCATAAACTACACTTAATTTTATTAAAAGAGGAACTATAATTTTGGCTAAAATTGGAAAATTAACCATATTATTATTGATCTCTTCAGAAGAAGATAAAGAGCTATTGAAAAAAATAAACAATTTAGGCTATAAAGTATGCCAGGGTAAAGCTGGAACAATGGATAGCAAAGAACTAATTGCTGCCATAGAAACAACCGCCAAAAGAGAAGGAATTTTTAAGGCAGGCTGTTACAGAGAAGAACATGCAGTTTATCACGCCGCACTAAATTCATTAAGAGGTTTCTGTAGAGGAGAAATTGGGATTGGTAATTTTTTAAGAACTATAGGGGTAAAATTTGTTGTCTTAAGAGGTCCTATAGATACTACACGAAGTGATTTAGGAGAATGGGTATCTGTAGGTATTTATGGAATGGTAGGAGCCCCTATTAAGGGGTTTGAACACGAGGCAATAGGTTTAGAAATTAACCATATTTAATATTTTTATTCATACATATATTTAATAATAAAATGAATAATAAATATAATTTAGATAGTTATGAGAAATAAGTTATTCAAAATATTTTAATTTTTATTAAAAAAAGCTTGAATTTTTTAATTTATGTAGTATAATAAAAACAAAATTGTAAAAAAGGTTTGTTTTATGTAACAAATTCTTTATTCATCTATAATTTAATTTCTAATAAGTTTCAATAATAAAAAAATAAAAATAATATATATATTAATTAAAAGCCCAGAGATATTAGATAATAGGGGGTAATTCATATTTTACCTCCTATTTTTTATATGATTTGATAACTTGATATTTACTAATTTTGAGGAATAGAGATGAAAAAAGAGAAGAGCTTAATACGAAAGAGAATATTAGATTTAAAGCCCTACATTCCCGGTAAACCAATTGAAGAGGTCAAACGAGAATTAGGTCTAAAAGAAGTCATAAAATTAGCTTCTAATGAAACCTCAGTTGGACCATCGCCCTTAGCATTAGCTGCTATAAAAAAAGAATTAAAGAATATTAACCTTTATCCCGAAGGATCAAGCAGGTTACTAAGTTATAGATAAATAAAGATGTAGTAGAAGGTGCGGTAAAAATTATTACTGGCAATGTATTTAAGATAGTTATTAATATATATCAATAGAAAAAATGAATAGTGAGAGGAAAATTCGAATGGTAGAAAAGATAGCTTTAGACCTTTCTTATTTAAAGTATCCCTTACCAGAGGAGTTAGGCAAGGAACTAGAAGAAGAGATAAAAAAGGTTAATCTTTATCCTTCGGGGGATTATGATAAACTTAGAAGGAAATTTGCTGAATATGTAAAAGTTAAAAAGGAAAACATCTTACCTGGCAATGGTTTAGATGAGGTTATTGATTTGATTACCAGAGCTTGGAAAGGAAAAATACTTATTCCCCTTCCCACTTTTTCTCAATTTGAGATAGCCGCCAATAGAGAAGGTTCCGAGAAAATTTTAGTTGATTGTTTCAAAAATAACACCTATTCTATTGGTTATTCTAAAGAACACCTTTCCGAAGCTTCTTTAGTATGGATATGTAATCCTAATAATCCTACAGGTGACCAAATACCCCGGGAGAAAATAATCTATATTTTAAAAGAATCAAGAGGAATGGTGGCTGTAGATGAATGCTATTATGAATACTCAGGAGAAACTGTTATAGATTTGATAGATGAGTTTAATAATTTAATTGTATTGAGAAGTTTTTCTAAGAATTTTGGATTGGCTGGTCTTAGGCTCGGTTTTGCTATTTCTGCTTCTGGAAATATAAAAAAATTAGAATCTTTTAGGCAAATATTTAATGTCAATAGAATAGCGGAGAAGTTAGGAGAAAAAGTTCTAGATTATATAAGCTATTACCAAGGAATCTGGGAAGAGATAAAATCGACCAGAGGTGAGTTTATTGAAAAGATAAAGCAGATAGGGTTCAAGCCATACGACTCCTATACAAATTTTGTATTGGTAGAATTTAAAAATAGAAAAGAGGCAGAAAGGGCGTGGAAAAATTTAAAGAAGAAGGGTATTTATACCTTTCCCGCCTGGAGCGAAGAGTTTTCGGGTTTGGAGGGGAATTTTATTAGATTTACCGTGGGAACTGAAAAAGAGATGAATAAAACAATAGAGGTTTTATCTACCTTTAAGAGATAAAATAAAAAATAAGCCAAAAAGAATGAAAAGAGCTTAGTGCAAAAAGGGATTAGATCTAAAACCCCATATCCCCATTCCTGGCAAACCAATTGAAGAGGTTAAGCGAGAATTAGGCTTAAACGAATCATTACTTTCTCTTACTTTTAATTTTATAACTTCATTAAAGGAATTTAAAAAGCATTTAAAAAAGATTAGAATACAAGGTTATGCAGTTAATAGAGAGGAATACAAAATTGGCATTAATTGCTTAGGTGTTCCCGTAATTAATAAGAATCAAGCAATAGTCGTTATTAGCATTATTGGTCCTGCATCAAGTTTTATTTTAGATGAAATGGAAAAAGTTAAGAGTAGATTAATAGCTATATCTAAAGAAATTTTTAATCAGTTTTAGATAATGTAATAAAAATAGAAAGGAAGGATTAAAAGATGGCTAAAAAGAAGACCTGTTTAGATTTCATAGAAATGAAAAAAAAAGGAGAACAAGTAGCCATGGTAACTGCTTATGATTTTCCGACTGCTTCCTTTGTTGAACAAGCCGGTATAGATAAGATCTTAGTCGGTGACTCCTTAGGTATGATAGTGTTAGGTTATCAAGGAACAGTTCAAGTTACGATGGGAAATTGTATCTATCATTGTCAAGCAGTTCGACGAGGAGCACCAAATACCTTTTGCATCGGAGATATGCCCTTTATGTCCTATCAGATTTCAGACCAAGAAGCAGTCAGAAATGCGGGACGTTTCCTCAAAGAGGCTGATATGGATGCAGTAAAATTAGAAGGAGGAAGGAAAGTCTGCAGTAGGATAAAAGCTATAGCTGATGCTGGAATATTGGTTATGGGTCATATTGGTCTAACTCCCCAGAGTTCAGGTCAATTAGGCGGGTTTAAGGCCCAAGGTAGAGATGCTGCCAGTGCCCAAGAATTAATCAAAGATGCCTTAGCTATTCAAGAAGCTGGTGCTTATGCCCTTCTGTTAGAAGCAGTTCCTTCAGAATTGACTGTGTTTATTACTAAAAAGCTGAATATACCTGTCTATTCTGTTGGAGGAGGAGGCCCCTCTGATGGGCAGTCATTAACATGTGCAGATATATTAGGTTTATTTCAGGCTTTCACCCCCAAGTATGTTAAGAAATATGCCAATGTTGCCGAGATAGAAATTAATGCTTTTAAAGAATATATTAAGGATGTAAAGACAGGTGCCTTTCCCACTGATGATCACGCCTATCATATTAAAAAGGGAGAAGAAGAAGAGTTTTATAAGATGTTGAAAAATTGTAAATAGCTTTCTTAAAGGTTTATGGAATGCTGTCTAAGAAAGAAAATACTTTGAATAATATTATATTGAATTATTTAAAAGCTAACCAAGAAATGGATGTGCAATTGTGCAATGTCCAAGGGTAATATATTTTTTCCTAAACTAAGAGAGTTATTTAGATTCTTTTTGTTGACAGAATCAAAAACGAATATATTAGAAGTAAAAGTTTATATATTATATATAAAACAAGGGGCTTATATAAATTTGCCAAAATACTAAAAAGGGAGGTGAATTATAGTTTTTTTAAGGTAATGATTTAAAATAAACAAAAAAGGAGTTAAAAAACAATGAGAAATAAAAAAATTTTAGTGCTAGCTATATTTTCATTATTGATTACAGTAATGGTATTTGGTAGTCAGGTTTTATGGGCTGCAGAAAAGAAAGTCTATATTAATGGTATTGATCCGGATTATCCTCCATTTGCCTATGTGGATGAAAAGGGTAATCCTGCCGGATTTGATGTAGAGTGTTTGGATTGGATTGCCCAGGAGATGGGTTTTGAAGTCAAACACCAACCTACAGCTTGGGATGGCATAGTTTCCAGCTTATTAGCGGGGAAGATTGATTTAGTTTATTCAGGGATGTCTATTACTGAAGAGAGAAAGATAAAAATAGATTTTACCATCCCCTACTGGGAAATTAATCAATCACTTTGTGTTCGTAAAGATTCAGACCTTAACATGATCGCTGCTTTAAGTGGTAACTATATAGTAGGAAGCCAGAGGGGTTCCACAGCAGCTGAGTGGCTTGTAGATAACCTGGTAAACCCCGGTATACTTGGGGAAGACAAGTTAAAATGGTATGAAAGTTTTTCTTTAGCATTGAAAGATTTGATAATTGGAAGAATAGATTCTGCGTTCATGGATGATGTTATGATAGAAGATGCTTTAAGAAAAGGGCAACCCATAAAAATTGTAGGAATAATTAAGACTGGCGAAGAATATGGAGTAGCAGTAAGAAAGGAAGATCAAGAATTAAAAGCACTGCTTAATGAAGGAATAACTAAATTAAAAAGTTCACCCAAATGGGATGAGTTAATAGCTAAACATTTCACTAAATAGAAGGTACAATATAAGATAGAGGAGTGTCACCTTTTAATTATTTGCATTCCTCTATCTTATATTGAAAAGGTAAAAACTATGATAGAAAATTTTTTAATGATCTATCAAGCTCTTCCTTATTTATTCAAAGGTTCTCTAATAACCATTGAGTTGGTGGGTGGGGCTTTATTTTTAGGGTTAATAATAGGGATTCCTATGGCTGTAGGGCAGGCCTATGGCAATAGAAATATAGCCACTTTAATTTCATTTTATGTCTGGATCTTCAGAGGATTACCAGTTTTAGTCCTTCTTTTACTTTTTTATTTTGGATTATTTACCCTGATAAAAATTAATTTGCCTGCTTTTACAGCTGCTATCCTGGTATTAGGATTACGAAGTGCTGCTTATCAATCACAGATATTCCGGGGGAGTATCCAATCTCTCGGTGAAGGGCAAATGTTAGCCGCTCGTTCCTTGGGAATGAGCAAATTACAGACTATCTGGAATATTATGCTACCTCAAGCCTTACGAATTTCTATCCCAGGATGGTCAAATGAATATTCAATTCTCTTGAAAGATTCAGCGGTAACTTATGCCATAGGGGTAATGGAAATATTAACCAGAGGAAATTTTATTTCTACCCGAACTTACAAACCTATGCCTATTTTTCTTACCTGTGCAATTATCTTTCTAATTTTAACCTATGGAGGAGTGAAACTACTTACTCTTTTAGAGAAGAAAGTTAGGATCCCTGGTTATGGATTTGAGAGAAGGTGAATTTAAATAGATGCCGGAAGAAAAGAAAATTATCTTACAAGTTGAAGATATTTGCAAAAAATATGGTAAAGAAGAGGTATTAAAAGGAATATCTTTTGAGGTAAGAAAAGGTGATACTAAAGTTATTATTGGTCCTTCCGGGACTGGTAAGAGCACCCTTCTTCGATGCATTAATCAGCTAACTATTCCAGATAAGGGAAAGGTTTGGCTAGAGGGGGAAGAGGTAACCCACTCTAAAAAAAGTATTAATCAATTCCGCCAGAAAATAGGAATGGTTTTTCAGGATTTTAATTTGTTTGACCATTTAACTGCTTTAAAAAATATTGAGATAGGATTGATTAAAGTTAAAGGAATAAAAAAAGAAGAGGCCAAAAAGAAAGCCATTGAAGAATTAAGGCAGGTTGGGCTAGAACAACAAGCCAATTTATACCCGGCTCAACTTTCTGGTGGTCAAAAACAGCGAGTCTCGATAGCCCGAGCTTTGGCCATGGATCCCAGTGTTATGCTTTTTGATGAACCTACTTCTGCCCTCGATCCAGAACTAATTGGAGAAGTGTTAGAAGTTATAAAGATGTTGGCTATAAAGGGGATGACGATGGTATTAGTAACCCACGAGATGGGCTTTGCCCGTTCTGTAGCCAATGAAATAATATTTATGGAGGAAGGAAAGATATTGGAAAGTGGTCCTCCTTATAAACTATTTAATAATCCAAAATATGAGCGAACCAAGAAATTTCTAAAAAAAATAACTGAATTATATGGAGAATCGGACGAAAAAAATGATTGAATTTAGTTTTATAAACCATATTCTCTTACCACCTTTATTAAAAGGGGTTTGGATTACCATTAAAATAATTATTTTGTCAGCCCCCGCAGGTTTGGTTTTAGGAATTTTAATCGCCGTAGGGCGGGTATATGGGAATAGAATTATCTCTTTTCTCTGTACTGCTTATACCACTTTCTTTCGCGGAACCCCTTTATTAGTCCAGCTTTTTATTCTTTATTACGGACTTCCTTCTGTTGGAATTTTTTTCTCCCCCTTTACTGCCGCAGCAATAGGCTTTATTCTTTGTAGTGGAGCCTATCATTCTGAATATATTAGAGGAGCAATACAATCTATTAAAAAAGGCCAGATGATGGCCGCAGAAGCCTTAGGAATGAACAAGTTTAAGGCAATTTTATATATTATTCTGCCTCAAGCCTTAAGAAGAGCTATTCCCGGATGTTCCAATGAAATTACCTCTTTAGTGCAATATTCTTCTTTGGCTTATATGGTTACCTGTATAGAATTAACCGGGGCTGGAAAAATTATTGCTAATCGTTATTTTAAATATACAGAAGTATTTCTAGTTATAGGAATAATATATCTATTAATGGTTTCTGTGGTTACCAAGTTTCTTGATATGTTAGAGAAAAAACTAAAGATTCCAGGATTGGGATAAAAAAAGAGAAAGCTGATGAAATTAAATACTTTTTTAAGGTGCAGTTTAAGATAGTTTCTGCTGTTCTGTTAAAAAATATAAAAGGAATTTATATCTTTTTTGATGGCCAACCATTTGATTTAAAAGTAACTTATTTGTCACGTGGATATAATCAACTGCTATTATAAAAAATCCTCTTGAATTAGCAATTTGGATGTATGAGAATCAAGGTGCTCAAAGATTTGGAGCAGATAATCGTTTATTTATTGTGTTACATAACAAAGGTAATTTTGAAATAAGTTGGGAATTAAAAATAAATTTTGATCGTGTCTTTCAGAAGATTAATGAATTTTTTAACAAGGGAAAGGTTTCTAAAAAAGACAAAATTATCTTTATTTTTGCTAATAAAATGTATGCAGCTGTTATAAAAGTGTTAATAATAATAAAATATATTGAAATAATTAAGGCAAATTTTGTATTAGCAACATTTGAGAATATAAAGAGAAAAGAATGAATAACATTAATTTGAAGGTATAAATTAAGGTTTAAAAGATAAGGGTATATATAATTTTCATCATGGTTAAAAAAATATTACATTTATAAATATAGGATAATTTTATAAGGCTTAATGCGAGAATGGAAAAGGGGATGAATAAAACAGTAAAGGTCATATTTTATCTTTTAGTTTAAAAAAGAGGGGCAATAGATGAAAAAAGAAAAGAGCTTAATACGAAAGGGAATATTAGACCTAAAACCCTATATTCCTGGTAAACCAATTGAAGAGGTCAAACGAGAATTAGGTTTAAAAGAAGTGATAAAATTAGCTTCTAATGAGACTTCAGTTGGTCCTTCTCCTTTAGCAATAGAGGCTATAAAAAAAGAAATAAGGAACATCAACCTTTATCCCGAAGGATCAAGTAGTGTCTTAAGGAAAAAGTTGGCTCAAAGATTAAGCATTGATAAAGAAATGATAATTATTGGTAATGGTGAGGATGATCTAATTGACCTTATAGGTATGGCTTTTATTAATGATGGTGATGAAGTAATTACCGGAGAGATTACTTTTCCCGCTTACGAGACGGCAGCTAAAATTATGGGAGGTAAGATAATTCCTGTAAAACTTAAAAATTATACTTATGATTTAGAGGAGATTGCCCAAAAAATAAAGGAAAAAACTAAAATTGTTTTCTTATGTAATCCCAATAATCCAACCGGGACAATCGTTGATAAGGAAGCAGTGGATAGATTTATAAAACAAGTTCCTGAGGATGTAGTTGTCGTCTTTGACGAAGCTTATTGTGATTATGTGGAAGACCAGGGTTATCCTAATAGTTTATCTTATGTTCTAGAGGAAAAGAATGTAATTGTTCTGCGTACTTTCTCTAAAATAGCAGGGATAGCGGGAGTTCGAGTTGGTTATGGTATAGCCAAACCAGAGTTAATTGGTTATTTAAATCGAGTAGTAAATCCATTTACTACCAATCGATTAGCTCAAGTAGCAGCCTTAGCTTCTTTAGACGATGAGGAACATCGTAAAAAAGTTTTACGATCAAACCAAGAAGGGAAAAAGTATTTATATAGGGAACTAAAGAAAATAGACCTTTTTTATCTTCCCACAGAAGCTAATTTTATTTTTATTGATTTAAAAGAGGACAGCGAGGTTATTTTTGAAAAATTATTGAGAAAGGGAGTAATTATCAGACAA
>Ga0315288_10013138_pt1 | contig 10371 bp, 9 predicted proteins | sample YL17G11_20_MG_FD_203454 | JGI IMG/M metagenome (GOLD analysis project Ga0315288, IMG submission 203454) | Sediment microbial communities from Yellowstone Lake, YNP, Wyoming, USA - YL17G11_20 | ecosystem: Environmental > Aquatic > Freshwater > Lake > Sediment | place: USA: Wyoming | collected...
GCGGGCGGAGACCGCGGCCCCCATCACCCTCCCTGCCCACGCGTCGATCCTGACCGGGACCTACCCCGCATTCCACGGCGTCCGGAACAACGGCACCTACCGCCTCGGGCCCCGGGCCGAGACCCTGTCCGAGGTCCTGAAGGCCCACGGCTATCGGACGGGGGCCGTGATCTCCGGGTATCCGCTGATGACGCGCTTCGGCCTTTCCCAGGGCTTCGACTCCTATGACGACCGCCTCCCCCCCGAGAGGGAGCGGCAGATCGGGTTCCGGGAGCGCAGCGCCGGGGAAGTCACTCAATCGGGGATCTCCTGGCTCGAAGCCGGAACGGCCCAGCGCTTCTTCCTCTGGCTCCACTATTTTGACCCCCACGCCCCCTACACTCCCCCGTCCCCTTACGCGGAGCGCTTCTCCCGGTCCCCCTACGACGGAGAGGTCGCTTACGTGGACGCGGAGATCGGAAGGGTCCTGGAGAAGGTCCGGCAAATGGGACTCTCCGAGAAGACGCTGGTGGTCCTGGTCTCCGATCACGGCGAGGGACTGGGAGAGCACGGGGAAGCGACCCACGGCGTCTTCGTCTACGAGTCCACCCTCCGGGTGCCGATGATCCTGTCGCTTCCCGGCCCGCTTCCCCGGGGCCGCCGGGTGGCGACGCCGGTGCGGACCATCGATCTGATGCCCACCATTCTCCGGCTGGCGGACCTCCCCGAACCCGACGACATCCAGGGGACCAGCCTCCTTCCCCTCGTTTCCCGGAGGCCCCCCGACCTCCTCCTCAAGTCGGTCTCCGAGACCCTGCTCCCCCGGGAGAACTACGGCTGGAGCGAGATGGCGTCGCTGCGCATCGGAGACTGGAAGTACATCCAGGCCCCCCGGGAGGAGCTGTACGATTTGAGGACCGATCCGGGCGAGGCGAACAATCTGGCGGAGAAGCGGGAAGGAGACCTGGCAAGGATGCGGGAGGAGATCCACCGGCTCATGGCCGCGGCGGCCCCCACGGGCGCCTCCATCGCCTACCGGCAGGAGCTGGACGAGACCGCCAGGGAGCGCCTCCGCTCCCTGGGATACCTCTGGGCGCCGGGACCCTCCCGAAACGCTCCCTTCCCCGATCCCAAGGACCGGTCTCATCTGTTGGCGGCCCTGGACGAGGCCGGCCTGCTTTACGCCCGCGGAGATTTCGACGGCGCCGTCGCGAAGTTCGGGGAAGTGCTGGCGGTCGACCCGGGGAACCTGACCGCCCTGCTGCACCGCGGCAACGCCCGGGTGGAGGCGGGCGATTCTGCCGGCGCCGCCGCCGATTTCGAGGCGGTCCTGGTCCAGAGGCCGCGCAGCCCGGAGGTCCTTGTCAACCTGGGGACCGCCCACCTGGGCCAGGGGTTCCTCAACGAATCGGCCCGCACCTTCCGCCAGGTCCTGGAGCTGGATCCCGATTCGGACAAGGCCTACGCGGGACTGGGGCTGGTGCTGGCCCGCCAGGGGAAGCAGACAGAGGCCGTGGAAGCGTTTCAGAAGGCCCTCGCCTTCAACCCGGCCTCGCAGGAAGCGAAGCAGGGGCTCGCCGCGGCGCAGGCGGCCGGCGGGCAGAGGGAACAGGCGGAGGCGACCTACCGGAAGGCGCTGGAGGAGGACCCGGCCGATGCGAGGGCCGCGCTGGCCCTGGCGCGCATCCTTTATGAGTCCCGCCGCTACGATGACGTGGAGGCGCTCATGGAGCGGACCCTCCGCGCCGGCGCCGACCTTCCCGACGTCCACTTCGCCCTGGGGAACGCCCACTTCCAGAAGGGGGAGATTGCCCAGGCCTCCGAGGAGTACGCCCGGGTGCTCCGGGCGAGGCCCGACGACTCGGGCGCCCTGTTCGGATCCGCGCTGGTGGCGCTGAAGACCGGAAGGACTTCCGAGGCGGTCCGGCTCCTGGAGCATGCCCGGAGTGCCGACCCTTCCAATGCGGCCGCCCGCCGGAACCTGGCCATCCTCTATGACGAGGGAGGACAGGATCTCGCCGCCATCCCGGAGTACCTGTCCGTCCTCTCCCTCGACCCTTCGGAGAGGGAGATCCGGTTCCATCTGGGGCGGGTCTATGCCCGCACGGGGAAGGAACAGGAGGCGGCGGAGCAGTTCCGGGCCTACCTGGCCGGAGGAGAGGGCGAGTTCTCCCGGGAGGCCAGGCGGGAACTGTCCCGCCTCCAGGGGCCCTGAGCGGAGATTCCCGCGATCGAGCAAGGAAAAGGCGGCCCACGGGCCGCCTTCCGATGTTGGTCTTGAAAATCCGGGCCGCCTCTTATGCGGGCGAGGCTACCGGATGATCCCCTTCAGCACCTTTCCCGGCGTGAACTTGACCACCCGCCTTGCGGGAATCCGCAGCGGGGCGCCGGTCTGGGGGTTCCGGCCGGTGCGGGCCCTCCTCCGGGAAATGGAGAAGGTCCCGAATCCCACCAGGCTCGTGCGCTCCCCTTTCTTCAGGGTCCGGGTGATGTTCTCGACGACCGAGTCGATGGCCTTCGCCGCCTGGACTTTGGTGATCCTTACGTCCTTCGCGACGTGATTGATCAGGTCGCCTTTGTTCATCTCCTCACCTCCCATCCTCGAATAGGTTGGAAACCCGGGAACGAAATTTGGCGCCTATATAGCATCGAGAGATCCGGGTGTCAACCTGGGATGCGGCAAGATCGCTCTGGGGCATCACACCGACGACGTGATCGAAACGCTCCTCATGCTCCAGTTCTTCAACGGACAGATCAAGGCCATGCCTCCCGTCCTGCGCGCCGAGAACGGGCGGCACACCGTCCTCCGGCCCATGATCTGCGTCTGGGAGCGGGAGGTGACGGACTACGCGAAGGAGAGGAAGTTCCCGGTGGTCTGCCGCTGCTGTTCCGTCTGCGGAGCTGATGGACCCGCGCTTCGTTTCCGGCGCGAAGGGGAGCGGAGATCCCGGCGCCAGCCGGCGGAACCCCCTATTAATATGATGGGGTTGCCGAAGGGCCCAATCCCTCCTGAACCCTTGCTGACCAAAACGAACTTCTGGCCCCTATCTTCGCCGTTTCCTTGACACCCCCCGATCCGGGTGTTAGATTGCGCCATATCTGCAGGTGGCGCGGTGGCAAGGCCGACGGAAAATCCCGGTCGGATAGCTGATGGTCGGCCACGGACTTCCGATCCCGGCGAACGCCGGATCTACCCGTCCCGATCACCCGGTCTCCTCGAGGAGTTCTTGTTTCATTCGTTCTTTCCACCCCCCCCTCGGATTGGCCGCACCCGGGACGCACCGGGCGGGTCGCGCCGCGGAACTGGTCCGGATTGGAAACAACACATTTAGGAGGCAGAAGCGATGTGGGATAAGAAGGAAGGCAGGGACGTGGCGCCCGGCAGCTTCGCGACCGGAACGGGCTACGCGAGCGCGAGCCAGAGCCTCCCGGGCACCGGCCGGCTGGTGAACATCGGCCAGACGATTTTCATCAAGGGTGAGCTCACCGGCACCGAGGACCTGACCATCGAGGGGCGGGTCGAGGGCAAGATCGAGCTCAAGGACCATAACCTGACCATCGGGCCCAACGGGAAGATCAAGGCCGACGTCTACGCCAAGAGCATCATCATCACCGGCGAGGTCCTCGGAAACGCCTACGCCTCCGAGAAGGTCGAGATCACCAACTCGGGCGTCCTGCAGGGGGACATCACGTCTCCCCGCATCGTGATCGCCGACGGCGCCCAGTTCAAGGGAAGCGTGGACATGAACAAGGGGAATTCCGTGTCCCGGGAGGACCGGCAGCAGCAGCGCACCGACCAGGTAAAGCCCATGCACCCGGTGAAGGACGAGGTCTCCACCTTCAAGGGCGCGATGCCCCAGCAGCCCCAGGCCAATCCGGCCGACAAGGGCCGCTGAGGATCTCCGGAGAGAGGGGCGCCGGCCGCGCAGAATCCCGGCCGGCGCCCCGTCTCCCGCCTACGTCATGTTCGGCCCAATCTTCAAGCGCCGGGTCGCCATCACCCTCGGGAGCCAGCCCGCGCCCTCGACCGGTGCCGGAGCCCTCATCCAAGTCTCCCACGCCCTGCCCCGCCTCGCCCGGCGCCTGAGCGCCGCGTCCCACCCCCGCGTCCTGGACCTGGGCAGCGTGGTGGGAGGCAACCTCCAGTTCTTCATCGACCTCGGTTGCAAGGTGACCGCCGAGGACCTCCTGCGGCCGGTGGAGACCGTCCTGCCGGGTTCCGCCGAGAAGGCCGGCGTGGACTGGAAGGAGCCGGCGGCGAAGCGCCTGGAGTACCCCGCGGACTCGTTCAACGCGGTCCTGGTCTGGGACTACTTCGACTTCCTGGGCCCCGGCGAAGCCCGCGGCTTCTCCCGGGATCTCCAGCGGATCGTAAAGCCGGGCGGCATCGTCATGGCCTACTTCACGTCCCGGGAGACGGAGCGCCGCGAGCCTTCCCGCCGCTTCCGGATCCTCGGGGCCGACAGGATCGAATGGACGCCCATCGGCGTCTCCCGGTCCCTCCGCCATGTCTACCAGAACCGGGACATCGAGCGAATGTTCGACGGCTTCCGGACCCACTTCGCCGTGGTCATGCAGAACGGCAGCCGGGAGATCCTCCTGGAGAAGAAGGCCGCGGCCCAGGCCTCCGCCTCCGCCCCCCGGTCCCCCGCCGCGGGATAAGTCGTCCGCAACTCCTTCCGGTCCCATTGATTGTCCCGCCGCCTTTGTGCTAGTGTGCCTCCTCCTTCGGCACAGATCCGGCAAAATGGCACCCCTTCGGGAGATTCCCCATGGTCGCGATCCGCCAGGTCCCGGTGAGGGACGGCGACGTCCTCCTCCTGGTCGGAACGACCAAGGGCCTCTTCCTCCTCCGCTCGGCGGGGCCCCGGAGGACCGCCTGGGAGGTGGGCGGCCCCCATTTTCCCGGGCACGACGTCTACGCCGCGGCCTTCGATTCACGCGGCGGGCGTCGGCGGCTCTGGGCCGGCAGCCGCCGTTCCCATGCCGGAGCGGTGCTGAGGTTCTCCGACGATTTCGGCCGCAACTGGACGCCGCCCGGGGCCTCGCCCCTGAAGTTCCCTGCCGGCGCCGGGGCCTCGTTGAAGCAGATCTGGCAGATCCGGCCGGGCCGCGCCGATGAGCCCGATGTCCTCTACTGCGGCGTGGCTCCCGCGGCGCTCTTCGAGTCCCGGGACGGCGGAGCGACCTGGTCCCTTGTACAGGGGCTCCACGACCATCCCCACCGGCCGCGCTGGGAGCCGGGTGGCGGCGGCCTCTGCCTCCACACAATCCTTCCGGATCCTTCCGACCGGCGCCGTCTCTACGTGGGGATCTCCAAGGGCGGTGTCTACCGGACCGACGACGGGGGGCGCACCTGGCACGCCCGCAACAAGGGGATCCGGGCCGACTTCCTTCCGGACAGGCACCCTGAATTCGGGCAGTGCGTGCACAAGTTCGTCCAGCATCCCGCCCGGCCCGAACGGCTCTTTCTCCAGAACCACGGCGGGCTCTACCGCAGCGAGGACTTCGGGGAATCGTGGCAGGACATCGGCCGCGGCGTCCCGTCCGATTTCGGCTTCCCCATGGCCATCCATCCCCACGATCCCGACACCGTCTTCATCCTGCCCCTGGAATCGGACCTCTTCAACTGCACCCCCGGAGGAAGACTCCGGGTCTACCGGAGCCGGAACGCCGGCCGTTCGTGGCAGGCCCTCTCCCAGGGCCTCCCCCAGAAGAACGCCCTGGAGACGGTGCTCCGGGACGCGATGTCCACCGACACGCTGGAGCCCGCGGGGATCTACTTCGGCACCCGCAGCGGCCACGTCTACGCCTCCCGCAACGAGGGCGCCTCCTGGAAGCTGATCCTGGGAGGGCTGCCGCCGGTGGTCTGCGTGAAGGCTGTGGTGATGGGCGAACCCCGCAGGCCCCGGCGCCGCGCCTCATCCAGGCGCCCGGCGGCCGGGCGCCCGTCCCGGAAGCGGTGATGCCCGCCACGCTCCCCCTCTCCGCGCCCCGCGAAACCGCCCTCCCGCCCGCGGCGAGCGGCGCCTCCCGCCCGCTCCTTCGGTAGAATGGAAGGCATGAGCGACAAGAGACGAGACGACATCCGGAACATCGCCATCATCGCCCACGTGGACCACGGGAAGACCACGCTGGTGGACCGCCTCCTCCAGCAGACCGGCACCTTCCGGTCCAACGAGCGCTTGGTGGAGCGGGTGATGGACAGCAACGACCTGGAGCGGGAGCGGGGAATCACCATCCTCGCGAAGAACACCTCGGTCCGCTACGGGGGAGTCAAGATCAACATCGTGGACACCCCCGGCCACGCCGATTTCGGCGGGGAGGTGGAGCGGACCCTGACCATGGTGGACGCGGTGCTGCTCCTGGTGGACGCGGCGGAGGGGCCCATGCCCCAGACCCGCTTCGTCCTGAAGAAGTCCCTGGAGCTGGGGCTGCGGCCCATCGTGGTGATCAACAAGGTGGACCGGAGCGATGCCCGTCCCCACGAGGCGCTGGACGAGGTCTTCCAGCTCTGCCTCGACCTGGGAGCCAGCGAGGAGCAGCTGGATTTCCCCGTCATCTACGCCTCGGCGAAGCTGGGCTATGCCCGCCGGGAGCTGGAGGACCAGGACACGGGCGTGAAAGCGCTCCTGGACACGATCCTCGAGAAGGTCCGGCCCCCCGAGGGAGACGACGAGGCCGACTTCCAGATGAGCGTCACCAACATCGAGTACAACGACTACCTGGGCCGTCTGGCCATCGGGCGCATCCTGCGCGGAAAGGTCCGCGACGGCACCGACGTCGCCCTCATCAAGCACGACGGGGCCAATGAGCGGGCCCGGGTGACGCGGCTGAGCGTCTTCGAGGGGCTCAAGCGGGTGGACGTGGAGGAGGCGGCCGCGGGGGAGATCATCTCGCTGGCGGGCTTCCCCGACGTGGCCATCGGCGAGACCATCGCCGATCCCCTGAACCCGGTGGCCCTCCCGGCCATCCAGGTGGGCGAGCCGACCCTCTCCATGGAATTCCTCGTCAACGACTCTCCCCTGGCCGGGACCGAGGGGAAGTACGTCACTTCCCGGAATATCCGGGAGCGGCTGCAGCGGGAGGTCCGCTCCAACGTGAGCCTCCGGGTGGAGGAGACCGACTCCCCCGACCGCTTCATCGTCTCGGGCCGGGGCGAGCTGCACCTGGCGATCCTGGTGGAGACCATGCGGCGGGAAGGGTACGAGTTCCAGCTCTCCCGTCCCCGGGTCATCACCCGCCAGGAAGGGAGCCAGGTCCTGGAGCCCATGGAGCACCTGGTGGTGGACGTGGAGGAGACGGCTCTGGGCGTCGTCATGGAGAAACTGGGGGCCCGCCGTGCCGAGATGACCAACATGAGCGGCGCCGGCACCGGCCGCGTCCGGGTGGACTTCCTGATTCCGGCCCGGGGCCTCATCGGGTTCCGGAACGAGTTCCTGAGCGACACCCGCGGCAACGGCATCATGAGCCACGTCTTCCACGGCTACGGGCCCCACAAGGGGGAGATCGCCGGGCGGACCCGCGGGGCGCTGGTGGTGAAGGAGCCGGGGGAGAGCGTCTCCTTCGCCCTCTCCAACATCCAGGAACGCGGCACCATGTTCATCGGCCCGAACGTGCGGGTCTATGAGGGGATGATCGTGGGGGAACACGCCCGGGAGACTGATCTGGTGGTGAACATCTGCAAGAAGAAGCATCTCACCAACATGCGCGCCTCCGGCTCGGACGAGGCCATCCGCCTCACCTCGCCGCGCCAGATGGGCCTGGAGCACTGCATCGAGTTCATCAACGACGACGAGCTGGTGGAAGTGACGCCCCGGTCGATCCGCCTGCGCAAGCGGGTCCTCAACTACCAGGACCGGAAACGGTCCGAGCGCCCCGCCCTGGAGATGGTGTGACCCCGCAGGCCCCGCGCCCATGCCGCCCCGACGCCGCCTGATCCGCTTCGCCCACCGTGGCGCATCGGCCCTGGCCCCGGAGAACACCCTCTCCGCCTTCCGGGAGGCGGTGGATCGCGGCTGCGACTGGATCGAGACCGACGTGCGCCTCACCTCGGACCTCGTCCCGATCCTCATCCACGATGACAGCGTGGACCGCACCACCGGCGGCCGCGGCACCGTGGGAAGGATGGCGCTCCGGCAGGTCTTGCGCCTCGACGCCGGATCCTGGTTCGGCCGCAGGTTCCGGGGAGAGCGGATTCCCACCCTGGACGAGGCGCTGGAATGGAGCCGCGGCCGCTGCGGGCTGAACCTGGAGATGAAGGAGGAGGACCGGAGAGAGGAGGCAGTCCGCCGGATGATCCGGAGTGTCCTGGCCCACGCCGCCGTCGAGCGCGTGCTCTTCTCGTCGTTCCGCGCCGCGGACCTGCTCCGGATTCGCGCCGCCCTCCCCCGGGCGCGGCTGGGGTGGCTCGTTTCCCGCAGCAGCCGAGGCCTGAAGCCGCTGGCCCGGAGGACGGGGCTCTTCGCGCTGCACCCGAAGGACTCGCTGATCACGCCCTGGCTGGTGCGGCGTTGCCGCCGGATGGGCCTCGCCGTCCACGTCTGGGTCGTGAACCGGCCGGAGCGGCTCGCGCAGCTGGAAGCCATGGGAGTGCGGGGAGTGATGACCGACGATCCCCGCGTCTTCTCGCTGTGAGAGAATGCGCGGAAAGAAACCGGGGGGGCGGCATGAGGTCCTGGTCTCAGCTGACGTTGCGGGAGAAGGCGATCCTGGGCTGGGGAAAGCTCCGGCGCTTCTGCCTGGTCCACTTCCGGCCCCGGCACGTCGAGGCGAGCATCGCCCGGCGCCGGGGGCAATGCGACCGGACGGGCGCCTGCTGCAACCTCCTTTTCGCCTGCCCGGCCTACACCGCGGTCCCGCTCCCGACCTGCCGGATCAATCGGCACAAGCCCCGGGTCTGCCGGATTTTTCCCATTGACGAGCGGGACATTCGGGACCGGGACATCATCTCACCGGACCGCCCCTGCGGGTTCTCCTTCGCCCCCCGGCGGGAGGACGCCGATGGGCTCTTGCCAAATGATTAAAAATCTATATATTTGACCCGGCATCGGAGGAGATTGGCTTGCCCACTTCCGACCTCATCCTGCACGAGGACGATTACCTGGCCATTCGGGACCTGATCCAGCGCCTCCGCTCCGAGGCGAATGCCCGGGTCGTGTGCCTGGTGGATCGCAACGGGCAGCAGATCGCCGCCGTGGGGGACCTGGAGGCGCTGGACACCACCGCACTGGCGTCCCTGGCGGCCGGCAACGTGGCCGCCACCGACAGCCTCGCCCGCCTCATCGGCGAGAAGGACTTCACGGCGCTCTATCACGAGGGGGAGAAGGACAACCTGCACCTCTCGGTGGTGGGCGGCAAGATCATCCTGGTGGTGATCTTCGACGTCCGGTCCTCCCTGGGACTGGTCCGGCTCCGGGTCAAGAAGTACTCCGGAGAGCTGGCAGCGGCCCTGGAGCGGATGCAGCAGCGGTCCGCGAAGGCCCGGAGCGGCAGGATGGCCGCCTCCTCTCCCTTCGCCGAGATCACCGACGAGGACATCGACAGCCTGTTCGGCAACTGAGACCCGCGAGGGCCTATGACCTTCATCAATTACGCGGCCCGGGAACTCAACTGCAAGATCGTCTATTACGGCCCCGGGCTCGGCGGTAAGACCACCAACCTCAAGTGGATTTACGGGAAGAGCAATCCCACCAGCCGGGGGAAGCTGATCTCCCTGGCCACCGAGACCGATCGGACCCTCTTCTTCGACTTCCTTCCCCTCGACCTGGGGACCATCCGCGGCTTCAAGACCCGTTTCCATCTTTACACCGTGCCGGGACAGGTCTTCTACGACGCCAGCCGGAAGCTGATCCTCAGGGGGGTGGACGGCGTGGTTTTCGTGGCCGACTCCCAGGCTGCCCGGATGGAGGCGAACGTCGAGTCCCTGCGCAACCTCCAGGCGAACCTGAAGGATCAGGGCTACGATCTCAACAAGATCCCCTACGTCCTCCAGCTCAACAAGCGGGACATGGCCACCGCCGTCCCGGTGGAGGAGATGAAGCGCCAGATCATGATCAGAAACGAGCCGGTCTTCGAGGCGGTGGCCCAGACCGGGATCGGCGTCTTCGATACTCTCAAGGCCATCGCCCGGATGGTCCTGGTGGAGCTGAGGAAGACCGCCTGAGCGTCGACCCCTTCTTCCCGTCCTCTTTTCTCCCGGCATCACCCCGGCGCCGCAAGTCGGCAGAGCCCTGGCAGCCGACTGAAAGTGCCCGACATGCGTGGTTGCGAAGGCGAACATCCCACAATGGGTCAGAGAGTTACGGTGAGACTGACCGAGTGGAGCCCCTTCGGGGTCCGTCCACTCAGAGAGTCGAGATATCTCCACCGGCAAGCGACCTTGACAGGCCG
>Ga0315288_10013139_pt1 | contig 10370 bp, 14 predicted proteins | sample YL17G11_20_MG_FD_203454 | JGI IMG/M metagenome (GOLD analysis project Ga0315288, IMG submission 203454) | Sediment microbial communities from Yellowstone Lake, YNP, Wyoming, USA - YL17G11_20 | ecosystem: Environmental > Aquatic > Freshwater > Lake > Sediment | place: USA: Wyoming | collected...
CCCTGAATAGAGAGTTGGCGTAACAGTAACACCCCTGTCCCTCCGGTCTGCCCATAACGAGCAAATCAAAACCAACCTTTTCAATCAGGGACTCCTGCAGCTTCAGTTCCATATATGATTTCTTCGTTATTCCGGGAGGTATCTTTCCGAAAGAATTGCGGATATCTTCGCGCACACTTCCAACGGTGCTCTCCACTTTGACCCCAAGGAGTTCGTTCAAATTTGAATTCGGATCAGCATCTAATGCCAGGATGGGCGTTTCCCTGTTTTCAATCAAAAAACGTGTCGCCATCGCACATATTGTCGTCTTACCAGTGCCGCCCTTCCCGGCAACTGCGATCACGTGTGACATCTATCCGCCCCGCTTCTTGCCGGACAGGATCCTGACCACGCTCGGGAACTCCTCGATGTTCGTATGCGGTAGAAAGAGCGAGGCTATGTATCTGTTCATGAACTTGAAGTTGGTGGATAGTTCGATATACGTAATATTCCTGGCGACCTCCTCGCATTCCTTCTGTTTATCATAATTCAAAAGCGAAACATATGCCCCCATTATCGACGTATTGCCCAAAAACGTGAACTTACCAGTCTGGATATCCGGCAAAAGTCCAATGGAAACAGCATTCTCTACATTTATGTAATTTCCGAATCCCCCGGCAATATAAATCCGGTCAATCTCGTGCGGGGTTAGGTCAACCTCATCCAGCAGTGTCGTTATCCCGGCGTAAACCGCAGCTTTTGCCCTGATCAGGTTATCAATGTCCACCTCCGTGATCTTTATCTCCTCTCCGCTCATCGTCTCGTCTGACTTACTGATGATGTACTCCAAAAGGCTTCCATTCTTCTTGATCCGTGGACATTTCAGATCAGGATAAAACTTACCCCGCCTGTCAATTATCCCGGAAAGGTAAAGTTCGCCTAACAGATCAATCATACCGGAGCCGCAGATGCCTTTCGGCTTTATATTGCCAATCACCGAAACTTCTGGTTCACAGTCAATCGATTTGATCTTCATTCCACCGATCGCACCTGCCGACGCACGCACTCCACAGCTTACCCCACCACCTTCGAAAGCAGGCCCAGCAGAACATGAACACCCGACCATCCATTCGTTATTACCGATGACCAGCTCGCCATTCGTCCCAAGGTCCATGAAAAGAGTTATTTCTTCTTCCTTATGCATACCGGTCGCTGCAATTCCAGCACTTATATCCGCCCCCAGATAGCTTGCAACACCTGGAAGGGGAACGACAAGCGCGTTTGGGGTATTCTTTAAATCTATGTCCTTAGCATAAAACGGCGGAAAGCTGTTCGCAAAGGTGACATACGGCTCCTCACGTATATATTTTGGGGATATTTTTAAAAACAGGTGCATCATGGTCGAGTTGCCAGCAACTGTCACCAGCGCGATATTTGCAGGATCCATCTTTGCTTTCCTTGTTACAGACATCACCAGATCGTTAATGGTCCCCACGACCAGATCATGTAATACCCGCAACCCATCGTCTTTAAGCGAGAACACTATCCTGGATATGACGTCATCTCCCGCTTCAATCTGCCTGTTATAGTTTGATGAGACAGAAAGCAGATCCCCGGTTTTGAGATCGACCAAATATGCGACAATAGTTGTGGTTCCGATGTCAACGGCAAGCCCAAGCATGTTAGTCTTATCACTTCCGGGCAGAAATGCAAAAACCTGATCTGTAGGTTCATCACAAAAAGCGCGAAGCTCCCAGTCTGATGCACGCAAAAGGCCAACCAGATTGCCGAACAGATGATTTGGAATCCTCGGACTTGCATCGGGATTACCTGAATCAATTGACCTGCGGACTCTCTCAAGATCGCTAATGGTGCGGTTTAAAATCGGTTCTTCAACTGATAAATGGAACTCACGAACACGCGGCTTTACATCCACAGAACCGATATCTATGACTTTAGCCCCTTGCGCTTTTACACCGGCGACGGGCTTAGTGGAGATTCCCTCTTCTATCAAAATTTTATCAAGGTCTGAGAGCTCTAACTCAACCTCCAGATCGCTCAAAACCATAGTCAGACATGAAAGCACATATCCCATTGATTTTAATTCTGAGCTGAGCTTGCCTGACGGCTTTGTCTGAAATTGGCCCTTTAGAATGCGAACCCTGCATTTCCCACAGGTTCCGTTGCCGCCGCACGCAGCATCGACATGGAGCCCTGCGGATAATGCGATCCTGTGAAGTTCATCTCCCTTTCTGGCTTTAACAACTACCTTTTCTGGCAAAAAGGTAATGTTTAACTCTTCTTTTCTATCTGCCATTTAAAGATCAACTGTGACTGTTCTTGCAGTGAAGACAGGAACCGAAAAGTTCCAATCGGTAGCTCTTGATAACAAAATTCTTGACACCTGAAAAAATGACTTTATCCAGCTTTATGAACTCCTCCTCGACGTCAAACACGCTTCCGCATAACTCACATGTGAAGTGTGGATGATTTGTTGTATTCCCATCGAACCTGCTTGCTGAATTTCCGTATCTAAGCTCTTGAATCTCCCCTATTTCCGATAAAATGCGCAAGTTCCTGTAGACAGTCCCAAAAGACAGTGAAGGAAAATTTGATTTCAGAGAAACATAGATATCCTCCGCCCGCGGATGACTAACCGTGTTTCTCAGGTAATCAAGAATGGCTCTACGCTGCTGCGTATTTCTGTGAGTAATCATTCAGCTCCTTCCATTAATAATAATTATTACTAATGAATAATATTCTTTGAACAATATCTTGTCAAACCAAAAACATCCCCCTTACCTCTGATCAAAGCAGGGATAAGGGGGTTGATTAATTTTAGTGACAATTGAAACCGCTGTCTATTAAATTCTAAGCCGATTCTGTTACTCGTTGCTGCGAATCCTATAATTGGCTGAATATATATTTGCCCTGCTGCCCCGCGCAAATCCCACCAGCGTCAAATTGAACTTACGCGCAATCTCACAGGCAAAGGAGGTCGGCATCAACATCGAGATCAGAATCGGTATCCTGCACCTTACCGCTTTAATCGCAATGTCGGAGCTGATCCTGCCGGTTAAAAACACTGCCCTCTCCTCCAGGTTCACCGAATTCATGTAACTGTATCCGATGAGCTTATCAAAAGCGTTATGCCTACCGATATCCTCAAACGTGTTTAAGAGCCCGTGCTCTTCATCAACCAGCGATGCTGAATGAGTGCCCCCAGTCTTCGAATGATAGTACTGGGAATCCTTTAGTGCGGAGTAAGCGTGGTGGATTACATCCGCAGAGATGCTAAAGTCTGAATCCACCGTTTCCAAAAATTTATCCAGGTACTCAATATCCTGCCTGCCGCAGCCCGACCTTATGACCAGCATGCTAGAGACGTCAACCCCATCAGGCATTTCTGATATCTTTATGCGAACACACTTGACCGGGTTATCTCCCACCGTTTTCACTTCCAAAATGTCCCCATACTTTTTGATGTAACCCTCAGATATGCAGAACCCAACGGCAAGTTCTACCTCATTACCGGGAAGCCGCATCAGGGTTGCAACAGGCTGGCCTTTCACCTCGATCCTCAGCGGCTCCTCCACGATGACCAGATCGGTGCCCGATATCCGCACTCCCTTTTTTAAATATTCGACTTCCCACGGCACTATCCACCTGGAATCGTTCATGACCATATATAATAGTTTTTATGACAGGTTTAATATACTAAAATTGATCTTAATTTAAAACATCCTTGATTAAGGAAGGTGCAGCGATGAAACCGGATTTCGAGAAGATAGCATACAACGTCATTAATACCAACATGCGGGTGAAGCGGGGCGAAAGTGTCCTGATCGACACCAGGCTGGACAACGCCTTCTTCGGCGAGCTGCTGGCAATCGAATGCAAAAAGATTGGAGCCGACCCCATCCACTGCATATTTGGCGATAACCTGCTCCTGCAGGCAGCTCTGCACAGCAATCTGGAAGACCTGAAAATCCCATCAAAAATCCACAAAGCACTCCTAAAAAGCGCAGACGTGCTGATCAACTGTTACCTGGAAAGAGAAAACCCGAAACTTTTCGCCGACCTTGAGCCCGCCAGAACAGTGGGGATGAGAAACTACTCAAAAAACAGGTGGGAGAGGATCGACAAGGGCAACTGCAGGTGGCTTGGAATAGGTTTTCCGACAGAAGCACAGTCGAAATACTTTAACTTCAAATTCGATAAGTTCTCGGAGATGTTCTGGGCAGCCGTGGATATAGACTATGAGAAACTCTCAAAGCAGGCATTCAAGATCGCTAACCTGATAAAGCAGAAGAAAGAGATAAAGATAATGACACGCAAGGGCACAAACCTCACCGGAACCTGCGGAGAGCGCCAGGTCTTCTGCGATGACGGGATATTCTCGGACGAGGACATAGCCATGGGCGCAACGCTTTTAAACATCCCGACAGGTGAGGTCTATTTCGCTCCAGATGAGCCAACTTTCAGCGGGACCGCCGTCTTTGACCTCGTAATGCGCGAAGGGACCAAGATCGAGGACCTGGAACTGCATTTCGACAAGGGTCGTGCCCAGGCAATCTCCGCTAAAAAAGGCCTGGGTGACTACCACAAGATAATGGCGGGTGCCAGCGGTGATAAGGACGTGATTGCCGAGATCGGAATAGGACTTAACCCCATAATAACCAAAATGACCGGCTACATGCTCACCGACGAAAAGATTATCGGCACTGCGCACCTTGCCATCGGCAACAACATCACGATGGGCGGCAAGAACCACTCGGACATCCACTGGGACATGATAATCAACAGGCCCACGATACTCGTCGGCGACGAACTCCTCATGAAGGACGGCGAATTCGCATCCGAATACCAATGAAAAAAATTATTAGGCTCCTCCCAAGAGGACGGATAACCATACCTTCAGAGTTTCGACAGAATCTGGGAATAAATGAAGACACCCTTCCTAACCTCGAATTGAAGGAAAACAAGATAGAAATCACCCCTTTTAATCTCTGTGATAAAAGTAAAAAGGATCTAAGGAACTATACCAATAAGGAAATCGCCGAGTTCCTGGATGAAGACAAGATTGACAAAAAAACTGCAAAGGTATTAAGAAAACTCATATCACAAGGAAATCTTTAATTCACTCTTGAAAAATATAACCTTACTAGATCACAAACACTTTCAGACAGAAACCATAATGCAAGCAAACCTTCTCATAACAGTTATGACCCCCAAAGAATTTTTAGACTGGGTAAAAGAAAAATATAAAGACTCATAGAACAAATTCTCCTCGAGATAATTGATTGTGCACTTTCCGTCTTTATTCATGAAGATAGCCAGAACACAAAATGTTTTCCAGTCCCGGTCTGATATTTCCCTTAATAGCCCTGAGGTTCTGGCTTCAACATAGAGCTTGACAAAAACACGCTCTTCCCAGGAGCTTTCTCTTCACTTTCAAGATTATAAATGAGCAGAGGACTAACTTTTGAAGTTCTGCGCACTCGTTAATAGTTAATATTTCTTCTTTTTTATCTTCCACTGCCATTTTGCAGATACTTCCAATTGTTTGAATTTAAATACAGTTTATTTGAATTAAAATGAGGTTGTCAGGAGGGATTTTAATATAACAAGTTGGACAAAGCTATTTGGATTCGGTAAAAATTAGCCTAGTTTAGCCAGTTTTCGATAATTAACCCTTGTATTCTATTAAAATGAGAATCATTTGAAACAAGAGTAAAACCTAAGAAGCTTACTATAGATGCAATTAGAATATCCGCATCTCCGATAAGCTCTCCTTTTTGTTGCAAACTTTTGTAGATTTCTGCAGCCGTATCAAAAATGTGTTGAGTGTCCGGAAGCACCAAACCAAATTCATTGCAAAGGAGTTCAAATTTTTTTAATTGCGCGGTAGCATCAGCCGCCAAGAGCCCACGCTTAATTTCATAGTAGCTTATAGCGTTTATAAATATCTTTTCCCCTTGTAATATTGCATCTTCAGCTTTTGTTTTAACATCGTTATTTCCTTTTAAGATGGCTGTAATAATATTGGTATCAAGAACATAACTCATTTAAAAGAAAGCCCTCCTCTTTACGGTCTCTTCAAAAGTTTTCATTTGTTCGGAAGATAAATCATTCAACATTCCTGAAACATCTTCTAAAACTCTTATTATTCTAATTCTTCTATAGAAATTTTCGACAGGTGCTGTTTCGATTTTAAATTCAAGAAGTGGATAGTCTCTTGAGCTTGAATCGTATTGTATAAGTGGGTAAAGATTTTGAAAATAATAATATGGCTCTTTTTTAACAATTAGATGTTGCCCACCGAATGCTTTACCTATGCTAATCCCTTCAACTGAACTACTTGTGAAAATGTCTTGGGGGGGATACAGGGTTGGCCTTATATCCAGCGAAATTATTTCGTTTAGCAATTATTCGAACCTCCTTAATAACTCTCCCTCTATTAGTTTAAAAAACCAGTCGTCGGTTAAATCATGTGCTTTATTAAGCCATTCCTGAATTTTCTCTTGGATATTATCCGGAACATCTTGTGAAGACGATTGAACCATTGTTTCCCATATTAGTGCATCAGAATCTTTTCTTTTACCGCGAGCGAGCCTTAATCGAATTATTCCTTTAGGCTTAGAAGAATTAAAAGCAAACCTCCAGTCAAAGTCATAAGGCAGGTTTTCTACCTCAGTGCTTTCAAATAATTTATTGTATAAACTTATTTTTGTTTTCATATTATCTTCTAGGAATTTAAATATATTACTGGTTTTAAAATCAAAGTCGACAGCATCGATGTAGCGTAGCAGTAAGCTGTTAACCCTTAGGTTATTTTGCGAGTCTGGATAAACCTCAAAAAGAACATTAACAGCCTGCGTTATTTTTTTTTCAAAGTCCTCCCAAATATAGCCCTCTGTGTCGTTTACAGTAATGATTCCGGGACCTATCTGAATAAGGGGCCATTGATCTTCTCCCTTCCTAAAACGATGCTGAACCATATATCCAATCATTTCATCCGGCATAGATGCTGTGGGCAAACGTTCAATGAATGGGTATTCTTCTTTAAGCTTGTCGTATATTCTTCCAATAATTATTTTACAATATGGGTCGATTTTTATGCCTGTGCCTGGAGTAGGCTCTTGAAGATCCCATCGGAGCTCAAATATTGACTCGATTAAGGGTTTATTTTTTAATACTTTTCTATACACTTTCCAATCTCCTTATTTAGGATTCATGTTTTTATATTTGGGCTTATTAATATCGAAATATTCATATTTTGTTTGATTATAACAAAAAAAGCTGGTTTCTGTTAAATCAATCCTCATTCGCTGAATGAGAAGCTGGATTCTCTTGAAATGATGATGTGATCTAAAACTTTAATTCCGAGGATATTGCCAGCTTTGTTAAGCCTTTCAGTGATGCCGATATCTTCCTCGCTTGGAGTTGGATCACCTGAAGGGTGGTTGTGAAGAAAGATTAAGCTTACAGCGTTTGATAGAATTGCTCCCTTAAAGACTTCTCTTGGATGAACAACACTCATATTAATTGAACCAATGCTGACTACTTCATAGCTGATGAGTCTGTTTTTAGAGTTTAAATGAAGGCAAATAAACTTTTCCCTGTCTGAGTATTTAAGCTCTTTTTCTACTAACTCACTATTAGCTACTTCTTCATAACTTCTGTAAGCTTCGCTTGAGACTGAAACTTCTTTAACCATAATAACTTCAACACAGGGGATCCGATTTCCCAATTGCTTTGTTTCTTTTGTCTGGTAGCTTTTCATCTTCTTCTCCTTAATTAAATTTGCTCTCGCTACCAGCGCTGAAAAACCGGGGTTCCGCTTGAGGTCATAGGTGGAGCTTTAGCGGTTTTTGTAAAAAATGAGAGGGATAAAAGCCCGCGGTTTATGCTCGCAAGCTAAAGACTACCTTGACCTTAAAACAAGCGGGTTCACGGATAAAATAAAAGAAACTGTAAGCAAATTGCACCTTGGTACTTCCCCAAACGAGCCTGCTGACTTGTTGTGTAATGTGTTTACTCTTATAAGAGTTTTTGATTAAGGTCTGGGAGTTGTTTATAGTCTGGGTGATTTGGTGCGGTGGCTGGTTTGGGGGTGAAGTATTTTGATAGATCCTTGTACAATGTAAGTTAAATGAATGGAGGGTTATTGTTATGGATATATCAAAAATTTTAATTATTTCAGGACTTGTACTTAATACAGTCGCTTCAATAATTATTCTCATTCCTCATTTAACATCAAAAAAATATATTAGTGACCGGCGTATTTTAAAAAGCAACATAGAAACTGGGGAATCTACTCAAGTAAGAGACGTCAAATGGCAACGCCTAGGGATTAGTGGTTCCGCTTTTTTTGCTGCAGGGTTTATCTTTCAAATAATTGGAATATGTATCCAAATATGATTTAAGCGAGTTGTCTTTAATTGACTTTTGATAGCTAAGGATTCTAATAATGCGCCCTGAATCTAAAAATGCTTTGGCAATCGCGATGATATTTTTATCAATTCCGGGATTGTTTTTGAAAGTAATCAGAAGACAGCTTCCGGACGGCATTTTTTGAGGCAATGCTTTCCATCTATTGAAGATTTAATTTAATCAGGTAAGATCTAATTATGAAAATTACTGTATTAAAAAATCCTATTGTCAAAAATATTTTATCAGCTCTGGCGGTGGCAGGTTTCGGTTTTATACTATTAAATATCACTTTTATTTTTTTCGCGCTTTTAACGAGGTTAGGTTTGTTGTTTTTCCCGGCCAATTTCGCCGCGACTAGTCAGTGGTTTATGCCGGTTATGCTTATAATATTTGTTGTCATTATTGGTTTGATCTCCTGGTTTGTTTTTAAATCCAAGCTCGGCGTGCTTTACAAGGCAATTTACATGACTGTGCCGCTGGCCGTGATTTTTGTGCCCATCGGGATGTTTTTGGGAAGCTTGCCTGTAGTCCCGTATTTAGTTGGCGGTTTGTTTGCTATCGGCGTTTTGTATTTTTTTTACCGCACCAAACAACCTTGGCTTTACTACTATACTTTAATTTTGGTCGGTCTTGTTATGTTGATTGTCGGTCTCTTGGGTATAGAAATCTAGGAATTAAAAGCTCCCATTAAAGAATTTGACGCCAAAGAGTAAAACCAGTTATGATTTTATTCGCGGGTTATCGCCCGCGAAAACTTGAAATCGTCCTTTCCGCTTTTATGTTTCAACAAAGAACCTGGCATGATTTCTGTGTTATCTGACGTTTTTCTTTTCATAGGGCTGTGGCTTCCATTTGGTCGCGCAAACCAATTTTTGCTATATGAAGGTACCTTAGTCTTTTTATTAAAGTTAAGAGGCATATTTTTATATAAATCCTTTTAATGATTTCATGCCGTTTTCTACGTCAATGTTGGCAAGGTTGATGTAAATGGTTGTAGTGCTTATATCAGAATGCCCCAAGATGCGCCTTAGCGTTTCGATGTCTTTTGTTTGCCTGTAATACTGAGTTGCATAAGTGTGCCTTAAAGTATGAGGTGAGATATTTTTGGCGATACCAGCTTTCCGGGAATATCGCTTAACCATATTTTGGACATACCGATCAGACAGCTTTTTGCCTTTTAGGGTTGAAAAGAAAAAATTACTTTCCGGTCTTTTCTTTCTCCAGCTGTCGAGCAGGTCCGTTAAATACTCCGAAATGGCAAGATCACGGTCTTTATTACCCTTGCCATTCTCTACTCTTAACTTGCCTTTGGTAAGGTTAATGTTGCTGGGCCTTAAATTAACGACTTCTGAAATTCGCAAACCGCAGTGAAGCATTAACGACATCATTGCCTTGTTTCTTAAGCCGGTGGGATATCTTTTGTTGGGCTATCTTAGCAAATTTTGGGCTTCTTCTGGCTCTAAAATGACCGGTAGCTTTTTTCTGGGCATATTTTGTCTAAAAACTACATATTATGTGTATTATATGCACTATATAACACAGTTTTTGGCGTGTCAAGTAAAAAGCGAACTATATAGCAAAAACCTCGCCTGTTTGATGCTTATAAACGAGGATTATATGAAGCTCTATAAGGATGATACTTTGTGCGTATTAGAAGGAGTATTGGCTACTTTATAGAGACAAAGATCAATCCAATGGTAGCAATAACCAAGGCTACACTAGCAAAAGCTAAAACCCATGTAGCAAACGTTAATCTTTTTGTCTGTTTAACATATAAAATGGCTATTGCGTGATCGTATTGTTTTGAACCACTTCCTTCTGTGGCGCAAATGTGATTTCCCACCTCAAGTGTACCACCTTTAAGTAATTTTTCTCAGACCAAGTGTACCGCTTGAATGATGTTTTTCTCAGGGCAAGCGTACCACTTAAAACCAGTTTTTCTCAAGCTCATTGTA
>Ga0315288_10013140_pt1 | contig 10370 bp, 8 predicted proteins | sample YL17G11_20_MG_FD_203454 | JGI IMG/M metagenome (GOLD analysis project Ga0315288, IMG submission 203454) | Sediment microbial communities from Yellowstone Lake, YNP, Wyoming, USA - YL17G11_20 | ecosystem: Environmental > Aquatic > Freshwater > Lake > Sediment | place: USA: Wyoming | collected...
CTCTCTGAGCAACGTCGAATCCTTCTCCGGAGGCAACGGCGCTTTGACGACGCTGAATAAGTCGCAGGATTACCTTCTGGTCCGCGGCGGCGACAAGCTGACGATAACCCTGACCGGCTGCCGAATGAGAAACTATGCAGCCGACCAGCCGATAACCGTACTGAATCCCAACGCACTTATCCAGGCGATAGGATGTATTGACAAGGATGAGAATATATTTATATACACAGCGAACAAGCCGTGACTGAAACACAACTTCAGAAGCCGAAAGGAAAACAGCAGATGAGATACGTGGAGAGCGCAGCCTGGGTGATTGCATTTATTCTCATTTTGGCGGCGCCGGGTCTTGCCGCCGACTGGCCGCAGTGGCGAGGGCCTTTCTTCAACGGCTCGACCGAAGAAGCGAACCTCCCGGCATCCTGGAGCGCAACCGAGAACACCGCCTGGGTCAGTCCCCTTCCCGGAGAAAGCGGTGCGACAGCCATAATCTCAAACAAAAGAGTCTTTGTCACTTCAATGGTGAAAGGGACGTCCGAATTCGTGGCCCTTTGCTTTGACGAAAAAACCGGCAAACAGTTGTGGCAAAAAGATGTCGGCTCCGACTCGCGCAGGTATCCGCGCAACAACATGTGCTCGCCTTCGCCGGTTGCGGACGCAAATAATGTATTCTTCCTGTACGGCAGCGGAGACCTCGTCGGCTTTGACTTCGAAGGCAGCCGGCTCTGGTCGCGGAATATCGAAAAGGAGTACGGCAATCTCGCATTGCAGTTCGGCTACAGCAGCAGCCCGCTGCTCTACGACGGCAGGCTGTACGTCATCGTTATCCGCCGCGACAGCCCTTATCGCGCACCCGCCGCGGATGGGCCGCTGGATTCGTTTATCGCCGCGCTGGACCCAAAGACCGGGCAGACCCTATGGAAGCAGCAGCGAAAGACCAATGCCTTCGACGAGGGTATGGAGACGTACAGCACGCCGATTCCGTTCGTCCGCAACGGCAAAATCGAGCTGCTGAGCACCGGCGCCGACTTTATCACCGCCAACGACCTTGCCGCGGGGGCCGAACTGTGGCGGTTCGAATACTGGACTCGCAAGGTCAGGGACTCTCGCATAATCCCCTCGCTCGTCACGGGTGACGGCCTTATCTTCGGCACCTGGCACAAGCACAAAGGCGTCTTCGCCATTCAACCGCCCGATGGCGACAGCCCGGGCAAGATACTCTGGGAATTCGACGAGGCGGTGCCCGACGCCGGCACACCGTTATTCTACCAGGGCAGGCTCTACGTCCTCGACGGCATTACGCGCAAAGTTGTAACCTGTTTCGAGCCTAAAACCGGCAAGCAGCTCTGGCAGGGCAAGCTCGGCGGACGCGGACCCTGGTGGGCGTCGCTGACCGCGGGCGACGGCAAGATGTACTGCATCTGCGAGACCGGCGAGATCGTCGTGCTAAAAGCTGGCGACGAGAAATTCGATATCCTCTTCCAGACCGAAATCAACGAAGGCCCGATACAGGCCTCGATCTCAATCGCCAATGGTCATTTATTCATCCGCACCGCCGAAAATCTCTATTGCATCGGCAAGCAAAATTGAAAGGACCCGCAGTATGACAGCTCTATTCCGAACCATCATCATTGTGTGCCTGATTCTCCTACAGAGTGCATCCTGTGCCGCACAAACGCCTCAAACGAAAAAGGCAGCCATTACCCAGGCCCCTGTGGGCAAGATGCCGGACGACGCGACGGTCTATGAGTTGACGCTGACCAACGCCAACGGCATCGAAGCCAAAGTCCTGACCTACGGCGCCACCCTTACAACCGTCAAAACGCCGGACCGCGAAGGCAAATTCGAGAGCGTGACGCTCTACCTGGATTCCTTCGAGGACTATCTAAAGGGCCATCCCTTGTTCGGCTCGGTTGTCGGCCGCTTCGCCAATCGCATCGCCGGCGCTCAGTTCACCATCGACGGAACGGTCTATAAGGTAACGCCCAACGCCGGTGTCAACCACATCCACGGAGGCCGGGAAGGCTTCCAGAATGTCCTCTGGGACGCCGAGCCGCTTCGCGCCAAAGACAGCGTCGGCGTCGTCCTGCGCCACGTCAGTCCGGACGGGCACGAGGGCTATCCCGGCAGACTCGAGGCGACGGTGACGTACAAGCTCACCGATGATAACGCCCTATCCATCGAGTACGCCGCCAAGACCGACAAGCCTACGGTCATCAACCTGACGAATCACGCCTACTGGAATCTCGCCGGCGCAGGCTCCGGCGACGTCCTCAACCACGTCCTGATGATCAACGCCGACCGCTACCTGCCGAGCGACAGGCAGAAAATCCCGCTCGGCGATCTCAAAGACGTCAAGGGCACTGCAATGGATTTCACCAAGCCCGAACCGATCGGCTCGCGCATCTCGCAGGTCGAAGATGAGAACTACGACCACTGCTACGTCATCAAGAAAAAGCCCGGCGAAGAGCCTTCGCTCGCCGCCCGCGTCTTTGAGCCAAAGACCGGCCGCGTGATGGAGGTCTATACTACCCAGCCGGGCGTCCAACTCTACACCGCTAAAGGTCTGAGCAATAAGCTCAAGACCGGCCGCTTCGCTTATGGCCCGTATCACGGCCTGTGCCTCGAAACACAGCACTACCCCGACTCGCCGAATGAACCCAACTTCCCATCAACCATCCTCCGCCCCGGAGAAATATTCAAACACACCACTATCTACAAGTTCAGCGTTCAGAAGTGATACGCTCCGCTCGTCCGAAACGGCGCCCGCACGGTCATTGGGCGCGCCTTTAATTCCACAGAGACCTCCGCAGGAGCGGGCGATTATCCTTCCTCAACGAGGTTTATTCCCATCAGCGTACAGAGGTCTCTGGTGCTCTGGAGGTGGTCGCCGTAGAAGACCACTCGATGCAGCAATGTCATCATATCCTGGCCGAGCACGCCGCTGCCCCAGCCGTGCGCCATTTTCCGCGCATCTCGAACCTCGGTGGTAATCTGCGTTCGGCAGCCGCGGTCGAAGTAGTCGGTCAGCTCGATTATCTTGCCCGTGGAAATGAGCATCGTATCGAGGTTTGCCAGCTTCGCGCAGGTAATCCGCTGCCCGACGCGCATCTGCACCTCAAGCGACACGCCCTGATTCGTGTCGCACTGAGTCCGAATCAGGAACGGCGCCCGTTCGCCCGCCGGACCATCCAGCTTCGTCGTCGAGGTGCAGTGGGCGTGAATGACCGCGTTCTTCGACGTATCGAACAGCGGGTCGCTGATAAAGCCCGGCACGCCGAAGGCGTAGCTGAACATCAGCATCGTCAGCGTCGAATCCATATCGCCCTCGCACGCGCCGACCAGTCCGAGGTCATTGAGCTTGCTGAACGCCAGGCAGCCCTTCGCCGGCAGACCCATGCAATGGGAGCTGGTGACGGCTTGAGCGCCTCGCTCGATCATTATGTCTTTCAAGGCTATGTACAGGCGGGCCGAGTTGCAGACATCTTCCCGGCTCGGCTCGACAATCTTCCTGGCCGGGCCGATCCAGTACCGCTGCGCCTCCGCCTCGGCCGCCTTCGGCTCGACCGCATTATGGGCCTGGATAATCTGCTCGGCCGTCATCGGGATCAACTCCGCTCCTAACTGCTGCTTGACCTTCTCGGCGCTGCACGCCGCAGCCGTTCCCCTCGGCGGCCCAATCAGAATGATGCGCGATTGCCGCATCCGCACGGGCACTCGCAGCAAGGCCGCCGCCCTGTCTAACTCGGCGAGATCGCTGCTCGTCAGCAGTATGACCTTCCTGCCCGCCTTCTGCCACATCGGCACGTACATCCAGTCGTGTCCGCTGAACGGCTGCGAGAAGATCGCCGTGGGCAGCCCCGCATCGATGAGCTTCTGCAACGGCTCGCCGCTGCCGAAACTCAGATGGATAAGCAAAAGCGCATCGGCATCGCCCAGACTGGCCGCTAACTTCTCCGCCGCGGGCAAGGTGTTGGGGATCAGTTCGCCCCCCACAAACTCCACGTCGCCCAGCCGAGCCTGCACGCCGGCAAGATATTCCTTGAAGCGAGCGACTTCCGCGGGCGCATCAAAGCTCGGCGTCGGCCACGCCCCGCCGGTGCCGACATAGACAACGTGTATCCTCACCGGCCTCATAACGGGCCAGCCAGCGTCTTCGGCAGCCGCCAACGGCCGGGCCGCAAGGCCGCCGGCCAAAATCATTCCGCCCGCCGCCGCCGCAGTGCCTATGAACTCGCGTCTTGAGATTCTATCCACAATACCACCTCCTGTTGTCTATCTTTTATGGCTTCTGCAAAATTGCAGGTTAGATGTAGGGTGGGCTTTAGCCCACCACTATCCCGGCACACCGTGGCCGACCAGTACCTTCAATAGAATATCAAGCCCGCCCCGAAAACTCAAACTATTCCCGTCCCGTCCTGATCCCTCAAACACATGAGCACATCAACAACCATAGCCATCTTCTCTGCTTCATCCCAATCAGCCCAGTCTGCACTCCTGACCAGACGTGTTGAGACCGATCCCCTATTGTGGTATTATTGACAATACGGTGTGCAGAAGCACCGATTATGAAGTTAAATGGCAAAAATCCCGGATCGGGCAAAAGGAGTGAAAGATGACACGGATATTGACATTATCCTTACTTCTTGCACTGATTCTATCAGTACAAAGCTGCAACCAAGCTGGCAGAGACATTATTAACGATCCTTTTCCCGAAGCACAGGCAGAGGTGACAGAGATACTTGAAGAAATATACGAAAGTGCACAGGCTCAGGACTTGGACCAGTTAAGTTCATACCACTTATATGGTCCAAAATTCACAGAGTTCAAGAGTGGCATGCCGCGTGCCGATGCCGAAAAGAACAAGCAAAGTGAGACAGAATTCTTTACTCGGATTTCTGACTTTGAATATGACCTTCGTGATTTGAAGGTAAGTGTATTTGGCAATGTCGCTATTGCGACATTTCACGGCCATTTTCAGGCAACTTTGGGAGAAGAACATCTCTCATCTCAACAGCAAAGCACATTGGTGTTTGTTAAGACTGATGATTCATGGAGAATAGTACATGAGCACTTTTCACCGCTCGACACAAGCGAGCAGGACCAAAGCGACCAATAGTCGCCTCTAAGCTGGTTAATCGGCAGCTCTCGCAAGGGCAGACCAAGGAAAAGGTAGGAAAGCAGGCTAAACCCGTTTCCTGCTCCCCCTCAAAGAATCTCATTGAGCCACCAAAAACGATAGCCAAGCGGTTTATTGGCTCAGCCAATTTGCCGCAAATATGGAAAAATCGGCTAAATCCACAACTCCAGAATAGTTCAGGTCTCCCTTGCTTCCTCGTCCACAGAACGCGCATGAACACGGATTTTCCGGCTGACCACCAACCTTATTACAGCCCCAACCATAGCGGCAAAAAATCCGTGAAAGTGCGTCTCGGATGCGGTACTCTTACGCAGGCAAAGGACCCACCAAAAACATAATAGTGGGATTTTGAGGACAGACTATGAACAATGATGTTTCAAATCAGGGCAAAGGCAGCACGACCTACGTTTTCCTGGTATGCGTCGTCGCCGCCTTGGGCGGACTCCTATTCGGATACGACACCGGCGTGATCAACGGTGCAATCGGGCCGCTCAAAGCCCATTTCTCACTGAATGCCACAATGGAGGGCTGGGCCGCAGGCTGTGCCCTGGTGGGTTGTGCACTCGGCGCCGCCGGCGTCGGCGCACTGAGCGACTGGCTTGGGCGCAGGAAGGTGATGATAATCGCGGCGGTGCTGTTCTTCATATCGGCAGTCGGCACGGCCATCCCCCGGACGATATGGGCGTTCATCTTCTACCGCTGGCTCGGCGGGCTGGGCGTCGGCGCCGCCTCTATGACCTGTCCGATGTACATCGCAGAGATTACTCCCGCCCGCATCCGCGGACGAATGGTCTCCGTCAACCAGTTTGCCATCGTAACGGGTTTCTTGGTCGTATATTTTGTCAACTACTTCATTGCCCTGCAGGGCGACGAGGGGTGGAATCAGTTGTATGGCTGGCGATGGATGTTCGGGTCGGAGGCCCTGCCGGCGGCGCTGCTGTTTATCCTGCTGTTTCTGGTCCCCGAGAGCCCCCGCTGGCTTACTAAGCAGGACCGCGGCGACGAGGCCCTAAGAATTCTCACCCGCGTCGATGGGGCCGACTACGCCAGGGCGGAATTGGCCGAAATCAAAGAAGCAATCGCCCGCGAGACAGGCTTGATCGCCCAGCTTTTCCAGCCGGGGATGAAGATTGTCTTGGTGATAGGAATAGTCCTGGCCGTCCTGCAGCAGGTCACGGGGATAAACGTTTTTCTCTACTTCGGCACCGAGATATTCAAGAAGATGGGCTCCGGGACCAGCGTCGCCCTGCTCCAGACCGTCATTGTGGGCATCGTGAACCTGGGCTTTACAGTCATTGCTATATGGACGGTGGACCGCTTGGGCCGAAAGCCGTTGATGATGATAGGCTCAGCGGGGATGGGTATTTCACTTTTGGCGATGGGCCTGGCCGCCTTTCTCGGGAGGACCGACTTGTGGATGCTGCTTTTCATACTCGGTTATATCGCGTGCTTTGCACTCTCGATCGGCCCGGTGACCTGGGTGATCCTCTCGGAGATTTTTCCGACCGGCATCCGCGGCCGGGCGATGGGAATCGCCACATTCTGCCTCTGGGTCGCCAACTACATCATCTCCCAGACCTTCCCTATGATGGATGAGAGCAAATGGCTGATTGCAAAATGTCATCACGCCTTCCCATTCTGGCTCTACGGATTTTTCTGCGTCGTCCTCTTTGTCTTCGTTCTGCGATTCCTCCCCGAGACAAAAGGCAAATCACTCGAACAGATTGAAAGATACTGGCTGGACCGCAGCAAGCGGGAGGGAAAGTGAACTAAAGTGCGCTCCTATTTGATCAGCCTGATTATCTCTTCAAGGTCGTTTGGCGCCTCGATGGGCGGATTGCTGAATTGGCCCTGCCTTTCCTTGTGGTAGTTGACGGTCAGATTGGGGTCTTTGAGGGGATGGCCGGTCAGCACGCAGGCGACGCGCTGGTCGGCGGCGATGACGCCTTCGGACCGCAGGCGTCGTAGGCCCGCTATCGTCGCTGCCGAGGCCGGCTCACAGCCGAGTCCATATTTGCCGATAATCGCCTTTGCGTCGCAGATTTCCTCGTCCGTCACCGCGCGGACGACGCCGTTGCATACGTCGATCGCGCGGAGGCATTTTTTCAGATTGACCGGGCGGGATATTTCTATCGCCGAGGCGCACGTGTGCGGCGAAAAGCTGCGGGCCGTCAAATCGGCGTAGTAATTGTCAATCACCGCCCGGTCAACTCTGCCGCCGTTCCAGACGAGCTTCTTGTTGTTGACCAGGTCGTTGAGGGTATCGGCGCCGGTGGCGTTGATAATCGCCATGCGCGGTATCCGTTCTATAAGGCCAAGCTGCCTGAGCTCATGGAACGCCTTGCCGAACGCGCTGGAATTGCCGAGGTTTCCGCCGGGAACCACAATCCAATCCGGCACATCCCAGGCCATCTGCTCGATTATTCGATACATTATTGTCTTTTGGCCTTCGAGCCGGAAGGGATTGAGCGAATTGAGCAGATACAGGCCAAGCCGGATGCAGACATCCTGGACCTGGCGCATACAATCGTCGAAGTCGCCCTGAATCTGAATAGTCTGCGCGCCGTAGTCCATCGCCTGGCTGAGCTTGCCGAAGGCGATCCGCCCTGAGCCGATAAACACGGTGCATTTTAGTCCGCAGCTATGCGCGTACAAAGCAACCGACGCCGAGGTGTTGCCCGTAGATGCGCAGGCGCTGGATTTTGCGCCGACCATTTTTGCGTGGCTGAACGCGGCGGCCATGCCGTTATCCTTGAACGAGCCGGATGGATTTAGCCCTTCGTACTGGAGAAATAATCCGCCCGGCTGCATATCAACATATTTGGCGACCGCGTCATTTTGCTGAAGAATGGTCTGGCCTTCGCCGATGGTCACTTTGTATTTATCGTCGCAGAAGTCCAGCAGCTCGCGGAATCGCCACACGCCGGAGAAATCCAGAGGCTTGTCTCTGGATGCCCAGCGCCGCGAAAAGTCGCTCAGCTTGTCGGGAACGCCAATTCTATCCCAGTTGTAGCGGACATCCAGCAGCTCGCCGCACTTGGGACACTTAAATCCATCCGTGACGGCTCGACATTCAAACTCAGCCCCGCAATCGGGATTGATACACTTCTGATAGGCCTTACCAGTCATATTCTCGTATCTCGTGCTTCGTATCTCGTCGTTCGATTCGCGTTCACGAGCAGCGAATCTATGTATCGGGCCTTGCGGCACAGTTCTCCATTTATACACGATGAACCGGGCTGCTGATACAGAAATTGGCTTTGTTTAGGTTTGTTTTGGATGATGTTCGTTGTCCATTGTTCGTTGTTCATTGGCATAAATCTTTAGTATTGCTGTACTTATGGTCATTTTGCCCATTTTGAAATTGGGTTTGTTTGGGTTCGTTTTCTTCGAGTGGCCAGGGGTGATTTGCCTTCGTAAACCGTTGCGGCAAAGGGAGTTGCATTGGTTTTTGTCCGTAAGAGAATTGGGTTTGTTTTGCGAAAAAAGAGGCTGATTTGTAGAGGAGTCTCTACAACTGTAGAGCACCGGCAGGTTGGGAGGCGATGGGTTTTTGGGACGGCGGGGGTTGGGGAGGATTTGGGTTTCGGTAGCCATGATACAATTTACCATTTACTATTGACTATTTCCTATTTGTTAGATATATATTATACACGATGGGCAGTTGTGTGTCAAGTGAATTTTGGCACAAAAAATCGCCGATAAACTATGAAACCGGAGCCTCCTTGCAGGTTAGGATGCGGGCTGGTATTAAGGGACATCGAGCAAATGAAGCGCTTCCTTCATCGCAGGAAGATAGTTAATACGATCACGGCGGTTAAGAACCGGAGACGAGCGCTGCGTTTAGTGTGCGAGGGCTAAAAGGCGAAAGGCCTGTTAAGGTTCTGGGGGAAGATCGGCAGGTTGAATCGAAGGACGGCGTTTTCAAAGACAAGTTCAAACCGTGGGACGTGCATATCTACCGGCTCGAGAAGTGAGAAAGAACCAAAACCACAGATTGCACAGATTGTCTCAGATTAACACAGATTTGAAGATAAGGGGTTAAGAGAAGAACAGGCGCGACAAGCCACACAAGAGGCAGAAAAGGCACAGAGTGCCAAATTGGAAATCTGAAGTACGAAATCCAAAACGAGATCGTCGTCCCAGCGTGCTATGAACCGTTATAGATCTTCTTACGTGCAATCCGTGAAACTTGTTCTGAGCGGAGCCGAATGGATCCGCGGTTAATGTTCCTCCATCCAGTGGAGGGCCATTAGGTGAAAATCCAGGAAGTTGACTTCGCAGTCGCCGTTTATGTCGCCTGCTACGATTACCTCACATAGCGGTTCGCCGAAGTATGACTTGCTTGCCTCGGCTGTGCCGCCGTAGACGCCCATGTTGATGATCCCGCCGTTGGGGAATGGCTCGGGGCCGATGGGGGTCATCGGGTCTCCTGCGTCAATACAAGGACTCGTCACCTCGTCTATCGTCCATTGTCCCTCGTTCGCGTCCCATCTGCCTGCCTGGGATCTTAGGTGATAGTCGCCATGTACGCAAAAGTCATCATTAGCATCTTCGGGCGTTATATTGGGATCCCAATAGCCGGGGTCTGCGAAGCAAGGGTCGGCAATGATGCAATTCGTGAGCTGCACATGAGAGTCATCCGAAGGGGCCTGAACAATGCTCGAGTCAACGTACATGTTTGGATGGCCGCAAAAGCCATAACTACGTCTATACACACCTGGGTCGTCGACTGGCTCATTGGCCCATATTATGCAGTTTCGCATGGAAATCCAGCAAGAATGGCTACCGTTAGCAGAAGCCGCACCGCCTGATGTTGCGCGATTATAGGCAAACGTGCAATTAGTAACTTCAACCTCCCCAACCTGACAGAGTGCGGAAACAGATAATCCTCCTCCTGAGCTCTGCGTCGAGTTGCCGGTAAATGTGCAGTGGTCAATCTCAGTCGATCCGTTCCAAATGAGGACTCCACCGCCACCTATAAATAGAAAGAAATAATCTGGATCAAAATATGATGCGTAATTACCACGGAAGGTACAGTAGCTTAGGGTCTCATTGCTGTTTTCGCTGTGGAGCCCGCCGCCAAATAAGGCCACGTTGTCCGAGATGTGAACTTTAGCCAAAATCTGGAGATGTAATAGTGATAAGAAAGAAGCCGACAACCCGATATGAGTGTTGGATAACCGACAACATATTGGGAGGTCGGCATGGACGCTATATCTCTTGTATCGGC
>Ga0315288_10013141_pt1 | contig 10370 bp, 8 predicted proteins | sample YL17G11_20_MG_FD_203454 | JGI IMG/M metagenome (GOLD analysis project Ga0315288, IMG submission 203454) | Sediment microbial communities from Yellowstone Lake, YNP, Wyoming, USA - YL17G11_20 | ecosystem: Environmental > Aquatic > Freshwater > Lake > Sediment | place: USA: Wyoming | collected...
GGGAATACAGGTAGCGCAGGAAGGTCCTGGCACCGTCCGGATTCTTCGCCCCCTTGAGGATCCCCACCGGCGTCGGGACCAGGATCGCCCCCTCCTTGGGCCAGATGTGCTCCACGGGCGAGCCGGCCGCCTTCGCCTCGCGCACCATGAAGTCCACCACCGAGACCATGTGGAACTCCCCCGTGGCCAGCTTCTTGGCCACCGTCCCGTTGGACTGCTCGACGATGACCCCGTTCTGCTTCAGCTTGCGGTAGAAGTCCCAGCCGAAGCCGGGCATGTTCACCTGAGTCCCGAGGGTGGAGAACGCGGCCCCCGAGTAGAACGGGCTGGCCACGCCGATCTTCCCCTTCCACTGCGGATCCGTCAGGTCATTCCACGAGGTGGGGCGGGTCTTCACCCGCAGGGTGTTGTAGCCCACCGTGTTGAAGATCAGGCGGACCTCGTGATAGCGGCCGCCCTCGTACTTGAACTTCGCCGGGACCTTGTCTGCCTCGGGTGGAATGTAGGGCACGAGCAGGTCCTTCTTTGTCAGGTCCTCGAAATAATCAATGTCGGCCATCCAGACCATGTCCGCCAGGGTGCCGCCCGCCTGGAACTCCGCCTGGAGCTTGCTGATTACGACCTGCGTCCCCGACCGGTAGATGTTGAGGCTGACCCCCGGGTTGCGCTTCTCGAAGTCCAGCTTCATCTCGTTGACCTTGTCCAGGGACTCCGACGTGTAGAGGGTGACCGTTCCCTTCGCCTGGGCCAGGGCCTCTCCCGGCGACAGAGACAGAAGCGAAACGACCACCAGGGTCGCCAGCACGCCGGTGAACGATCGAAATCCCCACGTCTGTCCCATGGCGTTTCCTCCTTGGATCATGCCGTGTTCTTGCCGCGACAGGTTGAAGCGTATGACGTTTCTGCGGCAGTCGGGATTGAGGACCGCTGGATTCTACAGCATCCCCGGCTGGATGGAAACCACTTGATTTTCGCATACAAAAGGGGGAGCGCTCGCGTGTTGCGTGGAGCGTCCGCGCTGACCCCGCCTTTGGCGGGGCGCGCCGCCCTCGCTCTCCGAGCCCGGACTGGGTCGTGTGGGCCCCTCCGGCAGCGAGGAGGGCGAATGGCGCCATCACGCCACGGCGTGAATGGGGCCGTAGAGCACTACCGGGGAGAGGCCCCGGCCCGGTTGGAACGAATCCAGGCACTACGAACGACGTGTTGACGTCGAGAGGAAGGATCCGCCTTGACAACGCAGAAACGGCCGGGTCGTCTTTTACGAGACTTCGGCTGTCAAAGATGGGTCTCGCCTCCACAGCTCAACGATGGCCGGGTTCTTTCGATAACCTTCATAACCGCCCTACGTCCCCTTTCACGTCCCCTTTCACTTTCACTACGTCCCCTTTCACTATTCAGTTGGCATCTCTGGGTGTGGGCCCCAGGAATGCTCTGCACACGTATCGCGTTCATTCGTCGTGGAAACGTACCTGAGCGAACAAACGCATGCTGCGCCGTCAGCCGACGATCTTCTTGACGGCCGCGATGATCTTCTCCTCGCTGGGGGTGACGAACTTCTCCAGCTTGGGCGCGAACGGGATGGGGGTGTGCATGGACGTCACCCGCTGGATCGGCGCGTCCAAGAGGTCAAAGCCCTTCTCGGCCACCACCGCCGCCACCTCCGACGCAAAGCTGCACTGCGGCGCGGCCTCGCACACGACGACCAGCTTGTTGGTCTTCCCGACGGAGTTCAGGATCGTCTCCTCGTCCAGCGGGGAGAGCGTCCGTGGGTCCACCACCTCGCACTGGATCCCGTCGGCCGCCAGTCGGTCGGCCGCCGCCAAGGAGAGGTGCACCATGCGGGAGGTGGCCACGATGGTCACATCCGTCCCTTCGCGCTTCACGTCCGCCTTGCCCAGGGGGATGGTGTAGTCCTCCTCGGGGATCTCGCTTGTGGTTGTGTAGAGCAGCTTGTGCTCGATGAAGAAGACGGGATTGTCGTCCCGGATGGCGGCCTTGAGCAGGCCCTTGCAATCGTAGGCCGTGGATGGCATCACCACCTTGAGGCCCGGAACGTGGACGAACCAGGCTTCCAGACTCTGGGCGTGCTGCGCCGCCGAGGACCGGCCGGTCCCGCCCTGCGTGCGGATGACCACCGGAACCTTGGCCTTGCCGCCGAACATGTACTTGACCTTCGCCGTCTGGTTCGCGATCTGGTCCATGGCAATGCCGGCGAAGTCGATGTACATGATCTCCGCCACCGGGCGCATCCCCAGCAGGGCCGAGCCCAACGCGCACCCGATGATGGCCGCCTCGGAGATCGGCGTGTTCCGCACCCGCTCCTTGCCGAATTCCTGCAGCAGACCCTGGGTGGTCTTGTAACTGCCTCCGAACTCGGCGATGTCCTCGCCCAGCAGATAGACACGCTCGTCCCGGCGCAACTCCTCGCGCAGCGCCTCGGTGACCGCCTCGCGGTACGTAATCTTGCGCATCCGACCCTCCTAAGCGAATGACCAAATCCCAATGGGATCTCAGGTCACAGAAGTGATACCCTCAGCTGCCGCCAGATTCTCATGGGCGGAAAGGAGGGCATACATGGGTACCATGGTCAGCCGAGACGTTCCGTTCGATATCAAGGAGCGCACGTTCCTGTTCGGGGTCCGGATCATCGAACTCGTGGGAGAACTCCCCCGCACCGTGGCGGGCATCGAGGTTGGGAGGCAGCTCATTCGCGCAGGCACCTCCGTCGGCTCGAACATGGAAGAGGCCGATGGAGCGGTCTCCAAGAAGGACTTCGTCAATCATGTGAAGATCGCCCGGAAAGAGGCGCGGGAGTCGCGGTATTGGCTGGCCATGATAGACGCGGCCGGCCTCCTCCACGACCCCGAGGTCCAAGCACTTTCCCAAGAAACTATTGAGTTGGTGCGCATCCTGAGCGGCATTATCACCAGTGCCACGAGAACCTGATTTGGTCATTGGTCATTGCTTTTCGATCGTTGGTAATTGGTCATTGGCTCATTGGTCATTGATTGTCGGTCATTGGTCATTGGAAATTGGTCATTGGTCATTCTGCGGTCATTGGTCATTCGGTAAAGATGTCTTGCAGCGCAGTCTCGATCTCCGGCTCCGGGCTCTCACGGGCAAATTGCACGGCCGCCTCCATCTCTTTCTTAATGGCGGCGTCGATGGCGTCTAGCTCCGTCGCGGCGATCTTGCCCTCACCGATCACTCGCTGCCGGAAGAGAAGGATCGGGTCCCGCTTTTTCCACTCTTCTACTTCCTCTTTCGTCCGATAGGGCTGCGGGTCCCCCACGAAGTGCCCGAAGAAGCGGTAGGTGCGGGCCTCCAGCAGGATCGGCCCCTGGCCGGCGCGGGCCTGGTTGATGGCCTCGCCCGCCTTCTGATACACGTCGAAGACGTCCATCCCGTCCATGCTCACACCGGGGATATTGAAGGCGGCTGCACGGTCGGAGACGTACTTAACCTTCTGATGCGTCGCCCGCGGGGTGGACTCGGCGTACTGGTTGTTCTCGCAGATGAATACCACGGGGAGGCCCCATACCGCCGCCAGGTTCACTCCCTCGTAGAATGCGCCGGTATTGCTTGCGCCATCCCCGAAGAAGGCCACCGTGACACGGTCGCTGCCCTTCATCTTCAGCGCCAGGCCTGCACCGGTCGCGATGGGCACGCCGCCTCCCACGATCCCGTTGGCGCCCAGCATGCCTAGGTCGAGGTCGGCAATGTGCATCGAGCCGCCCTTGCCGTGGCAGTAGCCCGTCTTCTTGCCGTGCAGCTCGGCCATCATCATGTCGAGCCGGGCCCCCTTCGCCACGGCATGGCCGTGCCCCCGGTGGGTGCTGGTGATCATGTCCTGGGGCGTCAGGTGGGCCATGACCCCCGCGGCCACCGCCTCCTCGCCGACGTAGACGTGGAGGAAGCCGGGGATCTGCCCCTTCAGGAACAGGTCCGCCGCCGTTTCCTCGAAGGTCCGAACGGTGACCATCTTACGATACAGATCAAGCAGCAGTGGTTTGTCCAGCGGTTTCATTTGTCACCTCACAAGAAGAAGAGTCCGTCTTCAACGCCCGGGTGCGGGCTTCGGTTCCCCCTCGCTATCTCGATCCCCTCGTGGGTTTCACCTACCCACCCAGGAAATGTCGTCCGCCTGGCTCGCGCCTGGCTCGTGCGGGCTCCGCGCATGATATGAATGCGCCCTCCCCACTGTCAAGGATTCGCGGCAAGAGGTCAGGTGTGCCTGACCTTTCTAACCCGGATTAATCGCGAACACGTTCGCGATAATCCCGGGTAATGACCAAATCCCAATGGCCAATGACCAAACGAGGTCGCGCTTCCTGTAACGCCGAGTGAGATTGCAGACCAGGATCGCGGCCCCGTTGGGATTTGGGAATTGGTCATTGGTCATTTGATCCAGCGAGGCGCCGGGGCTCAGGTTCTGAGACGGGGGTCCATGGCGTCCCGGACGGCATCCCCGAACAGGTTCAACCCCAAGACCGACAGGGCGATGGCGCAGCCGGGGAAGACGGCGATCCAGGGAGCGTTCCGGATGTATTTCTGGGAATCGTGCAGGATGTTGCCCCAGGTCGGCGTGGGCGGAGGCTCTCCTAGCCCGAGGAATGACAGGGCCGCCTCGGCGAGCAGCACCTCGGCGAAATACAGACTGAGCTGCACCACGACGACGGAGAGGCAGTTGGGGAGAACGGTCCGGAGGACCAGGCGCCAGCGGGGGCTCCCAAGCGCCTGGGCGGCCACGATGTACTCCTGGGCGACGACGGTGAGCGCGATGCCGCGGGTGACGCGCACGATGCGCGGCAGGTACACCACGCTGAGCGCGATGATGATGCTGCGCGTTCCCGTTCCCAGGGCGGCCGCCACGGCCACCGCGAGCAGCAGCGGAGGGAAGGACATCAGCAGGTCCATCAATCGCATCATGATGCCGGAGATCCGGGCCGTGCTCACGCCTGCCACGATGCCGAGCGAAACCCCCGTCAGGCCGGCCGCCAGCATGGTGAGGGCCGAGGTCATGAGGCTCACGCGCGCCCCGAAGACTACCCGGCTGAACACGTCTCGGCCGAGCTGGTCGGTCCCGAACCAGTGCGCTGGACCCGGCGGCAGAAATCGCCGGGGGATGTTCAGCTTGACCGGGCTCACCAGGCCGAGGAACGGCGCCGTCAGCGCGATGAGCACCAGGCTCACCACGATGAGACTCCCCAGGAGCGAGAGTCGGTTCCGCCGGAGTTGCCGCCACATGCGCCCAAGCCGCTTCTGCCGGGCGGGCGGCGGCGGAACCCGGGTCGAATCTGTCGAGGAGACGGCCTCAGTCATAGCGCTTTTCGCGATTCCGATACCCCGGCTCACCCCAGGCGGAGCCGCGGGTCCAGGTACGTGTACAGAAGGTCCACGGCCAGATTGATCAGAACGTACAGCACCGAGATGTACAGGATCAGCCCCTGGATCACGGGGAGGTCCCGGTTGTAGAGGGCCGTGATGACGAGCTGCCCCACCCCTGGGAGCACGAACATGGTCTCGATCACGGCGCTACCGCCGAGGAGGATCCCCAAGTTGATTCCCAGCACGGTCACGGCGGGAATGAGCGCGTTTCGGAGGGCGTGGCGGAACAGGACAACCCGCTCGTGCAGTCCCTTGGCCCGCGCCGTCCGGACATAATCCTGCCCCAGGACTTCGAGGACACTGCTCCGGACCAGCCGCGCCAGGAGAGCCGTGAGATATGTGCCCAGGGCACAGCTCGGCAGGATCAGGAACCGCAGCCCGCCCCACAGGTCGGTGACGACGGAGGTGTACCCCACAATGGGCAGGAGGTTCAGCTTGAGAGAGAACAGGATGATCAGCATGAGGCCCAGCCAGAAGCTGGGCATCGAGAGGCTGACCAGGGTGAGCAGGCGAGCCGCGTGGTCCACCCACGAGTTCTGGAAGACCGCTGAGAGGAGCCCCGCTGGAACCCCGATCACGACGGAAATCAGCAGGGACAGGCAGACCAGGGTCAGCGTGGTGGGAAACCGCCAGATGAGCTCGTCCACGACCCGCGTGCGGTTGTACAGGGACTCGCCGAGGTCGCCGCGCGCCACCCGCGTGAGCCACTCCCAGTAGCGGATCGGCAGCGGCCGATCAAGCCCGAGCTGCTTCCTGAGTTCTGCCACCTGCTGCGGCGTTCCCTCCCCCCCGAGCATCACCAGGGCGGGATCGCCTGGAATGACGTGCACCAGAGCGAACGAGGCGATGGAGAGCGCGAAGAGCATGGGGATCAAGGCGATCAGGCGGGCCAGGATCTGTCGGACAAGCGGTGGCATCGCTATCCCTGGGCTGATCCCCCTCACCCAACCCTCTCCGCACCGGGCACCCTCTGGGTGGGGTACCCGGGAGAGGGCCGGGATGAGGGGCCCTCGGCTCTCAACTCTCGGTTCTAGGCGCTCGGTGCACGGCGCTCGGCGCTCACTTCGCCACAGTCACGTTCCACGCGCGGGCATACCCCGCAGACCAGTGCTGCCAACCCTTCACCGTGCTGCGCCAGCCTTCCACCTGCGGGTGGTACATGATCGGAACCCACGGCACATCGGTGCGGAGCAGGTTCTCCAGGTCGGCGAAGACCTTGGTCCGATCCTCATGCTTCATGGTCGTCCGCGCGGCCCGGCACAACCGGTCGTACTCGGAATTCTTGTACCCGGTCGAGGTGCTGGTGCTCTCCCAGAATTGGCAGTAGTAGATTTCGGCATCCGGGCGCGGGCTGAGGCCCGAGAGGAAGAAGGCGAACTCGCCTCCGTCCCATGTTTTTTGCAGGGCCGCCGACTCCAGCGTGCGCACGCGGACATTCATCCCAACGGCCTGGAACTGCGACTGGAGCACCACGGCGATGTCCGGGTAGATGCTGGGCTGCAGGTGCGCGTCCAGGATGATCTCCTCGCCCTTGTAGCCGGCTTCCCTCAGGAGCTGCTTGGCCTTCTCGGGATTGGGCTTGGCAAACGGATCGTTGGCGTGCACCGCGCCGAAGTAGGGCGTCCCGACGGGGATGCCGGCCGGCGCCGGCTTACCCAGACCGAAGGTCACCCCCTTGACTATCTCTTCCTTGTCGATGGCATACGCCACCGCCTGGCGAAGCTTCTGGTTATTCATGAAGATGCCCTTCTTGAACCCAAAACGGAGGTCCGAGAAGGAAATCCCAGGTATGGCGGCGACGGTGAGATCCGGCTTTCCCTTGTACCGCTCCACGTCCTGCTGCGTGAGGGCGAGGGCCACGTCCACGTCGCCCCGCTCCAGCGCCGCCGCCCGGACCGAAGAGTCCCGGATGGGGATGAAGTCCACCTGGTCCACCAGCGCCAGCCGCTTCCCGGTGAACCCGGAGGTGGGGCGGTCGTCCACGGTGTAGCCGGCGAACTTCTTCAGCCGGATGACGCTATCCTTCTTCCACTCCACGAACTCGAATGGGCCGGTGCCAACCGGCTTGGTGATCGTGCCGCCCTGCCGCTCGGCCTCGCCGTCCGGATACATCACCGCCGGGGCGATGGGATTTGCCAGCGTGGCGATGAAGCCGGCATTCACTTCGCTGAGCGTAAACTTCACCGTCAGCGGATCGGCGGCCTCGACGGACTTAATGAGCGTTTTGAACTGGCCGGACCGCGGTCCCTTGCTTTGCATCTTGGTGATGGAATACACCACGTCCTTGGCATCCAGGGTCTTGCCGCTGTGGAACTTCACGCCGCGGCGCAGCGTCAGGGTGTAGACCAGGCCGTCCGGACTCACGGTGTACTTGTCCACCAGGGATGGCCTGGGCCCCATGTCTTCACCCAAGACAAACAGCATGTCGTAGACGTTGAGCAAGACGACCCGGTTCAGATAGTGGGTCGTCATGTGGAGATCGACGTCGGAGATGTCCCCGTCGGCGGCGATCTTCAGGACCGTGCCCGCGGGCGCCGGGACCGCCATTCCGAGGACCAGCACAAATCCCAAGATCCCCCATGCCATCCACTTACTCCGCTTCATGATCGGTCCTCCTTCCCTGAAAGTGGTTGCGCCTGAACGGTCCGGCTACCAGCGGATGTCTTTCTGCGCCGGCAGCCGGTGCTGGTCCGAGCGCGGCTCGATGGGCCAGGTCCGGTACTCCTCGAGCCAGGCCAGCATGTGCTTCATGATGATCTCCACGATCTGCTTGCCCTTCTCGGCGCTTGCCTTGCTGGGGTCGCCGTGGACGCCCGTCTTCGTCCAGCGGCCCCAGAAGTCGTTGAACCGGACCACCTTGGTGGAGTCTGAGCTCATGTACTCCCCGATGCGGTCGTTGCCGAACACCGCCTTGTCCAGTTGGACACGCTCCTTTGCAAAGTGCAGGTAGAGCGACGTCTCCATCTCGTCGGCGTGGGCGTGGACGGTGCTCTCCAGCAGCTTCTCATACTCGGCCCGCCCCATCGCGAAGTAGCCAAAGGCGCAGCAGATAGACGGTGTCTCCAGGAGCGTCCGCCGCGCAATGAGGTCAACCATGGGCTGGTTGGACCCGTGGCCGTTCACCAGGGCAATCCGCTTGAAGCCATGGTACGCCACACTCTTGGTCACGTCCAGGCAGAAGTCGATGAAGTGCTGAGGCTCGATGTGGATGGTCCCGGGAAAATCGATGTGGTGCATGTTGAGGCCGTACGGGATGCCGGGAAGCACCAGGACCTTGTCGGGCGCTCGCCGCCCCAGCTCGTGGCAGACCGATTCCGTCAGGAAGAGGTCCGCGTCCAGCGGCATGTGGCGCCCGTGCTGCTCCGTCGAGCCTGTCGGCAGGATCACCACCTTCTGCAGTTCGATGGCGTCGTTCATCTCCGGCCAGGTGAGCTTGTTGTACAGGTACGTCTCTTTCGCCTTCACCGCCTCCTCCTCGTGTCCTGCGCTCTTCGCTTGCGTCGTGTGCCGTAATCCCTTCCCTTCACGTTTCACGCCTCACGTTTCACGCCTCACGTTTCACGCCTCACCTTTCACCCCTCACGTTTCACGCATCACGGCTTCAGGCCGAAGTCCCCGACCACCTTCTCGGCATGCATGTCCTGGCGCGGGGCCCGCGGCCGGTCCCGAAACTCCCGCACCAGCTCCACCATCCGCTCCGTCACGGCTTCGAACATCTGCTTGCCCTTCTCTTTGGTGGCCAGCGTCGGGTCTCCCACGACCCCCGTCTTCGAGAAGGTGCTCCACCAGTCCATCATCTGGATGGGGGGGCCGTCCACCAGGTCGAGGAAGATGTACTTGCTCGGAGGGAGGTTCATGTCCTTCTGGATTTGCGACTTCCGAACTCGCCGCTCGGCCAGGTACAGGAAGAGGGAGGTTTCCAGCTCGCAGGCGTGCGCCATCCCGCCCGGGTGCGCCGATTCCCGGATGCGCCGACAGACGTCCTTGATCAGGTTCGTGTAGATGAAGGAGCCGCAGAGGGCGTCTGTCTCCAAGATCACGCGCCGGGCCGCAACGTCAAGCAGAGGCACGTTGCTGCCGTGGCCGTCCACGATCAGGATGCGCTTGAAGCCGTGGTAGGCGATGCTCTTGCAGACGTCAGCCACGAAGTTGATGAAATGTTCCGCGCTGACGCAGATAGTCCCGGGGAAGTCCACGTGGTGCAGATTGTAGCCGTAGGGGATCAGGGGCATCACCAGCACCTCCTCCGGCGCCCGCTTGGCCGTCTCCACGCACACCGACCAGACCAAGAAGTTATCCGTGTCCAGCGGGAGATGATGCCCGTGATCCTCGGTCGTACCCACGGGGAGCAGGACGACCCGCTTCTGGGCGGGGAGATCCCGGAGTTCCTTCCAGGTGTAGTTGCTGTAGAAGTACGGCTCGTCCCCCGTCTCGTGCATCCCGTGGCTGTTCATGGAATCGCGTCTCCTTTGCGCTGAACCGTCGGTCGCGCCCAGACGTCACACCACATACATCTCGCGATCCAAGGTCGTGAGCCATTCGGCTCCTGTAGGTGTCACAAGCAGGGTATCCTCCACATTCATCCCTCCAAAGCCCAGATGATACAGCGGGGCCTCGATGTTCACCAACATGCCCGGCTCCAGGGGTCGGTCCGGACCTTTTGCGAAGATGTCGGAATTCCGGCCGCCGCCCACAACCATGGGGGGCTCGTACATTTCCAACCCGATGGAATGACCGCAGTGGTGGCGCTCGAAGTTGGGCAGGCCGTTCGCCCGAATGGTGGCCATGCACACATCGAAGAGTTCGCAGGCCGTAGTGCCAGGACGAATCCGGTCACAGGCCGCCTGGACCCCCGCACGGATGGCGGAATATGCCTGCCGCTGGGAATGCGTCGGCTCACCCACGACCAGTGTTCGGGACGTGTCCGCAAAGTAATGCAGGTAGCGGCAGCCAATGTCCAGGCGGATCAGATCCCCTGGCTC
>Ga0315288_10013142_pt1 | contig 10370 bp, 8 predicted proteins | sample YL17G11_20_MG_FD_203454 | JGI IMG/M metagenome (GOLD analysis project Ga0315288, IMG submission 203454) | Sediment microbial communities from Yellowstone Lake, YNP, Wyoming, USA - YL17G11_20 | ecosystem: Environmental > Aquatic > Freshwater > Lake > Sediment | place: USA: Wyoming | collected...
TGCCGCGCCGGTTGTCCGGCGGCCAGCCGATGGCGGGCAAAGTCGTCCGCGTAGCGGTTGATCTTGGCGATCTGCCGGTCAACGCTCTCCGCCGTGTAATGCCACAAATCCGAGCTCAGGCGCGCCACGGGGCCGTCCACCTGAAGCTTGTCGTGCGGATCAATCCCCTGCCATTGGGCCCGCCCGCGTTGCCAAAGGCGCGTTTGCCGGTCCGGATACCAGTCCCCGTGGCGGATCCACCGTCCGCAAAAAAGAGTGAGCCGGGGACAACTGAACGCCGCGAAACGATGCAGAGCGTCCAGATCGGAGAAGATTCGTTCCATCTCCGCGCGCAAGGCCGGTGACACGACCTCGTCAGCGTCCAGTCCAAACAGCCAAGGCTGCGTGGCTTTTGCCGCCGCCGAGTTCTTTTGCGCGATGTGGCCCTTCCACGGTTCGCGAAGGACTTTGGCGCCGTGACTTGCCGCGATGCGGTCCGTGCCGTCGCTCACATCGTCGTTCAACACCACGATGATTTCGTTGGTCCAATGGGCGACACTTTCGAGCGCGCGGCCGATGCGCCCGGCTTCCGCGCGGGCGATCATGCAGACCGAGATGGGCAGCTTGATCATTTGAGAGGCCAGCGGTTTCTATGAGCGCCCAGCGTCAACTCGGGCCGAATGAAAATGCAGCCACTGATGTTCACGGACAGATAGAATCAAGAACCACCACCCGGTGCGAGCGCAATTCCTCCGCGGGGCGCGCCCGTTTGGCAAGCGGCCGGGTTGGTGGCGAAGAACGACGTTGCCGCCGGGTGATCAGCCCAAAAGAGGGTTCGCGCCAAAGTGCAGGGCCGTCTGGGTCGGCGCTCATTCCTTCACGAAGGTCAGGATGAGCGAACGGCTGAACAACACCGCCGGGGAACGAAGCTGGCGAAGCAGCTCGCGGCATTCGGCCCGTGGTGCCGTGGGTTCCTGATTCAAGTCGGTCCAGGCCCAAAGCCGGCCGAGGAGAAAGAACGGCAGGAGGAAGGGGATGAGCCATTTCTTCTTCCAGCGGTCGCCCTGGGCGGAAAGCAGCCGGGCGCCGTGATGCTCGAAAAAGTAATGGAGCTGCAGGTAGCTCAGGGATGAAATATGTCCGCGGTCCAGTTGCGCGCCGGGGGGCAATTGCCGGCTGATGGCCGGGCCGAACTGGTAAAAATAACCCGTGCACAAAAAATTGAATCGCGAAAAGGCGTTTTGGATGTTCGGGAGTGAAAGAACAATCCACCCGCCCGGCTTGGTGATTCGGCAGAGCTCACTGATGAGGCCCATCGGGTTCAACGTGTGTTCGATGCCTTCGAGACAAAGACAGGTGTCAAACGCCGAATCCGCGAACGGGAGGCGCTGGTTCAGGTCCGCGAAAACGTAATCGGGCTTTTCCCGGTTGATGTCGGCGCAGACGACCTCATGGCCGGCCTCGCGGGCGCGCGCCGCCAGCAGGCCACTCCCGGCCGGCATGTCAAGAATCCTCTGTGCGCGCGGTCCGCTTTGGACGATGCGGAACACCTGTTCCATGTAGCCAGTGAAATTGGCCACGTGCGAGAAATCTTTTTCCAACATGCAAGCTCCCGTGGTTCAGCCGCAAGGCGACGCTAAGTCGAAAAACGGGGTCCCGGATGGCAAGCCTGCCATCCCGGCAATCATGCAGAACAAGATGGGCGGTTTCTCCATTGGCCACCAGACGCTTTCATTCGCTTCGCATCGCCCAAGGACTCATCGAGCTATCACCGCCGGCCAAAGTGAAGGGTTCGTTCCGGGCAGGCCCTCGTTTCCGGGCGGTGGCAATCAAAGATTTTCGCAGGCTGGGCACGAGATTTCTCGCCGCACTTCCTGCGTCCAGCAGTCTCTTCCAACCCGTGCGGAGATTCCTGTCTTTCAGGAACTGCACGCTGACTTCGCTAAAGCCGCCCTCCAGCAGCAATTCCCGCAGTTCGGCCCGGGTAAACTCACGATTGTGACGGACCGGGTAGAACGAGAATCCCCGGTGAAACAGCGGCTGGGCGCGCAAATAGTGTTCGCGGTAATTCCAGGTGATGTTCTTGCCCCGGAGCATGCGCCAGCGATTGCGGAAGCAGGCGACATTCGGCACATCCAGCTCGAGGACGCCTTCCGGTTTCAACACCCGACGCATTTCGCCCAAAGCAGGCAGGGGCGAATGCGAAAAGTGTTCCAGCACCTGACAACACGTGACCGCATCGAAGCAGTCATCAGGAAACGGATAATCGTCAACCTCAACATTGCATTGACGGTACTGAATGCCATGGCGCGCGTAGGTGGGCGCAATCATCCCGGGCTCAACCAAATCGAGACCCCAACATTGATGTCCCAAGCTCGCCAGTGTCGAAAGCAGCAGCCCGGACCCGGAACCCACATCCAGGACCTTCTCTTTACCCTGAAGCAGACACGCAATCTCCGCATAGCGGTCCGCGCTGCCGAAAAATGCGCTGTTTAACTTGGGATTGCCGAGATGATAAAGCCGCCCTTCGCTACGGAGGGAGACGATGTGCGCAAGAATCTGCCGCCGGGTGAGGCACTGCTGTGCGTTCTGCTCCATTCTCAATCCATGCCAGGGTTATCGGTCGATCCGGCGGTAGTTGCGGTGGACGCCCAGCGTGATGCCGGTGCACCGTTTCAGGAGCAGGGCGATGTCCTCCCAGAAATACTCCCGGCGGAAACGGAGGAGCGGGTTTCGCGACGAGGAGCCCCAGTTCGCAGCAGTGGAGGCATTACCGAATTGGCAGGTTTCGTTCGGCGCGAGTGCAAAAACGGTGGCTGGTGGCACGTGCGTCATGCGGCGGCTCAAGTTGGGCAGGTTGGAGGGTTCTCGTTCGAGCATGAGAGCACCGAGTTTGAAACCTGTTTCGGAGTCCGTTTGCATCGAGCCTTTTTCAAAACTCGTTTCGCCCTGATGAAAGGGGAGGAGACCCACATTTTTCTGAGCAAATTCCAGGTCTCTCTGGCATTGCACAAGCGGAGAATGGTGGCTGGGTCGGTGTTGGGGACATACCAATTGTTATAGCCAGTTCTCCGGACAAGCCGGTATCCGTGTGCGCGCAGGAAACGATGCTTCTGATAATTGTGGACGTGGTCCTCGATCAAGATCAACCGCGGTTGATAGCGCTTCAAATCCAGCCCACGCAGAACTTCCAGTTCAACCCCCTCGACGTCCAGGGAGAGAAAATCAATCCCGGAAAGGCCCGCCTCTTCCATGATGGAATCAAGCATCTGCGCCCGGACCCGAAACGTCTCGCCCGTCAGGGCAACACCCAGATCGGGTTGGAGGGAGGATTGCCCGTGGCCGACGGCCAGGTGCAAATCAACCAGTCCAGATTGCCCAGGCCCTACCGCCGCCACCTGGAAAGTCCTGGATGGTGGGCGCTGTTCCCGCAACAATTTCGCCAACACGGGATTCGCTTCGAGCAGCACGCCGGTCCAGCCCTGAAGCTCCAGGAACCAAGTCTGGTTGTGTTCGGTTGGATGATTTGCGCCTACGTCCACGAACACACCGCTCCGTCGCCGCTCAAAGAATTCCCAAACCATGCGGCTTTCCCGGCAATTATAGGAGTCGAATGCCGACAAATCCTGGTCAGGATTGGTGAAGGTTGGAGGAACCATGTCTGGGATGGGCTAGGGCAGGAGCCGGTAGTTCTTGTGCACGCCCAGCGTGATGCCGGTGCAGCGTTTCAGGAGCAGCGCGATGTCCTCCCAGAAATACTCGCGGCGGAAACGGATGAGCGGATTGCGCGAGGTATAAGTCCAATCGGCCGCGGCGACCAGGTCGCGCATCACGGCGGGATGTGTGCCGGTGAAGGGTTTGACTTTCTGGTCGTCGTCGTAGAAGCGCGGCGGGGACTCGGCGTAGCGTTTCCTGGTTTCTTCGTCCCCGAAAAGCGAGGCGAGGTTGGTGCGCTTCCTCCGGGCCACATCGGGCTGGAGCGCGCAACTGTAATGCAAATACCGCCCGCCCGAGTTCTTGACCCATAGCTTCTGGCCGTCCGTCGTGCGAAAGCCCTGGGCGTCGCCGCACGAGCGGATGTTCGGGTCGCGGCGCACCACACGCACCTCCTCGTAGTACCAGCCAAGCGAATAGACCTCCGTCCAGTAGCTGCCGTAGAAGTTCGTATAGTTGACCAGCAATCCCTGCACTTTGGGACCGTTGAGTTCCCGTTCCATCGCGGTGCGCATGGCCGGAATGCCATCCTCGTGCAGCACCTCGTCGCCCTGGATGTACACGCACCAATCGCCGGCGCATTGCTCCAGAGCCAGGTTGGTGTGGTGCGAAAGCGCCAGGCCGGCGGTGCGCTGGCTTTCGTCCCAGGCGGTCTCGATGATCCGAATCCTCGGGTCGCCGATGGCTCTCACCGATTCCAGGGTGTCGTCGGTGGACCGGGGCACATTGACGATGATCTCGTCGCACAACGGCAGTAGCGAGCGAATGGCGGGGACGAACGGATAGCCGAGTTGGTTGCCGTTACGGATGAAGGTGAAGCCGCTGATTTTCACCGTGCGGAGTGAACCACCCGCCCCGCGCGTTGAACAGCGAAAACCGCCATTCCCCGGGGCCTGGGACAAGAGGGGGCGACTGACGACGGCGACAAACTGCTCGCCTAGGCGGCGGTGCCGAAGCATACTCGCGGCCGGTGAGATGAGCGAGTTCCTGCGCAAAGTATGGGGTCTGGCGCGTCCTTATCGAAGCCGGCTCTGGCTCGGGGTGCTGATGGGGATTCTCAGCGGGTTGCTGGAGCCGCTGCTGATTGCGACGGTCGCCTTTGTCTATGGGCTGATCTTCCGGTCCACGGAGGCCTCGCTGCTCGCGGCCAAGCTGGAGAAGGCCCCCGACTGGGTGCGCGACTGGCTGTTGTCCGCCGAGCAGGCCCTGGCCACCGGCATTCAACAACATCCCCTGGCGGTGGTCGCCCTGCTGGCCACCATCCCGGGGGTGATGCTCTTGCGCGGCCTGTTCAGCTACCTGAACGTCTATCTGCTGCAATGGGCGGCGATCCGCTCCATCACCGACTTGCGCATCCGGCTGTTCGCCCACCTCCTGAATCTGGGCGCCAACTTTTTCAGCCGGGCCAGCAGCGGCGAGCTGATGTCGCGGGTCGTCAACGACACCGCCACTCTGCAGAACATTCTCAGCTTCTCGACCGCGGTCATGGTCAAGGACCCGGTCATCATCGCGGGCTGCCTGGGCATGCTCCTCTGGTTCCAGCCCAAACTCACGCTGATCTCGCTGATGGTCCTGCCGCTGTGCGTCGTGCCCATCGCCATCTACGGCCGCAAAATCCGCCGCTCGAGCCGAGCCCTGCAGACGCATACGGCTGAGCTGTCGCAGGTGATGTCGGAGGCCTTCACTGGCAACCGGATCATCAAGGCTTACAACCTCGAAGGAGCAATGACGCAACAGTTCCGCGCCACCGCCCACCAGTTCATCGGCCATTACATGCGCATTGTGCGCTCCTCGGAGATCCCGGGGCCGTTGCTCGAATTCGTGGGTGCGATCGGCGTGGCGCTCGTGCTGCTGCACCTGGTCTTGGGCGCCGCCGCGCGCCCTGATTCCGAGGATTTCCTGCGGTTCGTGCTCGGCGTCTTCGCGATGTATCGGCCGTTGAAGAACCTCACCCGCCTCCAGAACCAATTGCAGCAGGCGCGGGCGGCCAGCGAGCGTGTCTTCGAGCTCCTCACCACCCAGGATGCGATGCGCGAGCCGGCCCAGCCGCGACCGCTCCACGCCGCCGGCGCCGACCTCCATTTCGACCACGTGGACTTCGCTTACGGCGAGAAGCCGGTCCTGCGAGGCATCGATCTGACCATCCGGGCCGGCGGGTTGGTCGCGCTCGTGGGTGCCAGTGGCTCCGGCAAAACTACGCTGACCAACTTGTTGCTCCGATTCTACGACCCCCAGCGCGGCGCCGTGCGGATCGGTGGCCTGGACATCCGTGAAGTGAGCTCGCGGGAGCTCCGCAACCAGATTGCGGTGGTGACGCAGGAAACCATCCTGTTCAACGACACCATCCGCCACAACATCGCCCTCGGCCGAGCCGGGGCGACCGAGGAACAAATCATCGCGGCCGCGAAACACGCCTACGCCCACGACTTCATCCTGGAGAAACCCGGCGGCTACGAGGCCGTGGTCGGGGAAAAAGGCGTGAACCTCTCGGGCGGCCAACGCCAGCGCCTGGCCATCGCGCGGGCCGTGCTGAAAGACGCCCCCATCCTGGTGCTCGACGAGGCGACCAGCGCGCTCGATACCGAATCGGAACGGGCCGTCCAGGCCGCCTTGGACGAGTTGATGCGCGGTCGCACGACCATCTGCATCGCGCACCGGCTCTCCACGGTCCTCCACGCCGACATTATCGTCGTGCTGGACCAGGGACGGATCGTGGAGATGGGCAGGCACGACGAGCTGCTTCAGCGTGGCGGCGTTTACCGAAGGCTTTACGAACTGCAGTTTCAAGGGTGATACCGCGTCCTTGACCCCAATGGCGCCATTCCTGCGCTCTGCCTGAGAACGGTCGGGGGCGATGGCGACTCAAATCACCGCTTCAACCCATGATGAACATGCTGTCTCGACGATGTTTCCTGAGAGCCGCCTCGGTCCTGGGCGCGACGGCCGGGTGCGCGCCCTGGCCGATGATGCGGGCCGCCGACTTCACCTTCCGGCCGGAGCTGCCGCTGATCCCGGCCCCGAAGGATCCCAAGGACTGGCCCGCGTTTCGCCGGCAGCTCGCCGAATGGCGCGTGGCGACCCTCCAGCAACTCGGCTACGCGGACGCGCTCTATCGCCGCCCGGAGTTCGGCTGGGTGTCCTCTTGTTTCTCGTGCTGTTTCCTGATGGTGTGCGATGAGACGTTCTACGATCCGAGGGTCGGTCAGTATCGCGTCGCGGAGTTCCTCGAACACGGCCGGCGTGAATTCGGTGGCTACGATGCCGTCGTGCTCTGGCACGCCTATCCGCGGATCGGGACCGACGACCGGAACCAGTTCGATTTCTACCGCGATGCGCCGGGAGGAATCCTCGGCCTCCGACAAGTCGTCCAGGAGTTCCACGCCCAGGGCGTGAAGGTCTTCCTCGACTACAATCCCTGGGACACCGGCACGCGCCGCGAGGGCAAGGGCGATCTGGAGGTGCTGGCCACCATGGTCGAGGCGCTCGACGTGGACGGCATTTTCCTCGACACCATGGACAAGGGCGCCGCGGCGTTCCGCGCGAAGCTCGATGCCGCACGCCCGGGCGTGGTGCTGGAAGGCGAGGCCGCGCTGCCGATCGACCGCATTCACGACCATCATCTCTCGTGGGCCCAATGGTTCAACGACAGCGAGGCGCCCGGCGTCCTCCGGAACAAGTGGCTGGAGCGACGCCATCTCCAGCACCAGATCCGCCGCTGGGACACCGACCACACCGGCGAACTCCAGGCGGCCTGGATGAATGGCAGCGGCATGATGGTCTGGGAGAACGTGTTCGGCTCGTGCATCGGTTGGAGCCGGCGTGACCGGTCGATCCTGCGCGCAACGCTGCCGATCCAGCGTCACTACGAGAGTCTCTTCGCCGGCGAACGCTGGACGCCGCTCGTCCCAACGAAACAGCCGGACGTGTACGCCAGCCTGTGGGAAGGGGAGGGCTTGCGCCTGTGGACGCTGGTCAATCGCTCGGAACGGGAGATCGGCGGTGCGTTGCTGTCCGCACCTCCGCAACCGGGAGAACGCCGCTTCGATCTCATCGCAGGCACCGAACTGAAGCCGGAGGTGAGCGGAGGAACCATGACGTTCGCCGGCACGATTCGTCCCCGTGGGATTGGCTGCTTCCTCGCCGGCACGCCGGATTCAGTGGGTGACGAGTTCGACGAGCTTCTGGACGGGCAGAAGGCCGTGGCGGCGCGCGCGGATTGGGATGCCACTTCTCTGAAGCGCCCAGTCACCTTGCGGGCACCGGCACCGAGAGAAAAGGCCCGGCGAGTGCCCAAAGAGATGGCCGTGATCCCGGCCACCACCTTGACCCTCGCCACGGAGCTGCGCGTGCGGGAGTGCGGCTTCTACGAATCAAGCCCACCCTCTGACCACGCCTTGGCGGACAGTTACCGGTACCACCTGCGCCGCTTCGAACGCGCGGTTGCCCTGGGCCGCTACGCCATCGACCGCACGCCGGTGACGAACGCCCAGTTTGCCGAGTTCCTGCGCCAGGGCGGCTATCACCCGCGCCACCCGGAGAACTTCCTCAAACACTGGGGCCACGGCCATCCGCCGGCCGGCAAGGAGGATCATCCGGTCGTCTATGTCAGCCTCGAGGATGCGCGCGCCTACGCCGCTTGGGCCGGCAAACGACTGCCAACGGAGGAGGAGTGGCAGTACGCCGCCCAAGGTCCGGAGGCGCTCAAGTATCCCTGGGGAAGCGAAATGGCGGCAGGCCGGTGCAACGGCGGTGAAACCGGCGACACCACCCCGGTGAAGGCATTCGCGGACCACGGTTCGCCGTTCGGGGTCTATGACCTCTGTGGCAACGTCTGGGAGTGGACCGAAAGCGAGCGCACCGATGGCCGCACCCGCTTTTGTTTGTTGAAGGGCGGCTCGTTCTACACGGCCAAAGGCTCGAACTGGTATTTCGACGGCGGCCCCCAGACGAATCAGTACTCCGCCAAGTTCCTGCTCTTGTGGCCGGGTCTCGACCGCTGCGCCACCATCGGCTTCCGCTGCGTGTTGGACCTGCGTTGAGGCTTGAGGGGGTCAAACCGCGAAAGACACGAAACACACGAAAGGAACGCGGACCAGACTCCAGGGGTCCGCGCCGTCAGTCGTCCGTCCTCCGTCCTCCGTCGTCCGGCCTCCGTGGTTCGCTCACGCCTCCGGATACACCCACGGCTGGCGGTAGGCGCGGCGCAAAAGCCGGTTGGCCTCGGGATCAGCCACGCATTCTTCCTTCGCGCCATCCCAGGTGACACTCCGACCCAGCTTGAGCGACAACATGCCGAGTAACGCCACGTTGGTCGAGTGGTGAACCTCTTCGATGTCGCTCACCGGCTTGCGCCCGGTCTTGATCGCCGTGAGAAAGTCGACCCAGAGCTCCTTGATGTTCTGGCCGTCAGGCTGACCGAGCTGCGGCTCGAAGCGCACCGCCTCTTTCCGCCCATCCGTCGGGTAGAACACCGCCCCTTGTTGCCAGCCCATGTGGAATGTGCCCTCCGTGCCGTAGAAATAGCAGCCCACACTCTCTCCTTTCTCGGCGTTGTTCCCGGCGAACTGCCGATGCTCCCAGCTCACGCTGAAGCCGTCGAATTCGTACGCCGCCACCTGGCTGTCCGGCGCGTCGCTGGTCTGCTCCTCCTTCGTCAACACAGGCGGACCTTTGATCGGCCGACCGCCGGTGGAGTAGGCGGTCTTCGGCCACTTCTGGTCCATGATCCAGAGAATCTGGTCCATCCAATGGATGCCCCAGTCGCCCAACGTGCCGTTGGCGTAATCGAGATAGCTACGGAAACCGCGCGGATGGATGCCGCCACCCCACGGGTTGTCCGGATCGCCATTATACGGCCGCAACGGGCCCGGGCCGCACCACAGGTCCCAATCCAGTTCCTTGGGCGGTTCAACATTCTTCCGCGGTCGCTCCGGCCCGCTGCCACCGTAATGCACAAAGGCGCGGATGAACCCGATCTTACCCACCTTGCCGGAGCGGATGAAGTCGCGCCCGGCAATGTTGTGGGGCGACACCCGGCGGTGCGTGCCGACCTGCACCACGCGGCCAGCGGCGCGCGCGGCCTTCACCATCGCCCGACCCTCGCGGATCGTGTGGCCGATGGGCTTCTCAACATAAACGTGCGCGCCGGCTTGAACCGCCGCAATGGTTTGCAGCGGGTGCCAATGGTCCGGTGTAGCCACGATGCAGATCTCCGGCTTCTCCTTCGCCAGCAGTTCACGGAAATCGCGGTAGGCCTTGGGTGTGTCGCCGGCCTCCTTCTTGACCCGCTCCACCGTCCGGTCGAGGAAGCGGGCGTCCACGTCGCAGAGGCCGACGATCTGGCATTCGCCGCTGGCCATGGCTTCGCCGAGGATGTTGTTGCCCCACCAACCGCAGCCGATGAGGGCGGTGCGGGATTTCCGGCTGGGCGCCTCGGCGCCAAACAGGGGGAAGGCCGAAAGCGCAAGGCTGGCGGCGGTTGAGGTTTTGAGGAACTGGCGGCGGTTCAAGTTCATAGGGGCACCTCTGAAACAGGGTTGGGTCAAGGTCTGGGGTTTGTTTGACGAGGGCGATTCCAGGAGGCGCGACCGCATGGGTCAAGCGCAAAACCAACTAAAACCATCTATTGACTTCCGCATAAATAATGCAATAGTATGGAGGCAACCGGAAAGGGATTG
>Ga0315288_10013144_pt1 | contig 10368 bp, 6 predicted proteins | sample YL17G11_20_MG_FD_203454 | JGI IMG/M metagenome (GOLD analysis project Ga0315288, IMG submission 203454) | Sediment microbial communities from Yellowstone Lake, YNP, Wyoming, USA - YL17G11_20 | ecosystem: Environmental > Aquatic > Freshwater > Lake > Sediment | place: USA: Wyoming | collected...
TGGCCTCGATCTGCCAGTGGTCGGGGTAGACGTGGACCGTCGCGAAATCGATCGTCGGCAGCGCCGTGTTTTTTGTGAAGTCCTCCCCCTTGAACCCGCCGTTGACCCAGTTGTTGTGGCAGCAGTTGGTGGCGCCGTCGGCGCGGTAGCCTTCCTCCCCGGTGGAGACGAGGTGGCGCGCGTCGAGCGATTTGATGTAGGCCGACATTTCGGCAATCCACGTGTAGGCCAGCTTCCCGGGCACGCAACCCCCCGGCGTGGACGCGCATACCGCCCCACCCTTGCGCTCGTACTCGTCCTTGGTGTGGGGCTCGTTGAGGACCTCCCACCCGAGGATGGCGGGCTCATCCTTGTAAGGGACGCCCGTCACCGTGTTTTTGCGGCCGATGATCGTGCGCGCGTGCGCCTTGTACGCGTCCCGCACCTTGGGGTCCGTGTAGAAGAGGTGCTTGTCGCCGCCCGAGAGTTCGGCGGACCCGCCGGACCCCAACACTTCGTCGACGTACCACTGCATGCCGCCCCACTGCTCCTCGAAGTTTCCCAGCGTCATGATGAGGCGAATGCCGTGCGCTTTGGCGGAGGCGACCATCTTGTCGAGGCGTTGCAGGGTGCCCTCGTTGAACACACCGACCTTGGGTTGGATGGGGTTGGGCGTCTTGGTGCACTCTTTGCACCCGAAACCGTTCAGATACGCAGCGACGCGCACCACTTTGGCCCCTTGATTGGCCTGGACGCAGAAGAAAGGGTCGATCTCCGCTTCGGGAAAATCGGGGCCGTTCAAGAGGTAGACCGCGTTGGTGCCGCCAAAGAACCAGGGCTTGCCGCCCAGCGCAAAGTTGATGCCAGAGGTCTTGACGAACTCGGTCGACACCGCCTTGTTCTTGGACGCGTCGCAGGTGGCGCCGGCGGACGCGGAGCCGGCGAGCGCGAGCGCGGCGAGCGCGGCGGCCGCGAAGCGGCGGCGACGGTGGGTGGGAGGGGGCATGACGAAGATTAAGGGCGCTTGGCTGAGAGGGTGGGGGTGAAGAGGGGTGTCGGCGGCCGGGCGGGGCCTGGTCAGCGCGGCGCCGGGCAGGCGCGAGGGAGGAGAGGGGACCAATGGACCGCCCTATCCCCGGCACCCGCCGTGCCCACAGCCTGCTACTGTAGTTTCCGCTCCTCTGGGCGGGCGGGAGGCGACAGCGGGCGCACGGGGCGCCCGCCGCGCCGTGCGGGCTATGCGGCAAGACATGCCGCGGCCCGCGCCCGCGCCGCCCGCGGTGGCGCGCCCACCGCCTCCCCGCCGCATGGTGTGGACGGAGCACACAAAGTGCTCTGGGCACGACCAGCCGCGGGGCGGGCGGCGGGCGCGCCAATGGCCGCGGGCGGTCAACCGCCCGCGCGCGTGGGGCGAGGCAGGGCCCGCCGCCGCGCCCCGCGTGCCCCAACACGGGCGCATGGGGGCGGTGGCTGACTAGGAAGGGGTAAGGGAAGCGCACCTGGTCGCGACGCAGCGCTAGAGTGGGGCGGCCGCGGCCGAGCGGGCGCGGCTTGTTTTCGCCGCGGGCGACGCCGCCGGTCGATGCGCCGCGGGCGCCCTGGAAGGCTCAGCAGGCCATGTGCGGGCCGGGAGACGCGTCGGAGCGCCGCCGAGCGATTTCGCGCGGTCGGCCGTCGACGCGTGCGTCCACGCCGCTCGCACCGGCGCCCACTCTTTCCATCAGCGCCCCCCTCCCCTCACCCCAATCCCCGGCCCACCATGCCGCCCCGCCCCCGCGCGCGCCCCGCGGTCGACCTGGGCGAGCTGTCGGCGTACGAGAGAGAGCGCGAGGCGCGCATCGCTGCCAACGCCGCGCGCCTCGCGTCTCTCCAAGTCAAGGAAGCCGCCGCCGCGCTCGCCCCGCCCCCCAAAGCGCCGCGCGCCGCCGCCAAGCGGGGCGTGAAGCGGGAGCGGGTCGACCCGGGGCCGCGCCGCGAGAGCGCGCGGCTGCAGGGCGTGCAGGCCGACGGGCGCTACGTCGAGGACGAGCTGCGCGGCGGCAAGCTCATCCTGACGGCCGGCCCGGGCGGCGGGCGCGGGGCGAGCCCGCCGGCGGAGCGCGAGCGGCACCCGGCCGGGGACGTCGCGTTTGCGTCGACCAACGAGGGCGACGACGCCGCGTATCTGGCCGCCCTGCGCGCCGCGCGCGGCGGCGCGTCCACCGCGGGCGGCCTGCTGGGGCGCCTGTTTGGCCGGGGCGGCGGCTCCGCCGCTTCCCCCTCCCCCCCTCTTCTCTCCCGCCTCGCCGGCGCCACCCTGGCCGAGGCGGACGTCGCCAAAGTGACCCGGGACGGCATTGTGCACCTCGCCTTCCACCCCACCGCGCCCAAGCTGCTCCTGGCGGCGGGCGCCAAATCGGGGCGGATTTCTCTTTTCGATGTGAACGCCTCCACCGGCGCGCCCACCGATGACGCGGGCGTGCTCGAATTCGCGGGCGTGCACAACCAGTACATCTCGGGGCTCAAGTGGGTGGCGGCGACGGGGGTTCTGATGACGTGCTCGTACGACGGCTCTGTCCGCGCGCTCGACCCCGAGGCCGCGGCGTTCCGCCCGGCGCTCCTCGACTCGGGCGCCGAGTTTTCCGCGTTCGACGCGGCGGACGACGGGTCGGTGGCTGTCGTGGGGGACAAGGATGGGGACGCGCTGGTGATTGACCCGCGGACCCCGGGCGCGGCGCCGAGTTCAGTTGTCGCGCTCGCCGACCGCAAGATCAACACCCTGCACCTGACCCCCGGCCCCTCGCCCGTGTCGGTCGCGGCCTCGTTCTCCAACGGGGACGTGCGCGTGTTTGACCTGCGCGCGCTGCGGGCGGCGGCGCCGGCGGCCGCGGGCAAGGCCGCCAAACTCGCCACCCCCACCCTCGCCGGCGGCCACACGCACTCGGCCCAGGCGGCCTACTGGTGCCCCGACGGGTCGCGCCGCCTGCTCACCACGTCGCGCGACAACACGCTGGGCGTGTGGGAAGAGGGGGCGGGGGGGTCGCTCTCGCTCGCCGCGTCGTGCCCGCACGACAACGACACCGGGCGCTGGATCATCCCCTTTCGCGCCGTGTGGGCGCCCGCGGGCGATGGCGTCCTGTGCGGCGGCATGCGGCGCACGGTGGACGTTTTCAAGGCGACGGGCGGGAGGCCAGTCGCCGCGCTGCGCGACGACGCGATGACCGCCATCGCGTCCCGCCTCGCGGCCCACCCCACCGCGGGCGTGCTGGCGGCGGCGACCGCCAGCGGCCGGGTCAACGTGTGGCGGCATTGAATTGGAGAGGGAGTGAGGGGGGTGGCGTGCGCGAGTCCTGTCCCCGCGCGCCAACGTGCCGCGCTCGTGTGTGCGCTCTCCCGTGTGACTTTTCGCACTCGCATGGTGCCCTCTCCTGGCGTGCGCGCGCTCTCAGGCGGGCCCGAAAAAAGCAAGGGAAACAACCTTCTTCTCGCCCCCTACCCTTCACCGGTCGAACGTGCGCTCCACGAGCACCCCCACCGCGGGCGCCACCAGCCACCCCGGCGCCGCCCGGTCGACGCGAGCGCGCGCAAACGCTTTGACCGGGTGCCGCGGCGCGCGCCAGCCGGCGCCCGCGCCGAGCGCCGGGGCGGTCAGCGCGCCGAGCTCCAGCGTCGCCATCACCGTGTCCGCCGCGGGCGCCGCGTGCAGGCTCAGAGTGGCCGGGGAGGCGACGCGCGGCAGGCTGATGGGTCGGGAGAGGGAGGCAAAGGGTGCCATGGCGTTGAGGTCGTACGAAGCGGCGACCGTCCACGGCGCCGCCCCCCCGCCGAGGCGCGCGGAGCCGCCCACCGCAGCCGTGGCCGTCGCCGCGGTGAAGGGCGCGATGACGTAGCCGACCTCGCGCTCGATGAGGTTGACCGCGGTCGAGTTGACCTGGGGGAGAGGAGAGGGAGAGGAGGGGTGGGCGGCGGTGCGCGGGGCGCCGAACCCTCTCCTCTCCCTCCCGCCTCCTCCTGACCTGGTCCGCCTCGTCGTTGGCCGTGAGCGTGGCCCACACGTTGCCCCGCGCTCCCACGTCGGCGTCGGCGTCGGCGCGGACGTGGTTGCCGCGCTGAAACCACGACAGGGACGCGCGCGCGCGCGGGTGCGCGAGCGCCGACGAGCGCCACGCCGTCGCGGCGCGCGCAAACGCGTGGCGCGCGCCAAAGTCGTAGCCGACCATGTACACGGCGTCGCCTGGGGATGGGAGGGAGGGGTGGGACGCGTCGGGCGCGCCTCGCCCCCCTCACTTCCCCGCGCGCCCGCCTCGTCCTCGCCCGCGCCATCGCCGCACCGTCGCCGCGCTCCGCTTCCGCCGTCAGCATCGCGTCCCGCGCGCCCCACTCTCCCTCCAGCGCGTCCGTCGCGGACGCGTCAGTGGCGGACGCGACGACGGTGAGCGGGAGCGGGCCGCGCGCGGTCGCGGCGGCGACGTCGATGCGGCCGCCCGCCGGCCGCGCGCCGGCCGACTTGGCGGGGGAGGCGAATGCAAAACCCTTGGCCGTGGCGGCGGCGGGGCCGACCCAGCCCTCGAGGACGCGGGGCTCGTAGTCGGACGGGGCCATGGCGGGAGGGAGAAAGAGAGTGCGGCGGGCGTCGGCGGCGCGCGGCCACTGCCGCCCTCCACCACCCCACCACGCCCACCGCCTCTCTCCTGCGCGCCCGTTGTTGCAGTGCGAGGCGCGCCGCGGGGACGCGGCGCGCCCGAGATAGTAGGGGCGCGCGAGTCCCACTGCCAAACGCGCGCGCGCGCGGCCACCCCCTCCCCACCACGCGGCACCCTCCTCACGCCTGCTGCGCCCCCTTGGGCAGCTCCACCTTGAGCCGCGCCGCAAAGTCGGCCACCATGCTCTTGAGCCCGTCGCGCAGCGCGACCGTGGGCTCCCACCCGAGCTCGGCCTTGATCTTGGAGATGTCGGGCTTGCGCCTCGACGGGTCGTCGGCCGTGTTTTCTTGGTAGGAGATGGTGGCGGCGGGGTTGACCACCTCCTGGACGACGCGCGCGAGCTCCAGCATCGTGAACTCGGTCGGGTTGCCGACGTTGTACGGCCCCGTCGCGCCCCCCTCCATCACCGCCACCATGCCCGCCACCAGGTCGGACACGTACTGAAACGAGCGCGTCTGGGAGCCGTCCCCATAGATGGTGAGCGGGGCGCCGGTGAGGGCTTGGGCCACGAAGTTCGACACGACGCGGCCGTCGTCGAGCGCCATGCGCGGGCCGTACGTGTTGAAGATGCGGACGACGCGCACAGCCAGGCCGTGCTCGCGCGCGTAGTCGAACGTGAGGCACTCCGCGGCGCGCTTGCCCTCGTCGTAGCACGACCGCTCGCCGATCGGGTTGACGTTGCCCCAGTAGGCCTCGGTTTGGGGGTGCTGCAGCGGGTCGCCGTAGACTTCCGAGGTGGAGGTGAGCAGGAAGCGGGCCCGCGTGCGCTGTGGAGGCGAGGGTGGGGGGTTGGGGTCGGGGTCGGGTCGCCCGCGTCCCTCCCAAAACGGTCGCACACCACGCCCCCCCTCGCCCCCGCACCTTGGCCAGGCCCAGCATGTTCATGGTGCCGACGAACGACGTTTTAATCGTCTTGATCGGGTTGTACTTGTAGTGCACGGGCGACGCGGGGCACGCGAGGTGGTAGACTTGGTCGACCTCGAGCAGGATCTTCTCCACGACGTCGTGCCGGATGAGCTCAAAGTTTGGCTTGCCGATCAAGTGGGCGACGTTGTCTTTCGAGCCCGTGAAAAAATTGTCGAGGCAAATCACGTGGTCGCCGCGTTCCACCAGGAACGTGCACAGGTGCGACCCGACAAAGCCGGCGCCACCGGTGACGAGGACGCGGTTGGAGTCGACGCGTGGCTTGGCCTTGATGAGGGTGGCGGGCTGGGGGTTTGGGGGGAAAAAGGGGTTGGGGCGGCGCGGGCGCGGGGCGGCCCCATCCCGGTCCCGCTGGCGGCATGGCATTGCCCACGGGCGCGTGGGGGGGCGGACGGCGCGCCATGGCGGGCGGCGGCCGCGGCGGCGGCGCGGCGCGCAGAGGGGACCGCGCGGGGGCGCGTTCCGGGGGCGCGCCGTGCCGTGGCCCGCGCCGGCGATGCAGGATGCAGCGCGGCAATGCCTTGAGACAGCGCGAGCGGGCGGCGCCCCCCCCCGCACGTCCGCGGGCGCGCCCGCACCCGCGCGCAAGCCGCCGGCTCGATCCGGCCCTCCTCGCGCACGTTGCCGTTGGCGGTCGCCATGGTGGGCGGGCGGCGGGCGGGCGGTTATGAGGGGAAGGGGCCGCCCCGAGCGCAAGTGTGAACGCGTGACGCGCGCGGCGCTGCCAACCCTCCCGCCCGCCCCGCGCGCGAGTGCGAGCTAGACAATGATGCTACATGCCGGCCACCCACGCGTCGCCAGCTGAGAGAGGGGGGAAAAGGGTGGGGGGGCGCGGTCGGCCGCGGCGGCCGCGCGACCCGCGCGACCGACACCCAACAGGAGCCGCCGCCGCCCTCCCGCCACCGCCGCCGCCCCAGCTCGCAGCAGCAGCCGTCGGACAAATGCCTCGATTGTCCTCCCATACGGCAGCCGCGCGGGGCGCCCAAAACGGGCGCCCTGCGCGGCGCGGCCCACGTGAATGGCGCGGGCGCCGCTCGGATTCGTCATCTAATAGAGTGTGGTCGTCACCCGGCTGCTGCTGGGCGGGGCGGCGGCGGGAGGAGGTGGAAATGGGGAAGAAAAAGGGAAAAAAGAAAAAAAGTCCGGGGATCAGAAAGTCTGGCTTGACACCTGGCCGCCCCGGGGGGCAGCCAGGATTTATAGATTAAGCAAGGGTTGATCTCAGCTTCGATCGTGTGGGGAAAGGGTCGTCACGCCCCGCGGACACAATGGCGGAAAAAGAATTGTTCGAGGGAATAAAGGCAAACACTGCTTCAAAGAAACAATTTTCTCCACCGCACCCCTCGCCTCACCTTTCAAGACCCTGGTGTGCCAGCGCCGCCATCACACGCGTCGCCCTGGGGATGGATGTGGGAGCAGTTAATTCGGGCGCGGTCACCGGAGGCGCGGCAAAGCGCGGCCGTCGCTCCCGCGCCCGACTCAGGCGCTCCCGGCGCTGGTGTGCGCCCCATGGGGCTTCGGGTCGCCACGCCGCGATCTCATAAGTCTCAAAGAGGGACGCGGCGGCGGCCGAAGAATAATGGGGCGGAGAAGGGAGGCGGCGGCGAGGAACCCGCGCCGACCCGCGGCGCCGCGCCCTCGCCGCACGCCTCGATCGGGTCGGGCAAAGAATGGATTATGCCTCGACGTGGGTGTGTGCGCACGGGGGAAGCCCCCACTGGCTCATCTAATCGAGTCGTCACTCCCGAGGAGGAGGGCGGGAGGAAGGGGCCGCGCCGCGTGCCGCGCGCCGACCGCCCCCGCCGCGCGCGCCGCCGCCGCGTCGGGCCTCCGCAACAGCACTTTCATCCGCACCAGGCGTAAGCCTTTGGACGGTAATTCCAATGGTATGTTAGGCTCGTCATGGGCCGGGGGCGGCGGCGCGCGGGCGAGGGCGAGGGTAAGGTGGGGAAAGGCCGGGCGCGGCACGCGCCCGGCCGGGAGCCATTTGCCGACCGCCGCGGGCGCCTCTCTCCTCACCTGATCGATAGCGCCGTGGAGCCAGTGCAGGCGGAACGGTCGGGCAGGGCTGGGGTGGGGTGGGTGGGTGTCGGAGCGCGCGCCGCCGCGCCGCCGCCGACGCGCGCTCGCTCGCTCGCCCCGCCGTCGGCTCAGCACTTCTTAGAGGTTAAAACATCAACGGGCCCGGGGGCCCGGTCAGTGGATTGACAGATGTCGTGTCCTCACGGCCGGCGGCGGGGCGGCGAGGGTGGGGACGGGACAAGAAGGAAAAGAAAGCGCCCGCGCCCGCGAGCCCTCGGAATGTGTTTATCGCCCGGGCTCAGTCACTAAGGTCAGACGGCACTTCCTATTGTTTAGTTGGGGCAAGTAGCCTCGTCACCGGGCTCGCGGGGGGCGGGGGCGGAGAAGAAGAAAGGAAGGAGGGGAGGAGGGGGACTCGCGCAAAAAAAGCGGGTCCGCACCGACTCACCGACAGTGGGTGCACCAGCAAAGACGCGCGCACCTCTGCGTGCACCTCTCGTCGACGGCCTGGTGGACAAAAGAAGGGGCGGGCGCGCGCGTGTGGGCGCCCACACTTCGAAAAAAATTTGTCATTGCCGAAAAAATTTGGCACCGGCGGGCGCCGACCGGGGAAGGCCCCGCGGCGGCCGGCTTCCTATCATGGCGGCAAATAATCCGTCTGGGCTCGACTGTGAGCAGCCGGCGTCACGGGCTCGGGAGAGCCTCCGCCGGCCGTGGCAAGAAGGCCGAAAAAGGAGAAGGGGGTGGAAGGCCTCGCCCCGCCGCGGCACGCACCTCAGGACAAGCAAACGATACCGACAACGACCTGGGGACGGAAAGGGGAATGTCGGAGGCGCTTTGACACGGCGGCAGACCGTGGTGAGAATTTTGGCGCCGCCGCAACACTGGCCTCGGGTCGCATTCATCTCGCACACAAAAGGGACGGGCATGGGTGCGCCATGGGCGAGGCGGCGCCGTCCGGGGTAGGAAGTGTGCTCTCGCAAGCGAGGGAGGGGAAGGAAGGGACTCGCGCGCGTGGCGCCGTCTCCGCCACGCACCTGGTCGATGCCCGGCGCCGCCGCCGCCATCCAGCGCGGCCGCCGTCGACCCTGGTGAGCGAAAAAAGGGCGGGCGTGAGCGCGACCCCGGAAGTGTGCCAGCGAGACAGGTCGGCGCGCGCCCCACGGAGGGTTGGCGCGCGCCGGTTTGTGTCTGGGCGTCGGTGTGCGCCCCCCCTACCCCCCGGGCGCACGGGGCGCGGGGCGCGGTCGGGCCGCCGTTGGCCCCGGCCCGGGTCCCGCCGCGGTGTGGGCGGCGGGGGGGCCGGGCGGCGGCGCGGCGCGCGCGCCCCGCGCCCGCGCCTCGGGGAACGCCTAAAGAGGGGGCGGTGGCGGCGCGGCGCGGGCACAGGGAGGCCGCGGGGCGCACCTGGGCCGGCCGGGACGCCCAGCCGCACGCGCGCGCGCCTGGGGGAGGGGGTGGGCGCGTCGGCGCGAGCGCGGGCTGCCCGCGTCCGCCGCGCGACCCGCGCGCCGTTCCCTCCGTCTCCCGCCCTCTCTCGGCTCGGTCAACTAGTGTATTGTTCGATTCCTACGGCGTGCCATCCGTCAGCGGGCGCGGGGTGAGCCGCGCCGTCGGTAGAGGGAGCCGGTGCGTCACCGCCGAGAGTGACATGCGGGAGGCGGGGGGCCTCGCCCGCGCCGATGCTCTCGCGCGAGCGCAGTGCGCGCTCGCGGAGGGCGGCGCGGGCGTGGGCGGCCGCGGGCGGCGAGGGATGGGCGGCCGCCGGCGGCTAGCCGCGGCCATCGGCCACGGCCCGCGGCGTCGGCCGCCGTAGCCAGCCACGAGCGCGAGGCGGGCCGGCGGCGCCGCTGGGGGGACCGGGAGGCGCACCTGGGGCGGGCGCGCGGCTGGAAGTGGGCGGCGGCCTGCGGCGCCGGCGCGGGCGTGCGGCACACCCTTCCCTTCCCTCGCCCTTCCACCCCGCCCGCCCGCCATGTCGGACAAAGAGTCCTCCCCGCCCAAGTGAGCACGGGCGATGGCGGCCCCGCGCGGCGCGCCCAATCGCGCCGCTGCCGCCGCCGCGCTGGCCGCGGCGCGTGAAAGGGGTGCCAGGGGCGGACGCCGCGCCCGCGCGATGGCGCGAGCGTGCCATGCGCTGCGCGGCCGCCGCCGTCGGCGGGCGGCCCGCGAGCGCGCCGACCTCTGCCCCGCGGCCGACCGCCGCCCTCCCCACCCTCCCTCCCCCCAGGGACGCGCCCGCCGCCGACACCGGCGACCGCGAGCGCAGCGGTGAGAGCAGGGCCGGAGCGGGAGCGGCGGGTTGCGCCCGATCCCGCGCCCGCCGCGCCGACGGCCGAGAGCGCGAGCCCTGACGCCCACCACCCTCCTCCTTTCCCCTCCAGCCTCGCGCGACGACGCCGCCGTCGCCGACGCCCGCCGCTCCCGCTCCCGGTCCCGCTCCCCCCGCCGCCCCGCCGCGCCCGCGTCGAACGACGGCGTCGGCGAGGGGTCGGAGTGGCGCCGCCGCCTCGACTCGCTCATCGAGCTCAACTACATTCAGGCGGGGGAGGTGGATTCGGCGACGATCGCGTCGCTGCACGGTCTCGACCCCAAGCTCGCGGAGCTCGCGGTCGCGCGCTTCGCGGAATCCAACTTTGCGCGCATCACCAACAAGTCCGGCTTCCTCATGGTGAGGAGAGGGAGAGGGAGAGGGTGGCGGTGGCGGCGCTGGTTTTGGCGGCGTTGCCGGCGAGAAAATCGACCCCCCCCCAACCCCTAA
>Ga0315288_10013146_pt1 | contig 10368 bp, 10 predicted proteins | sample YL17G11_20_MG_FD_203454 | JGI IMG/M metagenome (GOLD analysis project Ga0315288, IMG submission 203454) | Sediment microbial communities from Yellowstone Lake, YNP, Wyoming, USA - YL17G11_20 | ecosystem: Environmental > Aquatic > Freshwater > Lake > Sediment | place: USA: Wyoming | collected...
AAGCCCGAAAGGCGAAGGCGGATCCGACATCCGCGCGGCGGCCGACACGCTCCCGCCCACCGCAGCCCATCCAGAAGTTTCCCGTGATTCCCCACTGAAAGAGGGTTGCAACCGAGCCGTCCTTGTCTAGCTTTGGCCCATGGTGATCAGTCGCCGCCAATTCTTAGTCCGGTCCGCAGTCGCCACCGCGTCCACCGCGGCCTTCCCCAGCGTGCTGGGCGCGGCCGGCGTGGACAAGTTCAAGCCGGGCCGGAAGCCCCGCCACCTCATCCATCTCGTCAGCGACGGCATGAGTGTGGGCACGCTCACGTGTGCGGACTATTTCTCCCAACTGACGCGCGGGCGGCCGCTCGCCTGGATGGACCTCTACCACCGGCCGGGCGTGCAGGCCGCGCTGATGAACATGCGCTCGCTGAACTCGACCGTGACCGACTCCTCCGCGGCCTCGTCGAGCTGGGGCTGCGGCTCGCGGGTGAAGAACGGGGCGCTGAATGTCCTGCCGGACGGCCAGGAGTTGCGCACGCTGTGCGCGCTGTTCGCCGACGTCGGCTGGGCCCGCGGGCTCGTCACCACCACGGAGATCACGCACGCCACGCCGGCGGGCTTCGCCGTGAACATGAACGACCGCGGCAGCGCTGACGCGATCGCGGTCCAGTACCTCGAACGCCAGATGGACGTCCTGCTCGGGGGAGGCGCGAAGTTCTTTGACCCCGCGCAACGCAAGGATAAGCGCGACCTCCAGGCCGACTACCGGCAACGCCGCTACTGCGTTCTGCAGAAACGAAGCGAGCTTGCCCTGGCCCCGGCCAGCCAACGCTGGCTCGGCGTTTTTGCCAAAAGCCACTTGCCGTTCACGCTGGACCACCGGACCAGCGATTCGCTGTTGGCCTCCGTGCCCAGCCTGGCCGAGATGACCCGCGCCGCCCTGCGTCGGTTTGAGGGCGCCAAACACTTCCTGCTCCAGGTGGAAGGCGGCCGCGTGGATCACGCGGCGCACGCCTCGGACGCGGCCGCCGCGATGCGCGACCAGGTTGCCTTCGACGAAGCGCTGGAGGTCTGCCTCGAGTTCCAGCGCCACGAGCCGGACACGTTGATCGTCCTGACCACGGATCATGGGAACTCGAACCTTGGCCTGAACGGGACGGGTAGCGGCTACGGGATGAGCCCGCGGTGCTTCGCCCGCCTCGCGGAGGTGCAGAAGTCGTTCCCGGAGTTGCTCAAGGACTTGAAGAAAGCGTCCGGCCTCGACCTTGACAAGGAGACGACGGACGCCGCCACGGTGGAAAGCCTCAAGCAACTGTCCCCAGACCGGGTTTCCGAGTTGATCGAAGGGGCGACCGGCTACGCCGTGCCCGAGAAGAAGGCGGAGGCCTTCGTGCGTTTCCTGGCGGGTCGCGACCGGCCGCTCTACGACGGGATGAACTCGCTGTCCACCCAACTCGGCCAACTCCTGGCCAACCACTTCGGGGTCGGCTGGACGGGCAACGCGCACACGGCCGACTACGTGCCGCTGGTGGCGGTGGGTCCAGGCGCCGAGCGTTTCCGGGGATTCGTCCAGAACACCGACGTGTTCGCCCATTACCTGGCCCTGGCCGGCATCCGATTCAAGAACCCCACCTGGCCGCTCCTGGCGGAGAGCGGGCCGAGTGCCGCGGAAGTTGAGGATTGGCAACTCGCCTAGCGTGCGGTAAACGGATGGCCATGGTTTCTCCGCCGGTGCCGCTGGCTTGGGTGCTCGATCTGGCCGGCTACTGGTCGCTGCCCGGCCTGTTGCTCCTCACGTTCCAGGTCTGGATGTTCGTGGACGCCCTCCGCCGCGGCGAGTATCTCTGGGCCGTGTTCATCTTCCTGTTCCCCGTCTTGAACGCGGTGCTCTACTACTTCTGCGTCTATCGGGGTGCGCCTTCCGTCACGCGCGGCTTTGAATTACCCGGCGCTCACAGCCGGAGGCGGATCAAGGAACTCGAAGCCCAGATTCATCACCTCGACAAGGCGCATCATCACTCGCAACTCGGCGACCTCTACTTCCAGCGCGGCAAGCTCGAGAAGGCCGAGCAATGCTACCGCGCGGCGCTGGAACGCGATCCTGGTGATCTCGACACCCGCGCCCACCTCGGCCAATGCCTGCTGCGCCAGAAGAAACCGGCCGAGGCCCGGCCGCTCATGGCGCAGGTCTGCACCGAGGATCCCAAACACGACTACGGCCACTCCCTCATGGCGCTGGCCGAAACCCAGGGCGCGCTGGGCGAACTGGAGAACGCCGTCGCCACCTGGCAACGCGTGCTGCAGAAGCATTCCTACGCCCGCGCCCGCGTGCAACTCGCCGAGCTCTACCAGGCCACGCGGGAGCCGGAGCGCGCCGCCGCCGAGTTGCACGAAGTCCTCGCCGACGACGCGCACGCGCCCGCGTTCCAGCGCAAGCGCGATCACATCTGGGTCAGGCGGGCCAAGGCGCTCCTCCGCCGGCTCAAGTAACGCCTTGCCTTGCCTGTGCCAGGACGAAGCGGCGCAGCGCAGCCTTGTGGGCGGGCACGGTTTTGTTAGCATGCCCGCCCATGGCTGCCGACCTCGATCCGGATGCGGTGCTGATGCTGCGCGTCAAGCGCGGTGACCGCGCCGCTTTCGAGGCGCTGGTCGGGAAGTACAAGCAGCCGATCGTCAATCTCATGGGCCGCATGCTCGGTGATCCCGTCGAGGCCGAGGACCTGACGCAAGGCGTGTTCGTTCAGGTGTTCCGCTCCGCCCATCGGTACCGGGATTCGGCCCGGTTCTCGACGTGGCTCTACACGATCGCCCGCAATCTTTGCCTGAACGAACTCCGCCGCCGCTCGCGTCACCCCGCCGAGTCGCTCGACGCCACGCGTCCGGACGACGCGAGCCAGCCGCTGCATCCGATCGCCGACTCGCGGGCGCTTTCGCCGCCGGACCGGCTGCTGCAGCAGGAGCTGGAGCAGAAAATCCAGGAAGCGCTTGAGGCGCTGCCCCCCAACCAACGCCTGGCGGTCTTGCTGTGCCGGCAGGAGGACGTGTCGTACGAGGAGATCGCCCGCATCTTGGATTGTTCGCTGTCGGCCACCAAGTCGCTGATTCACCGGGGGCGCGAGACGCTGAAGCAGCGATTGAAGCCCTATTTGCGGACCGGCCAGTGGCAGGACTCGAGAGGAGGACAGCAACTTTAGGCCCGCGCCGGTTTTTCTACGGGAGAGCACATGGACAGCCACGAGTTGAACCGACTGAAAGACACGCTCGCCCGGCGGCCGCTCACACCGGAGGAGAGCGACTGCTTGAGTCGCCACCTGGCGGACCAGCCGGGCGTCCAGGCGGATTGGGAAGCGCAGCGGAATCTCACCCGGCTGTTCAGCCAGCTCGCCGACGTCCCGTTGGCCTCCAATTTCACCGCGCAAGTGCTGCGGGCCGTCGAGACTCCCTCGGCCCGCCGTCCGCGGTATTTCTGGCGGTGGCTGGGGTTCGGCCGTCCGGCCCTCCAATTCGCAGGCTTGGCGCTTGGTATCGTGATCCTGTTCTCCGGGCTCTCGCTCCGCCAGTCGCTCGGCCGGGCTCGGATGGCCACTTCACTGGCCAATGTGGTGCGCAGCGTCGAAGCCGCCTCCGGCCTGGCCCAACTGCCTCCGGTCGAGGTGCTGCAGGACTTCGAGGCCATCCACCGCTTGAACCAACCGCCGGTGCGGGCCGACCTGGAGTTGCTGGACGCCTTGGCGATGAATTGACCAGGGGCCGCTTCATGTCGCGAAGCCAGATCGTCAAGCTCCTGTTGGCAGCCGGAGCGCTCCTCTCTGGCTTGGCCGAGGCGGCCGAGGCCGCGATGGCGACGCCGCCTGCTCCAGCGCGTGCCGTGTCGCAACCCTCGCTTCCCCCGCTGCCACCTTCCCCCATCACCCAGTTCCGGCAGTTGCTCAACGCGAGTTCCGAAGACCAGGCCGGGCAACTGGCGGAGAAGCCCGAACGCGCGCGCCAGGTGCTCCAGGCCAAGCTGCGCGAGTACCAACTGCTCGCACCCGAAGAGCGCGAGCTGCGGCTGCGTGCCACCGAATTGCGCTGGTACCTGCGTCCGCTGATGGAAATCACGCCGACTAACCGGCTCGGGCGGATCTCGAGCATCCCGGAGGAGTATCGGCCGCTCGTCGAGGAACGCTTGCAGCAATGGGATCACCTGACCGCCGCGGTGCAGCGCGAAATCCTCGAGCACGAGACGGTCATTCAATACTTCCTCCGCATCCAGTCCGGCACCCCCACGCAGCAGGAAGCCCTCCGCGAAGCGCTGCCGCGCGGAGAACGGGAGAAACTCGAGCGTGAGATGGCGCGTTGGCAGACCTTGCCAGCCGACCATCGTCAGCGCATGTGCAGCCAGTTCCAGCAGTTCTTCGAGCTGCCGCGCAAGGAACAACAGAAGACCCTGGACGCGTTCACGCCCGAGGAACGGCAGCAAATGGAGAACACGCTCCAGGCGTTCGCGAAACTGCCGCCCGGTCAGCGGCGGGTTTGTGTGGCGTCGTTCCGCAAGTTCGCCGAATTCACGCCGGCGGAGCGCGCTGAGTTTCTGCGGAACGCGGACCGCTGGAAGGCGCTGACGCCGCAGGAGCGTGACACCTGGCGCAAGCTGATCACCCGCCTGCCGCCTTTGCCTCCACCGCTGGCCCAGCCGCAAGTACCGCCGCTACCTCCGCAGCCACCCCAAGCGCGCCTGGTGGCCACATCGGCGCCGCCGCCCTTGCTGGCGCCGACGCGGTAGCACGGTGCCGGCCCGGTTGTCCCCGCTGGCCCGCGGCGGTGAGCACTTTGCCGTTGGCATTTGGCCAGGGCGTCACTACCTTGCGGCGACGTGCACAAGATCGCGTTCCATATCGGCGGCTTAAGCATCTACTGGTATGGGGTGTGCATCGCCGTGGGTTTCCTCCTCGGGTTGTGGACCGCGACGCGCCGGTCGGCGCGGGCGGGGATTCCCGGTGAGCGCATCGCTGACCTGGGCATCTGGCTGATGATCGGTGTCGTGGTCGGATCCCGGCTGTTCTACGTGATTTCCCACTGGGAAACCGAGTTCGCGAGCCAGCCGCTTCTCGAGCTGTTCATGATCCGCCAGGGCGGTCTCGTGTTCTATGGCGGGCTGGTCGGGGGTTCGCTGGCGTGCGTCTTCGCGGTGCGGGCCAAGAAACTGCCCCTCTGGAAGACCGCGGACGTGTTGGCGCCCAGCATCGCGCTCGGCTACGTGTTCGGCCGGCTCGGTTGCTTCATGAACGGCTGCTGCTACGGCAAGGTCTGTGAGCTCCCGTGGGCGATGCATTTCCCGAGCGACCACGAAACCTATCCGCACGGCGTCCATCCCACCCAGCTTTACGAGTCGCTGCTCAGCCTGGGTTTGTTCGCCGGGCTGGCGTGGCTCTACCGCCGCAAACGGTTCGATGGCCAGGTGTTCGCCGCCTATCTGATCGCCTATGCGCTCCTGCGATTTGCCACGGAGTTCTTCCGGGGCGACTATGCGGTGCGCTACCTGGGCGGGTGGGCCACCCCGGCGCAGTTGCTCAGCTTTGTCATCCTCGCCGCCGGCTTGGTCCTGTGGCGTTACCAGGCGTCCCAAGCCACCGCCACCGGTTCGGGCCGGCGGTGAGCCGTAACGAGGCAGCAGGGAAACCGCACATGGACACAGATGGACGCAGATTCGCCGGGGAAGTGAATCTCCCTTTCCCTGAACCTGGTAGCCGCCGACGTCAGTCCGCGCACTTCTCGATCGCTGAAAGTCAGCGCGGACTCACGTCCGCGGCTACCAGGTTCCTGGCCCCAATGCGCATCCGCTGGTTGGATGTGAGGACTTTGCATGGACCGTTCTGTTCGGTGTCCACCCTTCAGGGTGTTGGGGTGCTGGAACACGCCGAAGCGCGGACACCGAACGGGGCGGCACGGGTTGCTCTCCCGGAGCGCGTTGGAGAGAACATGGCGGCTCCCCCATGAAGGTGGCCGCCGCTGAAACCGCGCTCCGGGTCGAGCAATCACTTCCGCAGGAACGGCTCGACACGTTCCTCCGGACCCAGTTCCCGACCCTGTCCCGCGGCACGATCCAGCGGCTCATCGAGGAGGGGCACATCCGGGTCAATGATCGAGCGGTCAAAGCGACGCACGCGCCGCGGGCCGGAGAGCACATTGTCATCCGGTGGCCGGAACCCAAACCGGCGACCGCCCAACCGCAGGACATCCCGCTGGCGGTTCTGTACGAAGACGACGACCTGCTGGTGCTTAACAAGCCGCCCGGCCTCGTCACGCATCCGTCGGCCGGCCACGAGGAAGGCACACTGGTCAACGCGCTGCTTCATCATTGCCAGGGACAACTCAGCGGCATCGGCGGTGTGGCCCGACCGGGCATCGTCCACCGGCTCGACCAGGAAACCAGCGGCTGCTTGGTGGTCGCGAAGAACGACGCCACCCATCTGGCGCTTTCAGCTCAGTTTGCCGGACGCCAGGTCCGGAAGCTCTACCACGCTATTGTCTGCGGGGCCGTGAGGCCGGAGCAGGGCGACATCCACGCCGCCATCGCGCGCCATCCGACGCATCGCAAGCGGATGGCCGTAACCGATGGCTCAGGTCGGGACGCGTGGACGAGCTATCGCGTCCTCGAACCCCTGCGCGAGGCGACGCTGATCGAGGCCACGCTCCACACCGGCCGGACACACCAGGTGCGCGTCCACCTCAAGCACCTCGGCTTCCCGCTCGTCGGCGACGGCACGTATGGCAACCGCCAGAACAAGCGCCTCGCCGAGGTGACCGGCGTGGTCGCCCCGCGCCAGATGCTCCACGCGCGCAAGCTGGCGTTTGAACACCCGCGCACGAAACACGCGCTGGTATTCGAGGCGCCGTGGCCGGAGGACTTCGTGGCGGTGCTCGAAGCGCTGCGTTTGTAGCGCCTGAACTCGGGATCCAAAGCGCAGATCATGAATATGAGCCACATCGATCGAGCGGTTGATTGTTTTGGGCAGGGCTTTGCCTGCTCGCAGGCCATTCTGGCGACCTATGGCGAACCGCTTGGCCTGCCGCGCGAGCAGGCCTTGAAGCTCGCCGAAGGTTTCGCCGGCGGGATGGCGGGCCTCGGCGAGACCTGTGGCGCCGTCACCGGCGCCCTCATGGTGCTTGGCCTGAAACACGGCCGCGTGCGACCCGATGATGTCGAGGCGAAGCTGGCCACGAACCGGCTCATCCGCGAGTTCGTGCGCCGGTTCGAAGCCCGGCGAGGATCGGTCAAGTGCCGGGACCTGCTCGGCTGCGTGATCGACACGCCGGAGAAGCTGCAAGCCGCGCGCGACCGGAAGCTGTTCACGACGGTTTGCCCGGGTTTCGTTCGCGACGCAGCCGAGATCCTCGAAGCCCTGCTGGCTGAAGGTCCGGCGGCTTCACCGAAGCCGTGACCTCGGAGGTTCTCTCAGAACCGGCAGGAGCCGACGTGACCGGGCTCAGAACTCCTGGGTCGTGAGCTGGCCTGAGCCAGACCTGGTAGCGCAGATTTGAAACCTGCCGTATCGCGGATTTGAAATCCGCCGTGGGCAGTCAGCCCTCCCGCGCCCTGGATCGGCGAGCCGCCGGCCGACTGCAAGCCTGCCACCGCTCAAAGTAGTGGCGCCGGCCGTCTGAGTGTAGCCCGAGCCGAAATCAAATATCCCGTTCTGGATGCCGCCACCCAGACTCCGGGGATTCTCCGTTTGGCCAAGGCAAGGCCGACCTCCAACTGGACCGGCGCAAGGCGCGGCACGCCTACGGGAAACCCGACGAACTGTCGGTCTCGTCATCCCGGTTGGGTTCTCCGTCCCTCGGCGTGTGCGGAATCAAGGCAGGCACTCATCACGATCTGGGTCTTCAAGGCTGCCTCCGGCCACACAGGGTTGAGTTGTCCGGACAGGACTTGCCCGGCAAAGTTGCGAAAGAGATTGGTCTCTTGGGCGCTCGCGTGACCGTGGCTGTATTCCGCGACCGCGAACCGGCGCACCTGGTCCTCCATGCGGAAGTCGCACCCACGAACCTGAAAACGCGTGTGGTGCGTCTCGAACCCCACTTCGGTTCCGGCGATCGGCAACACGAAGTCCGGCACATGCAGGACGCCCCGCGTGCCGCTGAGCCTGGCCCATTGCTCGGTCTCTGTGAGGAACGAGCAGTAAAAGTCGGCGGAGACGCCCCCGGCGAAAATCAACTCGCCGCAGAAGGCGGTCGGCACCGCCGACGGGCTGTCCGGGCGGTGATGCTCCGACAGGAGCCGTCCGGTGACCTGCAGGGGCATCTGCCAGCCCTTGACCCAGAGCGCGAGCCGGATGCAATACCAGCCGAGGTCGCCCAGGCATCCGTACGGCTCCAGCATGCTCTGCGTGCGGATGTTTTCGGCAAAGAAATCCGGCGGCTGGCGAAACGTGAACGCGGAAGCGATCCGCCGGACTTCGCCTACGCTCTGTCCGTCGTTCAGCACCTGCTGCAGGAGCCCCAACCGCCGACTGTGCATGAACATCACCCCATCCATGAACTGGACGCCATGCGACTGACAGGCGTCCACCATCAGACGCAGATCGGCGACGCTCGGAGCGCAGGGCTTTTCGCAAACCACATGCTTCCCAGCCTCAGCGGCTCGGAGAACCCATTCCTTGCGCAGCCCGGTGGGCAGCGGGATATAGACAGCGTCCACCGTGTCGCAGGCCAGCAAGTCCTCGTAAGAACCGAAGGCTTGGGGAACGACCTCTACCGGCGCTCCGGCCTGACACTCCGCGATGAACCGGCGACTGCGTTCCCGGTCGCGACTGGCGACCGCCGCGACCGTGGAGTTGCCGGTCAGTTGGATGGCTTTCCAGTTCTTCCGGGCGATGTGGGCCGTGCCCATAATGCCCCAGCGGAGTTTGTGCGGATTCACGGCCTTGATTCTTGGGGGTGAGTCGGCCATCAAGCAAGGCGTTCGTCAGAGTGCGACCATCGGAGTCTCGACTGAACATCACCACGGTTGGTAAGGCCCATGAACACACCGATGCCATTGCCAAGCGCGATCGACATCAGATAATTCCTAGTGGCCGCCACGACGTGAATCCCAGTCCAACAACCCGTGATAGGGTTCTCGCAGTTGCACTTGACAGTGGGGGCTGGCGGGCGGCATAAGCGCAACACACTGAAATCCCAACTGGACCGGCGAGCACATGGAGTCCGCCTGTCAGGAGGAGATCGTTGTGGAACGTAACGCGCGGTGCATGGAAACTGGAGTGGAACGGATCAAGGCAGGTGGGCGCGGCCCGAGCGGGCCGGGGTCCATTCATCACACCCGGACTCAACCAGATCTAAGGAACCTCAGCATGAAACTGCATTTGTTCATAAGGCTGTTCTCAAGACCGGTGGGCGTTCAAGTTTGGGTGCCAAAAAACCGGCCGAGGCCGGGAGCCGAAGGCTTGATTCAGCCTCGGTCGAACCCCTCGTGCTTCGCCATCATGAAGCGTTCCCCGATCACTGCGCTGCTCCTGGCTGGTTCTCTCCACGCCCAGGATTTGATCCCTTCTGGGCAGGGCGGTTCGCTGCCGGACCGCGCCGCCCTGTTCGACGAGTTGGTGACGGGTTCCGTTGATGAGGGAGAACGATTGCTGAGGAGTTTACTCGAACTCAGGCCACGCGCGACGCCTGTCGAACTGCCGTTGGGCCACCAACTCGGCTATGCCGCCTGCCGGGCCATGGAGAAGAAGGATTGGACGCGGGCGGTGTTGCTGGCCGGCCGGGCGTTCGCGGCGCTGGACGTGTTTCTCGCCGTCCCGGAGCTGAACGCGGTCCAACGTGCGCGGGCGCTGGCGATCAAGGCGTACATCACCGAAGTCGTACTGCTGGATCAGGAAACCGCGCTGGCCCTGGCTCTGGAGGCGCTGCGTCTGGATGCTGCGAACGCAACCGCGCGAGCGATCCTCGACCGGCTGCCCGGCAGGCTTCTGGTGGACGTTGCGAGCGCACCTTCGGTTCACGAGACCCACCAGACCACACCTCAAAGGAGATCACAGGATGAACACAGGAATGATCGGTCGGTGGCGGAAGGTCCTCGCGACCTTGGTGGGGATCAGCGTTCTGGGTCAGGTGGGCCTGCGGGCGCAGTTGGATGACTTCTCCCTGCGTGTTCCGGTCCGGTTCAAGGCCATCGCCAAGTCGCCGGCGGACCAACCGATTGGTGAGATGACCTACTTCGAGGCTTTTCTGGGGGATGCCCGGATCTACGGCGAGACCTGGACCCGGAACACGAAAAGAATAACATGGGGTGGTCAGACTGGAAAAGATCCGGGAATCTGACCGCCTATGATTACAGCAACTGACAAGAGAAAGACTAAGGCGACCAAGACCGCGAAACAAGCATTCGGCAACGCCAAG
>Ga0315288_10013149_pt1 | contig 10367 bp, 10 predicted proteins | sample YL17G11_20_MG_FD_203454 | JGI IMG/M metagenome (GOLD analysis project Ga0315288, IMG submission 203454) | Sediment microbial communities from Yellowstone Lake, YNP, Wyoming, USA - YL17G11_20 | ecosystem: Environmental > Aquatic > Freshwater > Lake > Sediment | place: USA: Wyoming | collected...
CTGAGCGAAGTCGAAGGGTATTCGCCCATTCTGCACAGACGGCCGACGCGGAGGTCGGCCGTCCCGTTGAGGAGGGCTTGGGATGACCATCTCGGTAATCGGCGCCATCGTCTATGACGAGATCATCACCCACAAGGGCGAGCGCCGCGAGTCGTTCGGCGGCATCACCTACAACATCGCCGCCCTCTCCTCCATCCTGCCGCCCGACGTCACCATCCATCCCGTGAGCAACGTGGCCGAGGACCGTTATTACGAGGTGCTCGCCATGCTCAAGGAGTACCCCGCCGTGGACACGCGCGACCTGGTGAAGACGCCGGGCCGGCTCACCCACACCAAACTCGTCTATCGCAGCATCACCTACCGCGATGAGGCCGTCCTGGACCTGATGCGGCCGCTCTCCCTGGAGGCCGCGCTCAAGGCGGCCGACAGCGACGCCATCCTCATCAACTTCATCAACGGCACCGAACTCACGCTCGACGTGATGGCCGCGCTCTGCGGGAAGACCAAGGGCTTCGTGCAGTTGGACGTGCACAGCAAGGTGTCGCGCTGGGATGCCGCGGGCCACAAGTCGCAGGTGCGGTTCGCGGACTGGCGCGAGTGGGGCCGGCACGTGGACGCCATCCAGATGAACGAGTTCGAGGCCGGCCTCACCGTGGGGCGCGAACTCAAGGACCGCGACGATTTCGTGGCCGCCGGCCGCGAGATCCTGGCCGAGGGGCCGCCCATCGTGATCATCACCCTGGGGCCCCAGGGGTCACTCCTCTTTCACCGGCGCGACGGCAAGCCCTACTGCTTCGCCTGCCCGGCCATCAACGTGGAGGCGGTGGACACCACCGGCTGCGGCGACTCCTATTCGGCGGGCTTCCTCTGGAGTTACTTGCAGCGCAAGGATCCCGTCGCCGCCGCCTGCGCCGCCAACATCGTGGGCGGCATCAACTGCACCACCTCGGGCATCGGCCACCTGGAGGCCGCCCGCGGCGCGCTGGATCAGATCCCCAAGTGGTACCCCGACCTGGCGGACAGGGTCGCCTCCGGCTGGCCCGGCGAGCCGCTCTCTCCGTAGCCCCGCAGGTAGGGGAGCAGCCACCCGCCCTCTGGACCGGCCAACGCCGGGGCAGCCTCTGGCCTGGCCCAGCGCGATCCTCGCCCCGTGGCGAGCCCTCCGAAGCGGCGTCGGCTCCTGCACCCCCGTTTTGTGAAAGATCTCACGATGGAAGGAGTCAGCCTGCCCCTGGCGAAGAAAGTATTCCGGTCACTATACTCGTCATGCCATGGGCCGCTACGCTCAAGCAGGCCGGCCACAGGGCGGAAAGGGACGGTTGTGAGAAGGAGTTCTGCGTTGGCTGTAATCGTGTGCGCGGTGGTTGCCGGGCTGGCATGGCCGAACACGGCATACGCCTACAGCGCCTACAAGAGCGCGTTCAACACCCGCTACGGCACCGCCGGGACGCGCCTGGACACCTGCAACACCTGCCACGGTACGACCTCGCCGTTCAACCCTTACGGGGACGATGTCCTGGCCCAGTTGAACACGGGCAAGACCATTGACCAGGCCCTGGCGGCGATCGAGCCCGTGGACTCGGATGGCGACACCTTCACCAACAAGGTGGAGATTGATGCGCGCACGTTCCCCGGCGACGCAACCGACCACCCCACCGCGACCGCCGGCACGCTCTCCGCGGGCTCGGTTTCCCCGCCCAGTGGCGGCCTGACCACCTCCTACACCTACGTAGTCCAGTACACCAACGCCGCCAACACCCTGCCCAGCGCCGTCTGGGTGGGCATCTGGTCCCAGCCCGATAACGCCGTGCACTGGAAGGCCATGACCGCCTCCAATCCGGCTGACACCAACACCATAGACGGCAAGTGGTATCAGTACTCCACCACCCTGGACCCGGGCACCCAGGCCTACCGCTTCGTCGCCAAGGTGGGCGCCAGCACCGTCTACTGGCCCACTCCCGCGGGCACCTATGCCGCCGGCCCGGCGGTGAACCCGGTGGTGCTCAGCTCGGGTTACGTGTCGCCCACCTCGGGAACGCCCGCCACCGAGTTCACCTACCGGGTGAAGTACTGGCACGCCGGCAATCTGCTGCCCGACGTGGTGTGGCTGGGGATCTGGTCGCAGAGCAAGAAGGCCACCACCTGGTACCAGATGTGGCCGCTGCATCCTGCGGACACCAACTGCAAGGACGGCAAGTGGTACACGGTGCACCTGCACGGGCTGGACGCGAGCGCCCACGCCTACCGCTTCGTGGCGCGGCGAGGAACCGACTGGGCTTACTGCCCGGCGGCTGCGGGCACTTACCTGGGCGGGCCCACCGTCACGCCCTAGCGGTCAGCCGCCAGGTAGTGACCTCCGGCGGGCACCCCAGCCGGATGGGCAGTCGCGTCACGCCGGCGCCGCGCGAGACCACCAGGAGGGTGTCATCGAGCCGGTGGACCCCCTCCACGAACCGCCGCCCCAGCCGCGTGTGCGTGAAGACCGGGCCGATCAGCGGCAGGCGCACCTGCCCGCCGTGGGTATGGCCGGTGAAGATCAGCCCGGCGCGATGCGCCTTCGGGTGGAGCAGAATGTCGGGCGAGTGGGCCAGCAGCATGGTCCACGCGCCGGCCGGCACCTCGCGGTAGGCGGCTTCGAGGTCATCGCGGCCGCGGAAGGGATCGTCCACGCCCACGATCCAGGCCGGCGGACTTGCCCGCCGAAGCCCCTCGTCTGCCGATGCGGGAGCGACCGCCGACGGCGAAGGCGGGTCGCCGTCAGCCAGCGGCGCGGCCGCGTTGGTCAGGAAGCGCGCGCCGGTCTCGCGCCAGCGGGCGCGCTCCTCGCCCTCGCGGTCGGCCCAGTGATCGGCATTTCCCTCCACCGCCCACACCGGAAACTCGGCCGCGAGGGCGCGCAGGAAACCATCGGCAATCTCCAGGCCCGGGTGGCCCCACACCAGGTCGCCCGTGATCACGATCAGGTCGGGGCGATACCGGCGCGCGATCTCCAGCAGGCGTTGAGCCAGCGCGGACCCGCGCCGCAGGTGCAGGTCGGAGAGATGCATCACGCGCCGGCCCTCGAGTTGCGCCGGCAGGCCGGGCACTTCGAGCACGCGCTCGCGCGGGCGCAGCGCCCGTGCCCCGCGCACCCCCGCGATCCATACCGCGGCGGCGCAAAGACCCACCCCTATGGCAACCCACAGATAAGTCACGGCCCGTGCACATTCGCCGCAGGTGCCGGGGGATTCCTTGCAGGGCCCGCTCGCGCTACTCTGCGAAGCACGACCCCACGCGCGCCGCCGTGCGCGCCTACCGGACCATCTGTCATCCCGAGCGCCAGCGACTCGTGCTACGTAGCATTGCTTCCGTTCGCGCCCTCATGGTTCGCTGCCCGGTGCCGCCTGCGCGAGGCCGGCTCTGCCGCGGAGTTACTTCGCAGAGTAGCAGGGATCTCGGCAGAGGAAAACCCACGCCTCTCTTCTCCGAGATTCCTCGGCTTCGCCTCGGAATGACAGATAGAGAGGGCTTCCTACTCCCTACTCCCTACTTCCTACTTTCTGCTCCCTAAATCTCACGCAGTGTCGCCAGCGTATCCGCCTCCGCCGGCGCGCGCGCGGCGGCCTGGACCGCCTCCAGCAGCGAAGCGCCGCTCACCCCCAGCGAGCGGCCCCGGCGCTCCGGGAAGGCGCGCCCGATGAGAAGCAGCACGGCGGGGCGCACCTCGTCGGCGGGCAGCAGGCGCACGAAATCCGCGATGAGGCGGGCGAGTTCGCGGCGGCTTGAGGTCGCCTCGAGGGATTCGGCCAGCCGCGCCAGGCTCAACAGCGGGGTCGGCATGAGAGGCTCAAGCCAGGCGCGCTCAGGCGGGAGCCGGATTGGGGATCAGCCGGCCTTCTCGTCCTTGCCCTGGTCCGGCTCGGCGGCCTTCTGCACTTCGTCGGAGAGGCCGCTGATCGAGCGCTTGAATTCCCTCATCCCCTGGCCAATCGAGCGGCCGATTTCCGGCAGCCGCTTGGCGCCGAAGAGCAAGAACGCGACCAGCAGGAGGACGGCTATCTGTTGCGGGCTTCCCAGCATGGTTTGACTCTTTTCCCGGCGTACGCGGATGTGGATTCAGACCGATCCCCGCGCCTCAGTAGGCGCGGGTCTGTTCGATGGCGCGGCGGGTGAAGATCGCGCACCCGCGGTGGGCGCCGTGGCGATCCAGGCACAGGTTGCGATCCACGACCTCGGGCTCGGGCTCGTCCTGCTCCGGCTGGTCGTCATCGGCAACCGGAACGACCACGAGCAGCGTGCACTCATTGTCGGCCTTGGAGTAGAACGGGCAGGGCATGTTTATCCGCCTCGAGCGGAGCGGGGTCAACCGGCCTTTTGGTCGTCGTGAGACTCCTCGTCAACAGCCTTCTGCACCTCGTCGGAAACACCGGAGATTCCGCGCTTGAACTCCCTCATCCCCCGGCCAATGGACCGCCCGATCTCGGGCAACTTCTTGGCCCCGAAGAGAATGAACACCAACAAGAAAAGCCCCACGAGTTCAGGCCAGCCAAGTGTCGGCACCTTGAACCTCGTTTCCCGCCGGACCCCGGCGCTAACCAGTGCGATTATACCCCCGCTGAAACGAAAACACAAGCCATCGCGGCGCGACAACGATCCCGCGGCCGCCCCCAGGAAGCCGATCATTGACCCTCGAGCAGTTGATTCACAGAACAGGGCGTCGCGGGCCCAATAAGATTGGGCCCCTACACCCAAAACCCGGCCTGTAGGGGCCGATTCTCAATCGGCCCGTTCCCTTTGGGCGGTGAACCTGTTCCGCGAACCTCAATACGGCCTCTCCTTCAGGCCGCGCCGCATGTGGGCCACGGCGTACGTCGCCGCGCAGGCGATCATGAGCAGCGCCGGCGCGCCCAGGGCCAGCCTGAGGCTCCCCGTGGCCTGACCGATCCAGCCCATGGCAGGCGGGAAGAACAACATCCCCCCGCCCACGCCCACCACCACGATGCTGAACGCCATGGGAGCGCGCCCGCGCACGTGGACCCCGACATCGGCCAGCACCATGGCGAAAATCGAGGACATGCACAGCCCCGCGAAGCCCGCCGCCAGGTAGCACGTGAACACCGACCTCGAAAGCGCCACGCCGATCGAGGCCAGCGCCGTCCCCGTCGAGAGCACCACCACGAACAGCGCCGCCGGGAACCGCTGCGCCAGCGCGGTGCAGGCGAACCGGCCCACGGTCATGGCGGCCCACAGGATCGAGACCGAGGCGGCGGCGGTGGGCTTGTCGGTGTGCAGCGTCTTCTCCATGAACGCGGGAATCCAGCCCGACAGTCCCACCTCGGTGCTCACATAGAGGATGATCCCCACCAGCCCCATCGCCACCGCCCCGATCCGCAGCATCCGGAATGCGGCGAAGGGGTCGGACCCTCCCGCGCCGGCCTCGGGGTACCGCTGCGGCAGCAGCGCCACCATCGCCAGGGCCAGGACGGCCGCGGCGATGCCATAGGTGAGTTGCCAGCCGATCGCCCGCGACAGCATCACCGCCGCCAGCCACGGGCCGGCCACCGCCCCCACCGAGAAGAAGGCGTGCACGAGGTTGAGCACGAAAGCCTGCCGCCCGGGGTTGGCGTCCGAGGCGATCGCGTTGGCCATGACCTCGATCGAGGCGGCGCCGACTCCCATGATCGCCATCGCAGCCACCGCGAACCCGAACCGCGGCCGGGGCCCGATCTCCGGCGCCACCGCGAACAGCGCCATCGCCACCGCCACCACGGCCAGGCCGGCGGCTAGTGTGGCCTTTCGACCGAGTCGCTGCGCAATGGCGGGCATGGCGAGCGCCGCGGGAAGAAACCCCACCGCCAACGCGCCGAAGAGCGAACCCACCGCGGCCAGGCTCACGCCATAAGTCTTCGCGACCGCGGTGAGGCACGGGCCGAGCAGAAACATGGACACGCCATAGGCGGCGAAGACCACGCAGAGGGCGGCGGTGATGCCGAAAGCAGACGTCTGGCGCATGGCCGGTAGTCTTCGGCGCTGGACAGGGAGCGCCTGCCGCTTCATAGTGTCCTCCCCCTCGATGGCGGGGTGGTGAGAGGTGGGGCAGGTTAGCAACCTGCCTTGCCCTGCGAAGCAGGGCACCCGACCGTACACTGCTCCCCCCTCATGGGGGGGAATAGGGTGGGGCGACGTTCCCTCTACTTCCATTTTGCCCTATTCCCATGTTTCCACCGCCCCGCGCGTTGACACCGGCCGGGCGCCGGTGTTAGCATTGACCCGCCTCTGGCGCGCGAGGTTCCCATGCGATTTCTCCACACCGCCGACCTGCACTTGGGGGTTGAGAACTACGGCAGGACCGACCCTGCCACTGGCCTCAACTCGCGCTTCCTGGATTTCCTGGCGCGCCTCGACGAACTGGTCGCCTATGCCATAGCGCAGCGCGTGGACCTGGTGATCTCGGCCGGCGACGCCTTCCGCAGCCGCGAGCCCTCCCCCACTCACCAGCGCGAATTCGCCCGCCGCGTGCGCGCGCTCACCACGGCGGGCATCCCCGTGGTGCTGCTGGTGGGCAACCACGACCTGGCGTCGCTTCCCTCCAAGGCGACGGCCGTGGATGTGTACGCCGCCCTCGAGGTGCCTGGGGTCACGGTGGGCCGGTCGCCGGGGGTGATCCGCGTCGAAACCAGGAGCGGCCCGCTCCAGGTGGCCTGCCTGCCGGCCCTGCACCGCTGGAGCCTCCTGGGCGAGGAGGCGCGGCGCCTCGGCGCCGACGAGGTGCGCGCGCAATCGCAGAAGGCGCTCTGCGCGCTCATCGGCCAACTGGCCGCCGAGGTAAGCGCCGATGCGCCCGCGGTGCTCACCGCGCATCTTACGGTTGAAGGCGCCACACTCGGCACTGAGGCCAACCTGATGGCCGGCCCGGAGCTGCTGGTTCCCCTGGAGCGCATCGCCAACCCGGCCTTCGCCTATGTCGCGCTGGGCCACATGCACAAGCACCAGGACTTGAATCCCGGTGGCCGGCCGCCGGTGGTGTACTCGGGGAGCCTGGATCGCGTGGACTTCAGCGAGGAGCACGAAGCCAAGGGCTTCGTCTCGGTCGAGATCGAGGGGCACGCCGCGCGCTACGGGTTCGTCGAGGTGCAGGCCCGTCGCTTCGTCACCATCGAGGTGCAGCCGTCCGGCGAGGATTCATCCGCCGAAGCCTTGGCGAAGGCGGACCCCACCGCCGAGGTGCTGGAGGCGATCGGCCGCCGCGACATCGCCGGCGCGGTGGTGCGCACGCGGGTGATCTCGGAGCGCGAGGTGATGCTCGACGAGGCGCAGATCCGGCGCGCCCTCCAGCCGGCGTTCTGGGCCCTGCCCATCGCGCGCGAGGTGCGCCGGCGCCAGGCCGCGGTGCGCAGCCCCGAACTCACCGAGCGGCTCACCGATCCACTCGCCGCGCTCGAGGAGTACTTCAAGGTCACGCAGGCTCCCCAGGCTCACGCGAAGGAACTGCGCGGCTACGCGCAGCGCCTGGTGGAGGAAATGCGGCGCGAGGAAGCACTCACGTATGGGGAGTAGGAAGCAGGGAGTGTGGGTTGTCACCCCGAGCGAATGCGAGGGGTCCCGGATTCCGGGATTCCTCGGCTTCGCCTCGGAATGACAACCCCTCTGCCCGCTGCCTGCTGCCTGCTTATTCAGATGATTCCCGTCAAACTCTACTTGCGCAACTTCATGTCCTACGGCGACGAAGGCGCCGAGGTGGACTTCGATTTCCACATCGCCTGCCTGTCGGGCAATAACGGCGACGGCAAGTCCGCGCTCCTGGACGCGATCACCTGGGCGCTCTGGGGGATGGCGCGCGGCGTGGCCGGCTCCGGCGCGGGCAGCGAGGACCTCATCCACGCGGACGGCGATGCCGACGAGGCGCTGGTGGAGTTCACCTTCCGCCTGGGCGAAGTGCTCTACCGCGTCGTGCGGCGCCGGCACCGCAAGCGCGGCGGCGGCGTCACTCTCGAGGCCTGGGACAGCGAGCGCGCCGCCTTCCGCCCCCTCACCAGCGTCACCCAGCGCGAGACCCAGACCATGATCAGCCGGCTGCTGCGCATGGAGTACGAGACGTTCATCAACTCGGCGTTTCTGCTCCAGGGGCGGGCGGACGAGTTCACCCGCCGCCGGCCCACCGAGCGCAAGCAGATCCTGGCGGATATCCTCAACCTGGGCCAGTACGACGAGTTGGCTCAGCGCGCCCGTGACCAGGCTCGCGACGCCAGGGCCCGCGCCGCCCAACTCGCCGCCGAGATCGAGCGCCTGAGCGAGGAGGCCGGGCGCGAGGCCGAATGCCTGGCCGAGGTCGAGCGCCTGGAAAAGACGGTCGCCCAGACGCAGGAGCAACTGGCCGCCGCCGAGGCCAGCCACGAGGAGACGCGGCAGCAGGTAACAACCCTGGAAGCGCAGGAGTCCCGGCTGCGCGACCTGGAAGCCAACCTCCAGCAGGTCGAGCAGGAGCGCGGGGCCCTTGCCCGGCAGATCGCGGCGTTCCAGGAGCGCGCCGCCGCGAACCGGGCAATCGTAGCGCGGAAAGAGGAGATCGCCGCCGGCGCGGCCGAACTCGCGCGCCTGCGCGCCGAGGAGAGTGTGCTGGCGCAGAAGGCCCAGGAGGTCGCGGCGCTTCTGCGCGGGCGCGACGCCGCCGCCGCGCGCCTTGAGGCCGAAGCCAGGCGGCTCGAAGAACTCGTCGCGCAGAAGAAGCGCGACGCCGCAGCCCGCACCACCCAGTCCGGTGAAGCCAAGCGGCTGGCTCGCGAGATCGCCAAGGCGCAGCAGGCGCTGGTGGCCGCCGAGGCAGCGCGCCGGCAGGCCGAGACGCTGCGCGAGCAGGAGCAAACGCTTCAAGCCCAGCGGGCGGCCGCCCAGGCCGCCGGCAACCAGGCGCAGAAGGTCATCCGGGCGGCCCAACAGAGCGCGCAGTTGCTGGAAGGTGCGGAGGCGCGCTGCCCCGTCTGTCGCCAGGCGCTCAAACCAGAGGACAGGCAGCAGGTGCTGGCCCACCTGGCGGCCGAACAGAAGGGCGCCGACGCGGCAGCGCGCGAGGCCGCCGCCCAACTGGCCGCGGCTGCCAAGGAATTGAACGCGATCCAGAAGCGGCTGCAGCCGCTGCGCAGTGAGGCCGAGCGGGCGCCGGCCCTGGCCCAGCAGGTCGGTGCGCTCCAGGGCCGCCTGGAGCGCGCCCAGGAGGCGGCCCGCGAAGCCGAGGCGCTCCAGGGCGAGGCCGAGGCGCTCACTCGGCAACTCGCAGGCGGCGAGTTCGCGCCGGAAGCCAGACAGGCTCTCAGCGACGCCGAAGCCGGGATCGCCGCCATCGGCTACCGACCCGACGACCACACCAGGGTGAGGCAGCAGATCGCCGACTACGGACGGTTCGAGCGCGAACAGGCCCTCTTGGAGCAGGCTGAGGCCGCCCTCCCGGCGGACGAACGGACCTTGAAGGAATTGGCGACAGCGGCCGAGGCAAAGGACACGTCACGGGATTACTTGACTAAAGAGGTAGGAAAAATTAGAATATTGACGTCTGGCCTGGCCGCGGCGCGCAGAAAGGCCGAGGAAGCGGCTGGAGCCATGGCCACGCACCGGCAGGCCTACGCGGCGGCCCTCGCCGAGGCCGGCATCTGGCGAGAGCGGCTGGAGCGCTGCCGGGCCCTGGCGCGCGACGTTGCGGAGCGCCGCAAGCAGCGCCGCCAGGCCGAGCGGGACGCCGAGGCTTACCTGGCCCTGGCCCAGGCATTTGGCAAGAACGGCATCCAGGCGCTCATCATCGAGAACGTCGTCCCGCAACTCGCCGACTATGCCAACGAACTCCTGGACCGGCTGAGCGACGGCAGAATGCGAGTCACTTTCGTGACCCAGAAGACCACCGCCAAGGGCGAGCCCGCGGAGACGCTCGAGATCGTGATCAGCGATGGCGCGTCCTCGCGCAAGTACGAGTTGTACAGCGGCGGCGAGGCCTTCCGCGCCAACTTCGCCATCCGCGTGGCGCTCTCGCGGCTGCTGGCGCACCGCGCGGGCGCGCGGCTGCAGACCCTGGTGGTGGACGAGGGCTTCGGCACCCAGGACGCCCACGGCCGCCAGCGCCTGGTCGAGGCGATCCTGGCGATCAAGGACCAGTTCGAGCGCATCCTCGTCGTCACCCACATCGAGGATCTCAAGGACGCATTCCCCTATCGCATCGAAGTCACCAAGGACGAGAGCGGCAGCCATCTGAGGCAGATGGCCGTCGCCTGAGGCAGGCCCCGCGGCCCGATGCATTCGGGCCTATTGAGGTTCGCCAAATATGTTTGACCGACGGGAGCGGACGGGCCGATTAAGAATCGGCCCCTACAGCCGGAATTTCGCGTGTAGGGGCCCAATCTTAT
>Ga0315288_10013150_pt1 | contig 10367 bp, 6 predicted proteins | sample YL17G11_20_MG_FD_203454 | JGI IMG/M metagenome (GOLD analysis project Ga0315288, IMG submission 203454) | Sediment microbial communities from Yellowstone Lake, YNP, Wyoming, USA - YL17G11_20 | ecosystem: Environmental > Aquatic > Freshwater > Lake > Sediment | place: USA: Wyoming | collected...
GGGGTAGCACTGTGCGTGTTGCACCATGTTGCTTTTGACAGGGCGCTGATTCGGCTCAGTGAGAATTACTCTGTGACTGTCAATGACTCTGAGATGCAGCGCCTTCGAGACATCCGTCGTGGTAGCGGGATGGATAGATTCATCAGAGCTTTGCGGCCACTGATTATTTTACCGCCAGCCGTCAGCGACAGACCAAACATAAACTACATCCGAATCGGCAATGAAGTGCGTGGCTGGCCGATCGGGGCACAAGCACTTGCCCTGTAAGCACACAGGCATCGAATAAAAACATCCCCCGCGTTTTTGCGCCAGACGCGGGGGATGTTGTTGCCACCGAATGCCTCAACTCTTTTTCTCGATCTTGGCCCACGTATCCTTCAGGCTGACCGTCCGATTGAACACGAGCTTGCCCTCGGTCGAATCGGGGTCAACGCAGAAATAGCCTTGCCGCTCGAACTGGAACTTGGTCCCAGGCTTGGCATCCGCCAGACTCGGCTCAAGCTTGCAGCCGGTGAGCACCTCTAGCGAGTTGGGGCTGACAGTGTCCAGGAAATCTTGGCCTTCTTCCACATCGTCGGGATTCGGTTTGGTAAAGAGATAGTCGTACAGCCGCGCTTCGGCCTCCAGCGCGTGCGCCGCCGAGACCCAGTGGATCGTGGACTTGACCTTGCGCCCATCCGGCGCGTCGCCGCCGCGCGTGGCCGGGTCGTACGTGCAGTGCAACTCGACGATCTGGCCTTGTGTATCCTTGACCACCTTCACGCATTTGATGAAATACGCATAGCGCAATCTCACCTCGCGGCCGGGCGCCAGGCGATAGAACTGCTTGGGTGGGTCCTCGCGGAAATCTTCTTGCTCGATGTACAGCACGCGCGAAAAGGGAACCTTGCGCGTGCCTGCATTCGGGTCTTCGGGATTGTTGACCGCGTCCATCTCTTCGGCCTGGCCTTCGGGGTAATTGTCAATCACCACGCGAAGCGGTCGCAGGATGGCCATCACGCGCGGCGCGCGCTTGTTCAAATCCTCCCGCAGGCAGTGCTCGAGCAGTTGAATGTCCACGATGCTGTCGGCCTTGGCCACGCCGATACGCTCGGCAAACGCGCGGATGGACTCGGGCGTATAGCCGCGCCGCCGCAGCCCGGCCAGCGTGGGCATACGCGGGTCGCCCCAGCCTCGAACAAGCTTGTCATTCACCAGTCGTAACAGCTTGCGCTTGCTCATCACCGTGTAGGTGAGGTTGAGCCGCGCAAATTCGATCTGGCGCGGGTGATAGATTTCCAGCTTGTCGAGGAACCAATCGTACAGCGGGCGGTGATCTTCGTATTCGAGCGAGCACAGCGAGTGCGTGATGCCCTCAATCGAATCGCACTGGCCGTGGGCAAAGTCGTACATCGGATAGATGCACCACTGGTCGCCCGTCCGGTGATGTTCTGCATGCAGGATGCGGTACATCACCGGATCGCGCATGTTCATGTTGGGGGATGCCATATCAATCTTGGCCCGCAGGACGCGCGCGCCATCTGGGAATTCGCCTTTCCTCATGCGCTCGAACAGGTCAAGATTCTCCTCGACCGAGCGATTGCGGTACGGGCTTTCCTTGCCGGGCGCGGTCAGCGTGCCGCGACGTTCGCGGATTTCATCCGCGCTCAGGTCGTCCACATAAGCCTTGCTCTTTTTGATGAGCTTTGCCGCGAATTCGTACAACTGCTCGAAATAATCGGAAGCGTAAAACTCTCGATCTTCCCAGTCAAAGCCGAGCCAGTGAATGTCCTCTTTGATGGACTCGACGTATTCCACGTCCTCTTTGACGGGGTTGGTGTCGTCATAGCGCAGGTTGCACTTGCCGCCAAACTCGAGCGCCATGCCAAAGTCAATGCACATGGCTTTGGCATGGCCGACGTGCAAATAGCCATTCGGCTCCGGCGGCCAGCGGGTGTGAACTCGCCCGCCAAAGCGGCCTGTTTTGATGTCCTCGATGATGGCGTCGCGGATAAAGTTGGAGGCGGTGGCAGAATCGGTCGGGGTCATGTTTGCAGCTCCATGCGTGCTGGGATAATTTTTGCTCACGGCATGATATTCTAACACATTCCGGCGTTTTGGGAATTTCGCTGGACAAAAACAGTGACATCGTGTATCATTCTTGCCTGCACCTCAAGAGCTCCTCACAAAAGGAACCACTCGTGGATCGAACCGAACAACTGCTCCAAGCGTTGAGCAACGCGCGCAGCGCGTTGGCGCGCCACATCCACCGTCCGTCTATCATTCATGGCGACGATTACGACAACGCACTGGAACCGCAATCCGCAATCCGAAACACTTGCACCTGCGCGGCGCTCCGGCGCAAGCGCAGGTGTCCGCAATCGCAGGAGGGCTGATGGCATCACAAGCACCGGAAATGATTCAAGACATTGCGGCGGCCTTGCAGAGGCAGATTGAGGCGTTTGCGCCCACGGTCGAAGCAGTGGACGTTGGCACGGTCATCGAGGTCGGCGATGGCATCGCCCGCGTCACGGGCCTGGCCAGCGTCCGCGCCAGCGAGATGGTACAGTTTGAAAATGGCACGCTTGGCATTGCGTTCAGCCTGGAGCGCGATCATGTCGGCGTGATCATCATGGGCGAGTATACCGAGATTGAGGAAGGGCAGACGGTGCGCGCCACAGGCCGCATCGTTTCGGTCCCGGTCGGCGATGCGCTGATCGGGCGTGTGGTGGACGCCATCGGCCAGCCGATTGACGGCAAGGGGCCGATCGTCACGACCCAGTCCCGCAACATTGAGCGCATCGCCCCCGGCGTGATCGAGCGGCAGAACGTGGATACTGCCGTGCAGACCGGCATCAAGGCGATTGATTCGATGATTCCGATTGGCCGCGGGCAGCGCGAGCTGATCATCGGCGACCGGCAAACCGGCAAGACGGCGCTGGCGATTGACACGATCATCAACCAAAAAGGCCAAGACCTGATCTGCATTTACGTTGCCATCGGCCAAAGGAAGGCGCAGGTGGCGCGCGTGGTGGCGACGCTGGAAAAGCATGGCGCGATGGAGCACACCATCGTCGTCGTCGCGTCCGCTTCCGACCCGGCCGCTTTGCAGTACATTGCGCCTTACGCAGGCTGCTCCATCGGCGAAGAGTTCATGGAGACGGGCCGAGACGCGCTCGTCGTCTACGATGACCTTTCCAAGCACGCCTGGGCTTACCGGCAAGTCTCACTGTTGCTCCGCCGCCCGCCTGGTCGCGAGGCTTATCCGGGCGACGTGTTTTATCTCCACAGTCGCTTGCTGGAGCGCGCGGCTCGCTTGAGCAAAGAGCGCGGCGATGGCAGCCTCACCGCGCTGCCCATCATCGAGACGTTGTTGAGCGATGTGTCGGCGTATATCCCCACGAACGTCATCTCGATCACCGACGGGCAGATTTACCTGGAAGGCGACTTGTTCAACGCGGGCATCCGCCCGGCGGTCAACGTGGGCATTTCCGTCAGCCGCGTGGGCGGCTCGGCGCAGACCAAAGCAATGCGCCAGGTGGCGGGCAAGCTGCGGCTCGACATGGCCCAGTTCCGCGAGCTGGCCGCGTTCGCGCAGTTCGGCTCAGACCTGGACAAGGCCACGCTGCAACAACTGGAGCGCGGCAGGCGCTTGCAAGAAATCCTCAAGCAGCCGCAGTACCAGCCGATGCCGCTCGGCCACCAGGTGATGATCATTTTCGCGGGCACGAACGGCTATGCGGACAACGTCCCCGTGGAGCGTGTGCGCGAATGGGAGACGGCCTTTCTGCGTTTTATGGACACGCAATATCCTGCCATCGGTCAATCCATCATGGCCGAAAAGCGCATCACCGACGAGAATGAAAAGGCGCTGCGCGCCGCCGTTGAGGAATTTGTCAGGTCGTGGAGTTAGTGATCAGTAATCGGCGAGCTGGACAACTGATCACTGATTGACTGATCACCGAGTAACTATCATGGCGACAGCACGAGAAATTCGACGACGCATCAAGAGCGTCAAGAACATTGCGCAGGTGACGCGCGCGCTGCAAGCGGTGTCGGCCTCCAAAGTGCGGCGCGCGCAAGAGGCCGTGCTGGCGACGCGCGCTTATGCGCAATTGGCGTGGGAGGTCTTGAGCGACCTTTCGCAGCAGGTGGGCGCGAACGAAAGGCTGCATCCGCTGTTCGAGGTGCGCCCGGCCAAGACCATCGGCCTCTTGATGCTTTCCGGCGACCGGGGGCTGTGCGGTGCGTTCAATTATAACGTCGTCCGCACGACGATGGATTTCAGCCGCCGCGCCAAAGGCGCCCCGATCCGCGTCATTACGGTGGGCAAAAAGGGCCGCGAGCTGATGTGGCGGCGCGGGTTCAACATCGTTCACGAGTTTTCCGGGCTGCCGGCCGCGCCGAGATTGGCCGACGTGACGCCGATTGCTCGCGCGGCGATGGACGGCTTTAAAAGCGGCGAGTTTGACGTGGTGTACCTGGCTTATACCGGCTTTGTCAACACGCTCGTCCAAAAGGCGGTCGTCAAGCGCCTGCTGCCGCTCAGGCCGACCGAGCTGGAATCGCAGGTGATGGCCGAGCATGTGGCGGGCGCGCGTCAAGGGCGCATGGCGGCGACCGATTACATTTACGAGCCTTCGCCGCGCGCGATTTTGGACGTGATCGTTCCGCGCTTTACCGAGTTGCAGGTCTATCAGGCCGTGCTCGAGTCGCTCGCCAGCGAGCACAGCGCGCGCATGGTGGCGATGCGGAACGCGACGGACAACGCCGAGCAGTTGGTGGGCGATTTGACGCTGCGCTACAACAAGGCGCGGCAACAAAGCATCACCAGCGAGCTGCTGGACATCGCAGGCGGCGCCGAGGCGCTGGCCCAGGCCGCCGGGTAAAAAGCATGCCGACGCTCCCCTCCCGCTCTAGCCTGGCTGGAATTTTTCTGCTCAGCCTGTCGCTGCTGATGCTCGAGATCACGCTGACGCGCGTGTTCTCGGTGACGATGTGGTATCACTTTGCTTTCCTGTCCATCTCTCTGGCGCTGTTGGGTGGGGCAGTTGGAGGCATCTGGGCGTACCTGGCGAGTCACCGCCTGGGACGTGGTTCGCTCTATGCGTGGCGAGCGCGCATCGCGCTGCTGTTTGCCGTGGCGACGGTGGCCACGTTCGTTCTTTATACAAACCTGCGATTTTGGGGTGGGGCAGGCACGTGGCAGGTATTCACGCCGCAAGGCATGGGGATGCTGATCCTGGTCTACCTTGACCTGGCGCTGCCGTTTTTCCTGGGCGGGTTGTGTTTGGCAGTGGCCATGTCCGAGTGGGCCGAAAGTGTCAGCGTTGTGTACTTTGCGGATTTGATCGGCGCGAGCATCGGCTGCATCGTCAGCGTGATCACGCTCTCGCAGTTGGGCGGCCCCAACACCATGATCGTTATCGGCATCGTGGGCGGGCTGGCGGCGCTGATGTTTGCGCTCTCGAGCGCGCAGCCGCGCTGGCAGGTGGTCTCGGTCGGGGTGACGGTGGGCTGCGCGGCGTTGCTTGTTGCCAATCTGAATTGGAATTTCATCCGCGTCATTTCGACCAAGACGAGCGGCGAGGGCGCGCCTGAGGCTCATCCGCTCGTCGAGCGATGGAATTCGTTCTCGCGCGTGACGGTTTACCCGGAAGAGTGGGGCACGTTCGGCTGGGGGATGAGCCGCGTCTATCAAGGACCGCTCAGCCGCTTTTTTCTGATGTTGATTGACACGGCGGCGGGCACGCCGATCCAAAAGTTTGACGGCAACCTGGCCTCGGTTGATTTTCTGCGCTACGATGTGACGAGCCTGGCGCATTACGTGCGGCCCAACGCGCGCGTGCTCATCATCGGGCCGGGCGGCGGGCGCGACGTGCTCGCGGCGCTGGTGTTCAAACAGCCGGAAATCGTCGGCGTCGAGATCAATCCGATCATTGTGGACTTGGTGCGCGGCCGCTTTGGCGATTACGCCGGGCGTGTGTACGATCAGCCGGGCGTCTCGGTTGTGGTGGACGAAGCGCGCAATTACATCTCGCGCTCGCCGCGCAAGTACGACGTGATCCAGGCCAGCCTGATTGACACGTGGGCGGCCACGTCCGCCGGGGCCTTTGCGCTTTCGGAAAACAGTCTGTATACTGAGGAGGCGTTCCGCAGCTATTACGATCATCTTTCGGATGACGGGCTGTTGACGGTGACGCGCTGGTACTTGCCCGATAGCCCCGGCGAAACGTTGCGGCTGGTCTCGCTCGGCCTGGCAGCGTGGCGCAGGTCAGGCGCGGCCGACCCGCGCGAGAGCGTCATCGTCGTGGCGAACTTGCCCTCCCGCGAGCGATCCGAAGGCGCCGCGACGATGCTGCTGAAAAAGACGCCGTTCACCGCGCAAGAGGTGGCGTCGGTCGAGCGGGTGGCGACGGCGATGCAGTTCTCTATGGTGTATGCGCCGGGCCTGCCCTCCAGTAACGAGGTCAGCGCACTGGTCAACGCGCCAGATTGGGCGGCGTTTTGGAAGAATTACCCGGTGGACATTTCACCGACCACCGACGACCGACCATTCTTCTTCAACTTGTTTCGCGTCGGCGATGCGCTCGACCCTAAAGTGGTGGGCGCGAGTGGCGTGTATCGGCGCGGCGTCGAGGCGTTGCAAATCCTGGGGCGATTGCTGGCGGTCACCGCAGGCATCTCGGCGCTGTTCATCCTGGGGCCGCTGCTGCTGTTTGAGCGGCGCGCGCTCAAGGCCAAAGGTCGCTCGTCATTCTTGTTGTACTTTGCGAGTTTGGGCGCGGGGTTCATGCTGATCGAGATTCCGGTTGTCCAGCGGTTCATTTTGTTCCTGGGACATCCAATCTATGCACTGGCAGTTGTATTGTTTTCGCTGCTATTCTTTGGCGGCCTGGGCAGTTTCAGCACGCGGCGTGTGACGGCGGATCGAGCGGCGGCGCGGTTGACGTGGAGCATCCCGGCGCTGGTGGCGCTTTCGCTCTTGAATGCGTTTGCGGCGCCGCCGCTGCTGAACGCTCTGTTGCCACTGCCATTGGAAGGTCGCATGGCCGTTGCAGTGATGTTGCTGGCGCCGCTCGGCCTGCTGATGGGGATGCCGTTCCCGATGGGCATCAAGATCGTCTCGGAGCAGGCGCGCGAGATCGTGCCGTGGGTGTGGGGCGTGAACGGCGCGACCTCGGTGTTGGGCTCAGTGCTGGCGGTGATGCTATCCATCAATTTTGGATTTCGCGCTGCGCTGGTCGTGGGAACGGTAATCTACCTGGGCGCTTTGCTCCTGGCGCGGACCGTAAAGGTTGAGCGCGCGCCTCTTGCGTCGGTCGCTCAACCAGTGGGTTGACAAGAGCACATTTCTATGGCCCGTCAAATGTCAAAGGCGATTACGCTTGACATTTGACGGCCTGATCGTAACTACTCAGCCGCTCCCGCCGGATTGACAAATCCGGCCGTTCGGCAAGCAAAATTGAGCAGACCTCATCGCATTTGGCTTGGATTTGGCAATCCAAGCCGAGTGGGCTGAGTAGTTACGCCTGATCAATGAAAGGTGCAGTTCGGAGGCAATCCATGGCACGAACATCAATGGGCAAAGTTGTGGCGGTCAAAGGCGCAGTCGTGGACGTCGAATTCGCGCCGCAAGAGTTGCCGGAAATCTATGACGCGGTCGAAATCTCGCGCGACGGCAAAAAGCTCGTGCTAGAGACCCAGCAGCAGATCGGCGATAACACCGTGCGCTGCTTGGCGATGGACTCGACGGACGGGCTGGCGCGCGGCGTCGAGGCATTCAACACCGGCGCGCCGATCACCGTGCCGGTCGGCCCGGCCACGCTGGGGCGCATCTTTAACGTGCTGGGCGAGCCGGTGGATAACAAGGGCGGAGTCAAAGCCACAACTCGTTATCCGATCCATCGCCCGGCCCCGTCGTTCGACGAGCAGTCCACGCGCGCTGAAGTGTTCGAGACCGGCATCAAGGTGATTGACCTCGTCGCGCCGTTCACCAAAGGCGGCAAGACCGGCATCTTTGGCGGCGCAGGCGTGGGCAAGACCGTTATCATCGCGGAACTCATGCGCTCGATTGCGGCGGAGCACGGCGGCTTTTCAGTGTTCTCCGGCGTGGGCGAGCGCACCCGCGAAGGCACCCAGTTCTATCACGAGATGATCGAGTCGGGCGTGATTGACAAGACAGTGATGGTCTTTGGTCAGATGAACGAGCCGCCCGGCGTGCGGTTGCGCGTGGCGCTGACCGGCCTGACGATGGCCGAGTATTTCCGCGATGAGGGCCGCGACGTGCTCTTGTTCATTGACAACATTTTTCGCTTTGTGATGAGCGGGTCGGAGGTCTCGGCGCTCTTGGGCCGGATGCCCTCGGCGGTAGGCTACCAGCCGACGCTTTCGACCGAGATGGGCGAGATGCAAGAGCGCATCACCTCGACCAAGCGCGGCAGCATCACTTCGATGCAGGCGGTGTACGTGCCGGCTGACGACTATTCCGATCCGGCCCCGGTGGCGACGTTCACGCACCTGGACGCGACCATCGCGCTCGAGCGCTCCATCGTCGAAAAAGGCATCTATCCGGCGGTGGACCCGCTGGCCTCCACCAGTCGCATCCTCGATCCGCACCAGGTGGGCGAGGAGCATTATCGCGTTGCGCGTGAGGTGCAGCGCGTGCTGCAGCGCTACAAGGACTTGCAAGACATTATCGCCATTTTGGGCGTCGAGGAATTGAGCGAAGACGACAAGCTGCTCGTGGCGCGCGCGCGCAAGGTTGAGAAATTTTTCTCGCAGCCGTTCTTTGTGGCCGAGATGTTCACCGGGCGCAAGGGCCAGTACGTCCCGCTGCAAGAAACCATTCGCGGCTTTGGCGAGATTTTGGAAGGCAAGCACGACGATTTGCCCGAAGGCGCGTTCTACATGGCCGGCACGATTGGTCAGGCCGTCGAGCAAGCCAGGCAGATGCAGGCGGTGTAGAGACGTTCCGATGGAACGTTTCTACAGGAGAAGGTCATGCCTCTCAAGCTGGAAATCGTCACACAAGAACGGCGCGTCTATTCGGCGGACGATGTGGAAATGGTCATTGCGCCGGGAGCCGAGGGCGAGCTGGGCATCCTGCCGCATCACGCGCCGCTCATCACCGCGCTTCAAGAAGGCATGATGCGCGTCAAGCGCGCGAGCGGTGAGGAAGAGGTCCTGGCGATTCACGGCGGCTTTATGGAAGTGCTGCCGGATCACGTGACGGTTTTGGCGGATACAGCCGAGCGCGCCGAGGAAATTGACCTGACCCGCGCCCAAGAGGCTCGCCAGCGGGCTGAAGAGTTGATGAAGCAGCACCGTGATGACAAGATAGATTACGCGCGCGCCGAGGCGGCCATGCGCCGGTCGGCGGTCCGTCTGAAGGTTGCCAGCAAGCGTCGGCAGCGCGGACTGCCTACGCCGCCACCCGCGGAGTCAAAGTGAGGTCCCATGTTTGAAAAGCATCTTGGCATTGATCTGGGAACGGTCAACGTGTTGGTCTATGTCCACGGTCGAGGCATTGTTTTGCAGGAGCCATCCGTGGTGGCGCTCTCGGTCAACGAAGACAAGATCGTGGCCGTGGGCGAAGAAGCCAAAGCGATGTATGGCCGCACTCCAGACGTCATTGAGGTGCTCAGGCCGATGCGGGCCGGCGTCATCGCGGATTACCAGGTCACGGAGGCGATGCTGCGCTATTTCATCCACAAAGCCATCGGCAGTTGGGGGCTGTTCAAGCCGCGTGTGATGATCAGCGTGCCGTATGGTGTGACGAGCGTGGAAAAGCGCGCGGTGCACGAGGCGGCGGTGGCCGCTGGCGCGCGCGAAGCGCACTTGCTGTGGGAGCCGGTCGCGGCGGCCATCGGCGCGGGGCTGCCCACCGACATGCCCACCGGCAACATGGTCGTTGACATGGGCGGCGGCACGACTGAAGCGGCCGTCGTTTCGATGAATGGCATCGTCGTCGCCAACTCGGTCCGCACGGGTGGCGTGCGATTGGACGAGGCTATCATTGGCTACATCCGCAAAAAATACAACCTCGCCATCGGCGAGCCGACCGCCGAAGAGATCAAGCTGCGCATTGGCGCGGCGATGGCGCTGGACGAGCCGATGACGATAGAAGTCCAGGGCCGCGACCAGGTGGCCGGGTTGCCGCGCACCATCACCATCAATTCGGAAGAAGTGACCGAGGCGATCACAGAGCCGCTGGCGGCGATTGTCGGTGTGGTCAAGTCCGTGCTGGAAAGGACGCCGCCGGAGCTGTCCTCGGACATTATTGACCGGGGGATGGTGCTCGTCGGCGGTGGGGCGCTGTTGCGCAAGATAGATCAACTGTTGACCAAGGAAACCGGCGTGGCGGCGTACGTGGCCGATGCGCCGAT
>Ga0315288_10013152_pt1 | contig 10366 bp, 9 predicted proteins | sample YL17G11_20_MG_FD_203454 | JGI IMG/M metagenome (GOLD analysis project Ga0315288, IMG submission 203454) | Sediment microbial communities from Yellowstone Lake, YNP, Wyoming, USA - YL17G11_20 | ecosystem: Environmental > Aquatic > Freshwater > Lake > Sediment | place: USA: Wyoming | collected...
TCTCCGATCGAAGATTGGCCGAGCCTGGATTGCGATTCGAGATAACGATATCGCTGCAGAGGCCTTAGGGGTCAATATCGTTTTCTACAAACTTCTTGCCTTCTTTGTGGCGGGTTTTATGGGGGGCATCGCAGGAGCTTTTTGGGTCACGTCTCTCGCGGCCATTAGCCCCGAACATTTCCATTTCGGATGGTCCTTATGGTTGGTCGGGGTGATCCTCATCGGCGGAGTGGGAAGTCTTCATGGAACGATCTTGGGTGCCCTGTTCATGACACTCATTCCAGAAGGACTTAAGTTCCTGATCTTCATTTTGACACAGGACCCCTTTGTTGTGAACCTCATGCCTTTTCTGCCCCACTTGCTTGAGAAGTTTCTATTCGTGAAAGAGGCGGCCTTCGGGCTGGTCATCATTCTTTTTCTGATCTTCCAACCCAATGGGCTCTCATATCGTTGGTGGCAAGTAAAAAACTACTTCAACCTGTGGCCGTTTTCATACTAACGTGATCCGTGTCCATGACACGTGCCTGCAAGAACACGGAGGGTGGTCAACAGACAGAAAGGATACCTACCCGGCGGAGGTGGGGACATGCGACACGTATGAAAGAAGGGGGTGATGCAAAAGGGTTTGGATGGTGGGAGTCGTGGGAATCAAGGCAGTAAATGGTCACCAGGTGTCTATCAACACCTCACTGATTCTTGAAAGGAGGTCATACATGAGAAGGATTGTCGCACTTTGGGTCGTCATCTTTTTAGTCTTCGTCATGGGGTTCACCCATTTTCCGGCCATCGCCCAGGAGGTCAAGTTGGGTGCCCTTCAGGATACGACAGGGGCCACCTCTGATGTGGGTAAGGATGAGGCCATGGGAGTCCGAGAAGCGGTCCAGTATTATAACGATTCTGGAGGGATCAACGGGAAAAAGATCCGCCTCTTCCAGTACGATTACGGGTACCGAGTTCCAGAAGCCGTCACCACGTACAAACGCTTCAGGGATTACGACAAAGTCGTGATGGTGTTGGGATGGGGGACAGGAGACACCGAATCCCTTTCGCCAACGATTAACGCTGACAAGATGCCGTATCTTTCGAGCTCTTTTTCGGGTCATCTGTGTGATCCGGCAAAGACACCCTATAATTTTGTTTATGGAACCGATTATTCCACCAATGCCCGTGGGGCAATTACCTATTGGTTTGAGGAGATTTGGAAGAAAGAATCCAAATGGAAGGACCTGAGAGAAAAGGGAACCAAACCCAAGTTTGTCTGCTTTATGGACACGGCTTCTCCGTATGCGACAGCCCCCATCAAAGCCATTAAGGATCAAGCCACCCTCCTTGGATTTGAGATTGGTCCAGACAACAGCATCTCTTTGACGGCTCTCGATACGAAGAGTCAGGTCATTGCAGCAAAAAGCTTTGGGGCCAACCTCGTCTGGCATGGAAATACAACCATGTCCGTATCCGCGGCAATCAAGGATGCCTATGCCCTCGGACTCGGAGCAGATCACATCATCAACAACTGGGGGTTTGATGAAAACCTGCCCAAGTTGGGAGGACCGGCCGTGGAGGGAGCCTCCGGACTCATTGCCTGTGCCCTATTCATCGATGAGTACCCCGCCAAGAAAAGAGTCCTCGAATACGCCAAGAAGCTCAACCCTGGAATGGCGCAGGAAAACCGACTCATCCGCACAATTCAAGGTTGGGTCAAGGCCACCCTCGCCGTAGAAGCCATGAGAAAAGCCGACAAGGCCGGAAAATTGAATGGCCCAGGAATTAAAGAGGCCTTCGAAACCTTCAAAGACTGGCCGGGACTGAAGGAGTATGGGGGACAGTCGGTGACCATCACTCCGACGGACCATCGTTACAGCTCGGTGGTCAGGATTGGCAGAGTGATCAAAGGGAGGCCTCAAACGGTTGCCGAAATTGACATGAAAGCTAAGTTTCCTGACAAATGGGCCTCGTGGCTCGGCTGGTGAAAGGAGTATCGTTTGAATTCTGAAGCCCTGACCGATGCGGAAAGCATTTTAAAGATTAACAACATTGAGGTCATGTATCACGAAGTCATCCTCGTCTTGAAGGGCGTCTCGATCGATGTGCCCAGGGGAGGAATCGTCGCCCTTCTGGGAGCCAATGGAGCCGGAAAATCGACAACCTTAAAATCCATTTCTGGCTTACTGAAACACGAAGATGGCGAGGTTACGGATGGCGGTATCGAATTCATGGGAGAACGAATTCACCATCTCCCACCGGAAGAGATCGCCAAGAGAGGAATCATCCAGGTGATCGAAGGGAGAAGAGTCTTTGAACACCTCACCGTTGAGCAGAACCTCCGCGTTGGAGCGCACCTTAGAAGGCAAGGACCCGGGACCAAGGAACGTCTGGAGATGGTTTACCACTATTTCCCAAGACTCATCGCACGTCGACATGTTCTTGCCGGATATATCAGCGGCGGGGAGCAGCAGATGACCGTGATCGGCAGGGCCCTCATGGCCGAACCAAGATTGATGCTTCTCGATGAACCCTCCATGGGACTCGCACCGTTGCTCATCAAGGAGATCTTCGACATCATCACGCGCTTGACCCATGAAGAAGCCATTCCCATTCTTCTCGTCGAGCAGAATGTGAAATTGGCCCTCACCGTGGCTGAGTACGCCTACGTTCTCGAAAACGGAAGGCTCGTGATGCATGGCACTTCAGAAAAACTGAAGGAGAATCCCGATATCCGTGACTTTTACTTAGGTCTTTCCGACATCGGTGAACGGAAAAGTTTCCGAAATGTGAAACACTATAAACGAAGAAAACGGTGGCTCACGTGAGCCTAACATTGGAAAATGCAAAAGGATCCATGGTGAAGGGTCATTGCTCCTTTTGCGTTGATCATTTTGCAATTTGCATTGACAGGGTACCGAAAGGAGGTTCATGATGCGAAGAGTCTTCTTGCTTATGATCATACTGATTTTGGCGGTCTCAGGAATGAGCGCTTGCAAACCCGGGCTTCTTCCGACGGAAGATCTCGGAAAACCAAAAATCACACTGCAACGCGTCGAGGTGGTGGGATCGTTTCCTTGGGTGGATCCGCCAGGCCGCACCCCTTTGGCTCTTGGTTTCTTATTCAATATCCATAACCCCAGTGCTCACAACGTCATGCTGGATAACCTGAAGTTTGCTTACTCTTTTGAAGTGACCCCAGACTATTATATTGAGATGAATGTCCCTGTGTCCTACGACCGCATCTACTTCCCTCCCGGGACGACCAGTGAGTATCGCATTGTCAACCTCATCGATTCGGCAGTTGTCCTCGGGAAACTCGCTGTAACCCAAGGGGCAAAGCTGCAGGAGCTAAATCTCAAGCCCGTGGATATTCTTAAGAACTGGTATGCCAAGATCGGGGACTTTTCCTTTGGGATCAAGGTTTCCGAGGGTATGGCGGTTTTCTCAAGTGAGAAAGGTGACCTCTTTGTGCCTTTTGAGGGAAGCTTCCCTCAAAAATGAATAGGGAAGACGTCATTCTATCTAACCCCCACCCTCCTCAGCGCAAGAGAAGGGTGGGAAGCAAGGAAAATTTCCAATGTCCAAACAAGGAGAAACGGACAGAGCGACCGGTTATTTCAAAAAGAGTCTGGAGACCATGTCTTCGCGGAAGCGAAGAGAGTACCTCCATCGAAAGCTTAAGGCCATCATCCACTATGCCTACAAACATTCTCCAGCCGTTAAGTCAAGGCTCGACTCTCGTGGGCTGAAACCAAGAGACATTCAGGCGATTCGGGACTTGGAGAGGCTTCCGATCACCAAGAAGACCGATCTCATCGATCTTCAGAAGAGGAATCCCCCTTTCGGGGGAATCGCCACGGTAACGATCAATGAATTGAGGAGAATCTACATCTCCCCAGGCCCTATCTATGAGCCAGGAGAGATGGAATACGATGAACTGGGTTGGGTCCAAGCCATGTTCGCGGCAGGATTTCGACCTGGAGATATCGCCATCAACACCTTCAGCTACCACATGGTCCCTTTCGCCCTCAACATGGTAGACAACTCCCTCCGTCGACTTCGATGCATCACCATCCCAACAGGCGTTGGAAATACAGAACAACAGGTTCAGATCTTGCGAACTCTCAAAGCCAATGCGTTCTGTGGAACGCCCAGCTTTCTTTTGAACATCGCCGAAAAGGCAGAGGAGATGGGACTCGACCTCAAACGCGATCTGATGCTCCGGGTGGGTTTCGTCGCTGCCGAAATGCTTCCGGAATCTCTTCGGTCTAAACTCGAAGAGAAATTTGGAATGACCATTCGGCAGAGTTACGGGACTGCAGACATTGGATGTTTAGGCTATGAATGCATCGAAGAGAATGGAATGCATGTCCCGGATGATAAGATCGTAGAGATCGTTGATCCTGAAACAGGAAAGCAACTCGAGCCTGGTCAGGCGGGTGAAATCGTTGCAACCACCTTTAATCGGGTTTATCCCCTGATTCGCTTTGGAACAGGAGACCTTTCGATCCTGACCGGTGAACGGTGCCCTTGCGGCAGGACGTCCGCCCGATTGGTCAAAATCCTCGGGAGAGCTGACCAGGTGACAAAAGTACGGGGCCTTTTTGTCCACCCCGGACAAGCAGACGAGGTCGTTTCAAGACATCCACAGGTTGAGAAATATCAGGTCATTGTGACGAGAAAAGAACACAAGGACGAGATGACCTTCCGGGTTGAGCTCAAACAGGGGACGGACCCGTCTGGCAGGCTCCGTGAAGAGATTCAAAACTCCATCCGAGAAGTGATGAAGCTGCGTGGAGATGTTGACTTCATGCCTGCAGGGACGATTCCAGTAGGAGCGAAGAAGATCGAAGACCGACGAACCTGGGAGTGACCTCGGGAATGTAAACAGAGGGATCGAGTGGCGAGACGTTGGTCGGCGAAAATTACTTGCCAATTGCAGAGGATAACTATAGAGTCCAATTGAATTTGGATTTGGTAGGAGGTGGTCACTATGGGAATTGATTACGAAGGTTACATTAAGGAAAAAATGCAGAAAGACCCGATTACGATCGGCCCGGAGGCTTCTTTTTACGAAGCCCGAGCCATCATCCGGGACAAGGGGATTCGCCATCTCCCTATCGTTGACAAAAGCCACCACCTCGTGGGCTTGATTACGGATCGGGATATTCGGGAAGCAGCCCCTTCCGATGCCACGACCCTGAGTGTCCATGAACTCCACTATCTCCTTGGAAAGTTGAAAGTATCGGCCTTTATGACTCCGAGGAACAAACTGGTCACCATCACCCCTGAAACGATCCTCGAAAAGGCCGTCCAGCTGATGCACGATCACAAGATCGGATGTCTTCCCATTGTTGAGGGAGAGAAATTCATAGGGATCATTACGGAAACGGATATCTTGGATCTTTTTATCGATCTCTTCGGTCTCAAGAAAATGGGAACTCGTCTAACCATTGCCCTGGAGGACAAGCCCGGTCAGTTGCACGGAATCCTCGAAGTGATCAAAAACCTCAATGTGAATATCATCGCGGTGGTCACTCCGACGTTCAAGGTTCAAGGGAGAAGACTGGCGGCGGTCCGGATTGAAACACAGGATTATCAGACCATCGTGAACGAACTGGAAAAGGCTGGTTATGAAGTCCTGTCCATAGACAAATGGCCTGCCAAATAGGCTGATCTTTTTTTTGCGGTTGCCTTGACAGTTTACGTTAAGTGGAGCCCCACCGGCATGGAGATGAACGTGAACGGGTTAGACCAGTTGAAAATCGGAGAACTCGCTGACCTGGTGGGAGTGAGTACCCGGACGATCCGCTACTATGAGGAGATCGGTCTCCTCAATTCCATCAAACGGGCCGAGGGAGGAAAAAGAGTTTACACCGATTTAGACGTACAGCACCTCAAATTCATCAAACGGCTTAAACACCTCGGCCTTACCCTCTCTGAGATGCATGAATTGCAGCACCTCTACCAAATTCACGGGACGAACAAAAAAGTGCTTCTGCGACTGTTGGAACTTTTGGGCAATCATGCGGGGAAAATTGACGAGAGAATCCAGAATCTCGTGCGCTTGAAAGAGGAGATTCTCGATTACCGAAAAAGAATCCGTCACAAACTGAACGGCGACGAAGAAAATCCAAGAAGGAAAAACCCATGAGAGAGGTTGTGATCACCAGTGCTGTGCGGACTGCCATCGGCAATTTTCTGGGCGCCTTGAGTTCTTTCAGTGCAACGGACTTGGGTGGCTTGGCGATTGAAGAAGCTGTTCGCAGGTCCAGGATTCAAAAGGACGATATCGACGAAGTGATCTTGGGGAACGTTCTGCCATGCGGTCTCGGTCAGAACCCGGCCCGTCAGGCCATGATCAAGGCAAAGCTTCCCATGGTTGGCGGAGCCTTGACCATCAACAAGGTGTGCGGCTCTGGTCTTAAGGCGGTCATGTTGGCTGCCCAGGCCATCGCGGTTGGAGATGCAGAAGTCATTGTCGCCGGAGGAATGGAGAACATGAGCCAAGCGCCCTATTACCTCGAGAATGCCCGCAGCGGTTATCGTCTGTGGGATGGGAAGCTTGTCGATGGGATGGTTCATGATGGCCTCTGGGACATGGTGAACAACTACCCCATGGGTTTCACAGCGGAGATCCAATCAAAGAAATTCAACATCTCTCGAGAGGAACAGGATCAATTCGCCTATGAGTCAAATCAGAGAGCCACGAAGGCCATTCGTGAGGGAAAATTCAAGGAAGAAATCGTTCCAGTGTCTGTTTCATCGAAGAAAGGCCCCCCCACCCTTTTCGAAACCGACGAAGGACCGCGTGACACTGACCTTTCGGACCTGGCCAAGCTCAAACCTGTCTTCAAGGAAGACGGCGTCGTGACCGCAGGGAATTCGTCTAAAATCAGTGACGGAGCAAGCGCATTGGTCGTCATGTCAGATGAGAGGGCGCGATCTCTTGGGGTAATTCCGATGGCGAGAGTGATCGCGCAGGCAGCTGCAGGAGTGGAATTAGAGGATGTCCTCATCTCGCCTATCTATTCTATCCCGAAGGTGCTCAAGAAAGCTGGCCTGTCTTTGAAGACTGTCGATCTTTTCGAAATCAACGAGGCCTTCTCTGCAACAACCATTGCCGTCATCAAGACCCTCGGAATTGACCGAGACAGGGTCAACGTCCATGGGGGTGCCGTTGCCCTTGGCCATCCCATCGGTGCCAGTGGGGCAAGGGTTTTGACAACGTTGCTCCATGCGTTGAGAGACAGAGGGTTGAAACGAGGGTTGGCTTCTCTTTGCTTAGGGGGCGGTGAAGCAGTCAGTCTCATCGTGGAAAGAATCGAAAAGTGATTAATGTTCAATGATCCATTAGCAATTCACAGTGAATTCCGTGGTCTCTGCGGCCTCTGTGAGAGATGAGGTCTTTGTGAACTTTAATCTGACTCCCGAACAAGAAATGATTCGAGACATGGCTCGAGACTTCACTGAGAAGAATATCAAGCCTGTCGCTGCCCAGTGCGACGTCGAAAAACGCTTCCCCTACGACAATCTCAAGAAGATGGCTGAACTCGGGTTGATGGGAATGAACGTCCCTGCAGAATTGGGAGGATCCGAAGTGGGTGCTGTGGCTTCCAGTCTAGCGATTACGGAGATCGCCAAGGGATGCGCATCTCATGCCGTGACAACGTCTGTGACAAACATGGTCGCGGAAGTGATCACTGAGTTCGGCAAAGAAGAGGTCAGAAGAAAACATGTGCCAAGGATTTGTAGCGGTGACTATCCAGCCGGAGCCTTTGCGATCACCGAACCCCATGCCGGATCAGACGCAGCCAATATCCGAATGACTGCGGTTCGTCGAAATAATACTTATGTTCTTAACGGGACAAAGTCCTTAATCACGAGTGGTGAGACTGCAGGTGTCACAGTCACCTGGGCAGTCACTGATCCGACCGCCCGAAAAGGGAAAGGCATTAGTGCTTTTGTCCTTGAGAAAGGGACATCCGGGTTCATGGTCGGAAAGGCAGAGGAGAAGATGGGGCATCGGGCTTCTGTCCTCAACGAATTGGTCTTTGACAACTGTGTTGTCCCTGCAGACTGTCTCCTCGGAAAAGAGGGAGAAGGCTTCAAGATTGCAATGATGGAGCTCGATGGCGGAAGAATCGGGATTGGGTCTTTGGCTACCGGCGTCGGCTTCGCAGCCATCGATTTTGCAACCCATTACGTCAAAGAAAGGGAGGCCTTTGGAAAACCCCTCTCAAGCTTCGAGGCTATTCAGTGGATGATCGCTGACTCCTACACGGAACTCGAGGCGGCTCAACTCCTTGTTCTTCGGGCTGCCTTTCTTAAGGAAAACCATCAACCCTTTACCCGAGAGGCCTCCATGGCAAAACTCTTTGCTACGGAAGCGGCGAAAACTGTTGCCATCCGTGCGGTTCAAATGTTGGGGGGGTACGGCTACACGAAAGAATATCCTGTGGAACGTTATCTTAGAGACATTATTGGAACGACTCTCTACGAGGGGACCTCCGAAGTTCAACGCCTTGTGATTGCGCGGGAGACTCTGAATCGTAAAACGACAGGTGGGCAGAAGAAATGACGAACCCCCAAGGGGCCATTGCCCAGAAGTTTGATCTTTACGCCTGCTACCAGTGTGGGAAGTGCACTGGGGGATGCCCCGTCACCCTCCGATCAAAGCTGAACATCCGTCGGCTCGTTCTTGAAGGGGTTCTGGGAAAAGATCTCGAACGCCTGAACGAAAGGCAGGAGCTCTGGGACTGTACCACCTGTAAGACATGCACCCTTCGCTGTCCCAGAGACATCAACCCCATGAACCTCATCATTGGGCTAAGATCCATTCTCGTAGAGGAGGGACACATTCCTCGAACTCTCATCGATGCATTAGAAAGTGTTCATAAACACGGCAATCCCTGGGGGAAACCAAGGAACAAGAGAACGGATTGGATCAAAGAACTTCCCGATTCTCTCAAGATCAAGGATTTTTCTCAGGGCGAGAGAGCTGGATACCTTCTCTTTGTGGGTTGTGCTGCCTCCTTCGACCCTCGTATTCAAGAGATCGCTAAGGCACTGACTTACAACCTTCACCGCGCAGGGATTGACTTCGGGATCCTTGGCAATGAGGAACAATGCTGCGGCAATGAGATTCGAGGGATGGGCGAAATCGGCCTCTTTGAGGAGTTGATGCAAATGAATATTGAAAAGTTCGAGACCTATGGGATTAAACAAATCATCACTTCGTGCCCCCATGGGTTCAATGTGCTGAAGAACGAGTATCCTCAGGATAACTTTACGGTTGCCCATGGGACCCAACTCCTCGCAAGATGTCTTGAGGAAGGGAAACTCCCCTTCGAGAAGGAAATCAAGAACGTCGTCACCTATCATGACCCCTGTTTTCTCGGAAAACAGAACGGCATCTTTGATGAACCTCGCGCTCTGCTGCGAGCGATTCCAGGATTGACGCTCAAAGAATTGGATCGGTCTCGAGAACGGAGTCTCTGCTGCGAGGGGGGTGGAGGAAGAATGTGGGTGGAAGCCTCCTCTGACAGTGGACCCCGGCTTGCCGAAATACGCGTCAAAGATGCGATTGAACTGGGAACTGAGATTCTGGTCACGGCGTGCCCGCTGTGTGTTTTGACTCTGGAAGACGCCGTCAAGACGTCTGGTCACGAAGAAAATATCCGCGTCATGGATGTCATGGAGCTCGTCGCCCTGGCGTTGGGAAGATCCACAACGGGTTCGGCGTTATGAGTTCGGAGTCCAGAGATTTCTGAGTTTATTAAGGAGAGCGCGATAGTGTCACCATCCACCACAGAGACACAGAGACCACAGAGGATGGGTTTTTTTGATCTGACGGGGAGGTACCCGTCGGATCAAAATCCTCGGCCCTTTGGGCGGAATGAAGTAAGCTCTTTTGCCCTATGCCCCACAGGGGCCAGAGCTTTTTCTCCAATCGACATCTCCCGATTGGAGAAAACAACAGTCGATCTCTTTCTCTGTGAAACTCCTCAGTGCACTCCGTGCCTCGAACGAGTCCCTCTCCTAAGGGGACGAGTGGGTGGTGAAAAAGCGCCTTTCTCAGTAAATCGTTTGTTCCCCCCAATGGCTAGATGCAAACTCCTAATCCCAAACTGGAAACGTAATATCTTGAACCCTGGAGGAGATAAGTGAACATCATCGTGTGCGTCAAGAGGGTGCCTGAGACCGCAGAGGCTGATCTCATAATCGACAAAACCGGAAAAAACGTCATCACAAGTGGTCTCGTATTCGATCTCAACGAATGGGACAGTTACGCCATTGAAGAGGCGATCCAATTGAAGGAGAAGCACGGTGGGAACGTAACCGCGATATCCATGGGTGGAGAGGAAGCGAATGAATCCCA
>Ga0315288_10013153_pt1 | contig 10365 bp, 4 predicted proteins | sample YL17G11_20_MG_FD_203454 | JGI IMG/M metagenome (GOLD analysis project Ga0315288, IMG submission 203454) | Sediment microbial communities from Yellowstone Lake, YNP, Wyoming, USA - YL17G11_20 | ecosystem: Environmental > Aquatic > Freshwater > Lake > Sediment | place: USA: Wyoming | collected...
TCTGTTTGCAGGCAGCACAGTTGGGGCTGGCAACGTGCTGGATTGGGTCGTTCTATCCAGATAAGGTGCGGCCGATAGTGGGGATTCCGCAAGATGTTGCTATTATTGAACTTATGGCACTGGGTTACCCATCCGACAAACAAAAAGAGCCGAAGCGCGAGCCGATGGAAAAGATTGTTTGCTACGAGAACTGGCGCTTCTAAAAGCATCTAACAAAAAGAAAGGATTCCACCTGTCATTCCCGCGAAAGCGGGAATCCAGGAGTGTTGAGTCAGTTTAAAATCCATTTTTTCAGAAGTTCTAAGTTTTTGATTTAGCGTAAGTTAAAAACGCCTTGAATTTTGGCAGAGATTCTGTAAAATAGGGTTTAATTTCGGGGACGTGGTGTAACGGGAGCACGCCGCGGTCGCATCGCGGAAATGAGGGTCCAACTCCCTTCGTCTCCATTCGTTTTGTCGCTTGTGACTCGCAAACATACTTGCGGAAGACCTTGCGTTTAGACACTTAGATTCTGATGACTTCCTGGAAAAATCTTTATAATACCGATTGTGATAAATATTTGCGCTTATTTAATAAAACCCAAATGACAGAAACCGCATAAAGCTGCGTCCCTCGTCTATCGTCCATCGTCCTTCGCGGCTACGGAGGGCGCATTTTATAATCACATTTGGTATAAGTCCTTGCTTTGCAAGCGATTAGGGCGATTTTAAGAGCGGGGCAAAAACTGAAAATCGCTTTTGATTTTTAATCTTTGATTCAGGCTTTGGTGCCTGCTTTTCTGACTTCCTCTTTTATCCGCTGGATATGCCCTCGGCCGAGACCTTTTACTTCGCAGCCAAGCTCGAAATATCGGCGGATTTTCTGGTCGTCAAGTATGCCGTAGCAATCAATCACCGCCAGCGGTGCGCCTGCCCATTCGACTATTCTTTGAGGGTCAAGCTGAAGGTAAGGTTGGTGCGGCACAGCCAGAATAACCGCCTGGACACCTTTTATCGCAGCGGCGAGGTCGTGCTGAACCTGTATATTAACCAGGTCATCCTGACTGTGGAAAAACCTCGAAAGAGAATGTCCGGGTGCCGGATAGGTATCCTGATTTTCCAGCTCATACCAGTGCTCGACATAAGGGTCGTGCACTCGCATCTCGGCTCCCATCTCGGTCAGTTTTCGGACGATTACTTCTGAGCCGCTGTAACGAGTGTCGCCGACATCCTGGCGATAACTGGCGCCACACAAAAGGATAGTTGCTCCGGCTGTCTGGCGACCCATATTTCGAAGGGCATCTCTGGTCAGCGTTGCTGCGCGAAGGCCGCGGGTGTCGTTAATATCAATCGCCATTGGTGTTATCTTGAATATATCATCCTCGAATCCGAGGATATGCTTATACGCCCAGTAGCCCAGGCCGCCGTCTTTAGGTAAGCAGTAGCCGCCGACACCCGGGCCGGGAAAGATGATGTTGTTATGGGTAGGCCGGACTTTGATTGCCTTGATGACCTTAATCAGGTCCACGCCATTACGCTCTGCGAACAGACTCCACTCGTCGAGGAACGCCAGGATGACGGCACGGAAGGAATTCTCGACGATTTTTGTTGTCTCCGATTCGATAGGGCGGTCCATAACAGTCAAAGGATATTCTTCGGTGTTCAGCACCTCTTGCAGGAATTTCTCGACCCGTTGTCGTGCCTGGGCATTACAGCCGGAGCAGACACGCCAGAAATCCCGTATTGATGAAACGTATTGTCTGCCGGGCATAACACGCTCGAAACTGTGCGCCAGCAGGGGCTCCGAATCCATACCGCGTGCGGCGAAGGCCTTTTTGAGAATTGGCCAGGCAATAAACTCTGTTGTGCCCGGCGCGACGGTTGTCTCGATTAGTGTCAGGCATTTTGGCGGGACCTTCTCGCCGATGATTTTTATTGTTGCTTCCAGAGCACCCATCTCCACTTTGCCGGTTCGCATATTGCCGAGGTCATTTTTTGTATAATCGCACTGGACATCGACGACGACACAGTCCGCCAGCTTGAGGCAGTCGCTATTATAGGTGGCAACGAGTGTTTTCTTCTCCAGCACGCAGCGGGCAATCATCGGCTCAACCTCGGGGTCTTCGGCTTTTACGGGGGAGATACCCCGGTTAAGCAGTGGAATCTTCCAGTAGCTTCGGACGCTGGGCCGTTGACAGCCGATGACGAACTTGGTGGGTTTGCCGCTCTTTTTATCGACGGTGTCGGCGACAATAGCCGCCATAACCGCACCGACAAAGCCGACACCCATCACCACAACGATTTCTTTGCCGTCCCTGCGCGATGCCTCTGCCAGTAGCTGGATGCGTTTGAATTCTGCAATGTATTCACTTTCTTCGGGGACAGCAAACTTCTCACCTGTCGGAGCTATTGAATACTCAGTCATTATTGTTACCTTTCTTGATGTTTAGCATCCGATTTTTTCTGCGAACTTTCCGAAATTTTCCAACAACCGGCACAAGTTTACCAATAATCTGCTGCTTATCAAGGTTTTTCATGCGGCCATAGTTTTGCCATACTTCAATCCCAAAGCGATTTTCCTTGTATTGGATGCTGCAAAATGCTATAATTTTCTTGTAAATTCCGGCTATATCCGCACCGAATTTGCTAAAATCAGCTCTCCGGTCGAGCTGGAGGGTAAGGATGTCAAAAGTTTGTTTGCAAATAATAGGTATTATCTCTTTGATTCTTGCCTTTGGGGGCGCTGCCTTATCCGAAGAGGGGACCCTCAAATATCCATCCTATCTGCTGGATGTGTATGATGCCGACAACAGTTGCTGGAAAGGCGCGGATGCCGCCGGGCGATGGCCGGTTCCAGTAGTTCCGGAGAAGCTGCTGGTCGGTCCTCCTCCATCGGATGTCTCGTGCGTTACCTTCCCTTTCGACCACTGGGTTGAATTGAAGTTTCCGGGGAGAATCGTAGATGGGCCGGGGAATGATATAATCATTATTGAGCTTGGTCGGGCTGGTGAGCAGGCACTGGTTTTTGTTACGGACGGTGCCGGCCAGGAATACCTGCTCAATATAGCTACAGCTCTGGACACCGGCGAGCAGGCGCCGACAGAGATAGGTCTTGATATTGCCGGCGTTTCTTTTCCGTTTGCACCTTGTGCGCTCCGTATCCTCGGAATAGACCAGAAAGGAGATTTGCCCGGCTTCGATTTGGCTAATGTCCGTGCGCGAACATGCGTGGACTGTGGCGAAATTGCCTGCAATCCATATCCTCCCAGCGGCGCTGAAAATGTGGCTCCGGATACAGTCCTTACCTGGTCGCCCGGGAATTCCGCCGAAAAACACACTGTTTACTTCGGCGCCGGCATAAATGATGTGGACGCCAACAGCTTCGACCCCGGCGGCCTTAAATTAGGGGAAAGTTACTACTGGCGGGTCGATGAGGTTAATCGCACCGATGCCAACAGCCCCTGGACGGGTGACATCTGGAGCTTTACTGTGGCCGACCATATCGTTTTGGATGATTTCGAATCTTACAACAACAGCGACAACAAGCTATACAATACGTGGACACAGGCAGGAGCAGCAATTTTGTATCTGGCGACAAGCCCCGTTCACAGTTGCGGGCAGTCAATGGGACTTTACTACTACTACGATGACTATTTTTATTCCGAGGTGACGCGCAGATTTAACTCTCCGCAGGACTGGGCCTGCGCCGGTGTCAACGCATTAGAGCTGTTCTTTTACGGCAAGCCAGATAACGGCAATAAAGGGCTGATGATGTATATCACCATTGGCGACGGCGATGTCAATGCGGTTGTGCTTTATGATGGTGACCCAAATAACATCAAGAAGGAATCGTGGCAGGTCTGGAGAATCGACCTGCGGAAGCTGACCGGCATAAATCTAAGTAACATTACGAATATCTCCATAGGGATGCGCCTCAGCATAACCGAACCGCCCGGCTACGGCACGGGTGAGGTATATTTCGATGATATTATCCTGTATCCATCCAGATGTCTGGAGGAGAACAGGCCGGCTGCGGATTTCACCGGCGATTGTGCCGTTGACCTTGAAGACCTCGAAGAATTGTCTTATAACTGGCTCGACACAAGATATAATGTTTATGCGGTAACAGCTCCTCATCCCCCGCTTGCCTGGTATAAGTTTGACGGCAATGCGCAAGACAGCGCCGGCAATGCTGACGGCGAACCTCGCGGAAACCCAACTTATGATGTCCCCGGCGTGTATGGGCAGGCAATTCGCTTCGATGGGGACAAGGACTCTGTGGTCATAACAGATGCTGCGGCTCTATTTAGCAAAATTAGCAGCCAGATTACCATCGCCTTCTGGCAATATGGCGATGACTCACCACATTTGACCGATACGGTGTGCTGTTCAAATTATGTCTATGGGGTTGCCGGCCCCGCGATAGCCATTAACCTCGGCTGCTGGAGGAAGCCCAGCCGGTATAACTGGGACGCTGGCTTCCCCCGGTCCTTCGACAGCCGACTGAGTGGAAATCACCGATACAAAAGCGAATGGGCGGGGCGATGGAACCACTGGGCATTCACCAAAAATTGCCAGGCCGGCCCCAACGGCAGGGGCCTGATGCAGATTTTTCTTAACGGCGTCCTTTACGATAGCCGGACGGATGCAAACTCACCCATATCGCCGGTCACTTCTTATGTGATTGGGTCGGGCTGGTATGGCGGATATGATGGTTTGATAGATGATTTTCGTATTTATGATTATGCCCTCTCACAGTCGGAGGTCGCTTATGTAGCTACAAACGGCACGGGTATTTTCGACCAGCCGCTTATGTCGCCGGCTGATGTCTTCGCCGACGGTCGGATAAACTTCAAAGATTTTGCCCTTCTGGCAGACAGTTGGCTGAACGAACGCCTCTGGCCATAATTAACAATCAGCGGCCAGTGATATGATACGCAGCAGCCTCCAACCACGACTCCTGCCAACCGTGCCATGCCCCTAATAAATTGAAGCAGATTTTCTTGTTCATTGTTTTTAACTACGAACTATCAACAAAAAACTCAGAACTAAAAATGGTGTCCCCAGATTTCCCGGGCACTTTCTGCACCACCATCCCCTATTTCCCCAAAAACGTAAAATCAATATTAGCTTGGGATGCCGTTGATCCTTCAGAGATTCTCAATGCGCGGGTGGCCAGTCGCCAGACACAGTCCGGTATTGGATCAGAACGGCGTGCATCTGCTCCAAGGAGTACTGCTCCGTCTGCCGCCAAGCACGATAAACCGGTGAGCATGCTTTCTCCAAGGAAAGAAAAACCTTAAGCAATTGGTCATCACCGAGCCACTCAAGCAACTTGTAGGTGTAGTACTGGGCGATTGCCTCTTGGGGCTTGCTGATCTGCTCCTCCGGGGAATCGGGGACTACAGCGGGGCAGCCGTCCCACATTCGACCATTCAGGTCGCGCCCCACATGACAGAAGGCATGGACTGTCTCGTGAATGTAAACGACCGTCGACAGAGCGTCCTTGTCGATCCCGAATTCCCGTGCTGCCAGACGGATCATGCGGGCGTAAAGAGACACTTTGCGCTGCTGAGGGTCATATGAGCCGAGGAGATTATCGACGACGTAATCGGATCGCTCCGCCGACACATACTCGTGGAGTTGGCTATCCGCCTCAAGGATCTCGACCGCGCGCCTTCTGCTCTCGTCCCAACGCACGTCGCCGGACTCAGATTTGTCCCAATCGATCCGTCGCGTAACGATGCGCCGAACCAGTTCTGGAGGGCACTCCTCTGAGATTTCGTACTTTAGTTCCCGGTCGCGCCATAATTCCTGAAGCAGCCTCGGCTCGTACTTACTATCCCACTTCTCCCGTTTTTCGGGCTTTCGATAGGTTTCAAGGGAGCGGTTGAACTCTCGTCGGAAATCCTCATCGATGTCATATCGTAGGCCCATGAAATCATGAAGCAGAAGATCCTGACCCGTCCAGCTTCGAACTCGCTCTGGGCCGCGTCCCCTATGACAATGCTTCAGGTACTCGATGCGCATCTCACTTGAGTAGCGCCACCAGAGCGGGATGAGGAGTCCCGTCCGCAGTTGTTCCGACTCATCTTCGGCATGCGAGCCTCGTTCCTCAAAGATGCCCCAGTCATTAATCTTCCTCATCACGAGCATTTGCTGTCTTAACTTGCGGAGCCCGGCCAAGGCGTCGAGCATTGCCCTCGCCTTCATAGGATCGTATGCACTGGAACTGCCATGAATCGTCACGTATGTGCAGTGCGGAAACTCCCGTAGGAACGTTTTTACAGCGTCGGCAACGCAAATGGTGGAGTCTGCGTCGGGCATATTTCGGTCAGCCGCTTCTGCCGCAGCCAATAATTCTTCGGGGGGCAGGTCCCGCCCGCACAATGACCAACGATACTTCCTTTCCCGAATCTCACGGACAATGCCTCTATCCCTCCAATCCGAGTCTCCAGGACGGATGAACCCGGGAGAGAATGCGAGCTTCTCAATCTTCTCTGTTGCTCCTGGGATGTCTTCTGCCTCGGCATACAGGTCATCCAGACCCTCTCGCTTGGGATTCTTCAAAACATGATCTAGGATTTCGCGGAATGTAGCCCCCAAATCAACCCCGTGGTCGCTCCATTCCTTACTTAAGAGCCACCTCATGACGGTGTCTGCGCTGCCATGTTCCCAAATCTTTTCCTGCAAGACCCACCGATGAAGCGGAACAAGCAAGGGATGCGGCGGCAGTTGATACAAGCTCCTTTCCTCGGCCACGCCGCAGAAAATCTTAAATGCTAAGTCTAAGCAACCTCTCGTGCCCTGTGCGAGCAGATGCTCACACAAATGGAGAGCTTGATCATCTGAGCAGAGCGCAGCAATGCGGAACAGCGCGGCTTCTCTCGCAACCTGCGTCGGTAGGCTCTTCAGGTAGTCGGAAACAACTGAATGCATCTCTTCGATTTTCTGCTTCTTCGCCCATTCCTCGACAAGCAACCGCACCCTTCCCGTTTCGGCGTCTGCTGTTCGTCGCTCCTCTTCGTCCAAAGCTCGCGCTGTAGAAGTTCTCGACCGAGATGGTTTGCGCGTGGAAGAAGGACGCTCTGCCGCAGTACTCCGCGTGGCAGATAAAGCGGCCAATTTGCGAAAAAATTTAGGTATCTCGCTGTAATCGCTGTAGGGTAAAATGTCCACACCCTTTGTCAGCCAGTTTGATGGTGCCTTTTCGCCCGGATTGCGCACAAGAGCGTACAGCAGCGGCATGTCGGTGCCCCAGCAGTTCTTGAGATCTCTTAAGATGCTCTGGAAATCTGGATCGCGAAGTGAAAAACCCGCGCACAAGACAACGTGACCAAGAAATATAGTCCGTACCAACTGCGCATATTTGGAATCCGCCGCAAGCCGCTCAAAGCTTGTTTGCGTAAGGATAAGTTGCTTGGCCGGGCCACTGATGCAACCGTGTATCTTGGCGAAGAAACCTTTGCGGCGGAAACGGCCAATCTGCTCCAGGAGACTCGGATACACCACCTTGTCCAGCACATCGGACTGCTTCTCAAAGACCATGTCGAAGTTGTAAGAAACGATGCCCCTGAACCCGACGTTAAGGATTATCTTGTGAACTTCGGAATCGACGAGATCGGGGGGTGCGAGGTGCTGACGCAGAAATTGTTCGTATCCGTCGGCATCATGCTCATGTGCCTTGTAAAACTCCTCCGCAACATCGAGGTATCGCGGGGGGTCTTCTTTCATCATGGACCGAAGCTGGTTGATGGTCGCTTTGTTGCACCGACCAGATTCCCCTAGGTGCGAGATCATCAGCCTCATCAACTCATCCCAGTCGGGTAGCCCGGCACCCCCCTTACGCACACCCTTCTTGGAGAGTCCCGAGCCGACTACCAGCACACAGTTTCCGGGATCGCTACCGATCGCATTGATGAATCGTTTAGCCTGCATCCAACTATCCACCTCGGAAAGCCGAAATCTTAATTGCGATTTCCCATATTAGTCCGGCAATACTGCCGGATTAAACGCTTGGCTACTTACTACTCTGCGAAGTAATGCTTCGCTACGTAGCACGAGGCAACCAAGCCTTTCAATGCCACAATAATACCAAAATCTTCCTCGAATTACAATAATCCTTTAATGGCCAAACTTAATCCGCCGGCAGTAGGGCAGATAAATTCAATCCATTGCTACTCTGCCCCCGCAGCTTCTTGCGATGCAAGAGCAGGGGCTTCGAAGACCAGTCCATCAAAATAATTAACCACAGATTTAGCTACCGCCACTTCGTGTCACAGATTAACCCGGATTAAATACAGATAAAAAAATCAGTGAAATCCGTGTAATCCGTGGTTAGAAAACTAAAAATGACAGACAAAAGATCCTATACTATCAAACCAGTATCAGATGCGCAACCTTAATCCGCTGGCGCTTGGCCAAATGCTTTTACGGCCTGACGGGGGGCTTGCCCACCAAAAAACAAACCCATCTACTCATTAACTCATTTACGGATTCTCCCTATTTTTATTGACCATACAAAAGAAATATGGTATAATACTAATAATTGGGGGAGGCCCCCAAACGGGGCTGCGGTGACCCGCACGCTAAGGAACAGCAGTTCCGCTCAAATTTAGTCGTAAATTCATTTATACTAAGGATTAATGTATGTTCAATAACCAATTACCATTTACCAATTACCAGTTACCATTTACCAGTAACCCGTTACCAATTACTATTTACCAATTACCAATAACCAATTATGCAAAACAAAGCCAATTTGCTGGACACTCAAATGAACGTAACTATTGTTTTAACAAAGCATTATGAAAATATACGGCTTTGCAGACGTGGTGAAAAACAAACCCAATCAAACCCAACCTGTAGTGAGCTTGGCGAACCTATTGCAGACCAACCACCCCATTTTTCAAAAAAACCGTCAAAAATCCCAATTTTCCCCCAAATCAGGATAATTTCAGTTCCTAATTTTCGGAGGGTGTGGATGTTTTTGCCTGCGGCTCGCCTGCCAACGGTCAGGGTTTGCTGAGGCGTTGGATGAGAATTTCGCGGACGCAAAACTCAGCATCTTTAGAGGCGGGTGAGTTTTCAATGTGCAGACCGATTTTCCCTTTTGGGGAGCCGATAGTGCGGACGGCTCCGATTTCTTCGCCGTTTAGCCAGACTTGAATTTTATCGCCCGCGACCTTAACTGAGATTGTATTCCAGCTTTCACGGTCGATAAGGTCCTCACGCCAATTTACCAAAACCAGCCCTATGCCGGGTATCCAGACACTGCCGGTGAAAGCATTTGGGTCGGCTGCCACGTGCGGCTCAAATATCTCAATCCGCGGGCCGGGCTGCAAGTCCGTGGCGCGCAGCCAGATTCCGGCGTGGATAGACCCGGTGGTGCGAAAGGTTACTGCAAGCAGGTAGTCGTCGTAGATTTCCTGGCTCCAGAGAGTGCCGCCTTTGCCGTCTGCCGCAGGTGCGCCAAAGATTCGGCTGTCTTTAACGGCCCAGGAAGCGGTGCCGGAGAGCTGCCAGCCGGTAAGGTCGCGGTCGTTGAAGGCGGCAACCCACGGAGCAGAGGACTCCTGCTCAGACAGCTTTCCTGTCGCTTTGTCGAGGTTGTGTTTTCCGTGGCAATCGGTGCAGACCGAATTCGGCATAACTGCACGGCCATTCGGGCGTGTGCGGCCCTTCCATTCCTTGTAGAATGTCTCTACCGCCACGGCGTCCTTGTGGTCCTGCCGGCCATAAACTATGCGGTCTTCGGTCGGCCTGTGGCAGGTTGGGTTTGAGCACATTCTATCTACTTCTAAGCGGCCAAAGAGCAGGTCGGGCTCAGTCATCAGCATCTCATCGTGCATGTGCTCAATGGATGGGCCGTGACAGTGGTCGCAGGTAATGTCCATCTCCAGATGGACTGTGGTGATTTCCTCTGTCTTCATACCGGGGTGGCAAACGTAACACTTGCTGTTGCCATTCGATTTTTCACCGGACGGTTTTTCGCTCTGCGACTGGCCGGCAAAACAGGCGGCAAAGATACAGACAAAAGCTATAAAGACAAGCCCGCCGGAGGCGGGTTTGAGCAAGCCGGTCTTCAGCCGGCCTGCAGGACACAAAACCGTTCGCATAGTCGAGCGCACTACCGACAATTTCAAATTTGAAATTTGAAATCTCAAATTCTCTGGCCCTCGGGGGCTAAACAGTGCATTACCTGCCAAGATGGTCTGTTACTACCATTTTGTCCGTTGCCGGAGCGCTGATTTGCAGCCGGAGAGTTAGACGACTTCCCAGTCGCGGAGCCAGGCGTATTCGGGCGGCAGCGCGGCCCAGCGCTCTTCGGTAATCTGCATAAGCCACTGTTTTTCGGCAGGCGTCATAGCAAGCAGACGGGTATAGG
>Ga0315288_10013155_pt1 | contig 10365 bp, 9 predicted proteins | sample YL17G11_20_MG_FD_203454 | JGI IMG/M metagenome (GOLD analysis project Ga0315288, IMG submission 203454) | Sediment microbial communities from Yellowstone Lake, YNP, Wyoming, USA - YL17G11_20 | ecosystem: Environmental > Aquatic > Freshwater > Lake > Sediment | place: USA: Wyoming | collected...
CCACAGGAATTAGAGGACCAAGATGCAAAAAAAGAAAAGGATTATATTCTCTCCCCGGAATAAGAGGAATTAGAGGGGGGCACCTTAGATCGGTGATAAAGGGGGAGAATTAAATCGGTGGTAACAATTTGTAAGAAGTAGCCAAAAATGCTGTTAAAGGAGGTTGAAAATGCCCCAAGATGTTGTAGTGGTAGCAGCGGTTCGAACTCCCTTTGGAAAATTCGGCGGAGCTTTGCAGGATATTTCCAGTATTGATTTAGCTGTTTTTGTTATCCGCGAACTCATCAAACGAGCAAATCTTCAAGGTAAGGAGGTAAATTCGGCATACTATGGAACCTGCATAGCCGCCGAAGTCGCTTTAGATCAAAATATTCCAGCACGGCAAGCGATTTTACGGGCCGGGCTCCCACCGGAGACCCTTTCCTTGACCATCGATAGGGCGTGTTGCTCTTCGCTGACTGCGATCCAATTGGGATATCGGGATATCCTTTATGGGGAAGCAGAAGTGGTCATGGCTTTAGGGGCTGATAATATGGGCCGGGCGCCTTATCTGCTCCCTCAATTGCGCATGGGACAACGAAGAGGCGATGTAACGTTTCACGATCCTCTTACCCATGGGATGGGGTATAAGGGATTTGGTCAGTTAGCTTGCGATGCAGGGGCTGTAGCCTTAGAATATGGCGTAACCAGGGAAGACCAAGATCTTTGGGCAGTCCGAAGTCATCAAAGATGTGGGAAAGCCTGGATTCAAGGAAAATTTAGGGATGAAATTATTCCCATCCCAATTCCGCAAAAAAAAGGAGATTCGATCCTTTTCGCTCAAGATGAGTTGCCAAAACCAGAAACGACTTTAGAAAAGCTGGCCAAACTCCCAACTGTCTATAACAGTGCAACCGTTACCCCTGGGAATGCTCCCGGCTTGGATGCCGGAGCCGCGGGGGTTCTCCTGATGTCAGCAAAAAAGGCAAAGGCGTTAGGCCTTCGCCCCTTGGCTACCATCATCGCTTCCGCAAGCGTTGCCCGCGAGGGGAGATTGATTGCCATGGTCCCAGCTCCCGCGATCCAGGCGGTAACCGAAAAAGCAGGGAGAACCCTCGACGAGATTGATTTAATTGAAATCAATGAAGCGTTTGCCGCTATGCCTCTGGTAGCAAGTAAGATTTTAGCAGGCGGAGATGAAACGCGGCTTATAAAGTTGCGGGAAAAAATCAATGTGAATGGGGGAGCCGTTGCCATTGGTCACCCGGTTGGAGCTTCTGGAGCCAGAATTCTTATGACGCTAGCGTATGAGTTACGAAGGCGCGGTGGCGGGTTAGGCGTTGCTGCGATCTGCGGTGGCTTAGCCCAGGGGGATTCTTGCCTGATTGAAGTAAAGAAAGAATAATTTAAATTGGATCTTCCGATTTAAAAAGGAGGGTTTTATGGAAATAAAAACAGTCGCAATTTTAGGTGCGGGAATTATGGGGCATGGAATTGCCCAAGTGGCTGGCATTGCTGGGTATAAAGTTCATCTCAGGGATGTAAACGAAGAGCTTTTGCAAAATGGAATGAATAATTTGGAAAAAAGCCTGGGGCGAATGGTCAAGGGCGGAAAAATTGCCAAAGAGGATGTAAAAAAAATAGTTTCCAATATTCAGACGACCACAAGTATGGAAAAAGCTGTCCAAGACGCTGACTTGGTAATTGAGGCAATTCCCGAAGACTTTACCTTAAAAAAATCTACCTTCATGGACCTGGATCGATTATGTAAACCGGACTGCATTCTGGCTTCGAACACCTCCAATTTCAGCATTACAGCGCTGGGGGCGGTTACCAAAAGACCTCAGAGGGTTATCGGCCTTCACTATTTCAACCCCCCGGCAGTAATGAAATTGATTGAAGTAGTCCGGGGACTGGAAACTTCAGCAGAGACTTTAAATACCGTTTTGGAGTTTGCGAAAAATAGCGGGAAGGAGACGATCGTCTGTAACGATTCCCAAGGGTTTATCACAACGCGAATGATTGTCCTTTGGTATACAGAAGCAGAGAGGATCTTCGAAGAAGGCGTTGCTTCCAAAGAGGACATTGATAAAGCGTGCCGCCTCGCTTTCAACCACCCCATGGGGCCCTTTGAAATCGCCGATTTCTCCGGCTTAGACACCAAACTTTATGTCTGCGAGGCCTTAACCCAAAGTTTTGGAGATCGGTTTCGCTCCACCCAATCTTTAAAAAAGCTGGTTGCTGCCGGTCACCTGGGTCGAAAATCTGGAAGGGGTTGGTATGATTATTCTAAATGATGGTGGATTTTGTTAGGAGAGCAACACGAAACCCGAAATCCGATTGATTCCCAATGTTATCCGCTCCTGCCGCCGTTTATCGTCCCCGGAACCCGCAATCTTCTGATTATTACCGGTGCGTGGAGGACCATTTTGAGACTTTTGTTCAGCTCTACGAGGAGCGGTTCGAAAGGCCGTACGGGTTCTGGCGGCCTTACCTCCAGAAGGTCATTTACCGCTACCTGGACTGTGGCAACCTGCACAATGCCTACGGCCGAGGGGCGCAAGGCACCGAACACCGATCAGGATCGCGCTGACCTGAAGTCCATGGTCGCTTACACGGGCATGTACCGCATTGAAGGCGACAAGTGGATAACCAAGGTCGATGTTTCCGGGAACCCTGCATGGGTGGGCCTGAACAGGCACGCTTTTTCCGATTCGATGGCGACCAGCTCCAAGAGAGCACGCCGTTTATGCAATGGGCGGCCCGACCCGAAAAGGGGATGGTGCGGTTCGTTCTTACGTGGAAACGGGCTAAATAGAGAACCGAGCGTTTTTTCAATGTTTGCGCCTCTCCCTCGTCATCAAGGCACGGCGACACTGCTTACGTCAAATGAGGGAAATCAAAAGCATCGAGCCAACGCCCGTGAAGCGTGGAAGCGTTTCCTGTGGCTCCTTGGCGGGCACGAAAAGAGGAGGTTGAGATATATGAAGGCTCGTGAATTTGATAAGAAATTCGATGAAGGAGGGGATATTTCCAAATACCTTGATATATCAAAAGCAAGGAGACCTAAGCAGGAACAGAAACGGGTAAATGTAGATTTCCCTATATGGATGATTCAATTATTGGATAAAGAAGCAAAACGTTTAGGCGTACCTCGCCAATCCATCATCAAAGTCTGGGTTGCGGAGCGTCTTGAAAAGGCATCTTGACCATAAGGGCGAGGGAGCACGAACCTCGTAGCCCATCCTCAAAATCTTACCTTTATTTTTTTTCATTACGCGAATTCACCATTAAAATTGTTAAACCCCCGGCCATCTTTCTTCCTTGAACCCGGGAAAGAGTGGGGGAATTTTTTCTTGAAAGAAGGCCAAGAACAAGCCTATTATAGAAAAAGAAACTCAAGGGATTGATCGGAAAACTCCTTAAAAGAATAGAAAGAAAGGAAGCCATGAAAAAAGGACGCATCAAGGTGATGCAAGGAAACGAGGCCTGCGTGGAGGCGGCCATCCTGGCGGGCTGCCGCTTTTTCGCCGGCTACCCAATCACGCCGGCCAGCGAGATCCTGGAAGGGATGGCTCGGCGGCTGCCGCTGGTCGATGGCTTTTGCCTGCAGGCGGAGGATGAAATCGCGGCCATTGTCGCCGTTGTCGGGGCCTCCTGGGGCGGGGCTAAGGCGATGACCGCCACGAGCGGGCCCGGCTTCTGCCTCATGCAGGAGGGAGTCGGCCTGGCCGCCAGTGTTGAATCCCCGTGTGTCATCGTCAACGTACAGCGGGGGGGACCCGCTTCGGGCCAGTCCACCTCGACGGCCCAGGGGGATCTCTACCAGGCGCGCTACGGCTCCAATGGGGACTATTCCCTCATCACCCTCTGCCCTTCCACATCCCAGGAAATGTTCGACCATACGATCCGGGCCTTCAACCTGGCCGAACGGTTCCGGATTCCCGTCATTATCCTTTCGGATGAGGTTGTCGCCCACATCCGGGAGAAGGTGACCATCCCGGATCCAGACCAATTGGAGATCGTCGAGCGGAAGAAGCCCACGGTCCCCATGGAAGAGTTTATCCCCTTCCAGGCGGGAGAGGATGACGTACCGCCTATGCCGGCCTTCAACACGGGCTATAAAATCCCCGTGATCTCCCAGGCCAAGAGCCTCTCCGGTAACCGGGGAAATGCCAAGGAAGCCGAGGCGTTCATCCACCGCATCACCCGCAAAGTGGACGCCCACATTGCCGAATTCGCCGATGTCCGCACCTATGGAGACGAGAAGGCGGAGACCGCCTTTGTTTCCTTTGGCTCCGTGTGTCGGTCGGCGCGGAGCGCCGTCGATATGGCCCGGGAAAAAGGCCTCGCGCTCCGGTCGGTTGAAGTGAAAACCATATGGCCGTTCCCCGACGATCTTCTCCGGAGTAAGCTTACGGGAGCCAAGCGCATGGTCGTGGCGGAGATGAACCTCGGAATGCTCGTCAATGAGGTTCGGAGAGTCATCCGGCGGCCGGACATCCCGATTGAGTTGTTCTCTAAAATCGGGGGCATTTACCCGCAGCCGCAGGAGTTCCTGCGGTTCCTGGAGGAGAAACGATGAACCCACTCGGCGAAAAATACCTCAGGAAGAATTTTCTTCCTTTCCTCTTTTGTCCAGGCTGCGGCGACGGAATGATTGTCCAGGCCTTCCTGGAAGCCGTGGATGATTTGGGAATCATCAACGATCTGGCCCTGGCCGCCGGCATCGGCTGCAGCGCCTGGATCCCCGTTTACATCCACGCCGATGTCCTCAAGGTTCTTCACGGCCGCGCCATCCCCGCAGCCATCGGGTTGAAGGCCACTCGGCCTTCCCGTAAGGTCGTCGTCTTCACGGGAGACGGGGACGGTCTGGCCATCGGGGGAAACCACTTGCTCCACGCCGCCCGCCGGAACATCGACATCACCGTCGTCATGGTCAACAATCAAATCTATGCCATGACCGGGGGGCAGGTCGCTCCCAGCACGCCAGTGGGGTCCAGGACGCAAACCACTCCTTATGGCAACCTTGAGAAACCGCTGGACGGTTGCAAGGTAGCCATCGCGGCCGGGGCCACCATGGTCAGCCGCTGGTCCACGGCTTACCCCAAGGCGCTCAGTCGAACTTTTAAGAAAGCAATGAACCACAAGGGCTTTTCCTTTGTGGAGGTCATCTCCCAGTGCCCGGTGCAGACCGGGAGGTACATCCTGGGTTCCGGCGCCCCCCACTTCAACCTGCAATGGATCAAGGACCACTGCGTGCCGGTCGAAGACCCTTCCCAAATAGGAGAGGTCGAGGCGCAGGGGAAGATTCCCGTGGGGGACTTCCTGCAAATTGAGAAGCCGGAATTCATGGAAGAAGTCCAGCGGATGAATCAGAAAGCGAAAGAGGCCCAGTCCAAAGGAGGAGAGCGTTGAAAGGCGCAGAAAGAATTGAGATTGACCGCAGATACTGCAAGGGCTGCATGCTCTGCCAGTATGTCTGCAAGTTCGAAGTGTTTGAGCCGGGACAGGAAAGGAGCGCTCTCGACTATCTCATGCCCCGGCCGGTGAAACTGGAGAACTGCCGGTTCTGCCGGCTCTGCGAGTCCCACTGCCCGGACATGGCCCTGTTTGTGGTCGCCAGAAAGAAAGGTGGGGAAAAAGAATGAGGAAAGAGATCATCTTCGCGGGCTTTGGCGGCCAGGGAATCATCCTTATGGGCGTAGTCCTGGCCCAAATGATGGAGAATTTTCCCGATCTGCAGGTGACTCAGGCTCAATCCTATGGGCCGGTTTCCCGCGGCGGGGCGTGCCGCACCGATGTGGTCATCTCCGACCGGGAGATCAATTTCCCCAAGAGCGCGCGCCCGGACCTGATGGTCTTCATGTCCGAGGAATCGGTGAAACGGTACCTCCAGGAGGGGAACCCGGAAAAAACCATCGTTGTCTACGACAGCACCCTGATCAAGTCGATTCCTGCCCCTTACAAGAAGACCTTTCCCGTACCGGCGACCAAGGTCGCTGAGGAGGAGTTGAAAAGCCGGATCGTGGCCAACATGTTCATGCTGGGGGCGGTCATCGAGCTGATCACCCCGGGGAGCTTCCCTGTTCTGCAACAGGTCGTCAGGAAAAGCGTCCCTGCCAAAAGCGAAGCCGTCAATATGAAGGCCCTGGAAGCAGGCTACGAATATTACCGGACGCACTGCGCCGGGTAGGGATTTCATTGTTATTTCACTACCAATAAGTTGGTCAGCTCCGCTATGTCCTTGAGCTTCTCCAGGTTATCGATCTTCTCCAGGACTTTTCTGACCTTCTCGGCTTTGAACGCTGTGCCAGCCAGCAGGCGAAATTTATCATAAATGTCATTCTCCGAACCCGGGTTCTCCGGCTCCCCCTTGGGGTCGAGAATCTCGGAGGTCAGTTTTCTCCCGTCGGTCAGGAAAATTTCCGCCCGAGCGCCCCGGTGATCGGGAACAAGCTTGTCCAGGTCAGGGTCAGGATAAACGTCTACTTTTTTCATCAGCGCCTGCACGGCCTGGTCGTTAAGGACTTTAGGCTTGAATTCTCCCAGACCAACTTTCCCGTAGAGAATGGCGACCGCCGCAGCGTAAGGCAGGCTCATCTTGCCAGTGATGGGGGTGGAAACCTGTTTCCCGTCGATCAATTTGGCGGCGATGGTATAAGTGTAGACATTTACTTTCTCAATATCCTCAGGTCGAAGGGGAGTCTGACTGCGAATGTCCAGGATGGCATCAACAGGAGCATGGCCGTGCCGGCAGGAGGCGTGGTATTTCACGTAGGTGTTCATGATCTCATACTTTTCTCCCAATCCTTCCACCACTCTTTGGGGGTTGAAGGTGTCGGCAAAGGCTTTGTAGAAACCTCTCTTATCTTCCAGAATGTAGGCCGGGCCGGTGAAACCTGATTGGGCCAAATAGGCTGAGAGAATTCCGTTTTGGGCCGCCTTTCCGGCATGGAGGACCTTGGTCATGGTTCCATCAGCCATGAAAGCGAATAGGCCCGCAGCCTGAGACCCGGCAATACCTAATACGGAGATCATTTTCGCCTCGTTCAGCCGCAAAAGCCGTCCAGCCGCTGCCGCAGCCGCGAAAGTTCCGCAGGTCCCGGTCGTGTGAAAACCGCGGTTGAAATGGGAAGGATTACCTCCGGCTCCAATTCGGCCGAAAATTTCATATCCAGCGACAATGGCAGAGATGATATCTTTCCCTTTCACCTTTTCCTTCTCAGCCAAAGCGAGCACAGCAGGGATGACTACCACTCCCGGATGGCCTTGAGCGAAGCGGTTGCCGTCATCCAGTTCCAGCACGTGGGACATGATGCCGTTGGCCATGGCCGCTTCCAGAACTCCGACCTTTCCTTTCCCCGTAAAGAGGGTAGATTCCTTGCGGGGGTTCAATTTTTCAGCCAATTTTTTAGCAATCAGAGCTTCCGGCATTTTAGATCCGGCCAAGGCTGCCCCGAGAGTATCCATCAAGCAATGCTTGGCTTTCAGGATAACTTCTCCCGGCAAGCTTCGGTATTTGAGGTGAACGATAAAGCTGGCCAATTTCCCAGTGAGGGTTTCCATTTGAGTTTCCTCCATTGAAGCATTCGTTGCTTTTAGCCTATCAAAAAAATATGAAGGAAGCAATGCACTTGGTTTTTTTGATAACGATGCAAGATTGATGGACTCGTAAAAAGACTGTAAATACGCTTTTCTGTCATTCCGGCGAAAGCCGGAATCCAGTCCTTTCAAATAGTTATAAGTTCTCTGGACTCCGGTTTTCACCGGAGTGACGACTTTTTACGAAACCATCAAGATTCGGTCTTGACAAAAGGGCGGGGAAAAATGATGATAAACCAAGGAACTCTTATTGTTCCCGGGAGGGAAATTTATTTTTTTAGAGACTTACCCTGGAGGATTTAATGGAAGACTTTCACCGCATCAAACGCCTTCCTCCTTATGTCTTTTCCATCGTTGACGACCTAAAGATGAAAGCCAGAAGACGAGGGGATGATATCATCGATTTGGGAATGGGGAACCCGGATTTGCCGACTCCTCCCCACATTGTAGAAAAACTCATCGAAGCGGTGAAGAATCCCCGCAACCATCGGTACTCGGCCTCCCGGGGAATTTACAAACTTCGTTGCGCCATTGCCAACCACTACCAAAGGAATTTTGGGGTGGAGATCGATCCTGAAAGCGAAGCCATTGTGACCATCGGGGCCAAAGAAGGACTCTCCCACTTAGCCTTGGCCACGATCGGCCCTGGGGATGTTGTTTTTGTGCCTACCCCGGCTTACCCCATCCATCCGTATTGCGTAATCATTGCCGGCGGAGACCTGCGCACGATCCCGCTGGTAAAAGGCCGGGACTTTTTTGAAGATCTGCAGACGGCCACCCGCCAGACCTGGCCCCCACCCAAGATGTTGATCATTTCTTTTCCCCATAACCCGACCACTCAGGTTGTGGATCTTAATTTTTTCGAGAAGATCGTGGAATTCGCCCGGGCTCATGATCTCATGGTCGTCCATGATCTGGCTTATGCCGATCTGGTTTTCGACGGATACAAAGCCCCGAGCTTTCTTCAAGCCCCAGGGGCGAAAGAAGTTGGCGTCGAATTTTTCACCCTTTCCAAAAGTTACAGCATGCCTGGATGGCGGGTGGGTTTTGCCTTAGGCAACCGCAAGATGATTTCCGCCTTGGGACGGATTAAAAGTTACTTAGACTATGGGATATTCCAACCGATTCAGATCGCGGCCATCATCGCCCTTAACGAAGATCAGAGCTGCGTGGAAGAGATTCGAGCGATATACCAAGAACGGCGCGATGCGCTAATAGATGGCCTCAAGCGGGTGGGCTGGAAAATCGAGAAACCCAAGGGGACGATGTTCGTGTGGGGAAAGATTCCCGATAAGTTCCAAGAGATGGGTTCCCTGGAATTCTCTAAATTGGTCCTGCAAGTGGCCAAAGTGGCGGTTTCTCCGGGGATTGGTTTTGGTGAGTATGGAGATGATCACGTGCGATTTGCCCTGGTGGAAAATACCCACCGGATCAAACAAGCGGCAAAAGGTATCAAACAACTTTTTTAAATTATTTCGACACAGAGCACACAGCGCGGCAAAGCCGCAACTAAAAAAACTTTAACCACAGAGGGCACAGAGATATAAAGAAAGACCTTAAAAAAGACAATTTAGGACACAGATAATCACAGATAAACATAGATAAAAATAATAAATTCTTAATAAATTTTTTTGAAATTGAACGTTAGTAGTACAGAGTTCACCGAGAAAAAATTAAAATACAGCACCATAAGGGCAATTGCATTTTTCATCGATTTCCGCGCCCATTTTCGGTTTTTTTAACCTAAATTACTCAGTGTTCTCTATGACCTCTGTGGCTAAAATTAGGAGATGAAATGGATCGGATTTATATCGGACTCATCGGGTTTGGGACTGTCGGCACAGGGTTGGTGAAAATTCTGCAAGAGAAAGCCAAACTCCTGGAAGAACGACTGGGTCTCTCCATTGTTCTTAAACGCATTGCTGACCTGGATGTGACTACGGATCGCGGCATCAAGGTCAACCCGGCCATTCTCACGACCAAAATTGCGGATGTGATGGAAGATCCGGAAATCGCCATCGTGGTCGAACTCATCGGCGGTTTGGAGCCGGCTCGGACTTTCATCCTCCAGGCCTTAGAGAAAGGCAAGCACATTGTTACGGCCAATAAAGCTTTGCTGGCTGTGCATGGCGCGGAGATATTCAAAGCTGCCGATGAAAGAGGTGCGGACATCGGTTTTGAGGGCAGCGTGGGAGGAGGAATTCCCATCATTCGTGCCCTGAAAGAAGGGCTGGTGGCCAATAAAATCCGGGTTATTTTCGGCATCCTCAACGGAACGTCCAATTACATCCTAAGCGAAATGACCTACCGGGGCCTGCAATTTCAGGAAGTTCTGAAGAAGGCTCAGGAACTCGGCTACGCGGAAGCGGATCCCACGCTGGACATTGAGGGCATCGATACCGCTCACAAGCTTTCCATTCTTCTTTCCTTAGCTTACGGAATCCAGGTCAGGATGGAAGATATTTATACCGAGGGGATCTCGGCCATCTCCCCCATGGATATAGAACATGCTAAGGAGTTAGGGTACCACATCAAGCTCCTGGCCATTGCCAAATCAGACGGCGGACCCGTTGAGGCCCGCGTCCACCCGACCCTTTTGCCGGCCGACCACCTCCTTTCTACTGTGAGTGGGCCTTTCAACGCTATTTTTATCAACGGGGATGCCGTAGGGTCAACCCTTTTTTACGGTGCAGGAGCGGGGATGATGCCCACGGCAAGTGCTGTGGTCAGCGACTTAGTGGACCTTTGCCGCAACATCCGTCTGGGGGTCAGCCGCAGGGT
>Ga0315288_10013156_pt1 | contig 10365 bp, 11 predicted proteins | sample YL17G11_20_MG_FD_203454 | JGI IMG/M metagenome (GOLD analysis project Ga0315288, IMG submission 203454) | Sediment microbial communities from Yellowstone Lake, YNP, Wyoming, USA - YL17G11_20 | ecosystem: Environmental > Aquatic > Freshwater > Lake > Sediment | place: USA: Wyoming | collected...
CGCTGCGCGACGCGATCGTCAGACTCTACGGCAAAGCCAGCATCATCATCGTCTCGTACAACGGGCTGGACCTGATTCGAAATTGTGTCACCAGCATCCTGGAGCGAACCGTTTATCCGAATTACGAGGTCATTATCGTTGACAACAATTCGGTCGCCGAAGTCAAAGCGTACCTGATCGAGTTGCAGCGGACCGAACCACTTGTGCGCGTGGTGCTGAACGATACGAACAAGGGTTTTGCGGCGGCAAACAACATTGGCTTGCGCCAAGCGCAGTCCAGTGATTTTGTGATTCTGCTCAATAATGATACAATCGTGCCGCGCGGTTGGCTGTGCCGCTGCCGCGATTTCGTTCTCGATTTCTTCCAGAGTTGGCGCCGCTGCGATTTGACACGCCGACGCTTCTGTGCTATATTCAGTTACAGATTCGACCGTGGCGAAAGCCACTAAAGACGCCTCGAGAGCTGCTGACTCTGGGGCGTTTTCTTTTGGGGTTTCGCCTTCATGCTCGCTTGCTCCTGCAATCAAGACCTGCAAGGTCTCGTCCACTGGAGCAAGTTCTGTCACGATTGTCGTGCTCATTGTTTCCTCCAAGCCGCACGCGTCTCCTCTTGTTTGACCGTGCAGCGATTGACATGGGTTTCTCCTCGCGTCTCCCGCAAGGTGTCGTACCGTTCCTCAATCAAGAATGTCTGCGAGCAGGTTGTTGAGCAGACCTGGGTTGCGTTGTCGCAGCAAACTGAGCGACGCTTGCGCGTGTTGCGGAAACGCTTCGGCGATTCCATTTCGCGAAGTCGGCATACGCAGTTGCTGCTCGCATTCCGACCCATCCCAGGTTGAGCAGTTGATACAACTGCTGCGCGGCGTTCTCGCGCTGATCGAATGTTCCGAGACATTCGGCGCAGCGACAACCTGGTTTGTGCTGGTGATTCATTGCCACTTCTCCTGTTTGATTTTTCTTCACGCTCTTGTCTAGTGCAAATTGCCAGAGAGCGCGGCGAGCAAGGGTTGAAGTGCGCTGAGGAGCGCTTGGAAGAGCAAGTCCGCGAGCGCTGCCAACGCACCCAGGACGAGCAACGTTTCTTTCATGGTTTTCACTTCCTTTCTGTGAGAGATTTTTGATTCCGTGCCTTTCAGAACAACGCGTCTCCAAACGAACCAGGAGAAACGCGCCGCTCCAGAGACACGACTAACTCAGAGCCACGCCACACTGACCGAGGTCATCCTTCGGCAAGCTCAGGACAGGCTCTTGGTGATCGCAGAACAAGGAATCGTGCGGGATAGTGGCTTAGCAGGCAGGACAAACGCGCGGCTCCTGCACCCGCGCACCGCATTGACCGAGGTCATCCTTCGGCAAGCTCAGGACAGGCTCTTGGTGATCGCAGAACCGATGCTCCTGCGACAACACGGCATTACAGTGAACACAAACGACGTGCGACGAACCAGACACTCGACCGTCCATTGGACGCCTCCTGTTTGCACGGCCTTTCACCCGTGCATGTCCTCACTGACGGGAAATACAACAAGCCCTTTCCCAGACACTTCCCTGTTTAGGGAAGTGTCTGGGAAAGGGCTTGCGATTATCGAAAGAGCGCGCGGTTAGACTACGCGCATTGAACCCAGGTTCGTGTCAGAGAACAAGCGTATTGTGAAGAACAACTTGCACACGCGCATTTGTCAGAACTGGACGCGCGGTCAGAGTACTCGGTCGGTACGGTCGTTCCGAAATCTGAGAGGCAAGAAACGCAAAAAGCCCATTCGTCGATTCACCGAGGTGATCCTTCGGCAAGCTCAGGACAGGCACTTGGTCATTCCGACAAGCAGGCTTTTCTGGGTATGACGAGACACACGGAGAGGTATCTTCGTGGGAGAAAATCCTATGAGATTGTTTGCTTTCGTGAGTAAGAACTCTGATGCATCCGAAGAACTAGTCCTGACGGTTCGACTTTCGCTCACCGTGTCGAAGGACACACCATTCAGTTCTACCGAGAGACCATGACACCTACAGTAGAACTCACCTCGAATGAAAGCGAATCACGATCGAAGAACAAGATGGAATCCGAGGGCATTCGTTCCAGGCAACGAATGAGACCATGTAAATCAAAAGCAAGCACATTATATGGGATGAAACTGGGAGAGTCAATAGGTTTGGGGAGGAATGGAGCAAAGGCAGGGTGAGAGTGTGTGCGTGGATGACCTGCATTGATGTTGCAGGAAGAGAGTAGAGGATATATAAGCTTGAGTGTTCAGGTGCAATCCTCGTCAGTCATTTTGGTCCAACGCTGTCAAGTACCTGCGAACGCGGTGAATCGTTCTTTGAATTCCCGGCTTGTTGTGACATGCTAGAATTCGCACGCTTCTCGCAGCCGTTCAGATAGCGTGGAAAAAGGGACGCGGAGGACCGCGGACGAACGCGGATCATGGTCCTTCCGGCAGTTGGATCGTGCGTTCCCCTCCGCGCGCTATGTGGTCCGCGTCCCATTGAGACGACCTGAACGGTTAAAGAAAATTAACGTTTGTTCGGAAAAGTTGTTTGACATAGCGGCGGAAGTGAGTATTATTAGGAGTGCCCGCGGGCAATGCCTTTCGCTCTTGGCGACTTACCAGGTCCGCGGTTAGTCTCCTGAACGTTGTAGGCAAATCATGGAAGACGCGATTGATCTGCGTGATATGAACGAGAGTGTAGGAAGAACACTCCTTCGATAAAGGAATCGGATACGGATGAAGGTTTTGGCGATTTTTGGCACGCGCCCCGAAGCCATCAAGATGGCTCCAGTCATCCGGGAACTGCATCAGCGGTCTGCCGATTCCCACGCGCAAACAATCGTATGCGTCACCGCGCAGCATCGGCAGATGCTGGATCAGGTTCTGTCTTTGTTCGACATTCGCCCGGACTATGATTTGGATTTGATGCGCGACAATCAGTCGCTCAGTGAGATCACGGCGAAGGTGCTGACCAGTGTGGACGAAATCTTGACCCAAGAAAAACCCGACTGGGTCTTGGTTCAAGGAGACACGACGACGGCGATGGCGGCGTCGCTTGCCGCGTTCTATCGCCAGATCAAGGTGGGACACGTCGAAGCGGGTTTGCGGACGTGGAACAAGTTACAACCCTTTCCGGAAGAAATCAATCGCAAGATTGCCGATGGCGTTGCGGACTTGCATTTTGCGCCGACGGAAACCGCGCGCCAAAACTTGCTGCGGGAAGGAATTGATGATAAAATTATCCTGGTCACCGGCAACACGGTGATCGACGCGCTGCACTGGGTTACTGCGCAGCCCTTCGACTGGGAGCGGTCGAACCTGGGAACGGCGGCGCTAGACGCTCCAGACACCCGGCTGATTCTGGTCACCGCGCACCGGCGCGAGAATTTTGGCGCGCCGTTGGAGAACATCTGCGCCGCGTTGCGCGAGATTGCCGAGCGCTACCGCCGCGATGTGCGCATCGTCTATCCGGTGCATCTGAATCCGAACGTCCAAGAACCGGCGTACCGGCTATTGCGCGACGCGCCGAACATTACGCTCTTACCGCCGCTGGACTATTTGCCGATGGTGCAACTGATGAAACGCGCGCACCTCGTGCTGACCGATTCGGGCGGCATTCAGGAAGAAGCGCCGGGGCTTGGCAAACCCGTCCTTGTCCTGCGCGAGGTGACTGAGCGCCCCGAAGCCGTTGAAGCAGGCACAGTCAAGGTCGTTGGGACGGATCGCGCGCGCATCGTAGCGGAGACGGTACGCTTGCTGGACGACCGCGCCGAATACGCGCGCATGGCGCACGCCGTGAATCCGTACGGCGATGGACACGCGGCAGAGCGGATTGTGGAGGCGTTGCTCAAATGACCGAGGTCACCTTTAGATGATAGATGTGCCGGTTTATGATTCGGCGAAGCGACCGTCGCCGATAGTCGAAGAATTGCTCCAGGTGCTCCGCTACCGGGACTTGATTGTTCAGTTGGTGCGGCGCGATGTGATCCAGCGCTACAAACGCTCCATCCTGGGGGTGGCGTGGACGATGCTCAATCCCCTGGGGATGATGTTGGTGATGACGATCGCCTTTTCTAATGTGTTTGGCGGCGCGCGCGCGTACGCGGCTTACCTATTGATTGGACTGGTCGCCTGGAACTTTTTTTCGCAAACCACGGTGCTGGCGATGCGGCAATTGGTGTGGGGCGGTACTCTGATCCAGCGCATTTACGTTCCCAAGACGATCTTTGCCATTTCCTCGATCGGTACGGGACTGGTCAATTTGCTGCTTTCACTCATCCCCCTCGCCGTGGTGATGGTGGTCACGGGACTACCGCCTCAACCGATGGCGCTGTTTCTCCCGGTTTCGATCTTGCTCCTCGTGGCGTTTACGCTGGGGGTTGGCTTGCTGCTTTCGACGGTGGCGGTCTATTTTCCGGACGTGGCGGAGATGTACGAAATCGCGCTGCTGGCATGGATGTACCTCACGCCGATCATTTACCCGGAAGATGCTATTCCGGAAGCGTACCGTTGGTGGCTCTTCAATCTGAATCCGATGTACCACCTGGTCAAGCTATTTCGCCTGCCGCTGTACTATGATCTTTGGCCCAGTCCCGAGCGCATCGCTGTCGCCGCGATCGTGGCGCTGGGCACGTTGGCGATTGGATGGATCGTCTTTACGAGGAGAGCGGATGAGTTTGCTTATCGAATCTGAACCATCCCAGCTGCCGGTCCTCGAAGAGCCGGAAGTAACGATTCGTCTGGACAAGGTCTCCGTGCGTTACCGGGTACCGCACGAGCGCATCGGCACATTCAAAGAGTACGCCATCCGCACGCTGCAGCGACGAGCGAATCACGACGAATTTTGGGCGCTGCGCGGTGTGAGTCTGGAAGTGCGACGCGGTGAGGTGTTCGGCATCATCGGACGCAATGGGGCGGGCAAGAGCACCTTGCTCAAGGTCGTCTCGCAGGTGTTACGCCCGACCGAGGGGCGCGTGTGGCTGCGCGGACAGGTGGCGCCGCTGTTGGAATTGGGAGGCGGATTCCATCCCGAACTGACCGGACGCGAGAACGTCTTCTTGAATGGGACGCTCCTGAGTCACTCACGGCGAGAAGTGGAAGCGCGCTTTGAGCCGATCGTAGATTTTGCCGAGTTGGGAGAGTTTATCGATGCGCCGCTGCGGACGTACTCCACCGGGATGGTAGCGCGACTGGGCTTTGCCGTAGCGACGGCGTGGGAGCCGGATATTCTGATTCTGGACGAGGTGCTGGCGGTGGGCGATGAGGCATTCCAGCGCAAGTGCCAGGCGCGGATGCGCGCGTTCCGTGACAATGGCGCGACGGTGCTAATGGTGTCGCACAACGCGGCGACCGTACACGCAATGTGCCAGCGCGCGCTGTGGCTTGACCATGGCGCGGTGCGCGCGCTTGGCGTGGCTGTGGAAGTGGTTACGCAATATCAGCAGGCAAACGCGGGTTGATGGTAGGGGTAGCAACACCGGAGGTTCAGTTGGTTGCATTTGGATTGAGCATCACTCTCTTTATCTTTTGGGGCGTTGTGGGTTACGCAGTTCTCGCAGCGCTGCATACACAGCGTAACTTGCTCCAAAAGACGTTGCTAGCACCCGTGGTGGGCGTGGTGGCGGTGACTTTACTGGCAGGCGGAGCAAGGTAAGTTGCCATGAATGTGACCGAAAGCAACCTAACCGACGCTGCCCGCGAGCGCTATATGCTGGAGCGCCGAGCGCATTGGGATGAGATTGCCCGCAGCTTAGATATGCGGACTGGCTGGGGGGAGTACTATCACCGGTGGTTGGCTCGGGTGCACCAGTTTCTTGTAGCTCCTGGGCAACGAATCCTCGAGATCGGGTGCGCGCAAGGAGATTTGCTGGCGGCGCTCAAACCGTCGGTCGGTGTGGGGATTGATTTCTCAGGAGAAATGATTCAGCGGGCCAGGCGGCGACACCCAGAACTTCGCTTCATTGAAGCCGACGCTCATTTCCTCAACCTGAACGAGACATTTGATATCGTCATTCTCTCTGACCTAGTCAACGACGTTTGGGATGTGCAAACTGTTTTTCAGCAGATCAAACCCTTGGCGACGCCTCGGACGCGGATCATCCTCAATCATTATAGTCGATTGTGGGAATTGCCGCTGTCTGTGGCTCAACGAACAGGATTGGCCAAGCCGACGTTATACCAGAACTGGCTGACGATTGAAGATACAGCTGGCCTCTTAAGCTTGGCCGATTTTGAACTCATCAAGCATTGGGAAGAGTTTCTCTGGCCCCTGCCAACTCCACTTCTGGCAACCCTTGCCAATCGTTACCTGGTTAAGATCTGGCCATTCAAGGCTCTGGCGCTCACGAACTTTATCGTGGCGCGACCCCGACCGCATTGTGGTCTGTCGGTCAAGGAGGAAGAACCGCTACTAGTATCCGTGATTGTCCCAGCACGCAACGAGAGAGGTAACATTCCTGAGATCTTTGCGCGTACTCCCGAAATGGGCCGAGGAACGGAGTTGGTGTTTGTCGAAGGTCATTCCACTGATGGCACGTATGCCACCATTGAAAAGGCAATTGCAGATCATCCCGAACGCCGGTGCAAGTTGTTACGGCAAAACGGCGTGGGCAAGGGTGACGCCGTCCGATTGGGGTTTGTCGAGGCAAGCGGCGATATGTTAATGATCCTGGATGCAGATTTGACGGTTCCGCCGGAAGATTTGCCTCGCTTTTATGAAGTCCTCCATTCGGGTAAAGGCGAATTCGGCAACGGCGTGCGCCTGGTTTATCCGATGGAAAAACAGGCCATGCGTTTTCTCAACTTGGTGGGCAATAAATTCTTCAGCCTAGCTTTCTCGTGGTTGCTGGGACAACCTATCAAAGATACATTGTGCGGCACTAAGGCGCTGTGGAAAGCCGATTACGAGCGGATCGCGGGGAGTCGCTCGTACTTTGGTGACTTTGACCCATTTGGTGATTTCGACTTGCTATTCGGCGCTGCCAAGTTAAACCTGAAGCTTGTGGATGTTCCTATCCGCTACCGGGAGCGCACATACGGCACCACGAACATCCAGCGGTGGAGGCACGGCTGGTTGTTGCTGAACATGGTGCTGTTTGCTGCCCGACGAATCAAGTTTGTGTGATCAGGCAGGTTAGGAGCAATGATCAAAGCATGGCTGGCGCATCCGCTCACGCGCGGCATGGATATTGATGACCCGCGCACGACCCAACTGCGGAAACAGATCGTCCGCGAGAAAAGTTTCTTGCGGCAAATCTATCAAGAGTGGTATCGCGCGATTGCCGCGGCTCTACCTGCCGGCGAAGCCCCGGTCATGGAGTTGGGATCCGGCGGAGGCTTTTTGAGCAACTTTATCCCGGGGTTGATCACTTCCGAGGTTTTTTGTTGCCCCAGTGTGAGCGCCGTGTTGAATGCACACGAATTGCCCTTCGGAGCAGGGACGTTACGCGGCATCGTGATGACAGACGTGCTGCACCATCTGCCGCAGCCGCGGCGCTTTTTCGCGGAAGCAGCGCGGTGTGTACATCGGGGTGGCATGATTGTGATGTACGAGCCCTGGGTGTCACCCTGGTCGCGGTTGATCTATGGGAAATTGCACCACGAACCGTTTTTGCCTGAGGCAAGGGAGTGGGAAATCCCGCCGAGTGGTCCACTCTCTGGTGCGAATAGCGCCCTGCCATGGATTATTTTTGAAAGAGACCGTGACAGATTCGAGCAGGAGTTTCCAGAGTGGATAATTCGGGAGATCAAACTAGGCATGCCTTTCCGGTATTTGCTCTCCGGCGGGGTGTCCCTGCGGAACTTGATGCCAGGAATAACCTTTGGTGTTTCTCGTTGGCTGGAGCAGCGGATGCAGCCGTGGATGAAAAAATGGGCAATGTTTGCACAAGTTACTTTAGTTCGAGTTGATGCACAGAACAAAGACGATACTATTGTTGGTAGCTCGAGGTGATTTTTACAACTGTCTGGTTCTTATTATTCAGTCTGGGTGTTCTCCTTCTATTGGGGCTTTTTCCATGGCCCCATTCTTGGCGGTTGCTCTTCGTCCTCTGTGCGGCTGTCATATTCTATTACCATTACGCTGGCATTTTTGGCCTTTTGTTTATCGTCGGTATTGCTGCCTTAGTCTATCTCGGAGGGTTTGTGCTGTCGCGTGGCAATTCTCCTCGGTTGGCATTGGTTCTTTTCCTTATGATACCGCTTGCCAGTTTGCTTTATTTCAAATACACAGCTTTTTTGGGCTCCTCCCTGATTGATGCTGCGAGGATTAATACCGGCTTAATTCTTCTGAGACCCATCGGGGACTGGTTGATTCAGCACAAACCCACAATCATCCCCCTAGGTATCTCTTTCTTTGTATTTGAGTTTTGTCATTATCTAGTGGATGTATCGAAGGGTGATAAGCCAATTAAGAAGCTGATTCATTTCCTTACCTTTGCCCTCTTTTATCCACGCCTCGCGGCTGGCCCGATTGTTCGCTATCAGCAGATCTTGCCACAGTTAGAGAACCTACAAGGACCGACCCAAAAGGATTATTTGGAGGGTGCTTTCAGGTTGGTGATAGGATTCCTCAAGAAATTCATGCTGGCTGACCCGGTGGCTACGTTGATTGAAAGAGCGTACCCATCGCAAAACGTTCTTGTTGGTCAAGATGTCGTTGTCTTATCGGTTCTTCTGTATATAAGAATTTACATGGATTTCAGTGGCTATTCCGACATGGCTATCGGCTTGGGACGGTTTCTCGGTATCCAGTTGCCAGAGAATTTTCGTTTCCCCTTTTTGGCGACCTCCCCCTCGGACTTTTGGCGCCGATGGCACATTTCACTATCGACTTGGATACGCGATTACATCTATATCCCCTTGGGTGGAAACCGAGTCCCTGCCTGGCAGAAGCCAATCAATTCGCTCATTGCTATGGGTCTTTGTGGGCTTTGGCACGGTGCGGCTTGGAATTTCTTTTTCTGGGGCATTCTCCATGGTATTTACCTACTTGGGGGCAATATTGCAAGAAAGATCCTTATTCCGGCTGATCTTTATTTTCGGGATAGACAAGGCGTTGGAAGGATCTACGGGGGGAGCAAGGTTCTTTTGGGTGGGGTGATCACTCAAGGATTAGTCTGTTTTAGTTGGATCATCTTTTTTTACCCTTTGGACCAAGCCTTGGTGATCACCCGAAAATTGTTGGTCTGGTAAGATTGAGTCGCGGATGGGAAGAGAGAATCTAATGGTAGCACAGGGACATAGTATTGGACGACGATTCCAAGCCCTGAGCATTTTTATCGGCTTCCTAATGGGAACACAGCTCATGCATTGGCTGCCCCCGCCGCCCCCGTTTTCACCCAGTTTGAATCGGGCCAACTATAACCAATCATACGAAACTAACTATTTCGCAAGCCTCAGATCATACGAGTTTCTTGTCAAAAGGGCCATTCAAGAAGGACGTATTCCGGTTGTTGTCTTTGGCGATTCGACCATCCGCGGGACAGGCGCGGTCGGGCGCAACGTTTGGACAAGCCGGTTGGAGGAAGAAGTGCGCCAAGCCGATCCCCGTATCATGGTGATCAACTACGCGCAAAACGCCGGGGACCTTCTGGGACCGTTCCTATATTACTACTTGAGAGCCCGGTATCCTGACGCCTACTATGTTCTTCAATGGTCCATCGCCAAGGAAATTGGAGTAAGGCATCCGTTTCATTATTGGTTAACCTCGGAAATAGCTTTGCGCGACGGCAACTCTAATCCAGCGGTGAAATTATCGTTCGCAACGGTTCCAGTGACCACAGGTGAGGAAAGAGATTCGTTCGTTCTCGCCGGGATGAATATCGCAACAAATTTCCGCGATCTGGGGAATTGGGCTCGCTATCTGTTTTTTGGTCCCTTGTCGGTAAATTCGAAGCGATGGCCTATGTTGGTTCCGCTTTCTCAAGTGCAAGAATCGGATGCCGAAGTTTCCAAATTTGAGCCACCCCACGACCAGGAAATGCAGCAACTCTACAGGACGATGTCTCTGAACGAATTGAATTACCGCCATACTTGGTTGTCCAAGCCATTTGCAGAGCGGCGGGAGTACTTGGCGCAGGCTTATCCACCGATGGTGCGAGATCACCTGTTACTTTTTTCACTGGACTGGAATCCTTACTATGCTCCAGGGAATGATTCGTCGCTCATGTCAAGGAGCCAAGAGGATTGGAAGCAATTGCGCCGCGAGATGGCAACGCTTGATTTGAATTGGGTCTCCTTGACCTATGCTCTCGATCAGGTTCCGCTGGATGATTTCGCGGACCTTGGTCATCTTACTCCGCAAGGGCAGGAGCACTTGGCAGGAGTCATTGCGCCGTCGCTCCTCAGGTTAAGTCTCAAGTCACCTGTCAAGGGCAAGGTT
>Ga0315288_10013158_pt1 | contig 10364 bp, 4 predicted proteins | sample YL17G11_20_MG_FD_203454 | JGI IMG/M metagenome (GOLD analysis project Ga0315288, IMG submission 203454) | Sediment microbial communities from Yellowstone Lake, YNP, Wyoming, USA - YL17G11_20 | ecosystem: Environmental > Aquatic > Freshwater > Lake > Sediment | place: USA: Wyoming | collected...
GTGCTGGTAAAAGACGCCGACGATGACGACCATCCCCCGAGCGTCGCAAGCACGGATGATCCGCTCCATCCGGCCCTGGTGGCTGGGATCTATCCTGAATCCGTCTGGAGAAAAGGGATCATAACTGCCACCGCTGGAACCCATGTAGAACACCGTGACGGCGTTCACCCCTTGGGCCAGGTAGTCGTCGAGTTGCGCGAGCAGGTGATCCGTCTGCGCGTCGTCTTTCGTCGCGCTGGCAGTGCGGATGCCCCACAGTCTGAACGGCTGGCCGTCCAGGAAGAACTGGTTTCCTTGCGTTGTAAGTTTCCTGCGAACGGATTCCACCACGAGTTGGAGACCCTCATTCTGCGCGGCGAGTTCATCCATCTTCGGCGAACTCCAACTTACCACCAAATCCAGGCTCGGGATGACAATCATGGCATTGCCGTCTTTGCCAAAGGTGCCGTAGGTGTCCAATGGCGCGTCGGGCCAGCGGCGTTTTCCGTCCCGGTCCACACCGTTGACCCACCAGAGCCAACTGTAGCTGCCGCTGTGGGCACCCTGCTTTTGCGGACGGGCGACGCGGCCAATGGTGCGTTGTCCGGGAATCATCTCGGCCAGTTCCTCAGTCGAATCGGGAAGCGAACCCGGCAGCGGGCTGGTGACGGCCATCCTGGCGTGCTCGGCACTGATGAGTTGCCGGCCTTGCCAGTTGCCGTGGCGGAGATAGAGCAGCCCAAAACGGGCGAAGTCGCGCACCGAAACGCCCAAGCGGCCCATTTCCCGGTTGGTGCCAGTGACCATGAACGTTGGATTGTCCTGGCACTGGAGAAGGTCGGTCAATTGAGGATGGAGAGCCTTGGCGTCCACGATGTCGTAAGTAGCCCCGTAAACCTTGAGGAAGAGCGTGTCCCAAAACAACGCCATCTGATAGTCGTTGTAGTTGAAAGCGGTGCCAGGCTTCTCCTCGACGCCGTAGCAGGAGGTCTGGTTGGCCAAGTGCCGCCAAGTGATGTCGCGGTCTTTGAAGCCAAGGGCGGGATTGAGGTTGTTCAGACGCGGTTCCCAGACGTCCACCTTCTGGTCGAGACTGGGAATCTTGCCCTCCTCGACCGCTTTGAACAGGAAGTGACTGAACCACGGTTTGCAGGCCGAATAGACATTCCCTCGCAGCGCTTGGTCGCCCCACGCATAAACCATGTAGCCGTGGCGCACCACGCAGCCGCACCCACCGACGAAATCTCGCAGCGCGTCGAGTTGCGCGCGCTCCAGGCCGACTTCTTCAGGCGCGCGCGTCCGCCAAATCGCGCCGGGATAAACTGCGTTGACCTTCACCTGCTCGCTCCACTCGCCACTCTCCGCCGCATTGGCGCAAACCAAGGCAAGCACCAGCCAGCCAACAAGGCTCATCATCTCCGTCGAAGGTTTCATCGGTTATGGTCGGTCATCTGCTCGTGTTCAAATCGGCTCAGAAACGCACCAATTCCCGCGCTACAGCCGCAGCCACTTCTCCGCGTTCAGCCGGCGGATTTTCTCTTTATCCGACTGGCTGGCATCCAGCACCTCCAACTTGAGCAGGGCGGGGTCGGGGTAGCTGAACGGCATCCCGGTGCCCAACACCAACCGTTCGGCACCCAGACCCGCGAGGAGCTGCCCGATTTCATTGTCCAAGACCGCGCTCAGACGGGAAATCTCGATGAGATAATTCGCCGGCAGGCCGTTGTCCTTGCGCCCGAGAGGCGACTTCACGTAGCCGAGGCCGTTCAGCAAAATGAACCGCGCTTGGGGACAGGCCTTGACCAAGGCGGCCAGCTCGTCCAGGGGCACGTCGGGCACGTTTGCCAGCCAACTCCGCTCGCGGTTGTCCTCCACGCGGACAGGAATCGAAATGACCATCCCACGATCCGTCGCCGCGTTCACCAAGTCCAGACAGCATCGGTCGGACAACTGGTAGTTGTGCCATTTGGGATAGAGCCGCAGTCCGCTCATCCCAAAGTCCTCGTGACAAATCTTCAGATCGTCCTGCCAGCCGGCGTAAAAGGGATTGAGAACGGCGAAGGGAATGAGCCGGTCACGGTGGGATTTCACTTCCGCGAAGACTTCCTCATTGCCGGCCTGCGCGTTGCGATACGTGATGGCGCTGGCGCTGGAGACGACCGCCTGGTCGATCCGCTTGGCGTCCATCCACTGCAAGAGTGACGCGGCGGTGTTGTGCCGCAGTTGGCGGAACGCGAAATGCCCCAGGTAGGCGTTGACGTCGATGATCATGATTTTCGTCGCTGCAAGAGTTTCGCCATGTTCCCGCCCAGGATCTTCGCCTTGTCCTGCGCGCTCAGGTTCGCCCCGCGAATCCGGCCCACGCTGGCGGTCATGGACAGGTCACAGCCAAACACGAGCCGGTCTGCGCCCAGCACCCGTGCCGCCATCTCCACCGCGCCCTCGTCCGTGACGCTGCCGCTCGTGTCGAGGAAGACACCCGGCGCGTGGCGCAACGCCTTGATCGTCCACTCCCAGTCGCCGCCGCCGCAGACGTGGGCGCAGATGAGCCTGGCCTCCGGGTAGCGGCGAGAGAGTTCCGCCAGGCGCCCGCCATCGGAGATGCGGGGCTGGTCTTCAAGGAAGTAGTGCGCGTGCCCGGCGTGCTGGAGGATCGGCACATTCAGTTCGATGGCCAGTTCCACGATGGGGAAGACGACCGGCTCGGTGCAGGTGTATTCGTGGTAGAGTTTGATGCCGACGAACCCATGGTCCTCGACGCAGCGGCGGATTTCCTCCAACGCCTCTTGTCGGTAGCCGGGATTGACGTAGCAGTAGCCCCGGACTCGGCCGGGAAAGCGCTGCATCCCGTCCGCCACCCAGCGATTGCACTCCTGAAAGCCTTCCGCCGTCGCCGGCCGGCGCGGCGTGAGGATGGAGCAGCAGAGTTGGTCGATCCCCAGTTTATCGGCCGCTTCGATCAGCTTGCGGTCGTCCGCTTCCCACGTCGAGCGGCTGCGATGATCCAAGTGCGCGTGACAGTCGATCACTTTCGTCTGGCTGGGTGAGTCGCTCCCCGTGTGGGCCGCAGGCTGGCCGCTCTCCGCACGGTCTGCGGCCCGTCCAGCCGCGATTCCCAGCGTGACGGTTGTGGCCACCGAGTGTTTGAGAAAGGTACGGCGGGTGAGCCGCGGTTGGCGAAGAGTTGCGCGTAACGTATTCATGACGGTCCAAGTCAAAAGCGTTCAGGCAGCTTGCCACTCACGCGCTGGAGTTGCGGAGCACGGGCGATTTCTTGTCCGTCAGCCAGCACCCGCAGTCCGGCGCCGCGGCCGTACTTCTCTCCGGTCTTGTCCCACAGGATCGTCAGCGTGTGGCCGTGGTAAGCCACGCCGTCAAGGCAGAACGTGTCCCACGCGCCTGCCGGCACCAGCGGGTTGACTTCCACCACCTCGTCCGCGCGCGGGCGCAGGCCGACCAGTCCGCTGATGATCAGGTCGCAGAAGGTCGAATGGTTGTAATCCTTGCCGCGCTCCGCGCCGCCTTTGCCGGGATCCCAGGTGCCGTTTTTCCACCTCTTGAGCCGGGTGCGCGCGATCCAATCGCCCGTGAGGGGATTGAGGTTCTCGTCGATCCACGGCACCACCCGGCCATCGTCGCGCTTCAGGTGATGGGACTTGGCGTAGGTTTTCAGGAGGTCGAAATAGTTTTGCGGACGGATATGATCCTGCGGCGGCCCGTTGAGCAGGTTGGCCAGTGCCGTCAGGGTGACAGCCGTGGAGAACGGCCAGCTCGGGCCGTTCCATTGGCATTCGTGACCTTGGTAGGAAACGCTGAACTTCGGATGCCGCTGCTCGGCGGTCGTCGGGCCGTAGGGCGCGTGGAACCCTTGCGAGTCCATGAGCTGCCGCCACGCCACGGCTTGAGCCGGATCGGGCAGGCCAAAATACCAAGGCGTGTAACCGAGCACTTCGCGCACGTCGACCCTCGGTGACACCTTGCCGTCCTTGGTCCGAGGGATAACCTTGTAGAACTGCGCTTCGGTGTCCCAGAGCTTCTCCTGCACGAGTTGCTTGATCTTGTGCGCCTTGGCCCGGTATTCGTCCGCGAGGTCGCGGCGCCCCGCCGTTTCGGCAATCTTCGCAATCGCCAGAGCGTCGCCATACATGTAACTGTTGATGGTGGGTCGGATTCCCGTCCCGCCGAGGGCCACTTCCATTCCGTCCCGCCAGTCCTCCTGCCAGAACATGCCGTCGGGCAATTGGCGTTCTTTCTCCCAGTTCCGGTAGTTGTCCATCAGGTCGGGCAGCAGGTCGAAGAGCCGTTCCTTGTCCTGGTTCACAAGGTACCGGGCGTGCAACGCATCAGCAGCCCAGAAGCTGTACCTCCGCGGGTCGCCGCCCTTGCGAAACCAGAACACGCTGTAGTCGTCGAGATACCTGCGGTCGCGCAGCCAGCGGCCTTCGTAGAAGTGATGAGCGGCGGGGCAATTGATCGTGTTGTGCTTTTTCGCCCAGCCGACCTTGGGCAGGAACTCGGTGATCAGGAAACCGTCAGGCGTCTGCTTGATGTGCTTGCGATAAGTCCACCAGCGAAAATAGTAAATCTCCTCCAGCTCCTTGTCCGGGCACTCGAACAGCGGGATGTTGTCGCGCAAAAAGTCCCACGCCGCCGCGTTGTTGAAGTGCTGGACATAGAGTTCCTCGTCGTCGCGGTTGAACGCATCCACGTAGTGTTTGAAGGTGTCGGGCTGCAAAACGGAGGAGGTCGGGCCTTTGACCTGCGCTTGCTTCGGCCACAACTCCCGGCCTTCGTGCGTGGCCACGCCGATTTGTTCCACGCCTCCCTTGCGCCCGTTGTACCAGAGCAGCCAGCGCCCTTCATGGAAGAGGGCGTAGGGCTTGTAGCAGGCATCGTAGTCCCAGGCCTCGTTGTTCACGCGGGCGCGGATGATCGGATTCTGCGGATGGCGCTCCCAGCCGGTGATGCCGTCACGCGACCGCGCCAGGCCGATCTGGGCGGTATGCTCGTCGGCGAAACCGATGTAAAACATCAGGTGCCAGTCGCCCTCGCGAATCACCTGGCAGGCCGTCACCTTGTGCTGCTCCCACGGACCGTTCTTGTCCGCGATGAAGATCGGATTGTCCGGGTGCTTGGTCCACTTGAGACCATCCGGGCTGGTCGCGTAGCCAATGGCATTGGGTTCGTATTGCTCGCCGCCCGAATACCACATCCGGTAAACCTTCGCCGGCTCATCCCAGATCACGTGCGGGCACATGACCGCGATGTTCTTCTCCCAGGGTGAGTCCGCCGTCAGCACGGGCTCCTTGCTCATGCGGGTCCAGTTCACGCCGTCTTGGCTTGTGGCATAGCCGATCCAGGAACGGTTGCGGGCGCGATCCTTGCCCCAGACCTGGCCGGTGTACCACAGGTGATAGGTGTCGCCGCGCTTGAGCACCACCGGCCGGTTGATCTCCTGCTCCCAGTCCGTGTCCGGGTTGGGCCCCAGCACAATCTTCGGCTCGCTCCACTGAAGGCCGTCGGCGCTTTCGACCAAACCCAGGCTCTTCTTGGGCCGCCACGAAACCCACATCCGATAGGTGTCGCCCTCCTTCAACACCGAGATATCAAAGCAGGTGCCGTATTGCCCGCCCAGCACGGGGTTGTTGGTGTACTTGAGCCAGCCGCCGCTGGTTTCGGCGGCCGACTGGGCCGCGCCGGGGGGCGGGAGCACGGTGGCAAACGCCACAAGGGATAGGACCAAGGGGCTGCACTTGATTAAGGGGTTTGTCATACTTTCATTTCTCCTTCCCTGCGAGCAGGAGCGCCCAGTCGTCTTCCGTGGGCGCACTGACGGTGTTCTTGCCGGAGCGCAAGCCGGGACCGTTCTGCCATTGGCCGGTGCGTGGATCGAACCAGCGCGCGGCGAGCCGTTGGACTGGAGCGTCGCCGAGGTCAATGTCGCTCGTGCCGCCGGGTGGGAAATAGAACACGTAGTGCGCAGGCGGTCGAGCCAGGCAAAAGCCGCGGCTCGTCAGGTGATCGTGGGGTGCCAGGTCGCGGAAAGGCAACGCCTCGAAAAACGCCCGCAGGTGCTTGAGCTGGACCGCAGCTTTGCCCGGCCCTGGCTCGCCCATGTAGAAGTAGCTCACGCCGCCGCTCCAATCGCCGTAGGTCGCGTAGCCGCCCGCCATCGCCATCGCCCAGTGACAGCGCCGCGTCCAATCGCTGTTCTGGCCGTGCCCCGGCTTGTCCGCCCCGCCTTCGTAGCCGTATTCCTCGTTGACATAGGGCTTGGGGATGGCCCGATGTTTGAGCGCCCAGTCATGCACCTGCTTCTCATTGCCGTATTGCTGCGTGATGATGAAGTCCGCCCACGCGGAATCGCCGTAAAAGAAGTCCGCGTAGGCGTGGGCGGAGGCAAGGCGGTCGAACGGATCGGCTTCCTTGAGTAGCGCGCCCATGCGGTTGCCCCACGCCGCATCGCGGAATTCGTTGTGCTCGTTGCCCAAGTCCCACCAGACGTTGTCGAACGCGGCGAGCCGCGTTACTGCGTAGCGGTAGAGGCGGAGTTCATGTTCCGTGAGCCGGCCATACTCCTTGGGCAGGTCCTGCTTCTCGATGGTCACGATGCAGGTAGCGACGATGCCGTCCTCGCGCATCCGTCGCACCGCCCGATCAACGCGCTGCCAGTGGGCGACATTGAAGCGTGTGAAGTCGTATCGGTGCGGCCGGCCCAGCCAAGCCGGGAGGGGGTTCACCTGGCCGGGCTTGGAGCCGTAGTTGGGGGCCTTCCAGGGGGCGTCCACGCCGTGTTCGACATCTGCGCTGGTGCGCCGGTCGAAGTCGCGTGGGTAGCCGGTGAGCAGGAAGCGGATTTTGTTGAAGCCGTGCTGTGCGCAGTACTCAATCGTCGCGTCCACCTGCGCGTCGTCGTTGGACAGGTCGAGCAAATGATAGGCGGTGTAGCCGAGGTGGTAGAACGGACGCCGCGAGCCGGCGTACATGAAGTGCTTGGGCCGCGCCGGGTCCAGGACCACCGGGCCGTCGCGACCTGAAGGCTCGCAGCGCAGTGAGCCCGTGAAGCGGCGGTCAATCCCGCTGCCCTTCAACGTCAGTTCATAGCGGTAACTGGCGCCAGCCGTGGCGGGCGAAAAGCGCAAGCGGAAGACCCTGCCGTCAGCCGAATCTGCGAAGCCGGCCACGCGCAGCGAAGCGTTGCCGGTGGTGAAGACACCGGCCAGTTCCGCATCGGTGAACGGATTCTGGAACGGCGGTTCCTTCACGCGCACGACGAACTCTGCGACCTCAAAGCGCGGCCACGCCGACGGCGCTTCCAGGATGAACTCCGGCCCCGTTGCCGCCATCCCCGTGCCTCCTGCAAAAAGTAGAATAGTGGCCAGGCCCCACCGCCACATCGCGAGCAGTGCGCCGGGCAAAGACATGGCCGCTCCGAAGACGGACCCGGCAAAAATAGAAGACGCCGTTTTCATAAACGCGGTCCAACTCACATTCACCTGGGTTGATTTCATGATTGATCGTCTGCCTCACTCTTTTCCCACCCGCACGTGCAGGCGACCGATGGCGGTATAGCCATTTTTGTCGGTGCGCTCGACCTTCACGAGATAGTCTCCGGGCTTGTTGTAGCGGTGAACGTGGACGGCGTAACCAGCCGGTGCCAGCGGCTTGACGTTCCCATCCGATTTGACCGTCACCGGCGGCGTGCCGTCGCCGAAGTCCCACTTCTCCTCGCCGTCGTCGGGGGCGAGGAACGTCCGCACTTTGAAGGTCACCGCATCGCCGGGCTGGAGGCCGAAGGTGGGGGTGTAGGTCGCGTGAATCGTGGGCGGCACCCGCTGCAGGTTTGCCTCGTCCGCGACCTGTACGACGGCCAAATCGTAGTTCACCCGCCCCTCCGAGTCGGTGACCTTCAGAATCTCGCTGTAGGTGCCCGGGCGGCCGTAACTCCGCTCCACCTGGGCCCCGGTGGCGGTGCTCCCATCGGTGAACGTCCACTCGTAGCGCACGATTTTGCCGGCAGCGCTCCAGGAGCGCGTCCCGTCCAGCTTTAGCTTCCCTCCGACTGAGGCGAAGTGGGGCGGGCGCGCGACGGCGATTAACTTGGGGGAGTATTGTCGGAGGTAAGCCTCCCAGAGAAAGGCATAGCCTTCCTGAACGCCCCACTTCCCGGAGGGCTGCCGGCTGGTGATGGCAAAGTGCAAGTGCGCCCATCCGCCGCTCCCGCCCTCCTTGCCCAGCACGCCCAACCTCTGCCCCTTCTTCACGGGTTGTCCTGTGCGCAGCGCAGGGTCAATGGTTTTCAGATGGGCGTAACAGTAATACCAGCCCTGCGCGTCCAGGAGATTGACCTCGTCGTAGCCGGGAGAGAGGCCAGCGTCCTCATGACCGGGAAGGACCTCCTTGCCGGACGACACCACCAGCCCGTCGGTGGCGGCGACGACCTCGACCAGGCCTTCCGCTCCGCCGATGTCTAGCCCGTAGTGATAGTAGATACTCTCGTTCCCGGGAGCTTCGAACTGGTTGACGTAAACTGGCTCATTGGCCATTTGAGTGGCGGTGGCAAACCAGCGCTGTTTGACCGGATAGACAAAGGTGCCGGGTGCCAGCAGGGGGGAGCCGGCAGGCCAGAGCCGCAGACGGGCAGCCTTCTCCAGCTCCCAAACATTCTTTCTGGCGTTGCTCGTATAACCCCTGGTGATGGGGCAATCCATCTGCACCCCGGCGACTGTCACTGGCAGGCGGTAGGTCGCCGAGGTCAGGGTGATGGTCTTGCCGTTGACCTCGACCGTCGCGCGCGCCTCCCGCACGGCTTGTCGCAAGGGATCGCGTGTCTCCTGCAAGTCGTTCAATTTCACCCGGGCCTTGGTGCCATCCGGCCATGCGATGTCCTGCGCCTCGCCGAGGTCGAGGTCCACCGTCCGCAGGCTCCTGGCGTTTTCTCGTTCGTTGCCCTGGCCCACCTTCCGCAGGCGGTCCAGCGCGGCGCATTCAACTTCATCCAATTGGTCGAACAGCCGCTGCTCGCGCAGGTCGAACGAGCGCCGGGGCTGGCCGTCGGGGTTCCCCCGCTGGTCGCCGTTGTGGAAACACCAGCCCGCCGCTCCGCCCGCGCGTGCGCCTTGCAGGTCGCTGACGAAGTCCTCTGCTTTCGGCTGCCACTTGACGTAGCCGCTGCGCAACGGCTCCTGATAGTGCAGCGGCACGACGCGGCCGATCCCTTCCATCCAAGCCAGATACTCCCGCGATTTTGCCTCCGTTTGTTTGGGCGATGCGGCATCGCGCGGGCGGTGCGGGCACACCAAATCAACCCCCACGGTCGTCAAGTATTCGCGCAGTTCGTCGCGGCTGATGTCACTGCCGGCGGACGCGGTGACCAGCCGCCGCGGGTCCAGCCGCTTCACCACCGCGCGCAATTCCTTGAGTTCGGCGAAGCTGACGAATCGTTGGTCGCGCACATTGCGCTCGTTCGCCAGATCCAGGTACCAGTTCCGCCACGGCTTGAGCGTGGTCACGATGGTTTCAACGGCGCGGCGGTGCGCCTCCTGCGATTGGAGCTTGGGCGGTCCGGTCACGCCATTGCCGCGGGAGAAGGTGACGTCCACGACCATCCCGCGCCGGTCGCATTCGGCGACGAGGTCCTTCAGCTTCGCGAGGAAAGGTTCGCGCGGCGAACCGTCAGCCTCGACGGCGGCGACGTTGTTGCTGAAGGCCGCCCACGTGGCCCACACGCGAATCCAGTTGAAGCCGTGTTCCTTCATCTCCGCCAAGTCGCGGCGGATGAATGCTCCCGGCGCACCCAGAGCGCCATAGTAACTGATGCCATACAGAAAGGTCGGCGTGCCGTTCAGGGTGAACCGAGTCCCGTTGATCCCCAGTTCCGTCGTTGTGGGGCCCGGGCGAGCACCGTTCGGTGTCGCTGGGCCGGACGGCGCAGGGTCATGGGCGTCGTAGCGGCCGTGAAAGCGCTGCAGAAGTTGCTCGCGTGACTGCGGCCCGCCCGCGTCGTCCATGAACACTTCCGTCCACGGCGGGCGGGTCGAAGAATTGCTCAGAATGGAGTAGGCGCCAACATTGCGGAGGTTCTGTTGTCCTTTCTTGAAGTCCCAGACACCGCCGTACTTCTTGGCGTGATGTTTGAGAAAAGGGTGAATCTGAAATGCCTTCCAGCCGGGATCCTCGGCAGGGAGTTTGCCCAGCAGCTTGCCTTCCGCATCCACCGCGTAAGAGCCACCCTGAAAGATGATCGCCACGATGGGCAATTTGCTGTCGAAAGCCCGCGCGGGGATGAGGTGCCCCATGTCGTCAGCGATGGACAGGTGCAGCACCACGTCGGCCCCCAGCAGCTCCTGGCAGCGGACCGTCTCGGGAAACCACATGTCGGCGCA
>Ga0315288_10013160_pt1 | contig 10363 bp, 5 predicted proteins | sample YL17G11_20_MG_FD_203454 | JGI IMG/M metagenome (GOLD analysis project Ga0315288, IMG submission 203454) | Sediment microbial communities from Yellowstone Lake, YNP, Wyoming, USA - YL17G11_20 | ecosystem: Environmental > Aquatic > Freshwater > Lake > Sediment | place: USA: Wyoming | collected...
GGCCACGACATCCCCGACCAGGACGGCGAGGTCGACCGGCTCGAATCGGTACTCAAACGCGCCGGCTTCCATGCTCCCGAAATTCAAGAGGCTCTCGACCAGGCGGTGAAGCCGCGTGGTCTCGTGCGCCAATGCGGCATAGTACTGCCGGCGGCGGTCCTCGTCCGACACGATGCCTCGGTCGAGCAAATCGGTCAGATGGAGCATCGAGGTCAGAGGTGTTCGAAACTCATGCGAGACCGCCGAGACAAAATCGGACTGCAGCCGGGAGACGGCCAACTCGCGTGACACGGCGCGCGACGTGAAGTACCCGCCCGCAAGTACCATGACGCCCATGATGGCCAAACCCGCCAACAGGAGGCGCCGGCGCCCGGCTAGCTGGGCCAGATCGGCAGCCGGATCGGCGCTGGCAATCCGCAGAGTCCACGGCAATCGCGTGTCGGATGACGTGCGCAGGGCCTGCCGCGGACTGGTCGGAGGGAAGGGGCGAAGCACATTGTGGGAATCGGAATCCAACAGCGACACGGTGACGCCGAGATTCCGCCAGGTAGGACCCCATTGGGTTTCCAGATAGCGCGGACCGGCCGCCAAGGCTGTGAGCTTTTCCGGAGAGCTGTCCCAGAGCAAAAGGATCGACTGGCCATGCACCCAAAGACTGCGACGGCCGCGCGCGCTCCCTTCCCCTCGCCGGAGTTCTTGCCATTGCTCCCAGAGGGATTCCACGGCGGCGGCAAGGGCGAGAGCGGCTTGGCGTTCGGCCAGGGTATCGGGCTTGAAGGTCAACCAGCGTTGGACTTCAAGCGAATGGAATTGATAGGAAACGCGATCCAGTTGCCAGCGGCCCTGCTGAAGGTCGGCGTCCAAAGATCCGGCCGCGCTCTGCAATTCTGAAAGTTGATTCAGCTCCTTCAGAAGCGCGCATCGGGCTTGTCGAGCGAGAAGTTCGGCCGGATCTCCGCCCACGGGAGTCGATCCGAGCCGGGCAAGTTCTTCGTAGACCGCAAGCGCTTCCTGGATCTGGTTGTTCTTGCGCAGATTTCGCCCCAGACGCATCAGCGCCCCGGCCCGGATCAGAGGATCCTTCGAGATCGCCAGGGCGCGGAACGCGGCCATCGCCCCGACATAGTTCTGCTGCCGGAACTCGAGAGTCTCCCCCGTGTCGAACACGGTCACAGGGGATTCCCGAACCTGGGGGATAAAAGGATAATAGAGCAAACGCCCGCCGGGATGGGTTTCGACCTTACCCGGGCCGAAAGCAACGGACAGAGCATGATCACCGGGATCGGATAGGGCCGAAAGACGGTTCTCGATTTCCGAAAGACCCAGATCAAGGGACGTGACGATCAGATCGGCCGCGCGTTCGAGCCGTTCCTGAATACGCTGGTTCTCCAAGGCCCGGTCTTGCCTCAGCAGACGCCAACTCAGCCAAATCAAGGCAGACACCGAAACGGCCGCGACCGCGATGAACAGCACCAGAACATTGCGCGGCGGCCGCAACTTGGAGTGGCGCATCATGACCTCCCGGGACTGTTACGGTTAAATTATAGCCGTTTCTTTCCTATCGGTCGCTTCAAATAATTTTCGATAGGATCAATTGGTTGATCGACACTTTCTCTTCGGCCGCCTTGATGGCCAGTTCGCGGTGCACTTCCGGCGGCACGCGCAGTGTCAAATGGCCGCGGAATTTTTTCGTCCCCAGGGGTTCGGGGGCACTCCGCTTTTCATCCCGCAGCCATTTCAGCGCTTCGGCCACCGCGGCCTTGATCTGGCGCAGGGCCTCTTCCTGGGAATGGCCGTGGGCGCCGAGCCCGGGGAACTCGACGCAGCGGGCTACGAAGATACCGTCTTCCTGTGACCATTCGATGCGGTAGGTATAGCGTTCCGCTTTATTTCCCATGTTTCGCCTCCAGTTTTTCCAGCGCCCGCTTCACGTCCCGGACCTGGTACGGTTTGGCCATCTTGCCGTCGCGCTGCAGGTTGATAAAGGGCTCCCCCGGCCACGGTGTCTTGAAGATATGATGGCTGCCGCGGATCCTGGGTTCGCCGAAAAGACGCCGGCAGAGATTCCGCAGGTCCTCAAAACGCACGTTTTTTGGGTTATCGAGCAGGCTTCTGTCCACGCGCTAATAATAGCATATGCGCTATCACAGTTCAACTAAATTTAATTATAGTGCATCCGCAAATCGCCTACTAGGGTTGAAAAGTCAAATGTTGCGTATGAATATTCAAGTTAAAAGCGTTGGCTGGCTGGATATATTTGCATCTGATCGCGGCCGGATCTCTGCTCGAATTCGGGCTCGAAGAGACCCCCCGGAAAAGCTCGTCGCGCCGAAGGGCGAGGCGGGCAGAAAACCGTTCCAGCCCTCATTCAAGCAGGAGGGGGATGATCAGGATCAAAGTAATATGGGCTCATCCGCTCGTGCTTAAAGCCGGCGACAAGCCGGCCCTAACGGTGGAATTCTAAGAACCAAGGAAAGGAAGAAAAGTGGGATCTGATACTCGTCACCGGCAACAGAGATGCAGCAGGGCGCGAGGCAGGCGCCGTGACGCGACACCTGCCTTGCTTTCCCTCACACCTTTTACCGCCTACTTGATGACTTTCAGCGGCGGCAGGAAGTTTTCGACAAGCCAGTACTCAAACTTGCCTTGAAGGTTCTTCCCATAGGCTATCCTTTTGCCGTCGGGAGAGAAATCAGGGGAAAATCCTTCGATATCCAGCTTTTTAATTTCCCCTCCATCAGAAGGAACCGCATAAATCTGAGATTTATCTTTCTCAAGAATAGAAAAGATAATCGTCTTCCCGTCCGGCGACCAGCTCAAATGGGTGAGAAACGCCTTCATTTTCTTGGTAATAGCCTTAGGTTCACCCCCCGGAAACTCGCATACCCATATTTCTTCCGAGTTCTTTCCTTCATTATATTCAAACCAGTCCATAGACCGGAAAGCAATCATTTTCCCATCCGGTGACCAGCGAGGAGAATTAAAGCTCAAGCCGCTTTTCGCGATCCTTGTTATTCTCTGAGGGGACCCGCCTTTGAACGGAATCACGTAGATATCCTCCTCAAAATCTCTTGAGCCCTTTATGGGATTCCCCTCTTTCGCTCCTGTATAATCAAAGGCAATGGTTGCGCCGTCGGGTGATACATCGCAGCAATCGACCCGCGGATCAAAGTCAAATTTCATTTTTTCCGGCGACCCTCCCTTGGCAGGAATGGTCCAAATGCCTCGATCCTCGCCAAAAAAGCCTCCGAAAGCCAGCCATGTTCCATCAGGCAGCCAAGAAGGCCTTGTGATGTAACGAAGAATTGCATCCGGATTAGGCACGTTCACTGTTGCCTTATTGGCTTCTCCTCCTTCAGAAGGGATCGTCCATAAATTCGATTTCCCTTCCCGATAGGAAATGAACGCGATCTGACTGCCATCGGGAGACCATCGAGGATGTCTTTCCTGAGTCAGGGTATTTGTTAACTGAGTTTCCTTTCCGGTTTGAAGTTCCTTGATGAAAATATTAGAAACGCCTGTACTCAGCGAAATTCCAATCTTCCCATCTCTCGTCCAATTAAAGCATGAGTCCATTACGGAATACCCCCGGAAAATCTGAAAGGGTTCGCCCTCAGAATGGCCATCCGGGGAAATCCTTGTCACCCAAATTTCACTGTCCCCGCTTCTCAAAGATAAAAAGGAGATCCATTTTCCATCGAATGACCACGTAGGCCAAGAATCAGGGGCAGGATGGTTTGTAATTTGAATAGAATTTCCGCCATCCACAGGCATCACGTAAATATCTGAATTCCCGGACTTCGTTGATTGATAGGCTAAGAATTTACCGTTTGGCGATAATGTTAAAAGAGTGAAATCTTTCTCAGTATATTGGGCCGGGAGTTTAAAAATGTCTTTCCATTCCCCTCCGGAAAGGGGAATCGCACAAAGCCCCCTCTTGGAAACCTGGCAGAGAATCATTTGATTGTCCGCTGTCCAGCCTGTCGGCCAGGCATAATTGCCTGCCTTTATGAAGTCTGAATTGGACTTGATCAGGGTTCTCGGCTCTCCTCCCTTTACCGAAACCACATACAAGCCGTTTAAGACATCAAGATAGGCGAGTGTCTCGCTGTCAGGAGACCAAAAGCACCAGTATTTAAAAGTCGGAGTCCGGGTGAGGCGGGTCTCTGCGCCACTGACAACCTCCCTCAGCCAGACGTCTCCTTCTCCTCCTACCAAGGCCAACTTTTTGCCGTCCGGAGATATGAAGCCGAACGATTTCTCGGAGCTTTCGAATATTTTCGTTAGCGTGTGTTCGGCAACGCCTTTTTCGATTTGAGCTTTGATTTTTAGAAGAATGGAAAGTTTTTCTTTAGCGATTTTGACAGCTTCCGACTGTTCGGGATAGTTATCAATCACTTTCTGAAAGGCCTTTTCGGTTTCTTTAAGCCCCAGTTTCTCATAACATAAGCCGAGGTGGAGCTGGGCTTGGGCCGCCAGCGGACGGTTGCCCGGAAACTCCGCGAGGAGCTTTTTGTACGTTTCGATCGCCGCCTCGAGGTTCCCCTCCACCTCTTCCTGATGGAGCGCTGCTCCGAGAAGGACGTCCGCGGACTGGGATTTCTGTGCCGCCGTGTCCGGCGGCGACAGGACGATGGACAGGGCCAGAGCGATCAGCGGAAAAATAATCGATTTTTTCATCTTGCACCTCCTGACTTCAAGGACATAATAAGGTAAGTGCGTCTTCTTTGCTCCAAGCCCAGGTCAAGCCTGTGACAAGTTTCGGTCAAGACGGCCCTTCCTGCCTAGGCGCCTTCAACCATCGAACCGGTACCCGATGCCCCGGAGGCCGATCAGAAATCGTGGTTTTTTGGGAATCTCCTCCAGCTTGTTGCGGAGGTTATTGACATGGGTGTAGACGACCCGGTCCGTCAGGACGGCATCGCGGCCCCACACTTCTCCCAGCAGGTCGTCGATCGTCAGGACCCGGCCGCGGTGTTCCAGGAAAACCCGCAGGAGCTTGAACTCCATGGCAGTCAGAGCGATCTTCTCGCCCCGTCGCGAGACCTCACATCGGCCGATGTCGACGGTGACGTCGCCGAAACGATGGATCCCGCATGGCTCTGGACCGTCTTGGACGCGACGCAGGACAGCCTTGATGCGGGCGAGGAGCTCGCGCCGGCTGAAGGGTTTGGTGACGTAGTCGTCCGCCCCGAGCTCGAGGCCCACGACTTTGTCCACTTCCTGCCCTTTGGCCGTGAGCATGATGATCGGAGTGCGGTCGCCCTTCAAATGGGCTTCGCGGCATACGGTGAAGCCGTCCATCCCGGGCAGCATCAGGTCGAGCAGGATGAGGTCGAACTTTCCTTCGAGGATCCGGCTCAAGGCCGCCGTGCCGTCCTCGGCGACTTCCACGGCGAATCCCTCGATCTCCAAGTCGTCCCGAAGGCCCGTCGCGATCGTCGGCTCGTCCTCCACGACCAGAATGCGTTCGTTCATCTCATTCTCCTCCCCTAACCGGTACGGCCGGAAGCCGGATGGTGAAGATGCTGCCTTCGCCAACCCGGCTCTGGTATTCGACCGTGCCGCCGTGGGCCGTCACGACATGCTTGACGAGGCTGAGCCCGAGCCCAGCTCCCTTGATCCGCTTCGAAATTTCGCCTTCGGCCCGGTAGAACCGGTCGAAGATGTGCTTCCGATCGTGTTCGGAAATTCCGACTCCCTTATCCCGGACAGAGATCTTGACTGCGTCGCCCTCGGTGCCGGCGTCGAGCCAGACGGTCTTCGAGCCGGGCGAGTACTTCACCGCGTTGTCGAGGAGGTTGCGGACCGCGGATCCCAGGGCTTCTTTGTCGGCGGAGATCGGGGGAAGTCCGTCCTGGATGTCCGCTTCAACCGCCGCTCCGTTCGCGGCGATCTCGGTCACGAAATCTGCGACCAGCGTTCGCAGCCACGGGGAAGGGTCGAGCGGCTCGAACCGGTATTCCCTGCGGCCTTCTTCCATCCGGGAGAAATCGAGGATGTTTTCGACGAGGCGGGACAGCCGGTCGCTCTCCTGGACGATCATCTTGAAATAGCCTCGCTGCTTCTCCGGGTCGGTCACGCGCCCGTCGAGCAGCATCCCGCCAAGTTGTCGGATCCCCGTCAGGGGGGAGCGGAATTCGTGGGAGACCGTCGAGACGAAGTCCGCCCGTAACCTGGCGATTTCGAATTCCCTCTTGACGATCCGGACCGTGAGGTAGCTCCCGAAGGCAAGCAGGACCGTGACGAAACCCAGCATCGTCAGGGATAGAGTTCGTTTTTGCCTGATGTCCGCATAAATCGCCTCCGGCCGGCCGGGCCAGATCTGAAGAAGCCACGGTGTGTCGTTGATCCGGAGGTCGCGCGTCACGGCGAAGGGAGGTGCCGCCGGGGGCGGTGATCCGAAAACCGCGGAGCCGTCCGCGGCGTACAGGACGGCCTCGAGGTCCTCCCCCCGGGTCGAAAAGATCCGGAGCTGCCAACGCGACCCCAGGACGTCTGCGGAGACGAGGACCGCGGCAAACGGATCGGTGTTCCGGAAAGCGATGTACGCAATGTCTTCACCGGGAAGGACCGTTCGGGGATCTTTCAGGAAGTCCTCGGCGGCGCGGGATAGAGCCAACTTGCGCCCCTCGGTCGCACGGAGCCTGTTGAATTCGCCGGCCTCGACTCGACTGTCCCGGCACCAGGTCCGGCCGAGATCGGAATAATAGAGGTAACGTGGCTTGTCGAGAAGCCATTTCCCCGTCGCTAGATCCCGATAGAAGGCCATGGTCTCTTGGGCAAGGTCAGCCGTGTCGCCGCGCTCGGAGGCCAGGGAACAAAGCTCGGCCTGGGCGATGAGGTCCGACGGCAGCCCCCCGATCCAAACCGTGTCCAAGCGCCGGAGGTCCCGATAAGCGCCGGCGGCCTCCTCGAGCCTGCCGGCTTTGCGGAGCGTCCGGGCCAGGCGCTGGAGGATCAATGGCTGCGACCCGGCAGCGGCCGAATCGAGCAGGTTTCGGTACGCTCGGACGGCTCTCGGATAGTCTTTTCGAGCGATCTCCAGGGACTCGGCTTCGGTCAGGCCGGCGGGCGGTCGACTTGACGCGGTTTGGGCCGGCGCGGGGCTCTGTGAGACATACAACAGAGCACCAGGGGGGAACACCTCGAGCCTTTCATCGGATATGGACAGAAACACGCCGCCTCCCGGTTTCGAGAAGGCTTGCCCGACAATCTCCGGAAAGGAGTTGACATCGAGTGGCCTCTCCAGCGAAGCAGCCGACCGGGCCGCATCGTTCCACCGCCGGAACTCCGTATCCAGGTCGCGGCCGATTTCTTCCGCGGTTCTTTCCAGGCTCTCGCGCGTTCGCTGCCTGGCGAATTGGCTCTCCTGGCGCAGCACGCGCAGCGCGAAAACGCCGAGGAACGTGCCCGGGAGCAGGATGAAAAGGGCGAAGACTCCGACGAGTCTCTGGCCAGGGCCCCGGAGGAAGCGCGGCCAGGCTGGACGGCGAAGCGAAGAATTCGGCATTCGGGTTCCCATCGTTTAGAGTAACACCTCACCAGGGGAGATTTCAACAGCGGTGGGTCAAGATTCGGTCAAGATTCGGTTAAGACCAGCATATTGCCTGCCCCGAGGGGGTGTCAAGGAAAGTCCTGCATGTGTCACCAATCATCACCGGCAACAGAGGTACAGCAAGGCGTGAGGCAGGCGCCGCGAATCGACGCCTGCCTCGCTTTCTGTCACCGTTTCTGCCGGCTACTTGGCGACTTCGAGCGGCGGCAGGAAGTTCTCCATGATCCAAACCGACGGCGACTTCATCGTGGAACCAAGCGAGGAAAACGCAAGATTTACTCCGTCTGGATGAGCGCTCAGGCTCTCGAAGTTAGCCATCCCCAGGCCGAGTTCCTGGGGTTCCCCCCCGTCCGCTGAAATCCGCCACAGGGATAACCGCGGACTATCCTTCGCGGACTGCATCCGTGCAAAGATGATGTACTTACCGTCTGCAGTCCATTCAAGGCAGGTAAAGGAGTGTGCATCCTCATATTTCAGCAGGTCGCGCGGTTCGCCTCCTCTTGTGGGAATCAAACGCAGGGTCTTCTTCTTGTCCATATTGATGACGGCGAGCCTCTCGCCATCAGGAGAGAGCGCGACCTGTAACCAGCCATTTTCGGCATTGCCGGAATAGAGTTCCTTCTCTTCGCCGGTCGTCAGGTCCCGACTCAGAATTCGATAGGGCTCCTTCGGTTCCACTTTGTAGCGTCGCACATAAATGAGAGTCTTGCCGTCGGGAGAGACATCGTGTGAATGAATTCGTTGTGGACCTTCGTCTCGGACAATTGGGATCATCCTCCCGGTTTGTGTGTCAGCCTGATAGATGCCCATGCCCTGATCGTCCCAGGCAGCGAGATAGATGGACTTGCCGTCCGGAGCCCAACGAAGGCCGGCCAGCCGCCTGAACTTAGTGGAGAACTCCCGCTCCACGGTATTCTCGAGCGAGCGGATACAGAGGATATTCGGTAACAAGGCAGCTTGGAATCGGTGACTCCTTGTCGAAAGATAGGCCAGATACTTGCCGTCTGAAGAGTACTCCGGCCAGGAATTTGCACCTTCGAAGCGTTTGATAGCCTTTTCGGGTGGCGCCAGGATTTTTCCGCTTTGTCGATCCATCCTGGCGACATAGGCGTCAAGCATCGATCCCCCTTGCGCGTAGTAGAAAGATCCGTTCTGAGTGAATCCCAGGGGGACAATCTGCTCTATGCCTCTCCTGACGAGTTCAGGCGAGCCTTGGGCCTTACCGCCAGAGACCGGAAGAAACCATATATCGAGAGAACCTGTCCGGTCGCTGGCAAACAGGATTCCCTTCCCATCAGGCGGCCACCCGAGCAGCAAATCGTGAGCCGGGTGCTCAACCAGGGCGACCTCTTGATCCCCGTCGATCGAGATCAAGAAGATGTCGCACTCCGCAGCGTTTTCTTCCTGAGGCTGGTCGTACGCGATGTAGCGCCCATCGCCTGAGAAGCGCATGATGTTGGGAAATCGCTCCCGCCTTTCGAAAGTCTTAATGACCCTGATCGCCCCGTCCGTGGCTGACACCAGAACGATCTGGCGCGTGGCGTCTTTCTTTTCCATGAAGATGAGTATCTGCTTGCCGTCCGGGGACCAATCGAAGGTCTGCATCCATTCGTCGTTCTCGTAGTCGACAAGAACCCGCGGCTTTCCTCCAGCTATGACGATGACTCGCAGGTCCATATATCTGCCATCGTACCAATCGTAAGCGATTTGACCACCGTCGGGAGACCATCTGGAGAATTGCGCGAACTCCTCGGACTTCTCCCAGGGTCCCTTGTCCGTGAGCCGGCGGTTCGTCCCGGCTTCGAGATCTCGGATGGCGAGGTCGCCGGTCTCCCAGTCCGTGAAGGAGATATACCTGCCGTCGGGAGAGGGCGCTCCCTCGATATTACCCATGTCTGGAAGAACCCATAGCTGGCGCGTCGCGATGGCTCGCCCTTTGCCGGTATCTGAGGGCTGGCGAAGTGCGGCCAGCCTCACCCGCGCCTGCGCCACAATCTCGGCCTGGTCGGCGAAGTCGCGCACCAGGCGCTCGTAGGCGGCGCGCGCCTCTGCATTGCCCAACTTTTCGTAGCACTGGCCCATCCGCAGCAGGGCGGTCGCAACCGTGGCGCGGCCGGCGCCGGACTGCGCAGCGATCTTCTTGTACTGCTCGATGGCCCCCTTCAGGTTTCCATCTACGATTTCTGTTTTAATGGCGGCCTGGAGCGCCACCTCCGCCTTATTGTCCTTCGCCTGATTCGCCAGGGACCCGGCAAACAGAGTCGCGCAGAGCAGCCCGGTCAAAAGAACTAACTTTGTTGGTTTCATTATGATTTCCTCCTGCCCATCATATTACGGCTCCATTGTCAGGCGAGGATGCGCGCTATTGTCAAGATTGGGTTTTATTCAGCCATCGAAACGGTATCCCATGCCGCGGACGCTCACGATGTAACGCGGCTCTGAAGGTTCCGGCTCGACCTTTTTTCGTAGTGTGACAACGTGGTTGTCAACCACGCGATCGGTGACGAACGTGCCGTGCCCCCAGACGAGATCCAGGAGTCGAGCCCGGCTCAGCACTTTGCCGCCGTTGTGCACAAATGCGGTGAGCAGCTTGAACTCGAGGGCCGTCAGCTCCACCGGTTTGCCGGCGCGCCGCAGCTCACAACGCCCAAAATCCACTTCCGCGTCGCCGAACCGGCATATCGGCAAATCGTCTTCCGCGGTGCGGCGGAGCGCCGCCTTGACCCGGGCCCGCAGTTCGCGCGGGCTGAAGGGCTTGGTCACGTAGTCGTCGGCGCCGATCTCCAGCCCCAGCACTTTCTCCGC
>Ga0315288_10013161_pt1 | contig 10363 bp, 8 predicted proteins | sample YL17G11_20_MG_FD_203454 | JGI IMG/M metagenome (GOLD analysis project Ga0315288, IMG submission 203454) | Sediment microbial communities from Yellowstone Lake, YNP, Wyoming, USA - YL17G11_20 | ecosystem: Environmental > Aquatic > Freshwater > Lake > Sediment | place: USA: Wyoming | collected...
TGGATCGTGACGACACCCTGATTGAGGACCCGGGCTACATAAACAATCCCGACCAGGTAAAGCTGCTCCCCGGGGTCCCCAGGGCGCTCGCCGAGCTCAAAACAATGGGCTACAAGCTCGTCCTCGTCACCAACCAGTCGGCAGTCGCCCGCGGAATCGTCACCGAGAAGACCCTTCGCAATATCCACGACCGGCTCGAACAGTTGCTCGCTGAGAACAACGCATTTTTCGACGCAATTTACTACTGCCCCTATCACCCGGACGGAGTCATTCCAAAATACCGCAAGGAAAGTGACTGCAGAAAGCCCAACCCCGGTATGCTGCTTACCGCCGCGGACGAGATGGATATCGACCTGAGCCAATCCTGGATGATCGGAAACGGCGCCCACGATGTTGAGGCCGGGTTACGAGCCGGCTGCAAAACAATCCTGATTGATCCGCCCTCCCGCCAACATCAATCCCGGCCCAGCGACCCAACACCGCACTATAGGGCCGTTAATATCACCGAGGCCGTAAACGTCATAAAGAAGTACCACCGCCGAGGCGACGACTCGGCGCCGCCGGCCGAGCCGCCAAAAACCCAACAGACCCAGCCCGCTGCGCAACCGCCAGCGCCTCTCGCACAAGAACCGCAGCCCATTCAGCAACTTGCGCAACCGGCCCCCGAAGAACCCCTGCCCATTCACCAACCATCGCTCCCGCTTCCGAAGGACCCGGAACCGGTTGTGAAAGACACAGAGCCAGCCGCACAAGAGACGAAATCCGTTTCAGAAGCCCCGCGGCCGGTTGTGAAAGACACTGAACCAGTCGCACAAGAGACGAAACCCGTCTCAGAAGCCCCGCAGCCGCCTTCTGAGAATTCCCAGCCGCCTCCTCCGGCTCACGAATCGCCCCCACTCCATCTCGAAGTCGAATCACCGCCGCCTGACGAGAAGATTCACACCGAAACAACCGAACGTTTGTTGACCAACATCCTCGACCAGTTGAAGTCCATGCAGCGCTCAAATATGTTCGAGAAATTCTCGATGTTCAGGTACATCGCCGGTGTGCTGCAAGGCGCTGTTGTGCTCTGCATGCTGATAACAATATCGCTCTTAATGAGCCCCAACAGGCAGGATAACTCCGTTTTGATTGCTCTCGGATTCGCTGCGGTCATCCAGCTTATGTCGCTGACTTTCTTTATGATGCAGGGTCCCAAGTAGTGCTGGCGTACAGAGCGCACCTCACCCGGCGAGGTATGACACACTAAATGCAGAATGCCGACTATAATATTCTGGTCTGGCTCCCCTCACCCATGGGTGATGCTATTCTCTGCACGCCTGCGTTGCGAGCAATTCGCAACCGCTTCAGCTCGTCTCGAATCACGTTCCTTGCCGACCCGGCCGTCCGCAGCGTCCTGTCCCCCAGCAGCTTCAATGACGCCTGGCTCCCAGCGCAGCCTAATCCCTTTGCGCTTGCCGCAGAGCTGAAAGCACATAAATTCACGCATGCAATCCTCTTCAAGAATTCCTTAGCCGCCGCGCTCGTTGTCTCCCTCGCACGAATACCCAACCGTATCGGCTATGCCCGCGAGCTGCGCGGCCCGCTGCTCACCGACAAGCTTCATCCGCCCAGGCTGCCCAACGGCAAATTCAAGCCCGTCTCGATGCTCGACTACTACCTCGCAATTGCCGAAAGCCTCGGCGCCGATACGACAAACAGAAGCATCGAATTGCAAATCGACCAAGACGACAGCAGAAACCTCTACGCCAGACTCCCCGAACTCGTCAAACATAAGAACCCGATAGTAGTCCTGGTCCCTGGAGGCGCTTTCGGCCCCAGCAAGTGCTGGCCAAGTGAGAACTTCGCAAAGATTGCGGGCTGGCTTGTTGAAAAATACAACGCAGCAATCGTCATATCCGTCGCGCCCAATCCACCCGAAAAGAAAATTGCATCCGAAATATGTGCTCTTAGCAGCCGTCAGCTTCTCAACCTCGCCGAGCACCCCCTGAATCTCGGCGAGCTGAAGGCGCTTTTCTCCCTTGCCGACCTGGTCATCACCAACGACACAGGCCCGCGACACATAGCCATCGCACTGAAACGCAAGCTCATCACCCTGTTCGGCCCGAACGACCCCCCCTGGACCGACACCGATTACGAAAATGAAATCCAGATAGTCGGCAACGTCCCCTGTGCGCCCTGCGCCAAACCAATCTGCAGGAAACCCAAACATCTATGTATGCTGTCAATTACGCCAGATATGGTTCGCAGCGCCGCCGAAGAGCTGCTGGCCGGCCGACGAACCCGCGTAAAGGTCTTTGCCTGCCCGCAATTTGAAGAAACTTCCGAATCGTTCTTCGTTGACCCTGATTACAAAACGCCGCTCTCCGCACTTCGCCTGACCTCCATTGACGCCGTCTTTTCTTTCGAGACGGCGAAGAGCCTAGCCAAGAGCAATCTCGCCCCCTTCCGCAGCCGCCTGCAATTTGAGATAGACTCATCGCAATCTCTGCCGCCAACCACAGTATTTCTAAAACGCTACGACAACCCGCCCATCCTGATCCAGCTCAAAAACTGGCTCACGCATCGCCGCCGAATCAGTTGCGCCCCCTGTGAGGTCGAGCCTATACGCGAGCTGCCAGCCGCGGGCGTGTGCACCCCAGAAGTCATTGCGTACGGCTGGCAATGGGGCGCCCTCTTCGAAAAAAGAAGTTTCATAATCACCGAAAAACTCCCCGACGCAGAAGCCCTCGAAAGAAAATTGCCCGATTGCTTCGACGCCCCGCCGACAATCGAGAATCTGCGATCGAGAAGAGATTTCATTGCCCGATTCGCAGCTTTCATAAAGAGATTCCATCAGACAGGCTACTGCCATCGAGACCTCTACTTCTCGCACATATTCTACCGCACCGACGGAACTCTCTGCCTCATAGACCTCGCACGCGCCTTCAAGCCCGCCATCCTGCACCGGCGCTTCCTGATAAAGGATATTGCCCAAATCCACTACTCAGCCCCCGCAGAGTACTTCTCCAGATCGGACCGGCTCCGCTTCTACCTCGCCTATACCGCCCGCAACAGGCTCACTCGCCGGGATAAAGCCTTCATTCGAGAAGTCCTGGCCAAAACAAATCGAATGGCAAGACACGATAGAAAGCACGGCAGATGCGTCCCCTTTGCACGCTGACCGGATTGGAGTTATAATCCTCACGATGACCCCAAAAATCGCAATCGTAATAGAACGTGCGGATACCGCCCTCGGCGGAGCCGAACGCTCGGTCTTCGAGCTGGCAGCCGCGCTGTCGGCTCGCGGCCTGCACGCAGACATACTTGCCGCAAAGGGCCAAGCCAAAGCCAAGAATATCCACATCCTCTGCGCCGACACACCCGGCAAACGCACCTCCTACGCCGTCTTTGAAAACGCGCTTAGACAATACTTATCGCAGAATCACTACGATATAATTCACAGCGTCCTGCCCTTCGACTTCGCCGACGTTTATCAACCTCGCGGCGGAACTTACGCCGAATCAATCCTGCGCAACGCCGCCAGCTACCAGAACAAAGTCGTCGAATACTATAAGAAGCTCACGACTTTCGCCAACATCCGCCGCACTAAGCTCCTGCACGCCGAGCGAAAGCTCTGCAGCGGCCCGACCGGCCCGGTCATCGCCGCACTCTCAGAATACGTCGCGGACCAGCTAAAGCGCCACTACGGCGCCGACCCCAAGCGCATAGTAGTCATCCCCAACGGCGTAAAAACCGATGCGCGAATCGACCCGAAAGAAGCCGACCGCATCCGCACACAGATACTGACTGAGTTGCGCCTCAAAGAAGCGGACAACCCGGTCTTATTCCTCTTCGCCGCAAACAATTTCAGGCTAAAGGGATTGACCCCCTTGATTGGGGCAATCAGTGCCGCAGCAGCCCAGCCGAGCGAACGCAAGCCCTTTCTTGTAGTGGCCGGCCACGACAGACCACGCAGATACCGCCGTATCGCAGAGAGCCTCGGAATCCGCGAGAAAGTCCTTTTCATCGGCCCGCTCAGGCATGCCCACAGCGTCCTCTCCGTAATCGACGTCGCAGTCCTGCCCACCTTTTACGATCCATCCAGCAGGTACATACTCGAAGCGCTCGCCGCCGGCAGGCCCGTCATTACCACAAAATTCAACGGCGCCGCCGACCTCTTCACCGACAATCGCCACGGCAGAATAATCGACACCCCGCAAGACATCCCCGCACTGGCGCAAGCTATAATGCACTTCACCGACACCAACAACATCGAACGCGCCTCGCACGCGATAATCGAAGACAATCTCAAAGAGCAAATCTCCATCGGCAGAGTCGCCGGCCGGATGATTGCTCTTTACGAATCCATATTGCAGAAGAAAGGCGGAGAATAGTGTACACACTATTCGTACTTGCTGCCACAGGGGCATATCTGCTTGGCTCGATACCTTTCGGGCTGCTCATCGCCAAGGCCCACGGAAAAGACCTCCGTTCAATCGGCTCAGGCAACATCGGCGCAACCAATGTCTCACGCGCCCTCGGCAGGAAGTGGGCATACATCTGTTTCGTCCTCGACGTGCTCAAAGGTTTTGTCCCGACATTCGCGGCCATGTTTCTCACCACGCCCCTATCCACGCAATCCCACACCGAAAGGATTATCGTACTCTGGCTGTGGCTTGCGGTCGGCTGTGCCGCCGTCATCGGCCACATCTTTCCGCTCTATCTAAGGTTCAAAGGCGGAAAAGGCGTCGCAACCAGCTTCGGCGTCGCCCTCGGCATCTGGCCCTACTACACAACCTGCGCGCCGTTCGCAATCGCAACCTGGATTGTCGTCGTCCTCGTCTGGCGGTACGTTTCCCTCGCCTCCGTCGTCGCATCGGTCGCCTTTCCGATCACACTGGCCTCGGCAATAGCTCTAAGACCAGGCTGGCATTCTGCCGACTTATGGCCACTGCTCGTCGTGGCCGCCGCAATACCTCTGATGGTCGCTGTCCGGCACCGTCAGAACATAACTCGCTTAATAGCAGGCACGGAAAGCAAAATCCGGCCAGGCAAGTCAAAGAAAGACCAAAACACATAGTTCGTAGGGTGGGCTTCAGCCCACCTGGCCCCGCCATCTCCCGCAAGGGATGGCCTGGCTCACCTGGGGGAAGTCCGATGGGGCAGGCCCCACCCTACCTTCCTACATCTCGCCGGTCGTCATGCGCACCTTGTCGTCCTCAATCAGCTTACCGGTCTCTTTGTCCCACTTCCGCGTCCGATGCTCCATCCGGTGCTTGCCGTGGCACTCGACGCAATACTCCTTTCCTCCGCCGAGCTTCGCGTTCGGATGGCAGCTTTTGCAGAACGAGTTGATCGCCGCCTTCGCAAACATCTTGTCCGGAGGCGTTATATTATCTTCGTCCGAACAGTGCGCGTTTGACGCCCCGTGGCAATCCTCGCATCCCACATCCCTCTTGGCGTGCATAACAGTCAGCGCCTCACCGTCGAAGTTGATGTGGCACACATAACAACGGCTGTTATCAGCAATAGGTCCGCTCGACCCGCCGGGTACGTTGCTATCGCCCTTATCTTCGAGCAGCAACAAAGGCTCCTGCTCAACCGCCTGCTCCGCCCCTTTTCTGCAGGCCGCCACGCCAATGGCCGCCGCCGCAACAACTAACGTCATCAAACAGATTCTTGTGTGCTTCACGCATATCTCCTTCGAATCAACCTGTGCTGGTGCCATCCTCGCTCGTCCGGACGTAGAATAGTACCGCATTTTGTAGGTCCCGCTACTACGGTGTCATTTCGACCGGAGCGATGCGAAGCATCGCGCAGCGGAGACACGTAGCGAAGCGAAGAGCCCGGAACGGAAATCTATTTTTCTACAATAACAACTTACTCGCATAGTCGTCTTATTTGCGAAATGCGGTAATAGTCTCCCGCCCTTCGCCGCTTGTTACACATACTCCCAGTTCTTCAGCCATTGGTAGTCCGCCGGCAGCCTCGCCCACGTCTGGTCCATTAGCTGCTTTAGCTCTTCAGCCTCGGCAACGTCAAGCTCGCGGCGCTCTTTCACCGCCTTGGCGACGTTATCGACCTGGCGAATGCTGATAAGCCCCGGAATAGGTATTATATGCGGATTGCAGAGAATATAGCGAATCGCCAGCCTCGCCCGCCGGTCGTCCTCCTCTGCATCAGGATCTTCCGGCGCGCTGCTGCCTTTGAAAAGCGAATTGCTCGCAAAAGGCTTGATGCCGAACGCGCCCACGTCGCACCTCTTCAGCGCATCAAAGACACTGTCTTGCGGCATCTCTTTGCTCTTGGCTGTATAAGGAAACAGCACAACCTCAATTTGAGGGAAGTATTCGATCATGAACTTGATCCACCGCCGGTCATGCGACGAAAAACCGATGAACCGAGCCTTGCCCTGCTTCTTGGCCTTTTCCAGCGCCTCGGCTATCTCGCAGGATGTATCGAACGAGTGCGTCCCGCCGGGTTCATGGCAGGTTATACGCCACAAATCGGTGTATTCCTGGCCCGAGTCCCTCAGCAGCTCGTCGAGGCTCTCCAACAGCTTCTTGGCCGTGCGAAACTCCTCGTTGCGTGGCTCCTTGGCGCCGTGGGACAAGGCAAGGTAAATCTTGTCGCGTCGCCCCGCCAGAGCCTTGCTATAGGCATTGACCTCGTTATCCCAGCACGCATCGATGTAGTTGATCCCAACGTCCATACACCGGCTGACAACGTCGTGGCGGTTCTTATCAAAATCCTGATTCATCACGTTGACGCGCTTCCAGTGCCCACCCAGGCACACAGCCGATATCCAAAGCCCCGTCTTGCCCAGCCGCCGGTACTCCATATTCTCATTGTAGCACAGCGTCTTCCTCGCAGCGCTCTGGTCGGCCTTGCCGAATGCGCTCTGCCCGCTCGCCAGAACGCCGGCCACCGTCCCGGCAGCCGCCATAGAAGTCTTCTGAATGAACTTCCTTCGTGAGAGATTCTTGTCGTTCATTGGTCATCGTCCTTTCATTTTAGCAGTCAAAACAATGCCGCTAACACCATACCGAAATCAAACCGATAACTCAACATTATTCCGGCACCCCTTCGCAAATCCACTCGCCACCAACCCGCAAAAAAAAACAACACAAGCCCCGACCGTAAGGGAGGGGATAACCTCCAATTAACCAAAACGCCCACAGCTAACTCGCATCCGCAGGGATAATACACAGGAATCGAAGAACCGCCTTGCCCGTATTCCTGAAGCAGTGCTCCTTGCCGCCCGGCACAAATATCACGTGTTCAGGCCCGAACGGATATTCCCGCCCTTCGCAGACGAACACGCCCTCACCCTCAACAATAAACACCTCATGCTCGTGAGTATGCGTATGCAAGGGGGTATGCCCGCCGCGCTCGAGCTCAAACATCCGCATCGCAAAGTTCTCCGCCCCATCCTCTTTGGAAATAAGCCACCTTACCCCCACCCCCTCCGCCCCCTTGTCCTTCACCTCGCTCTTCCTGATATTGCCGCTCTTTTCGACCTTCATTTCGCCTCCTGACTATCTGGCCAATTTTTCCCGAACCTGTTTGGGAAAAAACGTCCAGAATGATCTGGATGATGTCCGATTTCCCTTTTGCCAGAGAGTTGACGAATTCCTTACCTGTCATTGCAGATACTCTGTCGTAGCGTCAAAACCCAATTACGCCGGCGTCGGACCAACTTGATACTCAATCCGCGTTGGAACCATAACTCTACGCGACGCATCCAATATCTCCAACGATACTAAATTGCCGGACGCATCGTAGTCCAGGATAACACCAGGCTTATCCTCATCACTTTCAGCCACCGGTGTATCCAAGAAAATCACGGTTAGCGTATCCGTTTGGCGATCATAAGTAACCTTCATGTGTCCCCATTCACCGTTCCGGTGTTGCCGTTACGCTGAGTCCAGCTAAGACAAGCCGCGGCAATTCTATTCGCCTACCTTCAGCGATCCGCCGCTGCGGAAACCCCGATCCCTGGACCCTCAACTATTAACAATGAACAACGAACCATTCACCCAAGTCTTCTGCCCAGAATCTCCGACACCACCTTCGGATTGGCCTGGCCTTTGGTCTTTTGCATAACCTGCCCTAACAAAAACCCTCTGGCCTTGTTGCTTTTCTTGCCCCCGCTGGTAACATCCGCCACCGCTTGAGCATTCTCGGCCAACACCTGCTCAACGATCTTCTCAAGCTCGCCCGCATCGCTCTTCTGAATCAGGTTCAGTTCTTCTGCCAGGACATCTGGGGCTTTACCACTCTCACTCTGGACCATTGCCTCAAATATGGCAGTCGAAGAAGTCGCGCTAATCGTAGCAGATCCCACCATTTCAGCCAATTGAGCAACATTTTGCGGCGTCACCCCGAGGTCGCTCACACCACAACCCTTCTCGTTTGCAAGCTTCAGCCCTGTCTGCGTCAGCAGGTTGCAGACCCGCTTCGCCTCCCCCCCCGCCTTGACTGCTGCCTCGAAGAACTCGGCCGTAGAACGTTCACTTGTCAGAACAGATGCATCATACTCTCCCAGCTTGAACTCCCTGACATACCGAGTCTGCCTTGCCAACGGAAGCTCGCACAGACGCCCCCGTATCTCCTCCAGCCACGCATCAGTCAATTCCACAGGCACAAGGTCGGGCTCCGGAAAATACCGGTAATCGTGCGCCTCCTCCTTTTCCCTTTGCAGCACCGTCGCTTCCCGCTCATCGTCCCACCCGCGTGTGCTCTTGTTGCCCATCTCCAACACCGCGCCCGTCTCAAGAAACTCCTCAAGCTGTCTTTGCTCCTCGTAGTCGATGCTCCTCTCCAAAGCCCGAAAGCTGTTGAGGTTCTTGACTTCGACTATCGGCGTTTTGAACTCCCTGCCGTCTTTGGTGATAATAAGATTGATATTCGGCTCGAAGCGAATGTGCCCCTTCTGCATATCGCCCTCCGATACGCCCAGGTACCTGACAATCCGCTGAAGCTCTGCCGCCAGCGTCCTCGTCTCCGCCCCGCCGTTCATATCCGGCTGCGTGACTATCTCCAATAGCGGAGTACCCGTCCTGTTCAAATCCACCTGCGAGAAATTCCACGCCGTGTGCACATTCTTGCCCGCATCCTCCTCCAAATGCGCCCTGATTATTCCGATCCTCTTGGTCTGCACGGAATCCGACTTGCCCCCGGGCAGCGGAATCTCAATGAAGCCATTCTTCGCCAGCGGCAGATCATACTGGCTTATCTGGTAATTCTTCGGCAAATCCGGATAGTAATAGCTCTTGCGGTCCCACTTCGTAAAGGAAGGAATCTCGCAATTCAGCGCCAGACCGACAAGCACCGCATATTCAAACGCCCGCTTGTTCATCACCGGCAGCACCCCAGGCATCCCAAGACAAACCGGGCACACCCTGCTATTCGCCTGCGCACCAAACTCCACCGCGCACCCGCAGAACATCTTGCTCCGCGTGCACAACTGCACGTGAATCTCCAATCCAACTATTACCTTGTGCTGAATCATTTGATTCTCTGTTGTAACCACGAATTCACACAAATTAGCACGAATCAGGCTACATTATTTCTCAAGTCGCTACACAACGAGCCTCTCATACTCAAAACTCTCTTTCCCGAAGTTGAGAATCATACCCAGCCTTATCCCGGTAGCACGTAAGTAATTGATCACCTGCGCTCTGTGTGCATCTGCAATCTTCTCCACGGTTTTCAGTTCCAGGATAATCTTGCCGTCAACAAGAATGTCGGCAAAGTAATCTCCCACTGATTGGCCTTCAAAGCGCACCGTAACCGGAGCCTGTTGGCGAGCCGGAATCCCTTCTTTCTCAAGCAGCAGCGCAAGAGCATTCTCATAGACTTTCTCAAGGAATCCGCCTCCAAGTTCCGAATGGACTCTCATCGCCAGCTCAACGACTCTGTAAGACAGGTCTTTGTAAATTATATCTCTCTCATTTGTGCCCATTCGTGTCATTTCGTGGTTAATCTCTTCTTCTATCCTTCGTGCCAATCCGTGAGAATTCGTGGTTAATCTCTTCTTCTATCCTTCGTGTTAATTCGTGAGAATTCGTGGTTAATCTCTTCTTCTATCCTTCGTGTTAATTCGTGAGAATTCGTGGTTAATCTCTTCTTCTATCCTTCGTGTTGATTCGTGAGAATTCGTGGTTAATCTCTTCTTCTATCCTTCGTGTTAATTCGTGAGAATTCGTGGTTAATCTCTTCTTCTATCCTTCGTGTTAATTCGTGAGAATTCGGAGACTGTAGCAACATTACAGAGTACTCTTCTATCCTGCTTTTCGGTTTTCGCCGCTTCTGCTGCAATGTAACGTCCTTATCGTCTTGTTCAGCCCGGCGCTGTATGCGTCACGCTGCATATCAA
>Ga0315288_10013162_pt1 | contig 10363 bp, 6 predicted proteins | sample YL17G11_20_MG_FD_203454 | JGI IMG/M metagenome (GOLD analysis project Ga0315288, IMG submission 203454) | Sediment microbial communities from Yellowstone Lake, YNP, Wyoming, USA - YL17G11_20 | ecosystem: Environmental > Aquatic > Freshwater > Lake > Sediment | place: USA: Wyoming | collected...
AAACGCGAGAAAGATCCGTGGAAGAACTGGAAACTGACTGAGGAAGATTGGCGCAACCGGGAGAAGTGGGACGCCTACATCGCAGCGCTGGAAGAGATGTTCGAGAAAACGGACACCGACTATGCTCCGTGGACCATCATCGAGGGCAACTGGAAGTGGTGGGCGCGGATCAAAGCCTTGAAAACGGTGGTCAACAGAGTCGAGGCTCGCGCCTGACCTGATCGGCAGAGGCTGCCTTGGCGGGCAACCTCTGCTGCTTCCCCGGGCCGAATTCCGGTGCATGTGACTTGCGGATGCCAGTCGTTTCTGCCCGGCCAGGATTCATCCTTGTTCACTCGGGCCGTCACTGCAACCGCACTCCGCGTCAGTGACGCCTATCCTATTCCTCAAGCTATGCTCACATCTGACGCCTGAGTTCGAAATGAATCGTGTGACCTCTGGGGGCTTGCCATGAAATGCAATAGAAGCGCGGCGTTGGCCATTTTGTGTGTAGGAATCGTCCTCCCCGTTTTGACGGTGACTTCGGCAGGACAAGATGCCGCCGTCAAGATTTGGGAAGAGCCGCTGGTCATCCCTACTTATCGGGTGGGGGAGGCGGAGCGCAACCCCATGTTCTATGGCGGCAGGGCGTACCAGGGAGCGCGGGGAACGATCTACCCGTACGCACTTTTGGACAAGCTCACCGACATTCGTGAAGACAAAACCTACCAGGCCGTCTACTTGGAGAACAAATACATCAAAGTCTGTGTTCTTCCGGAAATCGGCGGACGGATCCTCTCCGCTGAAGATAAGACGAACCAATACGATTTCTTCTACCACCAGCACGTCATCAAACCTGCGCTGATTGGGATGCTCGGTGCGTGGATTTCCGGTGGCGTGGAGTGGAATATCCCCCACCATCACCGCGCCACCAGCTTCCTGCCGGTGGACTACACGCTGGAGGAACACCCCGACGGCAGCAAGACGGTCTGGATTGGCGAGCTCGAATTGCGTCACCGGATGAAATGGATCATCGGGCTGACGCTGTATCCCGACCGGTCCTACATCGAAGCGACGGTCAAGCTCTTCAATCGCACGCCCTTTGTCCACTCCTTCCTCTATTTTGCCAACGTCGCCGTCTACGCCAATGAGAATTATCAGGTCATCTTTCCTCCCAGCACGGAATATGCGACCTACCACGGGAAAACCCACTTCTCGCGCTGGCCCATTTCCACCAGCGTCTACAACGGCGTGGACTACACCCGCGGCGTCGATGCCAGTTGGTGGAAGAACCACCCCTCGCCCACATCCTGGTTCTGTTGGGACTGCCAGGAGGATTTTTTCGGAGGTTATGACCACGGGAAGCAGGCAGGTGTTATCCACGTGGCCGACCATCACATTGTTCCTGGGAAGAAGTTGTGGGAGTTCGCTAACGGTTCTGAAGGGCGGATGTGGGACAAAATCTTGACGGAAACCGATGGGCCATACATTGAGCTGATGGCCGGGGCTTACTCCGATAACCAACCGGATTACAGTTGGATCCAGCCTTACGAGGTGAAGACTTGGAAGCAGTACTGGTACCCGATTCAGGGAATCGGCAGGGTGAAGAACGCAAATCTGGAAGCTGCGGTCAATCTGGAAGTCGATTCCAGTCGGACCGCGAAGATCGGCCTCAACACAACCGCTGAGATCTCAGACGCGAAAGTAGTTCTCCAGGCAGGGAAGCAAGTCCTGTTTGACCAGAAGGTCTCCATAGGCCCTGACAGGCCGTTCATGAAAGATGTCCCGGTCCCCTCGGGAGTAGAGGAGGAGGACTTCAGGGTCTCGTTGCTGTCTTCTGAAGGCAAGGAGCTAGTCGCCTATAGCCCGCGCAAACCCAAGGGTGATCCGATGCCCGAGCCGGTGAAGCCCCCGCCGGCGCCGACTGAGATCAAGACAGTCGAGGAGCTTTACCTCACCGGCTTGCGACTGGAGCAGTTCTACAATCCGGCCCTGGAGCCTGGCCCTTACTATGAAGAAGCCTTGAGGCGAGATCCGGGCAACACCAGAGTCAACACGACCCTCGGCATCACGTACTCGAAGCGGGGCCTTTTCAAGGAAGCCGAGGAGAGATTCAACATCGCCCTGCGCCGCCTGACGAAGGACTACACGAGGCCCAAGGACGGCGAAGCGTTCTACTACCTGGGAGTGGTGTTGGAAGGTCAGGGCAAATACGAAGCTGCCTACGATGCCTTCTACAAGGCGACGTGGAGCGCCGCCTGGCAGGGGCCGGCGTACCATGCTCTGGCGCAGTTAGCATGCCGGAGAGGAGATTTTCCCAAGGCCCTCGAACACGCTGACCGTGCAATCTCCGCGAACGCTCTGAACACCAAGGCCCTGAACCTGAAGGCTGCAGTGCTGCGCCACATGGGTCGGCATGCAGAGGCAACACAGCTTGCTTCGATTGCCCTGGTTATCGATCCCCTCGACTTCCTGGCGGGGAATGAGCTTTACCTGGCAAAGTCCGGTATGGGTTCGGCTGACGAAGCACGCGAGGCGCTCCAGGCCGTCACGGCAAAGATGCGGGGCGCTGCCCAGGCGTATCTTGAGACTGCCGTGGACTACGGCAACTGCGGCTTGTGGGATGAGGCGATCGGCATCCTCGCGAGGCTGGACGGTGCAAGTGAAGACCAGACCGCCCTCTCGCCGATGGTCAACTACTATCTCGGGTACTTCCACGAGCAAAAGGGAAACATCGAGGAATCCTCCAAGTACTATCGCCTGGGCAGCAAGATGAAACCGGACTACTGCTTCCCGTTCCGCGCGGAGGCCATCGCCGTGCTCCAAGGCGCCCTCAGGCACAATCCACAGGATGCGCGCGCGCTCTACTATCTGGGGAACCTGCTTTACGACCGGCAGCCTGAGAAGGCGATTCAGGCCTGGGAACAGTCGAGGAGTTTGGATGACACCTTCGCCACCGTGCATCGCAATCTTGGTATGGCCTACGCGCGCACTGAACACAACCTCGCCAAGGGCATGGCGAGCCTGGAGAAAGCTATTGCTTGCGACAGGAAAGACGCAACGCTCTACTACGAACTGGACGAGTTTGCCGAGCAGGCCGGAATCTCCCCGGCGCAGCGGCTGGCCCGCCTGGAAGGTAATCAGGAGGTTGTCCTTCAGCGTGACGATGCCTTACAGCAGGAAATTGTCCTCTACGTCCAACTGGGGCAGTACGACAAGGCGATCGACCTCCTGAGTCGCCGGCATTTCCATGTCTGGGAGGGCGGCGGTGACATTCATGATGTGTACATCAATGCGCACCTGCTGAGGGGCCAGCAGCATTTCAAGCACAAGCGGTACCAAGAAGCGCTCCAGGACTACGAGGCCGCGCTCGAGTACCCCGAGAACCTTGAGGTTGGTAGGCCCGAGCAGCCCACGCGGGACGCGGAGGTCTTTTATCACGTTGCCTCTGCACACGAGGCCTTGGGCGAGGGTTCTCAGGCCCGGGCATTCTACGAGAAGTCGGCAGGGCAGAAAGTTGATGTTGCAGAAATCGCCTATTTCCAGGGGTTGGCCTTCAGGAAGCTTGGCCAGGAAGCGCAGGCCGCTCGAATATTCGATGAGCTGGTCAAATCTGGACGGACTGAACTCGAAGCCACTTCCGACATGGACTACTTCGCAAAATTCGGAGAACAACGCTCGGAGGCCGTCCGCGTCGCCCATGCACGCTACTTGATGGGGTTAGGGTATCTGGGGCAGGGCAAGCGGGCTGAGGCTAAGGCGGAATTCGAGAAAGTGATCGAGAGAAATGTCAATCATCTGGGAGCCCAAACGCAATTGGCGGCGCTGCGATAGGCGGTACTGCAGCAGCCGAGAGTCGATGTACTGACCCATCTTGAGACTGCCGACTGAGAGGATGGCAAGAACATGCGACTGACGTTTGGTGTTGTCCTGGGAGGTGCCTTCACGTTCCTGCTGGCGATCTCTGCACCCTTGCAGGGAGGCGGGCTGCGGGCAGGTGCGGCGAAAGCTGTCATCACGCCTGATGTCAAAGCCGGCAAGGTCTACATGGCGGGCTTCGGCAACAACCGGCTTGCCACGGGTGTCCACGACGATCTCCATGTCCGTTGCCTGGCGCTCGCGGCGAATGAGAACACCGTGGCCATGTGCTCGGTGGATTTGATAGGGCTTTTCTACGACGACGTGGTGAGAATCCGCGAGAAGGTCAGAACGCGGGCGCCTGAGACGACCCACGTGATTGTCGCTGCCACGCACGATCACGAAGGTCCGGACACGATGGGCCTGTGGGGTCCAACACCCCTTGTGAGCGGGATCGATGAGAGGTATCTGGAGTGGGTGGACGAGCGCATCGCCGCGACCGCTGCCGAAGCGGTCCGCTCCCTGGAGCCGGCACACCTGACGCTCGGGCGTGACGATCATCCGCTTCTGGCCCAGCTTCAAGATGACTCGCGGCCCCCTTATGTGAAAGACCCGTTTCTTTTCACAATGCATCTGGTTTCCGCCTTAGGAAAGCCGATCGCGACCTTGATCAATTGGAGCGACCACCCGGAAACGCTGGGCGGGAAGAATACGGAGATCACTTCGGACTACCCCCATTGGCTGTGCCGCGTGGTTGAAGAAAAGCTCGGCGGAACAGCCGTTTTCTTCGACGGCTCGATTGGGGGATTGATTTCGACGCTGGGCAACCAGCTAGCGCTCCAGGACCCGGAGACGGGAAAAATCGCCCAGGACGATACTTGGAAGAAGGCCGAGCTGTTCGGAGAAGTCCTCGGTGAACTGGCCGCGCGCGCCGCCAGGACCGGCGAGCAGGTAGAGGTCGATTCGCTCGTGGTGCGCAAGGCCGTTTTCTTTGCGCCTCTTGAAAACGACCGATTTCGCGTCGGGGGAGCAACGGGCATCTACAGCAATCGCAAGCCGCTCTACACGGATGGGAAATTGGACGCCACGGTCGCCGAGAAGGAGTTTCCTGGCTATGGCAAGCTGAAGTACTTCACAGGTAAAGATATGCAGACTGAGGTGAACTACCTCCAACTCCTGAGCCGCGGGAAGGTTGTGGCGGAGATTGCCACCGTGCCCGGAGAAATCTATCCCGAGCTTGTCAACGGCGGGATGGTGCGGTACCCGGGAGCAGATTTCCCCGACGCTGCTTTCGAGCCCACGCTGCGCGCCCGGCTGAAGAGCAAGTATCAGTTCGTCTTCGGACTGGGGAATGACGAGCTGGGCTACATCATCCCTAAGGCCGAGTGGGATGACCAGCCACCCTGGCTCAAGAACAAGCCCGAGCGCTGGTATGGAGAAATCAATTCGGCAGGGCCGGAAATCGCCGGCGCGGTCATGCGGGCACTGGTGGGCTTAATTGACGGTCGCTAGGGCAGAGGACAGGAATTGGGTCTTCCATGTTCGGTCACCAGTTCTAGGAGCCGCCAAGAGCTTGTATCGGTTGGGCGCGGGTGCGTGGGATGTCGCGGGGCGCGACCGGTCGGGAGGGGCGAGGGGGACTGGTGTTCTCGGTCTGCGGGATTTCACACAACTCCGCAATGGGTGTGCCCACGCATCCAGTTTAAGACCTACACAGCGAGGGGGATGCCGGTCGACAACATGTCGTCTCGAGGCGGGTCTGGCGCCGCGGTCTGCGTCGAAATTGTTTGGCAATGGCGTTGCCGCTGCAGGGGTCAGACTAGCCATGGCCGGTGCCCCTGAACTCGTTTTCAATCCTGTCGAAATCGAAATACAGGATGGCCGCCCACTCATCGTGCGCGAGTACAGTTCTGGGGATCTTGCCTCACTCGTCGAAATGTACGCAGGCTTCCAGCCCAAGCGTGTCGCGCAAGGCCTTCCTCCGCCCGATGTTCCTCGGATCACCCGCTGGCTGGAAGAATTGCAGCGCAAGTCGCGATCGCTCCTGGCCGCAGAAGGCGCGCGCATCGTCGCACACGCCGTGTTATGCCCCATCTCCAGCAAGGCTGTGGAGTTCACGATATTCGTCCACCAGGATTTTCGCGGCCGGGGGCTTGGGACTGCACTGACCCGGCTGGCCTTGAAGTTCGCCGCCGAAACGGGCTTTGCGCAAGTCTTCCTCACGAGCGAACTCTCCAATTACCCCGCGCTGCGCCTCTACAAGAAGGTGGGCTTCGAAATCCGAAGCGCTTATGGTGACGAATGCGAGATGAGACTTGACATCGTGAGCGCGGCGAAACAGGAACCACGGGCGGCCTGACTCTCATCGAGAAGCATTCGCCCCAGACCGGAAATTGGAGGGGGGACCCTCGTCCTGGCTCTCCCGGCGAACTTGCCCTTTCTGCGTCAACGGGGCCGTGGGCGAGGCACACTTGACATCAACCCGCGCGTCTCATAGCATGGCACTCTGACTCGCGGCTGGATGTTTGCGGTGGTGGATTCCGGAAACAAGCGCGCAGGGCCGCCACCGGCGAACCCGCGGATCCTCTGTCCATTCGGGGCGAGGGCACTTTCCCGAGTGAGGTTGTTTCGTGAGAATTGAGCTGAAGTTTTCCGACGACGTGGCGATTGTACGTTTGAGTGGGAAATTCCTGGCCGGCAGCGACGGTCCTTTTCTCCGCCAAAAGGTGAAAGACCTCATCGAGGCTGGGACGAAGGAACTGGTGATCGATTTCGAAGATGTGCCCTACATCGACTCGACAGGATTGGGTTTCCTCGCCGGCAGCCATGCGACGACAAAGATGGCCGGCGTCAGCATGGTTTTGGCGAACCTGAATCCATACGTGAGGAAGGTACTGGATGGAGTCCAGCTTTCGCAATTCTTCGTGATTGCCCGTGATGAAGCGGCTGCCTTGGCGATGCTGAAGGGAACCGGGCCCGCTTTCGCGAGTTCGGTGCCAGCAAAGGGCCCTAAAGGGAAAAAACGCTCCTCGGGCACGAGCCCGTGACAAGGGGTGGGGGGTTCGCTTTGTAGGTTGGGGAGGCTTCGCTGGCTGCTCGCAGGGATTAGATCACGACCGGCCGATGGACGTCACCCCGAGACGATACTGGCCGGATAAGGCCGAACAAGATAAGATATAGGCGACCCGTTCCTGCGGCGGCGGGAGTTGCGACTATGGCGGTCGAGAAACCCACGACGGAAACTACCAGGCGTCGTAGTGACCGCATCTTGGCCCCTGTACGCATTCGTGTCATCGGCAATGACATGTCGGGAGTTTCTTTCGCCGAAGAGACCGTGACCGTCAGCTTCAATCAGCAGGGCGCTCGGATCAGCCTGACCCATTCTCTGTTGCCTGATGACATCGTGCTGATTATGAACGTGGAGAACGGAATCGAAGAAGAGTTCCGGGTCGTGGGCGGATTTCAAGAGGTGTTCGGCACTCGGCGAGAATGGGGTGTGGAAGCGGTCAACCCAGGTAGCGCCATCTGGGGTGTAACGTTCTCGCAGCCCGCAGAAGGGCTTCAGCCCAAGGTGTTGATTGAGTGCGGGGCGTGCAAGAAAGCCAAGCAGAGCCCCCTTTCCTCCATCGAATATGACGTCCTGCTCTCCACCGGCCTGATTTCCCGGCATTGCGACCGTTGCGGCGAAACCACGCGCTGGAAGCCCAGCGAGCAGGCGATCACGGCCGAAATCATCGCCTCCAGCGTCAAGGGCCCGCCCAAGAGTGGCGAGCAACGCAAGGCCCGGCGGCTGAAGTTGGTGATGCGCATCCGAGTACGCAACGCCTGGGGCCAGGTCGACATTGCCCAGACGCGGGATGTTTCCAAAGCCGGCCTGTGCTTTGTGAGTACGCAACGCCATTCGGTGGGCGACATCGTATACATCACGCTTCCTTTCGCTGACAATCAGGCTCCCATCGAGACGCCGAGCAAGATCGCCTGGTCGGCCGAAAGTTCAGTGGGGCGTTTCTACGGTGTCTGCTATCAGAAGTGACGTCTGGCAGCGACAGGAGTCAGCCCCGCGGCACGATTTGCCCGCCTTGATCACCCATTGGAATTCCCGTTTACATTGCAGCAAGGCCGATGGGGAAAACTCGCCCCACTCAGGCCAGTTTTTGGCCGCGTGGTCCCGGGAGCGACTCTGATGGGAGGCGCGAACTACTGCAGGACGATCAAACCCCTCTTGACGGCGTAGAGGACGATCTCGGCCGTGCGGTGCAGCCCCAGCGTTTCCATCAGGTGGGCACGGTGTACCGCCACCGTGTTGACGCTGATGTTCAACAGGGCGGCAATCTCTTTGTTGGATTTCCCTTGAGCGATGAGTTGGAGAACTTCCTTCTCGCGCAGCGTCAGGCGCTCGTAGGGATCCTGGCTCCGGTCTTCGAAGGAGCCTGCTTTCAGGCTTTCGATCACCAGGTTGGAGATACCCGGACTCATGTAGGCGCCCCCCTCAGCCAGCGCGATGACGGCCCGGGTGAGGTCCACCTCGATGGCGTTCTTGAGGATGTACCCCTTGGCACCTATCTCGAAGGCCTTGCGCACGTACGCTTGGTTGGAATACATGCTGAGAACCAGAATCTTAGTCTCGGGAAAGTCCTTCAGGATTTCCGCGCTGGCCTCGAGCCCGCCCAACTCGGGCATGGAGAGGTCCATCACCACGACGTCGGGTTTGAGTTCCTTCGAAAGTTGGATGGCGGAAAGACCGGTACTAGCCTCTCCCACTACCGTTATGCGCGGATCATCTTCCAGAATACGCCGGAATCCCTGGCGGACGAGCGTGTGGTCCTCGGCGAGGAGGACGCGAATTTTCTTTTCGGGATTGGCTGAAGCCATTGGTTAGTTCACCCTTTCGGCCGCGGGCTGCACGGCAGGCCTTTTGCGCGGGATGCGGACCCGCACCACCGTTCCCTTGTGGGGCGCGGAGGTGATACTGAATGTGCCACGCAGGTGCTCGGCCCGCTCCTGCATTCCCATCATGCCCAGTCCTTCTCCGGCGGTCCGGTTCATTTCGCTGCTCATGTCAAATCCGGCGCCGTTGTCTTTGATTTCCAGACTCAGGTCCCCCGGTCCTTCCCTCAGGATAACCCAGGCTTCTTGTGCCTTGGAATGGCGTGCGACGTTGTTCAGGGCTTCCTGCACGATGCGGTAGAGATGGATGGCCTCTTCGCCCGGGAAAAAGCCATCCAGCATCTCCCGCTGGAAATGCACCTGGATCCCGGTCTGACGCGAAAACTGCTCCGTAAACCACTCCAAGGTCTGCTCCAAACCGAAATCGTCCAGAATGGCGGGGCGAAAGATCTGGGACCGGTCCCGAACGGTCTGGAGTGTGTCCTCGACGATTTTCTTGACCTGCTGCACATCCTGGACAAAGACGGAGTCCTTAGCCAGACCTTTCTGGCCTGCTCGTCCCAGCATGACCCCGATGGCCGTAAGGATCTGCCCGAATTCGTCGTGCAAGTCGCGAGCGAGGTGGCGGAGCGTCTCCTCTTGGACTTCGATCAGCTTCCAGGAAAGCTTGCGCAGTTGTTCGGACTGCGCTCGCAACTGTTCCAGGAGCTGAGCGTTTCTCAGGGGACCGAGCGTGGCCTCGACAATCTTGGAGGCCAGCCGCATGTCCTCTTCGCCCAAGGGCCCCGAACCTTCGTCGCGGCCCAAGGCGAAGACCCCGAAGAGCACTCCTCCCAGGCGGAGTGGGAGGGCCAGATACTCCGCAGCCACCGACGGCGCCGGAGTGATCTTCCCAGGTGTGCTCTGGACCTTTACCATGAAAGCCTGGTCGGGCTCGCGCGAGGCAAGAGCGGAAGCCAACGCGTTCTCCAGCACCGCCCCGCCGGTCTCGTCGCGGATCGTGCCGCACGCCGCCTGGCGGCAGAAACGGGTTCCTTCGGGTAAGTACCTCAAGAAAAGGACGCGGGGCACACCAAGAGCCCTGGTGAGTTGCTCGCAAGCGTCCTGGAGCACCTTCCCTGGCTCTTGTTCCTGGCTTACGGCGTGAATGGCGTCGTAAAGCGCGGCCAGTTGCTTGTTCTGCACCTGGAGTCTTTCCGCCAGGTGATGCAACTGTTCGAAGGTCTTGCGATTGGCCTGCAACGTGTAAAGGCCGGTGCCGAGCGCCACCAGGAACAGGACGCCGATCAGCAGCAAGGTATCCCGTCTGACCTTCTCGTACACCAGGATGACCCTTTGGCCGGCTTCGGCTTGCGCCTGATCGTTTAGGGTGAGCAGCCGCGAGATAATCTGCGAAATGATCTCCCGCTTATTCTCCAACTGCGAGCGGATCACGTAGCGTGCCGTTTCCTCGTGCCCCTGGTCGGCCAGCGCGAAGGCCTCGTCGGCCGTCGTCCAGAATTCGTCCAGCAACTCGCGCAACTGCGCACGCTTCTGGTTGCTATCAGCGGTGCTGACGGCATACTGCGCCTCCAGCGCCAGCGCCTGTTTCATGTCTTGCCGGACGCGCGTGAACTCGCCGCGCCAGTAGAAGATCGGG